>Ga0134126_10007994_pt1 | contig 13284 bp, 15 predicted proteins | sample KB31752_FD_96881 | JGI IMG/M metagenome (GOLD analysis project Ga0134126, IMG submission 96881) | Terrestrial soil microbial communities with excess Nitrogen fertilizer from Kellogg Biological Station, Michigan, USA - KB3-175-2 | ecosystem: Environmental > Terrestrial > Soil > Unclassified ...
GCGTCGGTCAACGAAGAGGCCGCCGAGACCTTGATCTTGGGATCGCCGGAGCCGCCGCAGCCGGCGATGGCCGGCGCGGCCAACGCCAGCGCCACGACCGTCGCCGCAAGCCTGCCATGCGATCTCCGCACGATCAACGCCCCTCTCGCTCGACCATCACGGACGTCGCCTTCACCATCGCGGTAGCGCGGACCCCGGGTGCGAGCCCGAGCTCGCGCACCGAGTCGCGTGTGATCGCCGCGGTGACGCGGAACGGCCCCGCCTCGATCTCGACCAGCGCCATCACACCACCGACCTCCACCGATCGCACGACGCCGGGGAACCGGTTCCGTGCGGAGCCGCTCGTGCCGGTGGTGTGCCGCTGCGGCCCGCGCTCCAGGCGCGCGACCTCCGAAGCAGGCACCCATCGGCGTCCCCGCTCGTCACGTCGCGTGCGCAGCTTCCCGGCCCGGTCCCAGCGGCGCAGCGTGTCGACGCTGACCCCGATAGCGGCCGCCGCGCTGCTCAGCGGAACCTCGTTACGCCTAGGCATTGCCTAGGCACGATAACGAAGCGGCGGCAGGACGGCGTTCCGCCGCGCTCGGATCGGGTATGCCATAGGGGTGCAACGCGATGCCGGGGCGCAGCAGCTCGATTCACCGAGCGCGGAGGCCTATCTCGGGCGCGCGCTGAAGCGCGTGGTCCGGGACGGCGTCCGCGACCAGGTCGCGATCGAGGAGCCGCTGGAGATCCGCGTCGCGGGGCAGCCGCTCGCGGTGACCATGCGCACGCCCGGCAACGACGAGGAGCTCGCGGCCGGCTTCCTCTACGGCGAGGGCCTGATCGACGCGGCGCCGTCGCTCGCGCCCACGCGCGACCTTGCGGCCAACACGATCGAGCTGGACGGCCCGCTGCTGCACGAGCCCTCCGCGCGGCGGTTCTACGCGACCTCCTCCTGCGGCGTGTGCGGCAAGGGCGCGCTCGAGGAGGTCGCGGTGCACGCGCCGGCGGTGGCCGCCGGCCCCGAGGTCACGCGGGAGCTGCTGGCGGAACTGCCCGAACGGCTCTCCCAGCCCGCGTTCGAGCGCACCGGAGGCGTCCACGCGACGGGCCTGTTCGACCCCTTCGGACAGCTGATCGCCGCGCGGGAGGACGTCGGTCGCCACAACGCTATGGACAAGGTGATCGGCTGGGCGCTGCTCGCGGGCGAGCTGCCGCTGCAAGGGCGGATCCTGTGCGTGAGCGGACGCCTCTCCTTCGAGCTGGTCCAGAAGGCCGCGGTCGCGGGAGCGCCGATCCTCGTCGGCGTGGGCGCGCCGAGCTCGCTCGCGATCGAGCTGGCCGCGGCCCAGCAGATCACGCTGGCGGGGTTCGCGCGCCGCGGCGGGGTCAACATCTACACGGACGCAGGCCGTGTAGAGAGCCCGCCCTCGCCCTGAAAGCCGGTGCGGCGGGCGCCACAGCCGGCGCTCTACCCTTCAGGTCCGTGAGACCGCGCCTCGTGCCGATCCTCATATCCCTCGCCGCGGCATGCCTGATCGGCCTGCTGATCTACGGCGTCTCCACGCAATCGGCAAGCCGCACGCTGGACACCGACGTCCACCAGGGCCTGCGCCCGGCGGCGCCGGACGCCCACGCCCGGCTGCCCGTGCTCGGCGGTCACGGGGTCGGCTCGCTCGCGGCGATGCGGGGCCAGGTGGTCGTCTTGAACTTCTGGGCGTCGTGGTGCGAACCGTGCGAGCGCGAGGCGCCGCTGCTCGAGCGCGCCCAACCGACACTGCGCCACTACCGCGGCACGGTCCTCGGTGTCACCTACAAGGACGCCACGCCGGACTCCGAAGCGTTCGTGCACAGCTTCCACCTGACCTACCCGAGCCTGCGCGACGGCACCGGCAGCTTCGCCTCGGCCTACGGCACCGACCAGCTCCCCGAGAGCTTCATCGTCGACCGCCACGGGCACGTCGTCGCGCTCTACCGCGGCGAGATCGGGCAGGCCTTCATCAACAAAGCGATCGCGCTGGCGCGGGCCGGCTGATGCGCGTCTCGCGCACACTCGCCCTGGCCGCGACGGCGCTCTTCCTCTGGCTCGCCCCAGCCGCGGCGGCCGCGCAGCCGCGCGCCTCGCTGCCGCAGATCGAACGGCAGGTCATGTGCGTCACCTGCAAGATCCCCCTGAACGTCGCCCAGTCGCCGCAGGCCGACCGCGAGCGCGCCTACATACGCTCGCTGATCGAAAGCGGCCGCAGCGAAGCTCAGATCAAGCGCGCCCTCGTCAACCAGTACGGCGCGAGCGTGCTGGGACTGCCCGCGGACCACGGCTTCGGCGTCGCCGCCTACCTCGTGCCGCTGGCAGCCGTCCTCGGACTGGCCACGCTGCTGGCGGTGCTGCTGCCACGCTGGCGAAGGCGATCGCGCACGGCCCCCGCGGACGACGAGGCGGCGCCCATGCAGCCCGCGGACGCCGCGCGCCTGGACTCCGACCTCGCGCGCTTCGACTGAGCTACATCCGGTCGGGCGCCGCCACCCCGAGCAGCTCCAGCGCCCTCGCGATGGTGGCCATCGTCGCCACCGACAGCGCGATCCGCAACGACTCGAGCACCGGCGGCTCGGCGCCGACGACGCGGCAGTCGCGGTAGAAGTGGTGAAGCTCTGGGCGAGCTCCAGGGCATAGGCCGCGATCCGGTGCGGCGCGCGGCGCTCGACGGCCTCGGCCACCTCCCCCGGGAAGCTCAGCAGCAGCAGCAGCAGGGCGCGTTCTGAGGGGTGCAGCTCGGTGGCGTCCTCGCGCCCGGACTCCCCCAGTGCCTGCTCGACCCTGCCCGCGCCGGCGCGGTCGAGCATCGAGGCGATGCGGGCGTGCGCGTACTGGACGTAGTAGACCGGGTTCTCGGCAGACTGCTCGCGGGCGAGGTCGAGGTCGAGGTCGACGGTGGTGTCGTGGGAGCGCGCGAGCAGGTACCAGCGGGCGGCGTCGACGCCGATCTCCTCGACCAGATCGTCCAGCGAGACGAACTCCCCGGCGCGCTTGGACATCTGCGCCTTCTCCCCGGAGCGCACGAGATGGACCAGCTGCATGATCAGCAGCTCCAGCTCGGAGGGGTCGCCCCCCAGCGCCTGGTAGGCCGCCTTGGTGCGCCCGAGGTAGCCGTGGTGGTCGGCGCCCCAGACATCGACCTGGCGCTGGAAGCCGCGCTCGCGCTTGTCCTGGTGGTAGGCGGTGTCGGAGGCGAAGTAGGTGTGCTCGCCGTTCGAGCGCAGCAGCACGCGGTCCTTGTCGTCGCCGAAATCGGTCGTGCGCAGCCACAGCGCGCCGTCGGCGGTGTAGGTGTGGCCCTGCTGGGCGAGCACCTCCAGCGTGTGCTCCACGGCACTCGGCTGACCTTCGTGCAGCGCGCTCTCGAGCTGCCAGTGGTCGAAGTCGAGCACGCGGAAGGCCGCCAGCGAGGAACGCATGCGGTCGAGCATCACCGACACGCCCTCGCGGCCCACCTCGCCGGCGGACAGCGCGGCGGCGCCCGGCAGCTCGGCCGCCAGCTCACCGACGTAGTCGCCGCGGTAGCCGTCCTCGGGCACCGGCTCGCCGCGCGCCAGGCAGGCGATCGACTCGCCGAACTTGGCGATCTGGCTGCCGGCGTCGTTGACGTAGAACTCCCGGGCGACGCTGTGCCCGTGGAAGGCGAGCATCCGCGCGAGCGCGTCGCCGTAGGCGGCGTTGCGGGCGTGGCCGACGTGCATCGGCCCGGTCGGGTTGGCCGAGACGAACTCGACCAGCACGCGTTCCGGGACAGCGGCGCCACCGGCGCCGAATCTCGGTCCGGCCGCCAGCGCCGCAGCGAGCGCGCGCCGGCACCAGCCGGCGGACATGAACAGGTTCACGAACCCGGGGCCGGCGACGTCGTAGCGCTCCACCTCCTCGCCGAGGCGCTGCGCGAGCATCGCGCCGAGACGCTCGGCGAGCTCGCGCGGCGGCGAGCCCAGGCGCGGTGCCAGCAGCAGCGCCGCGTTGGTCGAGTAATCGCCGAACTCCGCCCGCTTCGGGCGCTCGAGGGTGGGCGCGACGGGCTCGCCGTCCCCGCCGAGCTCTGCGACCGTCGCGAGCAGCGCCGCCCGCAGCCCGGCGAGCGGCTGATCGGGGCTCCCGGACGGTGACGAGTCGTTGGCGGCGGGGGGAGCGGTCATGGGGTCCGTGGGCGGGCCTTGCGATACTAGCCGTGTGAACGATCAAGACTCAGGCTCCGAGCGCCACATCAACATCCACCTCTCCCCCGAGATCATGGGGGGCGTCTACGCGAACTTCGCGAACGTGAGCCACTCCGACTACGAGTTCACGGTCACGTTCGCCCGGGTTGACCACGAGGTCGAGGCCGAGGAGGTGCCGGGAGTCGTCGTGTCCCGCGTCAACCTGTCCCCTCGCTTCATGCGCGAGCTGATCGACGCGATGGAGGACAACTACTCGAAGTGGCTCACCCGCGAGGGAATCAAGAACCTGCCCGAGTACGGGGGTGGAGAGTCCGGAGGCGAGGCTCAGAGCTAGCCCGCCGGAGGGCCGGGATCCGATCTCGGCGCCGGAAGAACGGCGGTGGAACGCCTACCTGCCGGTGGTGTTCCTACCCTGCAGTGGTTGTGAAGGTCGCGGTCGTCTCGGACATCCATGCAAATCGGCAGGCCTTCGAGGCCACGCTGGAGGCCGTCGCGGCAAGCGACGCCTCGGAGCTGTGGTGCCTCGGCGACCTCGTCGGCTACGGCGCCGATCCCGATGCCTGCGTCACGCTGGCGCGCCGGCACGCTGCCGTCTGCCTGGCCGGCAACCACGACATGGCGGTCACGGGCGAGCTCTCGCTGGAGGAGTTCTCGCGTGGCGCCTGCGTGGCCGCGGAGTGGACGCGCGAGGTGATCGAGCCCGAGAACCTGGAGTTCCTGAAGACGCTCAGCCCCAAGGGCGAGGAGTCCAAGGTCGGCCTCTACCATGCGAGCCCGCGTGACCCCGTCTGGGAGTACGTGCTCTCGGCGCTGCTCGCGGAGCTGTGCATGAACGAGCAGCCTCAGCGCATCTCGCTGATCGGCCACAGCCACGTGGCGCTGTCGTTCGGGCGCCGCGACGGTGAGCTGGCGACGGGCGAGCCGAGGCGCGCGGGCGCCTCACTCGACGTGGGCGAGGGCGAATGGCTGCTGAACCCGGGCAGCGTCGGCCAGCCGCGCGACGGCGACCCGCGCGCGGCCTGGCTGCTCCTCGACCTCGACGGCATGGACGTGACGTTCCATCGCTCCGACTACGACGTCGCCGGCGCCGCGGCCGCGATCCGCGCTGCGCGCCTGCCCGACTCGCTCGCCGAGCGCCTGGAGTACGGGCAGTGACGCGGCCACAGCTCGCGAAGCTCGCGCTCGCGGCGCTGCTCGGCGTCGCCGCGGCGGTGCTCGTGGCGTGCGGCGGCTCCGGCAACGGTCTGATCCCCGCGGCACAGGCGGGGCCGCTCCAGGGCGACATCGAAGCGGTCGAAAAGGCCGCCGAAGAAGGCAACGGCAACTGCTCGGCCACCGAAGCGGCGTTGCTCAGGACCGACCAGCACTTCGCCAACCTGCCGAGCTCACTGGACTCGACGCTGCGGGGCAAACTGAAACTCGGGATCGAAAACCTGCACAAGGTCGCGATGGAAGCCTGCCTGCAGGCGCTGCCGCTGACGAACACGGTCACGACGCCGAAAGCGACGAGCACGCCGACGACGCCCACGACGACCGAACCGAAGACGACGCCGACGACGCCCGCGACCGAACCGAAGACGACGCCGCCGCCGACCCATGAACGCGAAGAACCCGAACACGGCACGGGCGGCGGCACGGCGGCCCCCGAAGGCGAAACCCCGGGCGGTGCCGGCGCCGAAGAAGGCGGCAACGGCGCCGGGGGCTCGGAAGGCAAATGAGCAGCGTCGAGATCGCGGGGCGCTATCGGCTCGAGGGCCGGCTCGGCTTCGGCGGCATGTCGACCGTCCAGCTCGCGATGGACCTGCGCCTGGAGCGCCAGGTCGCCGTCAAGCTCCTGGCCGAGCACCTGGCCGACGATCCGGCGTTCGTGTCGCGCTTCCAGCGCGAGGCGCAGGCGGCCGCGCGGCTGATCCACCCCAACATCGTCCAGGTCTTCGACTCCGGCCGCGACCAGGGCTCGGACCAGTACTTCATCGTCATGGAGTACATCGAGGGTCAGTCCTGCGCCGAGATCCTGCGCGACGACGGCTGGGTCGAGGTCGACGAGGCCCTCTCGATCATCGAACAGGCCTGCGAGGGACTCGACTACGCCCATCGCCACGGCGTCGTGCACCGCGACGTCAAGCCGGGCAACCTGCTGCGCTCCCGCGAAGGCGAGGTCAAGCTCGCGGACTTCGGGATCGCGAAGGCCACCGAGCAGTCGAGCATCACGCAGGTCGGCTCGGTGCTGGGCACGGCCGCCTACCTCGCGCCGGAGCAGGCGCGCGGCGAGGAGGCCGGCCCGAGCGCGGACCTGTACGCGCTCGGCGTCGTCACCTACCAGCTGATCTCGGGCCGGCTGCCGTATGAGGCGAGCTCGCTGACCGAGCTGGCGCTCAAGCAGCAGCAGGAGGCGCCGCCGACCCTCGACACGATCGTCGCGGCGGTCAACCCGGAGCTGGCCGACGCGGTCGCGATGGCGCTCGCGCTCGACCCCAGCGGGCGCTACCGCACGGCGAACGAGATGCGAAGGGCGCTGCACGACGGCGCGCGCGGCATCCCTCCCGCGCGCCCGAGCGACACGGGCGCCACGCGCGCCGCTTCCGAACGCACCCAGGCGACGACCGTGCTCGCGGGCGGGCGGCGCGAGCGCAGCGCCCGCCAGGCTCCGGGCGCGGCCGTGGCCACACGCCGCCCGCGCCAGGGGCCCCCTCGCTCTCGCCCCGCAACCGCGGCGCCGGCCCCGCAGGCGCGCAGGCGCGGCCGCGGCAGGCTCGCGGCGCTGCTGCTCGGCCTGATGGCCCTCGCGCTCGCGATTGTCGCGATCGTCGTCCTCACGGCGCCGGGCGCGAGCAACGAACCCAACATCCCCAAGAACTTCAAGGTCGTCTACTCCGACGTGCAGCAGACCGCCTCGGCGCTCAGGCAGCTGATCGCCGAAAACACGCAGTAGCCGCTGGCGCCGCGAAAGTCCGGCACGCGGCCTGCGGCATGCTAGGCAGTGCAGATGCTCGCGGCGATCGTCAACGTCGAACACCTCGTCGAGACGGCGGGATACCCGCTGCTCTTCGTGCTCGTGATGGCCGAGTCCAGCGGCGTGCCCGTGCCGGGCGAGACCGGGCTGATCACAGCCGGGATCCTCGCCAGCTCGGGGAAAATGAGCATTCCCCTGGTGATCGCGATCGCGGCGGCCGCGGCGATCATCGGCGACAACATCGGCTATCTGATCGGGCGCAAGGGCGGCCGCTGGGCGCTGGAGCGACCGGGCGCGTTCGAACGCCAGCGCCGCGAGGTGCTGCTCGTGGGCGAACCGTTCTTCCTGCGCCACGGTCCGAAGGCGGTGTTCTTCGGGCGTTTCATCCTCGGGCTGCGCGTCTGGGCCTCGTGGCTCGCCGGCGCGACGCGCATGCGCTGGACCTCGTTCCTCTTCTGGAACGCGCTGGGCGGCATCTGCTGGGCGACGGCGATCGGGCTGATCGCATATTTCCTCGGCCGCTCGGCGAGCAACGCGATCCAGACCTTCGGCCTCTACGGGCTCGTGGCCGCGGTGCTGGCGCTGGTCGGCTTCTTCGTGATGCACCGGCGCATGCGGCGAGCACGCGCGCGGCTCGATCCGGGGCCGGACCCCGAGCGCAGACCGTCGGCGGAGAGAGGCTCGCCCGAGAGCTAGGCTCGCGGGCGGGCCTCTCGGCGCTCGGGCTCAGGCAGCGGCCTCCGCGGGCTGGGGATCGGCAGCTCCGGCCGGCTCGCCCGCTGTCTTGCCCTCGATCGTGCCGGCGCGACGGGCCTGCACCTGCACGCGGCGCGGCTTGGTCTGCTCCGGCTTGGGGATGCTCACCTCGAGCACGCCACCCTCGTAGCTCGCCTCGATCCGCTCCGGGTCGATCCCCTCCGGGAGGGTCAGCGAGCGGCTGAAGCGACCGCTGGCGCGCTCGATCCGGTAGTAGCCGTCCTTGCGCTCCGCGTACTCGGCCCGGCGCTCGCCGGAGACCGTCAGCACACCGCCCTCGATCTCGATACTGAGGTCCTTCTCCTCGACGCCGGGGACGTCCGCGCGCAGCACGTAGTGCTCGCCTTCCTCGACGAGGTCCATCGCAGGCACCCAGCGGCGGCCGCCGGTGTCGCCGGCCGGGCTGTCGAGCAGGGTTCCGAACAGGCGGTTTACCTCCTGCTGGATCGTGTTGATCTCACGGGCGGGCTCCCATCGAATCAGTGCCATTTCCTTCACCTCCAAAGCTGGTGTTACGTTGCGTCATACATTATAAAATCTAAGTCGTAGTGCATCAAGTATTTTCCGGCTCTGCCCGCGCCGTCACGGCCCGCGCGGCAGCGAGGGGCTCGGAGGACGGGCAAAAGAAAACCGCCTGGCGGCGGTCGGTGTGGGCGGGTGGCCTAGAGGCCGTTGCAGGGAGCGGCGACGCGCTCCATCATATCCGTCAGGAGGGAGAGCTCTTCCTCTGTGAAGCGAGAGAAGAACGCCGCTCGCAGCGCGGCGCGATGGGTGACCCGCGCTTCCTGCAGGCGGCCGCGCCCGACGTCCGTGAGGCACGCATACGCCCCGCGCGCGTCGTGGCTACAGGAGCAGCGCTCCAGCAGGCCGTCGCGCTCGAGGCGGTCGACGAGCCGCGTCAGGCCGCTGCGCGAGAGCTGAGCCTGCTCGGCGAGGTCGCACATCCGCATGCGCCCGCCGCTCGCCTCCTCGAGACGGAGCAGCACCTCATACGAGGTCATCGGCAGGCCGTGCGTCCGGTCCAGCTCCGCGTCGATCCGCTTCGCCAGGCAGGCGTGCGCTCTCAACAGACCCCGCCAGGCATGAAGCTCGGCGAGCGTGAGCGGCTCTTGGTCGCTTGACGTTATCTCGACTGCGGTCGCTGCCATCGGTCTCGATGCTTCCTCTCCCCTGCAAAACCGAACATAGCAGCGTGGGGGCCCTGCGGCCGGGCGAGCTCGCCCAGCGGTGCTGCTACCGGCGCGTCGCCCGCCAGGCCCAGACCATCATCAGCGGCTGCAGCGGCAACCGCGCGTACAGCGCCCATCGCGGCATGTCGGAGAAGCGCTCGTGCTCGCGCGCCATGTAGAGGTTGGCCGGGAAGATCGCCGCCAGGAGCCCGATCAGGTAAAGGCCCGTCAGCCGCCGCAGCGACGGCACGAACACGGCCAGGCCACCCGCGAGCTCGGCGACGCCGCTCGCCTGCACGACGAGCCTCTTCTCGGAGGCCAGCGACGGCGGCACGATCGCTTCGTAGGGGCGGGGGTTGACGAAGTGGTTGATCCCCGCGGCGATCCAGAACGCGCCGAGCAGCTTTCGCGATCTGCGCCCGCCGCGTTCGCCGGCCGGCTCCAGTCCGTTCTCCCCCTCGTAAGGCACGCGCGCAATCTACCGGGGCGACGCAGCGCGCGCCGCCCCGGTCCTTGCCTAAGCCAGGAGCGAGCGGCCCGTCATCGCCCCCGGCTGCGCGAGCCCGAGCATCGCCAGGATCGTCGGCGCGACGTCCGCGAGGATGCCGCCGTCGCGCAGCGCGGCCGACGGGCAGGTCACGATCGCCGGCACTGGGTTCAGCGAGTGCGCCGTGTTGGGGCTGCCGTCGGGCTCGAGCATGTTGTCCGCGTTGCCGTGGTCGGCGTTCACGAGGCAGACGCCGCCGCTCGCGTGCACCGCGCTCACGACGGTCGCCAGGCACGCGTCGACGGTCTCGACCGCCCGCACCGCGGCTGGGATCACACCCGTGTGCCCGACCATGTCGGCGTTCGCGAAGTTGATGATCCCGAACCCGTAGTCCACCGCCGACCATCCCTCGGCGAAGGCGCCGGCCGCCTCGGAGGCGCTCATCTGGGGCTTGAGGTCGTAGGTCGCCACGTCGCGCGGCGAGGGCACCAGCTCCCGTTGCTCGCCGGCCTGCGGCGCCTCCTCGCCGCCGTTGAAGAAGTACGTGACGTGCGGGTACTTCTCGGTCTCGGCGACGTGCAGCTGGCGCACCCCGTCACGCGCGAGCGTGTCGGCGAGCGTCGCCATGGGACGTTCCGGAGCGAACGCGACCGGGTACGGCCAGCCTTCCTCGTACTCGGTCAGCGTCGTCAGCCGCTCGACGCGCGCGCCATCGCCGCGACCGGGCCAGCCCGGCAGGTCCTCCCCTCCCTCGCCGAACCCCGGCTCCGCGAGCGCCCTGACGATCTCGCGCATGCGGTCGGGGCGGAAGTTGAAGCACAGGACGCTGTCGCCGGGCCGGATGCGGGCCTCGGCGCCGACGAGCGTCGGCTCGATGAACTCGTCTGTCTCCCCGCGCTCGTAGGCGTCGCGCACGGCCTGCTCGCCGCTGCCCGCGGCATACGGGGCCTCACCGTGCACCAACAGGTCATAGGCCCTTGCGGTGCGTTCCCAGCGGCGGTCACGATCCATCGCCCAGTAGCGCCCCACGACCGAGCCGACGCGCGCCCCCTGCGCCGCGTCGAGCTCGGCGAGGAAACCCGCACCGGAGTGCGGCAGCGTGTCGCGGCCGTCCGTGAAGGCGTGCACGACGAGGTCCGGGACGCCGAGCTCGCGGCCGAGCGCGATCAGCGCGTGCAGGTGGGTGAGCGAGGAGTGCACGCCACCGTCGGAGACCAGCCCCAGCAGGTGCACCCGCGGCGCGCCCTCGAAGGCGGAGCGCAGCACGGGGTTGGCCGCGAGCTCGCCGTCGGCGATCGCGTCGTCGATCCGCATCAGGTCCTGGCGCACGACCGCGCCCGCGCCGAGGTTCAGATGGCCGACCTCGCTGTTGCCCATCTGGCCGTCGGGCAGGCCGACGGCGCGACCGAACGCGGTCAGCGTCGTGTGCGGGTAGAGAGCCCACAGCTCGTCGAAGACCGGCGTGCTCGCGAGCGAGATCGCGTTGCCGGGGCCGGGGGCCGCCAGGCCCCAGCCGTCGAGGACGATCAGGCAGGCGCGCGAGACGGGCAGATCAGCGGGGCCGGGGGGCAGCGCCGAGCCTGCCGCGCTCATCGCGCGGCGGCGGAGACGATCGTCGCGAACGAGTCGGCTTCGAGCGATGCGCCGCCCACGAGCGCGCCGTCGACATCCGGGAGCGCCATCAGCTCGGCCGCGTTCTCGGGCTTGACCGAGCCGCCGTAGAGGACGCGCACGCGCTCGGCGGCCCCCTCGTCGCGGCCGGCCACCAGCGCGCGGATGAACGCGATCGCCTCCTGCACCTGCTCGGGGGTGGCGACGCGGCCGGTGCCGATCGCCCAGCACGGCTCGTAGGCGATCACGACGTCGGACAGGCGCTCGACCTCGACCCCGGCGAGGTCCTCGTTGATCTGGTTGCGCAGCCGGCGCTCGGTCTCCCCCGCGTCGCGTTCCTCCTCGGTCTCGCCGACGCACAGGATCGGGGTCAGCCCCGCGGCCAGCGCGGCCGGCACCTTCAGCGCGAGCGCGCGATCGGTCTCGTTGAAGAGTTCGCGGCGCTCGGAGTGGCCGAGCACGACCCCGCGCACGTCGAGCTCGACGAGCATCGGCGCGGAGATCTCGCCGGTGAAGGCGCCCTCCGGCTCCTGGTGCATGTTCTGCGCGAACACCTCCACGCGCGAGCCGCGCGCGCTGTCGACCATCGCGCGCAGGTCGGTGTAGGGCACGCAGATCGCGACATCGACCCCGTCGACGGCCGAGACCCGCGGCAGCAGCGCCTGGATCAGCTCCTCGGCCTGCCGTTCGGTCTTGTACATCTTCCAGTTGCCCGCCACCAGCGGCACCCGCGCCATCAGCCCGCGACCCCCGCGCCGTCGAGGGCGGCCACGCCGGGGAGCGTCGCGCCCTCGACCATCTCCAGCGTGGCGCCGCCGCCCGTGGAGACGTGATCGACGCCTCCGGCGAGCCCGAACTGCGCGAGCGCCGCCGCCGAGTCGCCACCGCCGACGACCGTCAGGCCCGGGGCCGCGGCCACCGCCTCGGCCACCGCACGGGTGCCCGCGGCGTAGGGCTCCATCTCGAACGCGCCCATCGGGCCGTTCCAGAACACGGTCCCCGCGGCCTGTATCTCCGACGCGTAGGCGGAGCAGGTGGCGGGCCCGACATCGAGTCCCATCCACCCGTCCGGCACGTCCACGCCGTCGAGCACGCGGTGCTCGGCGTCGGGCGCGAAGCGTGTCGCGATCACCAGGTCGACGGGCAGCAGCAGCCGCGCCCGCGCGCCCCGCTCGACGTCGGCGAGCGCGCGGCGCGCGTGCTCGACGTCCTCGGCGCCGCACAGCGAGTCGCCCACGGTGTGGCCCTGGGCGCGCAGGAACGGGAAGCACATCGCGCCGCCGATCAGGATCGCGTCGGCCAGCTCGAGGAAGCGGTCGATGACGGCGATCTTGTCGGCGACCTTCGCGCCGCCCACGATCGCCACCAGCGGGTGCTCGGGGCGCTCGAGGATGCGCGTCAGCGTGTGCACCTCCGTTTCGAGGAGGCGCCCCGCGGCGTGTGGCAGCAGGTGCGCCACACCCTCGGTGGAGGCCTGCGCGCGGTGGGCGGTGCCGAAGGCGTCGTTGACGTAGACATCGGCGAGCTCGGCCAGGCAGCGGGCGAAGGCCGGGTCGTTGGCTTCCTCGCCGGGTTCGAAGCGGACGTTCTCGAGCAGCAGCAGCTCCCCGGGCGCGAGCGCTTCGCTCTCGCGGCGCACCGCCTCGCCGCAGACGCCGGGCGCGAGCGCGACCCTGGCGCCCGTCAGCTCAGCGAGCCGCGTGGCCACGGGCGCCATCGACAGCGCCGGGTCGGGCTTGCCCTTCGGACGGCCGAGATGGGAGACGAGGACCACGCGGGCGCCGCGCGAGCGAAGCTCTTCGATCGTCGGCAGCGAGGCGACGATGCGGGTGTCGTCGGCGACCACCGGCGAAGAAGGAGATCCCGCCGGCCCGGCCGCGAGCGGAACGTTGAAGTCGACCCTGACGAGCACCCGCCGCCCGTCCACGTCGAGGTCGTCGATGGAACGCACTAGATGACGCGCTGGACCAGGTCCACGACGCGGTTGGAGTAGCCCCACTCGTTGTCGTACCAGGCGATCACTTTCGCCATCGTGCCCTGCATCACGGCGGTGAGTTTGGAGTCGACGATCGAGGAGTACGGCGACTTCACGATGTCGCTCGAGACGATCGGGTCCTCGGTGTAGGCCA
>Ga0134126_10007995_pt1 | contig 13283 bp, 9 predicted proteins | sample KB31752_FD_96881 | JGI IMG/M metagenome (GOLD analysis project Ga0134126, IMG submission 96881) | Terrestrial soil microbial communities with excess Nitrogen fertilizer from Kellogg Biological Station, Michigan, USA - KB3-175-2 | ecosystem: Environmental > Terrestrial > Soil > Unclassified ...
AACGAATTCAGTGTCGCAGGAATAATCGCCGTTGGCGACCACCATGTCAGGCGATCCGGCTTGCGCCAGAAAATTATCGAGCAGGTGATTATGCGCGAACGGATCGCGCAGCCAGACATACCGGCGGTAAGCGCTGACGGCCTGGCGGAGCAGGGGATTCGGTATGACGCGCGCCTCATGGCCGCGACGCTGACTTTCCATTCCGCTTGCGTAATGAATGTCACTGACAACCAGGATTTTTTTCAGCTGAGCCACGTCGACGAAATGCTACGACAAGGGTGCGAATGAGTAAACGTGAACCACGGAACGCGAGAAGCGATAAGGGGTGGTTCGATTTGCGGGGCGTTTGTCAGCCCGGGCCGGTCGGCGCGGAACTGAAGCGAGACCCTGATGGGAGGGCTCCCAGGTTGCGGCGCGGCACGGGTTGCGTTTCCAGTTCGGCGCGTATCAGACGCGTGTTTTTTGTTGAGGCGTTTGGTGCCGGGAAATGTCCACTTTTCGGGGCAGGCTTTTGTTGAACAATACGCGCGAATCCAACTCAGGCAACCACTGCAATCTTGACGACGCGGCTTGATCGCGAGAAATGAATTGGGTTGATAAATGGATTGAGATGGCTAGAGTGACCACCATTGCTGGTGGCTGTCAAATCTGCGCGGCGCTAAGCATTGTGTGCAGGCGGTGCCAAGTCGAACTGATGAACCAACAAACCCATTCATCCGAATCATGAATTCAATCCCGGTGATTCTTCCGGTCGCGTCGATAGGCGCCATCTATCTGGCCCGCATGGCGGAGCTGGGCACGAAACGTGATACGATCCGAGGTCCGGTCCGTGAGCGGCTCACGTTGCGGTTGTTCATGCTTGCAGGTACGTTGATGGTGTTCGGGTCGTTGGTTGAGTTTTTCGCCCGTCATCTGAAGCTAAACTGGTGGACTTTTGCTGCTGGCTGGCTGTGCGCGGTGTCGTCTGTTGCGATTCGGCGGCGAGCCATCGCGGCGCTGGGCAAGTTCTGGAGTTTGCATGTTGAAATCCGTGAGAATCATCAATTCGTCCAAAGCGGTCCGTTCCGGTGGGTGCGGCACCCGACCTATTTTTCGATGATTCTGGAACTGCTCGGCTTTGGTCTGATCATGAACGCAGCGTACACGACTGCACTGGTGGCGATCATTTTCGTGCCGACTTTGATATTCCGGATCAGGACGGAGGGAACGGCGTTGGCGGCAAAACTCGGAGACGCGTACAAGAACTACCAGATGAACACGCCCGCGCTATTTCCTTACAAACTGCCCCAGGCAAAATGAGATCCGACGACTTCCAAAAACGCCGGGTCGTCGTCACTGGCATGGGAGTGATCGCCGCCAACGGGAAGGATCTTTCCACGTTTTGGAATGCGATCCGGGGCGGGATCAGTGCCGCGGCTCCGGTCACAAGATTCGACACGACCGGTGCTCCGACGCGCATTGCGGCAGAAGTCAACGGCCTGGACGCGAGTCGCTACATGGATCCAAAGACAGCCCGGCGGCTGGATCGGTCATTGCAGTACAGTGTGTCTGCCGCGCGTCTGGCCATGGAGCATTCGAAAATCGATTTTTCCAAATTCGATCCTGACCGGACCGGAGTGGTCGAGGGGACTTCCGTCAGCAGCAATGAGGCGGCTCATAAGACCGAAGAGGCGTATCTGAAAAAGGGCTATCGAGGAGTCAACCCGTTCGCGTTGATTAACGGCTATTGCGGGGCCGGGTGCGGCGAAATCGCCCATGAACTGGGCATCAAAGGTCACGCCATCTCGTGCAGTTCCGGCAGCGCTTCAGGCAATGACGCCATCGGCTACGCAATCAGCATGATCGAGAACGATGAAGTTGACGTGATGATGGCCGGAGGGGCGGAAGCTCCCATCATGCGCCACGTCTGGGGCGGCCTTTGCCTGAGCAAGGTGATGACCCGCCGCAACGACGATCCGCAACACGCAATGCGGCCGTTTGACCGGACGCGAGACGGGATCGTGCTGGGTGAAGGCGCCGCGTTCATGGTCTTGGAAGAACTGTCGTTTGCTTTGGCGAGGGGCGCGACAATTTATGCCGAATTGCTGGCGCACGGTCGGAGTTGTGAAGCCTACCACCCGGTGGCGCCGCACCCCGAGGGGATCGGCGTCCGTCGCGCGATGGAAAAGGCGTTAAGACGGGCGCGTCTTGACGTGACAGAAGTGGACTACATCAACGCGCATGGAACCGCCACCGAAGCCAATGACCTGGTTGAAACAAGGGCCATCAAACGTTTATTCGGACCACATGCGTGGAAGCTGGCGGTAAGTTCCACGAAACCCGTCACCGGGCATTTGATGGGAGCCGCCGGAGCGCTTGAAACCATCGTTTGTGTGCTGGCCGTGCATCACCAGGAGATACCGCTGACCTTGAACTTTAACGAGCCCGCGGAGGAATGTGATCTTGACTACGTGCGCGGCAGGTCACGTCCGTACCCGATACGGATTGCGATGAACTTGAGCAGCGGTTTCGGTGGCAAAAACTCCTGTCTGGTTTTGGGCCGTTATACGGACTCGAAGTAGAATGCAGGCGCTTTATCCTTTATTCGCAGCCGCATCAACGTCCGGCGGGGACAGGAGTATTGAGGCTCTGATCCCGCTGGCTGGATCGGTTCTGAATTTTTTACTTGCTCTGTTCGTTTTGAGTCGAAGTTATCGGGCGACGGCGATACGCGTTTATTCTCTTTTGGGAATTTGTATAGCCGTCTGGAACCTGGGAACATACTTCCTCTTCGTCGAAACCAACGAGGGCCACGCATTATTTTGGGCGCGGTTTCTCCAGTTTGGAGTTATTTTCATCCCGGTCCTTTTGTTTCATCTTTCTTTGTTGATCGCCCAGATACCGGTCGGCAAATACATCTACTTTCTCTATACGTGCCATGTCGTGCTCGCGTTGAGCAATCTGTCGGATGTGTTATTTCATTTCAAAGATGGGAAGGGCTTTTTCATAACGGGTGTTACGAAGCTCACCTACGCGTATTATTCCCAGGCAGGCTACGGTTTTTGGGCCTATAGCGCCCTCTTTGTCCAGCTCCATGCCTCGGTTTTCATTTTGTTCAAGAAACGCAGGACGTTGACTCCCCTCCATCGCAAGCGGCTGACCGGTCTGATCGTTGCCGCCGGCTCGCTCGCCGTCTTTGGATTCAACGACATCCTGCCGATCATCAAGATTTATCACTACCCGCTGGTCGGCAGGGAGGTTTATCCGTTCGGGAGCATGGCCGCGATCTTCTACGGATTGATCGTCGGTTACAGCGTGCTTCAGCACCAGTTGTTGGACATCCGCGTCACGCTCGGAAAAATTGCCGCCAACCTGGTCCGCCTGTTGTTTGTTTTTTTGATCTCGCTTTTTCTCCTGCTCATCGCCGCGAAAGTGACCGGTGTGTTCAACCTCCCTTCGCTCGCCGTTGCGCTCATTGTGTTCCTGATTTCCATGATCTCGGCCTCCATTTACTTTCCGCGGTTGTTTGGGCGGGGAGACGATTTGCTGGAGCGAAAACTTCTCGGCGACAGATTCGAATACCATGACAAAGTCCAGGGCTTTATACAGTCCATCCATGCGTACACGGACGCCACGCTGTTGATTGATGACCTCCACGATTTGCTCGTGAGCACCGTCAAGGTCCGGAGTTATAGCATAATCCTGCTGAACGAGAGCACCCGCCAGTTTTCGTTTTTTCGTGCCTACCCGGAACAACAGACGACTGAGCTGGGCAACGTGCATGCCGATTCGCCGGTATTTCAGTATTTTCAGAAGAAAAAAGCCGATTTCCTGGGGTTCAACGCTGCTTACTCCATTCCCGGCGAGACCGAAATCGAACGCGCGGCCCGGAAACAGCTCAACCAGTTTGATCCCGAGTTCTGTTTTCCGCTTTTGTTCGACGAAGAATTGTTCGGGCTGGTGTTGATCGGCCCGAAAGTTAGCGATGAATTGTACACCGCGCACGACCTGCGGCTGCTGACTGAACTGGTGCGGAACCTGAGTCTCGTCCTCAACCAAATACGTCTCAAGAAACGCATTCTCGTCGCGGAAGAACTGGAACTGATTGGACGGATGTCGCGCGGCATGGCGCACGACCTTAACAATCTGCTCACACCGGTTTCGACATTGCTGCAGCTGCTGCGGGACGGGCTGCTGGACTCGGGCAAAAGAGACGAATTACTCCCGGTTACGTTGCGCAACGTCACCACCATGCAGTCTTATATCCGCGAGGCGCTCTTCTTCTCGCAAAACCATACTCCTCGACTGGAACCGGGTCGGCTCGACTTGGTCATCCAAAAGGCAGTGGCCACTGCGGAGCCGGCCTGGAGGCGCAAGGAGGTGGAAGTCTCCGTCAATACCCCGGAGAATATCGTTGTTGAAATGGATTCCATCCTGATTCAGCGATTGATCGCCAACATACTGTCCAACGCGATCGACGCTTCACCGGTAAAATCCACCATACGGATCGAGCTCCAACGCCTGGCCCGCACCGAGTCGAACCGTGACTGGCTGCGCGTCCGGATCATCGACGAAGGCGAAGGGATCAAACGCGAGAATCTGAAACGCGTGTTCACGCCCTACTTCACCACCAAGGATCGCGGCGATGAAACCCGGGGGTTTGGACTGGGTCTGGCCATCTGCCGGCAGATCGTCCATTTGCACGGCGGGAATCTAAATATTGCCAGCGAGGAAAAAAAAGGGACAACTGTTCAGGTGGACCTTCCGAGCCGCCCGGCAATCCGGCCCGCGGCGGCGGCGGTGGCATTGAATCGTTCATGAAGACGTTGTTGGTGCTCGCAAAAGAATCCGGTCTGGCAGCCGCCGCTCGGGCGGTGCTCGACCCGGAGCGCTACCGCGTCGTGGGGCAGTCCGAGGCGTGGGAGGCGGAACCACTGTTACGCCAGGGCACCATAGACGGCTGCATCATTGACGCCGACCTGACGAACATACGGCCTCTCCGCGCCATCGAGGAATTGCGACGGGCAATGCCAAATTGCCCGATCATCGTTTACGCCGCGGCGACACAGTGGGAGTGGGAGGAGGAGGCTTACCTGCTGGGAGTCGAACACGTGCTGTCGAAACCGATCCGGGCGCGCCTGCTGAACACCGTGCTCGACAAGATCTGGAGGAATGAAGGCACTTCGACCGAGTTTCTGACCGCCCTGGCGCCTGCGGCCGAGCCAAGGGCGCTCGAATCCATTCGTGGGCCCGTCCGCACTCTCGAAGTGTTGCGGGATTTTTCGGGCATTCTTACCCACAGCCTGTGCTCGGAAGCGTTGTTGAAGCAGTTTCTCCTGTTGTTGCGTGAGATTATCGGAGTAAACCGGGCGGTGATTTTCCTGCGCCGGCCCATGGGTGTGTTCAGTGTTGTTCGCGGCAGCCAGGAGGACCGCCGCCTCCGGTCCGTGTGCGCACTGGGATTACCTCCGGGGTTGCTGGAGCATTTTGAGTTGTCCCTTGAAGCGGGCATCGGAGGCTACGTTCACCGCAAAGGGCGGATTCTACAGAGCAACAGCGAGGGAGCGCGCAACGACCGCGAAATCCAGAAGGAATTTGAACTGCTGGGCGGGCAGGTGGCGATTCCCATCCTGGATCGGGAGTCACTCGTTGGCGTGGCTGTGTTTGACGGCCGGCTGACCGGCGAACCGTTCGTCAATGAGGAACTGGCGCTCATCTTTCATTTGCTGGAGGAACTCGGCCTGGCCATCAAGAACAGCTGGCTGTACGACCAGTTGCTCGCCAACCACGAGATGATGGCCGACATCTTGAACCAATCCGGAAGTGGATGCCTCGTCGTCGCGCGCGAATTGACGATTCTCCACGCGAACCAGGCGGCGCGGGATTATTTCGGCAGGCCGGCGCGGCGCGGCGCGGCGATCGAGTTCGGTGATCTGCCGCAGTCGATCGGCAGTCGCGTGTTTGAGTCCTTGCAATCGGGCGAAGCGGTCCCGCCGTTCAAATATCGTTTCCAAGGAGACCTGGACACGACTTACCGGGTGATGATCACCCCGTTCAAGCGGAAGAATTCGATCACCGTCAACGCGGTCCTCTTGATGATTGAGGACTTCACACAGAGTGAGCGATCGCAACAGCTTGAGATCGAGGCCTCAAATCTGCGTCTGGTCAAGACCATCGCCGAACACCTCGCGCACGAGATCGGCAACTCGCTGGTGCCGCTTTCGACTCATCAGCAATTGTTGCCCAAGAACTACGACGACCCAGAGTTCCGCGCTTCGCTCGGTTCATCCATGGGTGACGCGGTGCAGCGCATCTCCCGCCTTTCCAATCAGATGCTCTTTCTCGCGCGCGACAAAGTGGTCCGGAGCGAAGCGGTGCCCGTCGCCAAGTTGATCGAAGACGCTTTCCTCGAGGCCCAAAAGTATGCCTCGCCCAAGCCCGCGAACCTTGTTTATGACAGTGGCGGCCAGGCTCCGATGGTTGCCGGAGACCGCGCGGGTCTCAAACAGGCGCTCTCCGAGGTGATGCTCAATGCGCTCCAGGCCAATCCGCCGAATTCACCGGTCCACGTCCGCACGGGTATGGACTCCGACGCCAGCGGGCGGTGGGTCCGCATTGAAGTGCGCGATGCCGGTCCGGGTTTCACCGAGGAGGCTGTCACGCGCGCGGCGGAACCGTTTTTCTCGACGCGCAACGTCGGCCTGGGGCTGGGTCTCGCCGTGACGCGGAAGATCATAGAGACACACCATGGTCGTGTTGAAATCGCCCCGAAAGACGCGGACAAATCGGGGATGGTCCGCATCTCGTTGCCGCAGGCGTAGACTGAATTGGCGTTGGCCGGCCCGCCGCCAGTACGCCCACAATTCGTCCTTGTAACTTTAACCGTTTCTTGCGAAAACGCTTCCGGCTCATAGTGAACAAACCAACGACAAACGGTCACGATTCAGAAAGCGAGTTTTTAGGATGAGACTACGTCACTCGTTTTTTTTCCTGATCGTCGCCCTTTTGCCTGCGCGCCTTTTGGCGTTGGGCATTCGCATTGCCGACCAGGATCCTTTTGCCACGGCCCGTGGCAACGCATTTGCGGCCACAGCGGATAATCCTTCCGCGATTTACTACAATCCTGCGGGCATCACTCAGTTGGAAGGGCAGAACGCGAGCTACAGCCTTTACGCCATTTATTTGAATTCGCATTACACCTCTCCTTCCGGCACCGAGGTGGATACCAAGGATGAAATTCAGGCAGTGCCTCATCTTTATTACACTTATTCGATGGAAAAACTGCCGCTTTCATTCGGGTTGGGAGTGTATAGCCCTTACGGTCTGGGTTTGGAATGGCCGGTGAACGGTCCGTTCAACGCATTGGCTACCGAGGGGAGGATCATGTATTTTACCGCCAACCCGGTTGCTGCCGTGAAAATTCTTCCCACTTTGTCAGTGGCTGCCGGCGTGACGATCAACTATTCCCAGGCCGAACTAAAGCGCGGCCTTGGCTTTGCGCCGGGCGAATTCAAGTTCAAGGGGGATGACACCGATGTCGGTTACAACATCGGGCTGTTGTGGCAACCGCATCCCATGCATTCATTCGGCGTGAGTTATCGCAGTTCGACAACGATGAACTTTTCTGGCCACGCGCAGATTCCCAATTTTCGCGAAGAAGCCACCGCCAGCTTTCGTTTTCCTCACAATGTCGTTGTCGGTTGGTCGTTTCGTCCCACGACCAATTGGAATTTCGAAGTCAACGTTGACTGGACCGACTGGGATGCCTTGGACACGGTCAACCTGAAGGCCAACGTTCTCGGCACCAGCATTCCTTTCAATTGGCAGTCGAGTTTCTTCTATGAATTCGGGGCGACTTACCAGTTTGACAACGGGTTCCGCCTGAGCGGTGGATACATCTACAGTGAGAATTCCGTCCCGGAATCCAGCTTCAGCCCGGCGGTGCCCGATTCGGACCGCCATATTTTCAGCCTTGGCGCCGGGATGAAGTACAAGCGCTTGAGTTGGGACGCAGCGTACCAGCTCGCTTATGGCCCCCCTCGCGACATACGTGGAACATTCGGCGGACTTGCCGACGGCCGCTACGAGTTTATCAGCCATGCCATTACTGTCTCCCTCGGATACGCATTCTAGGCCGGCCTCATCGCCGTCACTCAACAGCCCGCGCAAGCGGACCCTGTTGATCGTGGACGACGAGGAAGGGCCGCGCCAGTCGCTGCGCATCGTTTTCAAGGATGATTACAACATCCTGCTCGCGGACAACGGGACCAAGGCGCTTGATCTCGTGAAGCAGCATTCGGTGGATGCCGCCGTGCTCGACATTCGGATGTCGGGCATGTCCGGGGTGGAGTTGCTGGGAAAACTCAAGGAAATCGACTCAACCATTGAAATCATCATGCTGACGGCCTACGAGACAATCGAGACGGCCCGTCAGGCCCTGAAGCTGGGGGCGTGCGACTATCTGACCAAGCCGTTTGACATCTCCACCATGCGCGCGGCCATTGCGAACGCGATGGAACGGCACACACTCTCGGAGGAAATTCACGCCAACAATCGAAAGCTGGTCGAACTCCAGGAGGAACTCCACAACCAGAAATTGCAGGAGGAAATCGTCCGCACCAAGGGCGAAATCTACGCCAGCGTCATTCACGACATCAACGGACCGCTGACCATCATCTCGGGCTTCATTGAAATCATCAACCAGCACATCAGCAATGCCACCGCCCTGGATCCGGGCAGTCTCGACCTCGTCAAGGACCGGCTGGCGCGCATCACCCGCCAGGTCAACAATTGCATAGAGATTTCCCAGCGCTATCTCAGTTTTCTTCGCAAACGCTCAACGGACAAGGCGCCCATCGGCACCAACCAGATCCTGGCGGATCTGGGCGAACTCCTGAAAGTCCATCCCAGCGCACAAAAAAACGAACTGGTCATCCGGCCGCTTGACGAGGACGCCGTCGCGGAGATCAACGGCACGGATCTCATTCAAATCCTGCTGAATCTTACCATCAACGCGCTGCAATGCAGCCCCGAGCCGCACCGCGTGGAGATTTTCGGGCAGCGTCTGGCAAAACCCATGGACTTGTCCGGCATTCAGGACGGTCCGGAAAGCCACCTGATTAATCGTGACGGCCTGCACAACGTCGCGCCGTTGCTGGCCATTGCGGTCCGAGACAACGGTCCCGGTATTGCGCCGGACGTTTTGCCAAAGATCTTCCAGCCTTTTTTCACCACCAAATCCAGCAGCAAGGGCACCGGCCTCGGGCTGGCCATCGTGCACCGGTTTGTGAAGGAAGGGAAGGGAGCGATCCACCTGCAGACCCGGGTTGGGCAGGGGACTACCTTCACAATCTACCTGCACGCCCGAGACCTGACCGCGAAGTAGCGGCCCCGGTTCTGGAGCCGCCGTGCCACCCCAATGCGGCTGCTCTTGCGGGCGGATGTTCCTTGGTGAATGTTCCTTCATGAACACCGTCGCCATCATCGGCGCTTCCAATGACCGCTCGAAGTTTGGCAATAAGGCGGCGCGCGCCTTCCTCAAACAAGGTTATGCCGTTTATCCTGTGAACCCGAAGGAGGCCGCAATCGAAGGACTGGCCGCGTACAAAAGTATTCTCGACGTCCCGGTGCGACCGCAGATGGTGAGCGTTTACCTGCCACCAAAGGTTCTCCTGAAGGTGATGCCTGATATTGCGGCGAAGGGTTGCGACGAGCTCTGGTTGAATCCGGGCACGGAGTCAGAGGAAGTGCTGGCTGAAGTCGAGCGCCTTGGACTCAATGCGATTCGGGCGTGCAGCATCGTCGGACTGGGCGTGTCTCCGGCGTCGCTTTGACTTTCGCCCGGCCGCTTCCCCGCGGTGAATAACTTTTCCTTTCACCCGGTTGCAAGCCGGACTTCGCGGTCTATGTTAGTTTCGTCAAAGAGAAAGGCGTGTCATGAAAACGAAAAAGCACGAGACTCTGAAACAGCCCGAACCGTTCACGCCCGGTGTCACCAGGGGAATGGTGCGGCAGCACGCGTTCGAACTTTATCGCGACAAGCTGCGCGATCATGCGTTGACGCTGCAGGACTGGGTGCTCGCCGAGAAGGACCTTGTCAATTCCCTGGAAAGCGACGGCCTGCTGAAGCGATAAGCCGTCGTGTCCGATGCAAACTGCGCTGGCGCGGACAAAACGCCCGTAAAACGGCTGAGTCTGTGTCGGCGCAGTTTGTTTTTCATCCGTTAAAGATTTCTTTTCCTCAGCGTGCGGTTTCCTGATTCAATCCCGCCGCCATGAGACTTCTGGTCATTGGTTCCGGCGGACGCGAACACGCGCTGGTCTGGAAACTGGCGCAATCGCCGCACGTCACGCAACTGTGGTGCGCGCCCGCCAACTCGGGCATCGGTGTTGAGCGACTCGCGAAGAACGGTTCGCTGGTCGAATGCGTGAACGTCGGCGCGGAGGATTTGCCCGGGCTGCTTGCGTTTGCGCTGGAAAGAAAAGTCGAACTCACAGTTGTCGGGCCGGACAACCCGCTCGCGCTCGGCATTGTGGATCTGTTTCAGAAGAATGGCCTGCGCATCTGGGGACCGAATCAAAGGGCGGCGCAATTCGAATCTTCAAAAGTATTCTCCCAGAATTTCATGGAGAAATACGGCATCCCAACTGCGGCGGCGGGAACTTTTGATAATGCTGTTGCAGCGAAAAGATTTTGTGCATCGCTCGGTGGACGCTGTGTGGTGAAGGCAGACGGTCTTGCGCTCGGCAAAGGCGTTTTGATCTGCGCAAATCAAACCGAAGCCGACCGCGCCGTGGACGAAATCATGGTCAGCAAAGCGTTCGGAGCCGCCGGATCACGCGTGGTCATTCAGGAGCTTCTCGAAGGAACGGAGATTTCATTGCATGCGCTGTGCGACGGCACGACGGCAAAACTTTTCCCGACGTCGCAGGATCACAAGCGCGCATTGGATGGAGATCGAGGTCCGAACACGGGCGGCATGGGCACGTATTCGCCGGCCCCATTCCTCAGCGATGCGGAGTTGCAAAAAGTCGGCGGACAAATCCTCGGTCCCTGGCTGCAAGGTTGCGGGGAGGAGGGAATTGATTTCCGCGGCATCATTTATCCGGGCGTTATGCTTACCAAAAAGGGTCCAAAAGTACTGGAGTTCAACGCGCGCTTCGGTGACCCGGAGACGCAGGTCTATCTCACTCGGCTCGAAAACGACCTCGTCGAATTGCTCGAAGCGAGCGCGAGCGGCACGCTGGGCAGGATGGAGTTGAAGTGGAGTCCGATGACGAGCGTGTGCGTGGTGATGGCCAGCGGGGGTTATCCGGGCAGCTACGAGAAGGGCAAGGTCATCTCCGGTCTCGACGCGGCGAATGCGCTACCGCACACGAAAGTTTTTCATGGGGGAACGATGTTGAAGGATGGTCAGATCGTCACCAACGGCGGTCGCGTGCTGGGTGTGACGGCGCTGGGCAAGGACCTGAGAATCGCGCAAGCCGCCGCCTACGCCGCTGTTGAGAAAATCCATTTTGAAGGCGCGCATTTCCGCCGCGATATCGCGGCCAAGGCACTTGGTTAGCGTCACGGTGTCTGCAAATGCTTCTTACTGGGTTTGTTGTTGGCCATACTTGTTTATCAACCATCGGGCCGCGGCCTCTTCGCCGAATACCCTCCAACGATCCTTGTAGCTGATCCAATCCGGATCGGACATCATGGGCAACAGGGCTTCCGTTTGTTGGGCGAGTTGTCTGATCTCCGCGCTTTGTTGAGCCAAATAATCGAGTCGGTCCCCGGCCGTCTGTCCGTTGACACCGTACGGACTGTTTGGATCCATCGCGTCGAGAGCATTGCGTTCGACAGCCAATCCGACGAGGCGGCTGACCTCAGGTTCGCCAACAAGGGAATCACCGTAGCGCTGGCCCAGGTTCGCGGCCATCTGCAATGCAGTCTGCGCCGAATCCTTATCGCCGGCTTGCCGATAAGAACCGGCCAGATCAATCATTCGCTGGCTCAAGTCTTTGATTTGCTTGAGCTGCGGCAACAGCAACTGGGATGAGGGAATTGTTTTCGACTCGGCCATCGAGTAACCAGCGGTAAGATAAGCCTCTTCATCATCCTGCATGCGGTCCAGTGTGTAGTCCTGAAATTGTCGTTTGCCTGAAGCAGCGATGAGTTCCTGCACTGCCAGGTCCGTCTGGCCTGCCTTGAAGTAATCGAGAGCGGAAAGATAATTCGGCAGCGCGTTTTCGGAGGCCGACTTTTTGAAAGCCTCGATCCACTGACGCCGCTGTTCGGGAGACGCGTCCTTTTTGAACGCTGCCTCAAATGCCACTTGAGGATCGTCTGGGTATTTTTGCATCGCTTCTTCCAGTAGCTTCGGGTCACCCGTGGTGCGGTATGCTGCGAGGAGACTGGACGCACTGCGACGGTTTGCGTTGAGGTAGGACGCAATTTCTCCGGCCGTCAATTTGGCCGGATTCTCTTTGAGCCGGGCATACAGGTTTGTGGCGGTTAAATCTTCTGCCAGCGGTCCGGTTGGCGGAATGGTGGAGCGTACTGTCGGCGCGGGAAGCTTTGAAGCGAGCGAACGATCGGCGCGCGCAAGGCGACTGGATAGAGTAGCGTTGTCCGTCTGGAGTTGCGCAATTTGCTGCCGCAAAGACTGGTTCTGCTCCCGCAGCTCGACTTGAGATTGATGCTGAATCACCAGGGTCATCGCCACGCTGGCGACCACTGCGGCAGTGACGAGAGTTTTTTGAAGTGTGGTCATGGCGATCACTTCGGTAGCGGTTGCAGTTGCGGTGGTGGCGAGGGTTGTTCCGGCCAGTGCGGCGGCGGCGGAAATCGTGATGGCGAGTCCGGCGGGCGCGGCCTGGACAGCGTTGGCGGAGATGACGACGACGAGTCCGCCCGCGCCGACGGTGACGCCGCGTTTGGCGAAGAATTCGCGCAGTCGTTCGACAGCCCGGCTCACGCGCTTTTGCGCCGCGTCGTCGCTTACTCCAAGGGCAAGGCCGACGGCGCGGAAATCGTGGTTTTTGAAAAAACGGAGCAGCAATGCCTCACGGTCCTCGTCATTCAAATCCGCCATCGCTTCGTCCAGCACGGGACGGACGCGCTCCCAGTCCGGCGCGGTTTCGGAGTTGGTGATGAGCTGTTCCATGGCGAGTCTTTCGTGAGCGAGGCGGCGGCGGTTGTCGCGCAGTTGATTGAGCGCCGCGAAGCGCGTGCTGCGATAAAGCCACCCCACCAGCGAGTTGCTTTCCGCCAGTTTGTCCGCGAGCGGCCGCGCCTTGCGGGCGAGATCGGTGAAAAC
>Ga0134126_10007997_pt1 | contig 13281 bp, 8 predicted proteins | sample KB31752_FD_96881 | JGI IMG/M metagenome (GOLD analysis project Ga0134126, IMG submission 96881) | Terrestrial soil microbial communities with excess Nitrogen fertilizer from Kellogg Biological Station, Michigan, USA - KB3-175-2 | ecosystem: Environmental > Terrestrial > Soil > Unclassified ...
GGTCAGTCCAGCATTATGCCGGGTTGCGGTTGAAAACGCAGTACTCCAGCGGCCTGGTACGCGTAACCGTTTCGATCCATCGAGCCTGCGATCAAGTATCCCCTTTCGGAAGAGTGCACTGCCACGGATTTGCCGGTAGGACGTGTGGAAGCGGTGCGCGCGCGTGAGCAACTCACCACATGGCGGGATCATCCGAACTATCCGCTTGCTCACGGCATCGTCCCCTAAACTTCCACCGCCGGCAGGATTCGCCTCAGGTCGCGCGCCCGCGCGTCCATGAAAAGGCATCCACATTTCTACCAGCAACGCGCCCCGCACCCCAAGCAAATTAACAATATTTTACCTCTGCTCCGGCCGCCAAAACCCTGCTTGGACGTTTCGCGCTGTCGCCGATTGGACACACTTTAAGAACCCAAGTTCCCCAATGAAACCATGGACATGCAATGCGCACGCAGTCCCTTCGCAGCGCCGCAAAAACGGCTCGATGGCCGAAATAGGCATTGACAATACTTAATTAATCTTTTGAAGCCCGCCCGGGCACCGCGAGCGGCGCGGGCGTGCCGGTACGGCTCCGCGCGGCTGCGTAGCGTGCGCGCGCCGGACTGGCCTGCAGGCCTCGCGGTCTCGCGCCTCTTTCGATCAAGGCGAGGCTGCAGACAGAGCAGAGACTCCCGGGCCGGTGCAGCATGGCGGCAGCGTGTCCGCACGTGATTCGGCGCGCCGTCGGTGGATATCGAAGCCTCCTGCGCCTCCTGCGTTTCCTGCACCGCGCTATGAGCAGCTCGCGGGCGCTGCCGGCAATCGCGCGATCGCAGCAACCACCGCGCTCTGGGAGAGCATCGCGTGCATCTTCGCAGCCGGTACTCCGCGCACCAATGATCCATCCAGCTGGTCGAGTCTCATTGACTCAATGAGCTTGCGCGCCACAGCGCCGCGGCCCGGTGCCGCGTGGACGAAAGTCCGGCACGAGGGTTATGATTCGCCCCCCAAAATTGAGCACCGCAACGGTGGACGTTGGCGCGAGACGCGCCGAGTCTCGCAGCCACCACCATCATAGAAAGGGATTCGGAGCATGAAAGAGCAGAGTCTGCAGAATTTGTTGGACCGCGTCGGTAATCCGGTCAATCTCCTGCGCAATTCGCAAATCGGAGCTTACGTATACCCGGTAGTTCCCAGCGAATACGGCAATTGGCGCGACGAGCAGCGCGCCTGGCGCGAATCGGCAGTGTTGTTTGATCAGACCCACCACATGGCAGAGCTGGTCGTCAAAGGACCGGACGCAAAGAAAATGCTCTCCGAGCTGACCATCAACAGTTTCGGCACGTTCGTGCCCAACAAGGCCAAGCAGTACGTGCCATGCAATTACGACGGTTACGTGATTGGTGACGGCATCCTTTTCTATCTCGCCGAAAACGAATTCGATTTCGTCGGTCGCGCTCCGACGGTGAACTGGCTGGAGTTTCATGCCCAGACGGGCGGCTACAAAGTTGACATCGACCGCGACGACCGATCGCCCTCGAACCCCCGCGGCAAGGCGGTGGTTCGCCGTCGCTATCGCTATCAGATCCAGGGACCCAATGCCAACAAGGTCCTCGAAAGGCTTAACGGCGGACCTCTGCCCGAGGTCAAGTTCTTCAACATGGACGTGATCAACATCGCCGGCCGGAAGGTGCGCTGTCTGCGCCACGGCATGGCCGGCGCGCCGGGACTGGAAATCTGGGGTCCTTACGAAGATCGCGAGCTCATTCGTGAAGCCATCATCAAGGCTGGCGAGGACTTCGGGCTGGTGCAGGTGGGTGCGCGGGCCTACGCCAGCAACACGCTCGAGTCCGGGTGGATCCCCTCCCCTCTGCCGGCCGTCTACACCGGCGAGAAAATGCGCAAGTACCGCGAATGGCTCCCGGCGACTGGCTACGAAGGCACCGGATCGCTCGGTGGCAGCTTCGTCTCCGATCGCATCGAGGACTACTACGTCACGCCGTACGAGTTGGGATACGGCTCATTAGTGAAGTTCGACCACGACTTCATCGGCCGTGAGGCGCTGGAGCGCATGGCCAATGATAAACAGCACCCGCAGCGCAAGAAGGTGACGTTTGCCTGGAATGCAGACGACGTCGCCAAGATCTTCGCGTCGTTGCTGCAGCCGGGCTCAGAGCATTACAAACACTTCGAGATGCCGCTGGCCAACTACGCCTCCGCCTCGTACGACAAGGTGTCGCTGGGCAATAAGGTGGTGGGCTTCTCGATGTTCAGCGGCTACAGCTATAACGAGCGCTCGGCGCTGTCGTTGGGAGTCGTCGACGCGGACATCGAGATCGGCAAGGAGCTCACACTCACCTGGGGCGAGGAAGGCGGTGGCACCCGTAAGACGACGGTGGAGCGCCACAAGCAGCTGCCGATCCGTGTAACGGTGTCGCCGACACCGTATTCGCGCGTGGCGCGCGAAACGTATCATCAGACCGGCTGGCGCACGCACGCGACCTGATGAGGCCCAGGCCGTCCGGCGAATCCTGACGGCTCAACTGCCGCCGGCGCTCAAACGCCGGCGGCAGCAGCCAGGGCGCGGCTGCCCCGATGCGAGGTACGACGCTTGGGCAGCGCCGCGGCTTCGAGCGGCGAGTACTGGCCCGCGTGACGCAGCAGATCCAGCACCACCTGCTGCGGCTCGGTGGGCCGCCAACCAACACGCAGCGTCAGGCCGATGGTGCGCACCACGCGGCCGAGCGGATGAGGCAGTGTCGCCAGCACGCCGGCTGCCACGTCCGCCATCACCTGTCGCTCGGACAGCAGCATCACATGATCACTGGATTGCAGGATGGCGCTGGCAGCCACCTGCGAGTTGCATTCAATCGTGCCCGTAGGGCATGGCGTGCCCAGGCCCGCGAACAGCGTCTCGAAGTGCTGGCGCAGCGGAGTGCCGTGCCGCGGAGCGATCCACGGATACTGCCGCAGCTGTGACGGATCGACGGTACCGCAGCGGGTCAACGGATGGCCGGCACGCATGACAAGAGTGAGCGGATCGTCGAACAAAGGCTCTTCGACCACGTCGTTGGCCGGAGCCGGCTGGCGCAATGCGCCAATCAGCACATCGGCGGAGCCATCGCGCAGCGCCCGAAGCAGCGTCTCATAGGGACCGTTGAGCAGCTCGATGGTATGCAGCGGATAGCGCGCCATGAACTGCAGTACGGCGCTGGGAACAAGCCGGCTGAGCGACAGCGGCATCGCTCCGATGACGGTACGACCGCGACCGTCGCAGTGCAATGCGCTGAATTCATCGCGCGCCTGCTGCAGCTCGGCAAGGGCCCGGCCAGCGTGGCGCGCAAAACGCTCACCGTCGCGATTCAGACTCAGGCCAAAGCTGGTGCGCTCGAGCAAGGTCGTGCCACTGACCTGCTCCAGCGCACGAGCCGCCTGATGCAGGGTCGGCACGGCGATGCCGAGGGCCTTTGCAGCGGCGCGAAAGCTGCCATGCTTGACGAGGGCGATCAACGCCTCGAGCTGACCGAGGTTCAGCGCGCGCTCGGTGCGGCCCGCGGTCGAGGGCAGCAGCTGTCCCATGGCAGCACTCAGCTCGGCAAGGGCCCGCTCGATGCGCTCGAGGCAGCGGCGGCCCACGAGCGTTGGCGTCATTCCGGCGCTCGTGCGGTCGAACAGGCGCACACCAAAATATCGCTCCACGGCGGCGATGGCCTGCGTGGCAGCCGGCTGCGACAGATAGAGACTGCGAGCAGCGGCATTCACGGCACCGCTGTGGGCGACCTCCCGGAATACCACCAGGTGACGCAGACTCAGGTGTCCATGGTGCACGCGCATGGCGCAGATCGTCCTCTCAGGATTCTGTCAGGTAAGCGCGAGGCAGCAGCTGCCAGCGTCGAGGCGCGGGCGGGAAACCCGCCGAGAAAGATCGTGCCGACAGCTGGCGTGATGAGGAGCGGCTGTGCCTGCAGGGTGCACTTACCTACCGCCGCGGCCCGGAAAAAAACGATCAATATTCACCTACAAAGAGCCACACTTCAACTAGTATAGCGCGATCATCGCCTGGTCTTGCGACCCTGGCTCCTCGGCTCGCGGCAGTACGCCCGGAAAGCCGCAGGGCTGTGGCTGGGCAGCTGCGGCTGTTGCGTACGAGTCGTGCGCGCTGGAGCTCCTTATATCGTTATTTTAATTTCAATTGGTACAGGAGGTTCCTGCCGCTTAAATTAAACCGGATCTGGTTATATTCACTAACTTTCCCGCTCACTGTCGAAGCCACGATACAACGGGAACTACCACGGGAATCTGCGGCAGCAGATAAGCGCATGAACGTCGTCATTCGTAATATCCACCGCCCACCTGCGCAGCTGAGCGAAGCGTTCTCCCAATACGGAGTGGCAACCGCTCACGAAGCGCAGGGCCGCACGGGACTGTTGGCACCGCGCATCCGGCCGATCTACGCGGGGGCACGCATCAGCGGTCCCGCGGTCACGGTCAGCCTGCCGCCCTGCGATAACTGGATGATCCATGTGGCCGTCGAACAGTGCCAGCCAGGAGACATCCTCGTCGTGGCGCCTACCTCCCTATCGGAGGCCGGCTACTTCGGCGAGCTTCTGGCCAGCTCGCTGCGCTCGCGCAGCGTGAAAGGTCTGATCATCGATGCGGGCGTGCGCGACGTCGCTGAGCTGACGGCCATGTCGTTTCCCGTTTGGTCGCGCTGCGTCAGCTCACAGGGCACGGTCAAGGAAACGCTCGGCAGTGTGAACGTCCCGGTGGTGTGCGCCGGTGCGCTCATCCACCCCGGGGACGTGGTGATCGCCGACGATGATGGCGTCTGTATCGTTCCGCGGCACAGCGCCGCCGCCACACTGGAACAGTGCGCGGCGCGCACTCGCAAGGAGGCGGCGGTACGCAAGCGGCTGGAGGCCGGGGAGCTGGGCCTGGACATCTATGGCATGCGCGCGCGTCTGGCCGAGCGCGGCCTCGTCTATCAGGATGCGCCGGCCGAGCCCGAGTCGACGTGACACTGCCGAGCCGTATCACGCTGATCGGCTTCGGCGAGGTCGGCCAGACCCTGGCATCGGACCTGCGGCGGCAGCAGGCCGTTGAACTGATCGCCTGGGACATCCAATTCGTCGATCCACTGAGCGTGCCTTACAAACGCGCGCAAGAAGCCGGCGTACAGACCGCGAGCTGCGCCAGCGCGGCGGTGGCAGGCACTGGCCTGGTGATCTCGGCCGTGACCACCGCCAACAGCCTCGCCGCTGTCGAGAGCGTCGCGCCTGCGCTGCCGGCGAAGGTCGCATTCCTCGACCTGAATTCGGTCGCCCCGTCGGTCAAGCAACACAGCGCCCGCACGATCGAGGCGCACGGCGGCCACTACATCGAGGCAGCCGTCATGGCGCCGATCCAGCCGCACGGACTGGCCACGGCGATGCTGCTGGGTGGACCGCATGCGGAAGGCTTCCTGCCCGTCGCGCACGGGCTCGGCTTGAGCGCGGCGCAGCTCTATAGTCCGATCGTGGGCCCCGCCTCCGCGGCCAAGCTGTGCCGCAGCGTCATCATCAAGGGACTTGAAGCGCTGCTCACCGAATCGCTGCTCGCGGCGCGGCATTACGGCGTAGAGGCCGCCGTGCTCGCCTCGCTCAGCGACCTGCTGCCCCATCCCGACTGGCCCGCGCAGGCACGCTACATGCTGACCCGCTCGCTGCTGCACGGACGGCGACGCTCCGAGGAGATGCGCTACGTCGCACAGACCGTGGCGGAGGCGGGCATTGATCCCTGGATGAGTCAGGCCAGCGTGCATCGACAAGCCTGGGCTGGCGCGCATGCGGCCGCGGCTGCGGCCGGCGGCGAATCGCTGTCTCAACTACTCGATAGTCTCTTGCAGTCGCAGAGCACGGAGAGGTCCACGCATGCTGATCATTGACTGCCACGGTCACTACACCACCGCACCAGCGGAGCTGCAGACATATCGCAAGGCGCAACTGGAGGGCTCAAACCCGCAGTTGCCGCGCATCAGCGATGAGGCGATCCGCACCAGTATCGAGACGCAGCAGTTGCGCTTGCAGCGCGAGCGCGGCGGCGATCTGACTTTGTTTTCTCCGCGCGCCTCGGCCATGGGACACCATCTGGGGAACGAACAGATTTCCATCGCCTGGTCGCAGCTCAACAACGACCTGATTGCGCGGGTGGTGGAGCTCTTCCCGGAGAACTTCGTCGGCGTCTGTCAGCTGCCGCAGTTTCCGGGCGCCTCGCTGGCCGGTTCGGTCGCGGAGCTGCGCCGCTGCGTTCTGGAGCTCGGTTTCGTCGGCTGCAATCTCAACCCCGATCCGAGCGGCGGACATTGGACTTCACCGCCGTTGACCGACCGCTACTGGTATCCCATCTACGAGCAGATGGTGCAGCTGAATGTGCCGGCCATGGTGCACGTGTCGGCCTCCTGCAACCCGGTGTTCCACGCCACCGGCGCGCACTACATCAATGCCGATACCTCGGCGTTCATGCAGCTCATCGAAGGAGATCTGTTCAAGGATTTCCCCACCCTGCGCCTGATCATTCCACACGGGGGCGGCGCGGTACCCTATCACTGGGGACGTTATCGAGGCCTCGCGGACATGCTCAAACGCCCGGCGCTGAGCGAGCACGTCATGCGCAACGTCTTCTTCGATACCTGCGTGTACCACCAGCCGGGTATCGATCTGCTGGCCCGGGTCATCCCGCTCGACAACATCCTGTTCGGCTCCGAGATGATCGGCGCGGTACGCGGTATCGATCCGGAGACCCGACACTATTTCGACGACACCAAGCGCTACGTCGACGCCCTGCCCTTGACCGATGCGCAGCGGACGTTGCTGTTCGAAGGCAATGCCCGCCGCGTCTATCCGCGCCTGGATGCGCGCCTGAAAGCGAAGCAGCAATGAGCGCCTTCACCATGGACAAGAACTGGCTTGTCTATCATCCCCATCCCTCCAAGCCGACGTTCAAGGTCCCGCCTGGCGCCGTCGATGCACACTGCCACGTGTTTGGTCCCGGCGACGTATTTCCGTACGCACCCGAGCGCAAATACACCCCCTGCGACGCGCCGGCCGAAGCCCTGTTCGCGCTGCGGGATCTGCTCGGGTTCGAGCGCAACGTGATCGTTCAGGCGACCTGCCACGGCGCCGATAATCGCGCGCTGGTGGACGCCCTGCAGCGCGCGGACGGCCGGGCGCGCGGCGTCGCCACGGTGCGCGCGGACGTCACCGATCAAGCTCTGCGGGAGCTGGATGCCGCCGGCGTGCGCGGCGTGCGCTTCAACTTCGTGCGCCGCCTGGCCGACAGCGTACCGCGCGAGACACTGCTGCAGATCGTCCAGCGTATCGCGCCGCTCGGTTGGCACGTCGTCATCTACTTCGAGGCCGCGGAGTTGCCGATGCTCTACGACTTCTTCAGCTCGCTGCCCACCGTCGTCGTGGTGGATCATATGGGGCGTCCGGACGTGCGCAAGCCCATCGACGGGCCCGAATTCGGCCTGTTCCTGCGGCTGATGCGCGAGCACCCCAATTTCTGGAGCAAGGTGAGCTGCCCGGAGCGGCTCTCTTATGCCGCACCGCCCAAGTACGAGGACGTCGTCCCGTTCGCGCGGCTGCTGGTCGAGTCGTTTCCGGATCGTGTACTGTGGGGAACGGATTGGCCGCATCCCAATCTGAAGGGCCATATGCCGGATGACGGCAAACTGGTCGACTATGTGCCGAGCATCGCCGTCACCGCGGAACTGCAGCGTCGACTGCCGGTCGACAATCCGATGCGCCTCTATTGGGAGCGCTAGTCTGTTCGCACCGATTGCTCCTCTGCAGGGGCCTGGGATGCAATGAGCTCACTCGCTCGCCACATCGGTCAGGACGACGTCGGGCCGCTCGGGCTCGGCTGCATGAACCTCAGTCATGCCTATGGCACGCCGCCCGAGCCCGCGCGCGCAGCCGAGCTGTTGCGGCGCGCCCTGGAGCTGGGCGTGCGGCACTTCGACACCGCAGCGCTCTATGGCTTCGGCCGCAATGAGCAGCTCATCGGCGAGACGCTCGCGGGCGAGCGACAGCGCATTTTCCTCGCCAGCAAGTGCGGCATGACGGGCGTCAATGGCAAGCGGGTCGTCGACGGCCGGCCCGAGGTCCTCAAGCAGACCTGTCGCGAGGCGCTGGCACGGTTGCGCACAGAGGTCATCGATCTGTACTACCTGCACCGCTACGACAAGCGCGTACCCTTGGAGGACAGCATCGGCGCACTGGCGGACCTCGTGCGAGAGGGGCTGGTCCGCTACATCGGCCTGTCGGAAGTATCCACCGCCACGCTGCGTCGTGCGCATGCGGTGCACCCGATTGCAGCGGTACAGAACGAATACTCGCTGTGGACGCGCAACCCGGAGTACGGGCTGCTGGAGGAATGCGCGCGCCTGGGCGCCGCCCTGGTGACTTTCTCTCCGCTGACGCGCGGCTTTCTGCTGGGCGCCGTCGCCGATCCTGCGGCGCTGGCGGCCAAGGACATCCGCCGTGACATGCCGCGATTCCAGGAACCGAATTTCTCGGCCAATATTGCGGTCGCCAATGACTTCGAGGCGCTGGCGCGCGAGGTGGGCTGCACGCCGGCACAGCTTGCGCTGGCCTGGCTGCTGCACAAGGCACCCCACATCGTTCCCATCTTCGGAACGACCTCGCTGACGCATCTGGCGGAGAACCTGGCCAGCGCGCGGGTGATGCTGGACGCATCGCTGATGGCGCGACTGGAAACGCTCGTCGGACCAAAAACCATTCACGGCGCGCGCTACAACGAAGCGGCACAGCGCGACATCGATACCGACGAGGCCCCGCCCGCCTGAACCGCGTAGGCCGGCGTACAGTCCCGTGGACCGGCGTACATCGCGTGACACGCGATGTACGCCGGTGCACCCGCTGACTGGCGGTGTCCAGCCCGATTCGCGGCTAGCCCGCGGTGCTCTCCTCTTCACCGACGCCGACGTCCTCGACGTCACCGACCCCGCCGCCCACATCCATGAAGCTGCGGCCCGCGCCGGACTCCTCGAGCTTGCGACGCCGATGCGCATGCGCGGCGAAGCCCGTGCCCGCCGGGATGAGCCGGCCGACGATGACGTTCTCCTTCAGTCCGCGCAGGTCATCCTTCAGGCCACGCACCGCCGCCTCGGTCAACACCCGCGTGGTCTCCTGGAAGGAGGCTGCGGAGATGAACGACTCGGTGGCCAGCGAGGCCTTGGTGATGCCGAGCAGTACCGGCTGCAGACGCGCAGCCTGCTTGCCGTCGGTCTCGGTGCGATCGTTGATGTCGAGCGCACGCGCACGATCCAGTTGCTCGCCACGCAGCAGCTGGGTTTCCCCGGCGGCCACGACCTCGGTCTTGCGCAGCATCTGGCGGATGATCACCTCGATGTGCTTGTCATTGATCTTCACACCCTGCAGGCGGTAGACGTCCTGGATCTCACGCACCAGATAGTTCGCCAGCGCCTCGACACCCTGCAGGCGCAGGATGTCGTGCGGGTTGGGCTCGCCGTCGGCGATGACCTCACCGCGCTCCACGGTCTCGCCCTCGAAGACGTTGAGCTGGCGCCACTTCGGAATGAGCTCCTCGTACTTGTCGCCGTCGTCGCTGGTGATGACCAGACGACGCTTGCCCTTGGTCTCCTTGCCGAAACTCACCGTACCGCTCTTCTCGGCGAGAATTGCCGGATCCTTGGGCTTGCGCGCCTCGAACAGGTCCGCCACCCTCGGCAGACCGCCGGTGATGTCACGCGTCTTGGAAGACTCCTGCGGGATGCGCGCGATGATGTCGCCGATCGACACCTTGGCCCCATCCTCCAGGTTGATGAGCGCGCCGGAGGGCAGCGTATAGACCGCCGGAATGTTGGTGTTGGCGAAGGTGACTTCCTTGCCCTTCGGCCCCACCAGCTTGATCGTCGGGCGCAGCTCCTTGCCGCCGCGCTGCTTGGAGTCGAGCACCACGGTGCTGGAAAGCCCCGTGACCTCATCGACCTGCGAAGCGACCGTCAGCCCATCCACGAAGTCCTGGAACTTGATGAAGCCCGCGACCTCGGTGACCACCGGATGCGTGTGCGGATCCCAGGTGGCCACGATCTGTCCACCCTCGACCGTCGCGCCTTCCTTCGCTGTGATGGTCGCGCCGTACGGGATCTTGTAGCGCTCGCGCTCGCGCCCGAACTGATCCACCACGCCCAGTTCCCCGGAGCGCGACACGGCCACCAGATGGCCCTTCTCGTGCTCCACGGTCTTGATGTGATGAAACCGCAGCGTACCCTTGTTCCTGATCTCGACGCTGCTGGCGGCTGCGGCTCGCGATGCTGCGCCACCGATGTGGAAGGTGCGCATCGTCAGCTGCGTGCCCGGCTCGCCAATCGACTGCGCGGCGATCACGCCGACCGCCTCGCCGATGTTGACCAACCGGCCTCGCGCCAGGTCGCGCCCATAGCACATGCCGCACACGCCATAGCGCGTCCGGCAGGAGATCGGCGAGCGCACGCTCACCTGATCGACGCCCTCATGCTCGAGGAGGCGCACCAGGCCCTCATCGATCAGCGTACCGGCCTGGATCAGCACCTCCTCGGTGCCGGGCTTGTGCACGTCCGCCGCCATGACACGGCCCAACACGCGCTCGCCCAGTCCCTCGACGACGTCGCCGCCCTCGACCAGCGGCGCCATCGATAGCCCCGCGGTGGTGCCACAGTCCTCTTCCGTGACCACCAGGTCCTGGGCGACGTCCACGAGACGCCGCGTCAGGTAGCCCGAGTTCGCGGTCTTGAGCGCAGTGTCCGCCAGACCCTTGCGGGCGCCGTGCGTGGAGATGAAGTACTGCAGTACGTTCAGACCTTCGCGGAAGTTGGCCGTGATGGGCGTCTCGATGATCGAGCCGTCGGGCTTGGCCATGAGGCCGCGCATACCGGCCAGCTGGCGGATCTGCGCCGCCGAACCGCGCGCGCCGGAATCGGCCATCATGAAAATCGAGTTGAACGACTTCTGGCGGTGCTTGGCACCCTGCGTGTCGGTGGCCTCTTCGCTACCGAGCTTCTCCATCATGGCCTTGGCGACCTGGTCATTGGCACGTGACCAGATATCCACGACCTTGTTGTAACGCTCGCCGTTGGTGACGAGACCGGAGGCGTACTGCTCCTGGATCTCCTTGACTTCGCGGTCCGCGGAGGCGACCAGACGTGTCTTCTGGTCGGGAATCACGATGTCGTCGATGCCGAAGGACACCGCCGCGCGTGTCGCGTAGTGAAAGCCCGTATACATGAGCTGATCGGCGAAGATCACCGTTTCCTTCAGCCCGAGCGCGCGGTAGCAGGCATTGATCGCCGCGGAGATGACCTTCTTGGTCATGTCCTGGTTGATGATGTCGAACGACAGCCCCTTGGGCAGGATCTCGGAGAGCAGCGCGCGGCCCACGGTGGTCGCCACCAGCCGGCGCCGCTCGACCAGCTCGCCGTCCTGGCGCACGTGCTCGATCAGCCGCACCTTGATGCGCGCCTGCAGGTCCACCGTGCGGCTCTCGTAGGCGCGGTGCGCCTCGTCGACGTCGGTGAAAAAGATGCCCTCGCCACGCGCGCCGATGCGCTCGCGGGTCAGGTAATACAGGCCGAGCACCACGTCCTGCGAGGGCACGATGATCGGGTCACCGTTTGCAGGGGAGAGGATGTTGTTGGAGGACATCATCAACGCGCGCGCTTCGAGCTGTGCCTCGAGCGACAGCGGCACGTGCACGGCCATCTGGTCGCCGTCGAAGTCGGCGTTGAAGGCGGTGCAGACCAGCGGATGCAGCTGGATCGCCTTGCCCTCGATGAGCACCGGCTCGAACGCCTGGATGCCCAGGCGGTGCAAGGTCGGGGCGCGGTTGAGCAGCACGGGATGCTCGCGGATGACCTCCTCGAGGATGTCCCACACCTCCGGCCCCTCGCGCTCCACGAGGCGCTTGGCCGCCTTGATGGTCGAGGCCTCGCCACGCAGCTGCAGCTTGTGGAAGATGAAGGGCTTGAAGAGCTCCAGCGCCATCTTCTTCGGCAGCCCGCACTGGTGCAGGCGCAGGGTCGGGCCCACGACGATTACGGAGCGGCCCGAGTAGTCCACGCGCTTGCCGAGCAGGTTCTGGCGGAAGCGCCCCTGCTTGCCCTTGATCATGTCGGCCAGCGACTTCAGCGGCCGGCGGTTGGTGCCGGTGATCGCCCGTCCGCGACGACCGTTGTCCAGCAGCGCATCCACCGCCTCCTGCAGCATGCGCTTCTCGTTGCGCACGATGATGTCGGGCGCGGAGAGCTCGAGCAGCCGGCGCAGGCGGTTGTTGCGGTTAATGACGCGACGGTACAGGTCGTTCAGGTCCGAGGTCGCGAAGCGCCCGCCATCGAGCGGCACCAACGGCCGCAGGTCCGGCGGCAGCACCGGCAGCACGGTCATGACCATCCACTCGGGCTTGTTGCCCGAGTCGATGAACGACTCGATCAGCTTCAGGCGCTTGGAGAGGCGCTTGAGCTTGGTCTCGGAGGTGGTGGCACCCATCTCCTCGCGCACCTTGAGCAGCTCGGCCTTCAGATCCATCGTGCGCAGCAGCTCGAACACGGCCTCCGCGCCCATGCGCGCGTCGAACTCATCGCCGTGCTCCTCGATGGCCTCGAGGTACATCTCGTCGGTGAGCAGCTGGCCACGCGTCAGCGGCGTCATGCCGGGCTCGATGACCACGAAGGCCTCGAAGTACAGCACCCGCTCGATCTCGCGCAGCGTCATGTCGAGCATCAGGCCGATGCGCGAGGGCAGCGACTTCAGGAACCAGATGTGCGCCACCGGGCTTGCGAGCTCGATGTGTCCCATGCGCTCGCGGCGCACCTTGGACTGCGTGACCTCCACGCCGCACTTCTCGCAGACCACGCCCCGGTGCTTCAAGCGCTTGTACTTGCCGCACAGGCACTCGTAGTCCTTCACCGGCCCGAAGATCTTGGCGCAGAAGAGGCCGTCGCGCTCGGGCTTGAAGGTGCGGTAGTTGATGGTCTCGGGCTTTCTGACCTCGCCGTACGACCAGGCACGGATCATCTCCGGCGAGGCCAGGCCGATCTTGATCGAGTCGAAGTTCTCGACCGGTGTCTGCTGCTTGAAGAGCTTCAGTAGATCTTTCATGGATTTACCACCTCGGGCTCGCGCCTTTAGTCCTGCTCGAGCTCGACATTGATGCCGAGCGAGCGGATTTCCTTGACCAGGACGTTGAATGACTCGGGCATGCCCGCCTTCATCTCGTGGTTGCCATCGACGATGCTCTTGTACA
>Ga0134126_10007998_pt1 | contig 13280 bp, 13 predicted proteins | sample KB31752_FD_96881 | JGI IMG/M metagenome (GOLD analysis project Ga0134126, IMG submission 96881) | Terrestrial soil microbial communities with excess Nitrogen fertilizer from Kellogg Biological Station, Michigan, USA - KB3-175-2 | ecosystem: Environmental > Terrestrial > Soil > Unclassified ...
CCGCTATGATATTGGAGAGGATGATTCCGTCACGGCTGATCGCACAACTGGTCTCGTCGCAGGAAGATTCGATGGCTAATATGGTCACGGGTCCGGTACTCGTTGGTCGCATGGCGCGAAGGTAGGAAAAAGTGGCGGGACGTGGAGTAGTCCCCGCATGCTCAGTTCGACCGGATCGCCACCACCGGGTTCATCCGGGCCGCTTTGAAGGCGGGGAAGATACCGGACAGCACGCCGATGAGCAAGCAAAGGATAACCGTCAGAAGCACGATGCCGATGGGAATGAACACATGGAAATGAAAGATGCCCGAGATGACAAACGTCAATCCCCATACGCTTCCGAGCCCGATCATCCCGCCGATGATACAAAGAAAGGCCGATTCGAGCAGGAATTCGGTCATGATCATGCCGCGCTTCGCCCCGATGGCTTTTTTGAGACCGATCTGGCTGGTCCGTTCGCGCACCGTAACGAACATGATATTGGCGACGCCGAACATCCCGACCAACAGGGATATCCCGGCAATGAACCAGCCGCCGATGTTGATACCGCTAAAAACGGATTCAAGCTGTTTCGCAAAAGTATCGATGTTATTAAGCGCGAAATTATCCTCTTCGGTAGGACTCAGCTTCCGGATCGATCGCATGGCTCCTTTGAGCTCGTCCGTCAGCGCATCGATAGGCAGGTTGGGACCGGCCTGCACGAGCAGCTTGGGATTGCCGTTCTCCTGCCGGATCATCTGCCGCATAAAATTATACGTGACTACAATGGCATTGTCGAAATCCCATCCGCCGATGATGCTCTGCCCTTGTTTCTCCACCACGCCCACGACGGTCGCATACTTCCCGCCGCGGAGCTTCACCGTCTGTCCCACCGCCCATTGCGATCGTCCGAACAATCTTTCGGCGATTCGGAAGCCCATCACGACCAGGGGTTCGCCCCTGTCGAAATCGCCTTGCTGGAAATAGCGGCCGTCGCTGACGATGACCTGCTGTATCTTGTCGAATTCCTCGGTGACGCCATAATAGGTGACGCCCGAAAGGCTATTGTCGCCGGCCTCCACATTATCCTGCGTATCCATTTCGAAGGCGAAATGCGAGGCACCCGGAACCTTCATCCGGAGCAGTCGCAACTCATCGAATTTGGGCGCGGGCCGCTTCACGAATTTCCACCAGGGATAATCCGGTCCACCCGTGTATTGCCATTTGTCGATATAGATCGTTTTATTCCCGAATGCCTTCAGGTCATTGTCGATCGCCTGTTGCAGACTGCTGATGGTCGAAAGGACACTGATGATACAAAAAATGCCGATGATGATGCCCAGCAGGGACAGGAAGGTTCGCAGCTTGTTGGAGCGAAACTCCTGCAACGCCATTTTTAGACTTGTCCAGATGATCCTGAAGGAGCGAATCATATCCCGAAAATACAGATTCGCGTTCAAATGGAGTAAATTGCGTGATAAACGGAAAAAAAGACATGTACACGATAGAAGACGATCGGCTCCAGGTCAGCATTCATCCAAAAGGCGCGGAATTACAGCGGATTGTTCATAAAGAATACCGGCTGGATTATCTGTGGGGCGGCAATCCGGCATTCTGGGGCAAACATTCACCCCTGCTGTTCCCCATCGTCGGTACGCTAAAAGATAATACTTATATCTACCGGAACAGGACCTATCACCTTCCCCGGCACGGTTTTGCCAGGGACCGCGAGTTCATTTTGGAAGAGTATTCCCCGACTGCCATCCGTTTCCTGTTGCGCTACGATGCCGAAACCCTCGCCGTTTTCCCGTTCTCTTTCGAGCTTCGGGTCGGCTACCGTCTCACCTACGAGGGGTTGAAAACAACCTACCGTGTCGATAATCCCGGCGAGATGCCACTATATTTTTCGATCGGTGGTCACCCCGCTTTCAACCTTCCGCTGACGCCGGATACGGTTTATTCCGACTATTACCTGGAGTTCGACCAGGCGGAAAAGACACCCCGATGGCCAATATCCAAAGACGGGCTCATCGAGTCGAATCCCATACCCTTGCTGAAGGACACCGGTAGGCTTCCGCTTAGCAAGGACCTTTTTGCCAAAGACGCATTGGTGCTGAAGCACCCGGCCTCCTCCGCGGTGACGTTGCGGTCGGATAACACCGAAAGGGGGTTGAGGATGGAATATCCCGATTTCCCATATCTGGGGATCTGGGCGGCGCCGGGGGCCGATTTTGTCTGCATCGAACCCTGGTGCGGCATTGCCGATGGGGTAGGCAGCGATCAGCAGCTGGAGAACAAAGAAGGGATCAACCGGCTCGGAGGCGGAGGGGTGTTCGAACGGACCTGGACGCTGCGGGTGTTTTAGCCTGTTCAGCGGCTCCGACGTACCCGGGAGAGCGACGAGACGGCGCTCAATATTCAAAAACCCTGACCGAGGGGTCCCGTAACAGACAATGGATAACATGCCGGTGGTTCTTTTCGGAGCCCTGCACGACCCATTCTCCCGATATGAGGTCATCCGCCGTCTTGCCCTGGCGGGTGCGTTTGAATTTAAGATGATGGGTTTTGAAGATCTCTTCATAACGGTGGAGGGTCTCGTTCTGGAAAGGACACACGATCTTGTAGGTCCTGATCTGGTTGACCTTATCGATCCAGCCTTCGAGCATGCTGAACATGAACAGCACGATGAGGATCATTCCTCCGGCAATGGAGGAAATCAAGAGGTATCCGCCGCCGATGCCCATTCCGAGAGCGGCTGTCACCCAGATCATCGCCGCGGTAGTGATGCCGTTGACCTTGCTGTCTCCTTTGAAGATGACGCCTGCTCCGACGAAACCGATGCCCGTGACGATATTGGAGGCGATACGGTCGGGGTTGCCGGGCGTGCCGATCCATTGCGAAAAGATGGTGAAAAGGGTTGCGCCGAGACAGATGAGGGTCATCGTCCGGAAGCCCGCCGATTTGCTGCGGTATTCTCTTTCCGCGCCGATGGCGCCGCCGATAACGATGGACAGTATCAATTTCAGAAGGATATCCTGCATGACGATAAATATTAGACGATAAACAGTAAATGCGCGTAAAAAGGCGCTCCCGGAAAAATTACCGGGCAAAATACCCCGCCTTATAGGCAGTGAAATATTCCTGGTAGTCTTTTGTTACCCGGGCGGCATAGGCCATCGCATATTCGAGAAGCGATTGCTGCCAGTGGGTGTTCCGGCCGAAGTCGATGAGATCGTCGGGGCCCGCGGCGCCCTGTCTCGCGGCGCTGCGCAGCTGGGCGCTGGCGGTCAGAAAGGCCATGTCCTCCACCACGCAGGCGATATCCCCGTACCGGTCTCTGACCAACAAGAAATTGATCTTGTCCTCGAGTGGCTGCATTTCCCTGACCACATAAGAACGACCCTGAAAAAGCGTGGTGCCCAACAAGGCAGGACAGACATTCTGCATCCGTCTTTGTATAGCCACGACCCTTTCCGCCTCCGAGATCCAATGCGGCTGGGGCAGGGTGAGCCAGGGCTGCAGCGCAGAAGGGAGCGCCTCTTTCATGCCGATCAACAGGTATTTTCTGGGTTCTTCGACATCCTGGAAAAGGAAAACATAGCGCCTGCAGCCCAGGCTACCGGTACCGGCGACACGAAAACACGCGTCGAGCACACGGAACCGGCCTTTCACCAGCGGATGCCCGTCCAGCCATTTGCCGATATGCGTTTTCAATTCTTTTCTCAGGCTTTTTTCAATGGGGAAATAGCGCCTTTGTCGATCTTCAACCGCAGGCTGCCTTTTTTTCCTTCTTCTGTCCGCTGTCGGATCAGCTCTTTTTGTTTCCGCTGACAGATCTTTTCCATGAAGAGCCTGACGATGCCATGCGCCGTTTCGATCTCCAGGTAGCGGGCCTTTCCTTTGTCGAGCGTTGCGGCATACACTTCGAGGAACAACCGGGCCAGCTCCATGGTTTCTTTTTCGCTGATGCCAAGCGACTCGCAACCGGTGAAGATGCTCGTAACCATTCTCACCACCTCCCAGGCGGCCGGGGCGAGCACTCCTTCGTCGAAATCGTTGAGATCGAAATATACCAGCCTGTTGTCACCCTTATAGGTCCCGAAATTCTCCAGATGTAGGTCCCCGCTGATCCAGGTGGCCGGCGAAAGGGGGAGAGAATCATTCCGGCGGAGGTCTTCATAGAACAGGTGACAGGTGCCCCTGAAGAAACGAAAGGCATTCCCGGCCATGAGCTCATATTTCATTGCCGTAAATTCCTGTAACCGGCTCTCGTTGAATTCCTTGATGCGCTCGGGGATGGAGGCCACGCGATTCTTTTTAGAAAGATACTTAATATTCCCTAATTCCTAAATGCCCCTTATCTTGCACCTCATGCAAAGATTCAATAGGGGCGTGGGGCGGGTGACCTGCTGCGGCCTGCTCGTGATGATCGGGGTCGCGTCGTGCAAACAGCCGGAGGCGCCGGAGTACTATGGGTTCCAGAACCTGCAGATCGGGGCGGCGACGGGATCGCAAACCACAGTATCCACTATTGTCAAGCTCTATAATCCCAATCCCTATAACCTCGAGCTCCGCCGGGCGGAAGTGGATGTCTCCATCAACGGGCGGCATGCCGGTCATTCACTGCTGGATTCGACGATCCGGATCCCGCGAAAGGATACGTTCTATGTGCCCATTTCGATGCAGGTGGATCTCCAGGCGATCATGAGCAATGCGCTGCAGACCCTGCTTAGCAGAGAGGCGACCGTCAGCCTGGATGGCCGTGTAAAGATCAGGAAAGGGATGCTGACCTTCAATCGCTCGTTTCATTATGACGGTAAGCAGGATCTGAACGCGCTGTTACAACAAGGATTTTGATTTACTCCAATTAAGGATATGAGCACTATCCGAAGGCAAAGCCTTCTCTCTTCCGGGTTAGTCTATTTTGGCTTCGGCCTTGGTTTTGTTTATACGCTTATTTTCAACAAGGTTTTCACACCCGATCAATATGGGCTCGCGCAAATGTTCATGGCGCTGGGCTCTATCATTTTCTATGTAGGTAACCTGGGCATGCCCTCGTATATCTACAAATTCTTTCCATACTACCGGGATCATGTTCAACCACGCAAGAACGACCTGTTGACCTGGGTTTTACTGGTGGGAATGGTAGGCTTCCTGCTGGTGCTGGCCGGAGGGCTGATCTTTAAAGGACTTGTGATCAGGAAGTTCAGCAACCAGAGTCCTGACGTGGTCAAATATTATCACTGGTTCTTCCTTTTTGGTTTCGGGTTGAGCTTTTACTCTCTGTTGGAGGCCTATACCTGGCAATTGAAACATTCGGTACTCACCAGTTATCTAAAGGAGGTGCAGCTCCGGCTGTTCAATATCCTGTTAGTGGTGCTCTTCTATATCGGCGCTGTCAAAAGTTTTGATGCCTTCATCAAACTTTATGCGGTTGGATATGTGCTGCTTGCGATAATCCTGGCGGTCCTCCTGTCGGTGAAGAAAGAGCTGCATTTCACTATGGAAGTCAGTACCGTAACCAGGCGTTTCTTCCGCAAGATCGTTTCGCAGGCCAGCCTTGTCTGGAGCGGACAGCTTTTGTATAATGTCTCCCTGTTCTTTGCGCAGATCGTGATTGCGGCCGTTGTACCCGGCGGTCTGACATACGTGGGCATATACAGCCTGGCTCAGATAGTGGCCAGTTTGGTGCAGGCGCCGCAGAGGGCGGTCATAGCTGCCTCGATCGGGCCGCTTGCGCAGGCATGGAAAGATAAGGACAAGAAACGCATCGCCCGGATCTATCAGCGTTCGTCGATCAATCAACTGCTCTTTTCATGGGGCATGTTCCTGCTGATCTGGATCAACTTCCAGGATGGCGTACTGACCTTTCATCTCAACAAAGACTTTCTGCTGGCGCAGGCTCCTTTTTTATACATCGGGCTGCGATGGGTCGTGGATATGGGTACGGGTGTTACAAACCAGATCATCGGCACCTCGACGTTTTGGAGATTCGATTTTTTGACCGGGATCATCCTTATTGCGATCACATTGCCGCTGAACTATCTACTGACCAGGACTATCGGTTTCACAGGGCCGGCCATCGCTGATCTCGCTACCTTCAGCATATACAATGCCATCCGCTGGGCGTTCCTCTATCACAAATTCAAGATGCAGCCATTCACCCTAAAGACACTTTATACGCTTTTGCTCGGCGTCATCGCCTGGTCGATCTGTAAGGTGTCATTCTCCGGTGTGAGCGGGTTGGTGGCCATGACGGCCCGGAGTGTTGTCTTTATAGTCCTTTATGGCGGAGGTGCGGTAATGCTGCGGTTGTCGGATGATATCGGTCCGGTATGGAATACCGTGAAGAAAAGACTTGGTTTGGCCGGGACCGGCACGCCCTAGATTCCGGAGGCTGGACCGGCTAATTTTTCGTAACTTTGCCGGCATTTATGTTAAACAAGTACCCCAGCGAGATCAACAAACGCAGGACTTTCGCCATCATCTCCCACCCCGATGCCGGTAAAACGACCCTGACCGAGAAATTTCTTCTTTTCGGGGGCGCTATCCAGACGGCGGGAGCCGTCAAAAGCAATAAGATCAAGAAACACGCGACCAGCGATTTCATGGAGATCGAGCGTCAACGCGGTATCTCGGTAGCGACGTCCGTAATGAGCTTTGAATACAAAGGCGTGCTGATCAACCTCCTGGATACTCCCGGTCACAAGGATTTCGCCGAGGACACCTATCGGACCCTGACGGCCGTGGACAGCGTCATCCTGGTGATCGACAGCGTCAACGGCGTAGAGGCGCAGACGCGAAGATTGATGGAAGTCTGCCGGATGCGGGATACTCCCGTGATCGTATTCGTGAATAAGATGGACCGGGACGGGAAGAACCGGTTCGATCTGCTGGAAGAGATCGAAAAGGAGTTGAATATACAATTGCATCCCATGACCTGGCCAATCAACAGCGGAAAGGATTTCAAGGGTGTCTATAATCTATACGACAAGAACCTCGTCCTATTCACGGCCAATACCAAGGCTACCGATGAGGATACGCTGCGTTTCGATGAGCTGGGCAGCGGGTTGTTGGATGACCGTCTCGGCGATAAAGATGCGGCTACGCTGCGCGAGGATGTAGAACTTGTCGATGGCGTCCATGGTCAGCTGGACGTCGGGGACTATCTCGCCGGAAAGGTGGCGCCGGTATTCTTCGGCAGCGCCATTAACAATTTCGGCGTCAGGGAAATGCTGGATACTTTTATCCGGATCGCTCCAACGCCCCGCGGTCGTGAGACTTCGGCTCGTCCGCTCGACGTCGAAGAAGATAAATTCAGCGGTTTTGTGTTTAAGATCCACGCCAATCTCGACCCCAAGCACCGGGACAGGATCGCTTTTCTCCGGGTATGCAGCGGCCGGTTCGAGCGCAACAAATATTTCCATCATGTGCGTTTGGACAAAGACGTTCGTTTCAGCAACCCCTATAGCTTTTTAGCGCGTGATAAGGATGTGATCGAGGAAGCCTATCCCGGCGACGTGGTGGGTCTGTTCGATACGGGAAATTTCAAGATCGGGGATACGCTGACGGAGGGAGAGGATTTCTTTTTCACCGGCATTCCTTCTTTCTCCCCGGAAATATTCAAGGAAGTAGTCAACAAGGACCCGATGAAGACCAAACAACTGGAGAAGGGGTTATTGCAGCTGACCGATGAAGGCGTCGCGCAATTGTTCACCCAGTATGGCGGGAATAAGAAGATCATCGGTTGCGTGGGAGAGCTTCAGTTCGAGGTGATCCAATACCGGCTGCTGCATGAATACGGCGCTTCGGTCCAGTTCAATGCACAGCCTTTTTACAAGGCCTGCTGGATCATGAGCAGGGACCCTAAGAAACTGGAAGATTTTACCCGATTTAAGCACGCGAATATCGCGGAAGACAAAGATGGGTATCTGGTGTACCTGGCGCAGAGCGAATGGTTCCTGAATACCGAGCGGACGAATAACCCGGATATCGAGTTCCATTTTACGTCCGAGATCCATAAGTGATCAATTGATCCGCCTGAGCGAAAAGGTGCCAGTTGCACCGTTGTTTCCTCTCGTGTCGATCACGATTCCGTTATAGAGCGTTCCACTCACACTATCATACTTGGCTGTTATGGTCTGTGTGTTCTCCGGCGTTACACCAGCCATCGTTGTAAGCGATGCCGAAAAGGCCGTGCCGTTCAGCGTCCAGGGGCCGGAGGCATAGCCTGCGGTTTGGTTGGTTCCGCTTCCAATAGTATAGACAGTACCATCCGTTCGGATATCGAGCTGGTACATAAAAGAATCTATTGCATCTCCGGTAAGGTAGTATGCACCCACCCACAAACCCGTAATGGGATTTTTCGGAGAGGTCATTACAACCGTGTCCCGGACAATGACGGTGGTAGAGTCATGGATGGTAGTGGTGACGTTATTGGTTTTCGTGCAAGCTATAAAAAAGCAGAGGGTAGATACTATAAGAACGGTCGCAATAAAATGTTTCATAATCAAATGGGTGTGGGTTAACAATTAGCAAAAATAATATATTGGGGCAATTTGTTAGCCAGAATGTATAACTGTGTCATTTTTGCCATTTTGCGTGTCGATTTTGGCAATAGTCGTGCAACTACCGGCTTTCCACGCCCGTGTAATTGTGTGGCGTGATCCTTTTGAGCTCTTTTTTCACCGTGGCCGGTACTCTGAGCCGGTCGATGAAGGCATGGAGGGATTGTTTGGTGATACCCGACTTCCCGCGCGTCAGCTCTTTCAACGCCTCATATGGTTTCGGATAATTTTCACGACGCAGAACGGTTTGAATGGCCTCGGCGACTACGGCCCAATTGTTCTCGAGGTCCTGCTGGAGCCGCGTGCGGTTGAGCACCAGTTTGTCCAGCCCTTTCCCGATGGAATTCAGCGCCAGCATGGTATGTGCGAAGGGGACACCGATATTGCGCAACACGGTGGAGTCGGTAAGGTCGCGCTGGAGTCTAGAGATGGGCAGCTTGGCCGAGAAGTGTCTGAACAGCGCATTGGCCAGTCCCAGATTGCCCTCCGCATTCTCAAAATCGATCGGATTGACCTTATGCGGCATGGCCGATGAGCCTATCTCACCCTTTTTCGTACGCTGGCTGAAGTAATCCATGGATACATAGGTCCAGAGATCACGGCAAAGGTCGATCAGGATGGTATTGATCCGGCCGATGGCGTCAAAGTGGGCGGCCAGGTTGTCATAGTGCTCTATCTGTGTCGTGTATTGCTGTCTCTGGAGACCCAGGGTCCTTTCCACAAATTCATTCGCAAGTTTAACCCAGTCCTTGCCGGGAAAGGCTACGTGATGGGCGTTGAAATTCCCCGTGGCGCCGCCGAATTTGGCGGAAAAGGGCACCTGGATGAGCAGCTCGACCTGGTCCTCCAGCCGCTCGATAAAAACCAGGATCTCTTTTCCCAGCAGGGTCGGGCTCGCGGGTTGTCCGTGGGTCCGGGCGAGCATGGGTATATTCTTCCAATCGCGGGCCAGCACTTCCAACTGTCGTTTCAGATTGAGCAGGCCCGGCAGGTATTCGAATTCCACGGCATGTTTCCAGAGAAGGGGAATAGCGGTGTTGTTGATGTCTTGCGACGTCAGCGCGAAATGGATCCATTCTCCCAATGCGCCGACTTCCGTTGTCACTTTGCCTAGCCGGTCCTTGAGAAAGTATTCGACGGCTTTTACATCGTGATTGGTCGTCTTTTCGGTTTCTTTTATCCATTGCGCATCTTCCAGACTAAATTGTTCCGCGATGGCCTGTAAGGCGCGCCGGCCTGGCGCGTAGAGGGTAAAAAATTTCTTTCTGCCGAGGAACAGGAAATATTCCACTTCCACGATCACGCGATAGCGGATCAGCGCGTATTCCGAAAAATAATCGTCCAGATGCTGGACCTGATGCCGATAGCGTCCATCGAGCGGTGAAATGGCGGTAAGTGCGTTTAATTCCATAATTTGCGCCAAAATTAAAGCAAAGGAATTGGACAGAAAAATACGAGTAGGAGCTGTCAGCTATCTGAATACCAAGCCCCTGCTCTATGGAATCGAGCGGGCGCCTATCCGAAAAGAGATCGAATTGATCATTGATCATCCTGCCAGCATCGCCTCCATGCTGGTGCGCGACGAGATAGATATGGGGCTCGTACCGGTGGCGGTGATCTCTTCCCTGCAGGAATATCATATCAATGGCAATTACTGTATCGGGAGCAACGGGAATGTGGCTTCTGTATGTATTTTCAGCGAGACGCCAATCCAACGGATCGAAAGACTGCTGCTGGACTATCAAAGCAGGACCTCGGTGCAACTGGCGAAGATATTGGTAAGGGAATATTGGAAGATCCAACCCGAACTCATCGCGACGTCTTCCGATTTCCGGGGACAGATCAAAGGTACGACCGCGGGGGTCGTCATCGGCGACCGCGCTCTGGAGCAGCGATTGCGTTCACCCTATATTTACGATCTAGCCGAAGCCTGGAAGGATCTCACGGGACTGCCTTTCGTGTTCGCGGCCTGGATCAGCAACAAGCGGCTTGATCCTTCTTTTCTGGCGGACTTCGACGAAGCCAACCGCCAGGGTGTGGAGCATATCGACGCCGTGGTCGCGGGGAATCCCTACCCGGTTTTCCCCCTCAGGGATTACTTTACGAAACATTTGAGCTATACGCTCGATTCGCTGAAACGCAAGGGACTTGAACGGTTTCTCCAATATTTGCAGGTGTCTGCGGTACCCCTTCTACAAAAATAGCTACTTTTGTAGCCGTTACAACCAAGTTAAACAGACAATGTCGATCATTTCCAAACTAAAAAGGATCAGTGAACCCGGCAGTTTTGTATTGAATAAACGGCTGCATCATGACCTGCTGAGCGCCCGCGGAACGCTATCCGACGAATTTCCTCCTGATTTCTCCCCCGAAGAACGCGCGGATATCATGGCCGTCCGGTCTTTTACCATGACCAGTCCCGAACGGCTCGTCGCGCTTTCCAGGGGCCTGGATCACCTGAAGCAACAGGGAATTGCCGGCGATATCGTCGAATGCGGCGTTTGGAAAGGCGGGTCCATGTTGCTCGTAGCCCGCAAACTGGCACGATCCGGCGACACCGGACGGAACCTCTTCCTTTTCGATACTTTCGAAGGCATGTCCGAGCCGACAAAAGAAGACGTCAGTGCTGTAGATCAGTCTGCTGCAGGAGAGCTACTCGACGCCTCAGACCGCACCGCGGGGGACAATGTCTGGTGCTACTCTTCGCTGGATGAAGTAAAGGCAAACCTCGCGACAAGCAGCTATCCCTCTGGCAACATTCACTTCATCAAGGGAAAGGTGGAAGACACTTTACCGGAACCTTCCGTCGGCGCCATTGCCCTGCTGCGCCTCGATACGGACTGGTACGAGTCCACGAAATGCGAGCTGGAGAACTTGTACGACAAGCTCGTGCCCGGAGGCATTCTTCTTATCGACGACTACGGACACTGGAGCGGCTCGAAAAAAGCCGTCGATGATTTCATCGTCGCCCGCAATCTTTCGCTATTCCTCCACCGGATCGACTATACCGGTCGCATGGCTATTAAAATCTAAGTTCTATGCTGGATGCGTTTATGCAGCTTTTTCAGAAGAAAATTCCTTATAAACCGGAGATCCCATTTTCGCGGGCCGAACTGTCCGGGTATATCCGGGCCAATCGCAAGGTCCTTGGTGAAGTGGACGATTGGATCGATGAGCAGGCCTTTGCACGATCGTTCTTCAACTATGGAGTACCCGACTCTATCAAGGACGTGATCAATAAGCCGATAGGGGATGCCCCGACCTATACCGATCTGATGACACTCATCGCCGATCGTTACCTCGGTTCCGTGAACTATCTCGAGATCGGTATTTCTGTCGGAAAGAACTTTTTCCAGCTGCTGAAAACATTGCCACAGGCCAGTCTCACCGCCTTCGATATAGAGGAGATCAACCCGGTGCTGGCCAGCCGGCTCGTCGCGAAGTCGAAGACAGAGTGGGCGACGCCTTCCAGATCGGTCAAAAAAAACCAGTCCTCGCTCAGCGAGTTTTCATTCGGGGGCAAGAAGGTAAGCTATGTCTCCGGGGATGTTTGGGATGCCAACAGCTGGGCCCGGCTGGAAGGCAATTCGTTCAACCTGGTCTTTTCCGATGCCCTGCATTCCCCCGAGGCCATTCTTTTCGAGTTCGAGATGCTGGTAAAATACCGTCTGCTCGGAGAACGGTTCGTCATCGTCTGGGACGACCTGGTCGGCAAAATGAAAAACTCCTTTTTCAGGATCATCCGGAGATATAATGAAACGTATGGCATCAGGGATATCTATCTGCTGGAAGTAAACGGATGGGTAGGGCAGCATGAGGGCGCCCATTCGGTAGGCATCATTTCAAATTTCGAATTCTGACATGCCCGTCGTCCTTACCAATCTGTCCAATCAGCTTTTTGAAGAAAGCAGGATGCGGCTGAACCGGTCCGCCTCTAAATACGGTATCGACGATATCCGATCGTACGATTTTGAACAGATCCGTCAGACGCCATTTTTCGCTGCCAATAAAGAAATACTCGATCATCCGACAGGGATGGGCTATTGGCTTTGGAAGCCGTATATCATCCACGAGGCGCTCAACACCGTTCAGGATGGCGACATCGTGATCTATTCGGACAGCGGAATCGAGATCATCGCTTCCCCGGACCCGTTGCTTTCGCTATGCCGGGAGCAGACCCCCGTGCTCCTGTTCGGCAATGCGGACAATACCAATGCCGCCTGGACCAAACGGGATTGCTTTATTCTCATGGGGTGCGATTCCAACTATTTTTGGAAAGGCCCGCATTGCGATGCGGCCTTCGGTCTTTTCCGCAAATGTCCCCTGACGATGCAATTTGTCGGCGAATGGCTCGAATATTGCCGCGATCCGCGAATCCTGACTGATAGTCCCAATACTTCCGGCAAAAGGGATCTCCCCGACTTTATAGAACATAGAAGAGACCAGTCCGTTCTCTCGCTGCTGGCACTCAAATACCGTCTTCCATTATTCAGGATGCCTACTCAATTCGGCAATCATTACAAGATGCCTGCCTTCCGTGTGGATAACGAATTCAATTGTGTCGACCAATACCGGCAACACGCGGTGGACTATTATGCGGCCATACCTTACTACAATTCGGGTTATTTCCAGTTGCTGGATCATCACAGGGGACGAAGCGAGGGACAGCCCGGAAGGAAAAATACGACCCCCTTTATCTGGCGGATCCTAAAAAAAAGGCTTACCCGATGGAGG
>Ga0134126_10007999_pt1 | contig 13280 bp, 10 predicted proteins | sample KB31752_FD_96881 | JGI IMG/M metagenome (GOLD analysis project Ga0134126, IMG submission 96881) | Terrestrial soil microbial communities with excess Nitrogen fertilizer from Kellogg Biological Station, Michigan, USA - KB3-175-2 | ecosystem: Environmental > Terrestrial > Soil > Unclassified ...
ATCTACGCCGCCTCCTGCGACAATCGTCAAGTTAACTCCGTAGCGAACTTTCAAAGTTTGAACAAACGCATCAAACGCGTTCCGCAGGTCGGCGATTCTGCCGGCCGACGCCATCCTCTCCAGGCCTTGCACCGAAAGGGCTGTTTGCAGACAGCCCCGCTTCCCGCACGTGCAAACGAAATCAAGACCTGCGAAGCGTTCATGCGAGAGAGTGCCTGCGCCGTCGCCACTCGGTACAGGTTTGTTTCCGGCCACGATCCCCACGGCGAGCCCCGAGCCGATTCCGATGCATGCCGTTACATCGTCAAGACACGGACTCACGCGCGAACCGTGCTCCCACAGGGCCATGCACACACCATCATCTGCTGAGACTGCCGGAGCTCCCGTACTACGGCGCAGCCAGGAGAGAAACGGCAATCCGGCCCACTGCGGTCGGCTGGGCCATGCACTGATGCAGCCATTCTCATCAATTCCGGGGGCGCGCGATATGCCGACGCAACGTACTTTCATTCCTCTAGCGACCCGGCGAACAGCCGAGGTGACAGTTTCCTCCGCTTCCATGGCGGAGGGGGTGGGCAAAGAGAGGAACTCGCCACCGAAGGCATCCACCCGCGCCACTCGCAAGGAAGTTGCGCCCAGATCGATTCCCAGGATGCATTCCCTCATGGCCTTCCCGATACCTGCATGTTGTCACCTGCTTTCTCTGCTACTGACATGAACCGACCGCCGGCATGCGCCGGTGCGGCGTAGTCCCAAACGAGTATGGCGCAGAAAAGAAAGGTTCCGGTGTGCCATCATTTGCCGGAGCTGGGAGACTGCAGAGAATGTTTTGGGAAAATTTGCGGGTGGGACTTAAAGCAAAAAAATTCCATGGTTGATCCCTGAGGCAGGCCCGCGATCTTGCAGGAAGCCGAGCCTTCTACGCCGTGGCCGCAACCACAGCGCCGGGAAGGCCGGGGAAGAGCCGCACCTGGGTATTGCGCAACCCGGTCTTCTCAAGGATTTCGCAAATCTGGTGCGGAGTTTCCCGAAATTGCACGCCATTGATGACCCAGTCGACCGCCATGAAATGAGTGCCATTCAAAGGCCCGCTGTGGTCGATGAATTGGTCATAGACGAGGAAGCGCGCTCCACGGGCTCCGTGTTGTTGCACCACGCCGTAAAGGGCCTCGCGCTGGCTTCTTGTCAGCAGATGGATGACGTTGGAGATAATAATGATGTCAGCTTCGCCAAGCAGTCCGGAAAGATCTTCGGGGCGCCGCAAGTCGGCGGCGCGGAACTGGATGGCATTTGCGGCGCCGTGTTCGTTGATTTGTCTTTGAAAGGCCTCACGCATCCTCGGCAGGTCAACCACCGTGATTGCAAGATGAGGAGCCACGCGCAGCAGCGCCAGCGCCAGCGACCCATCAGCTCCTCCCAGGTCAAGCACCCGCCGGGCCTGACGCACGTTGCCGAAACGCACCAGATGGGGAGCGAGCGTGCGGGCACTGGAGCGCATGGCGGCTGTGAACAGAGGAATGTATTCCTGAACATTGCCCGATTGAAAAATGTCAGCAGCCTTTCCGCTGCGAACAACGCTGGCGATGCGCTCGGAGGTGACGTGCGAAGCGCTCAACCGTGACTCCATCGCCAGCAAAGGCAGGATGGTCTGAATTCCCTGCTGGGCACGGAAGCCCTCCCCGGTTTGGTGCAACACGCCTACGGATGCCAGTAACTCCAGCAGGGGCGTGAGCAACTCACAATCCAGTTCGAGGCGGCTGGCGATCTCGCCGGAAGTAAGAAAATCGTCGGCAATGAGCTGCAGCACGCCCAGTTCATTCAAGGCAAAAATGGAAAAACTGACCTTATAAGCGTTCGCCCACGACCATACCGACGGCTCGAGAGAGCAGGGTTGCTGTGCTGCAAGTAATTGATCGACCTTGAAATCTGCTATCGGCATGCGACGGCGCTCCTTTGGAATAAGTAAAGTCTCTCAGAGACTAAACTGCCTTCTCCAAGGTTGAGACTTTTCTTTTCCTCAAATTACTCCAATACCACCAATTCTTCTGGTCTTGCGGCAAGTCAGGGTCACGCGCCTGGGCTATAGCGCAGCGGAATACGTCAAGGCAGCAGAGATCGTGCTGCACTCCTGTCAGATTGCACAGCCTTTCATACAGCTCGTCCCCGTCCTTCCTCGCCAGATCGGCCACAGAGCGAACGCCGAGCAGATGCAGATCGGCAATAGTTGCCGGTCCCACTCCTGCGAGATCTTTCAGTTGACGCCTGTTTGCCATGGCACGCCTTCCTCTCTCACACTGTGTTCAGCTACCTCTTGCGGCGGTGATGGGGTTCCACAGTTGCCACCACCATCACGCGCCATCCCTAGTGTAACAAGACTGTTTCACGCCTTGTCGGCAGCATGGTGCGCCATCCTGTGCCTAACCCTGCCATCAATCCGGGACGGGTAGAAGGGTGAGAAATCGCTTCATATACTGAAGGCGAAAGGCGCATAGATTATGATATTTAGGGAGATTCGGCAAACGTTACGTTCACTGCGGCGGCAGCCGCAGTTCACTATTCCCGCGGTTCTTGCATTGACGCTGGGCATCGGCACAAACGTCGTCATTTTCACGCTGGTGAACCAAGTCCTGCTGCGTCCGCTGCCGTACTCGGAACCTGAGCGCATTACCATGCTGTACACGCGTTCGGAAGCGCAGAGCAACGGCAAAGGAGTCATGGCGCTGGCTGACTTTCTCGATATCAAGAACAGCGCCAGCCAATTCCAGCAGATTGCCGCATACCAGCTTTCCGACTTCAATCTGGCTCCTTCCGAAGCAGATGATGCCGCGGAACAGGTGGTTTGCACCCGTGCCTCTGCGGATTTCTTCAATATTCTCGGCCTACGGCCTTTGCTCGGCCGGGTTTTTCGCCCAGGAGATGACAAGCCGGGGAACAACCCTGTCGTAGTGCTGAGTGAAAGTTTCTGGAAGCGCCATTACGGCGGCAGGCCTGATGTGTTGGGAAGGATCGCCACGCTGAACGGCAAACCGTACACAATTGTCGGCGTGGCGCCATCATCGTTTCAATTTCCACGCGAGGATGTGCAGGCTTGGGCCATTCTTACGCTTGACCCGCCCGCGCGCCGCTCCCCGTTTTTCCTGCGTGCCATAGGGAAGCTCCGTCCCGGCGTCTCGATCGATCAGGCACAGGCACAGCTGAGCGTGATTGCCAGAAACATCGAGCTGGCGCACCCGGCGGAATACTCTAAACTCGATTTTCCAGCGGTTTCGTTGACGGAAGCGGTAGTGGGCCATTTCCGCACGACACTCTGGATCCTGCAGGGAGTGGTCTTCCTGGTCCTCATCATTGCAATTGTCAACGTGGCCAACCTCACGCTTGCCCGCGGACTTGGCAAAGAGCGCGAAATAGCGGTCCAGACCTGCCTGGGGGCCAAGAGGCGGCACATCGTCCGGCTCTTGTTTCTTGAAAGCATGATGATTTCAGCATTGGGCAGCGCACTCGGCCTGCTTCTTGCCTGGGGAGGCATCTATTATTTAAAGGAGATTAACCCTGCCAACATGCCCAGACTGCAGGAAGTCAACATTGATTTCCGGGTCGCGTTATTTACCGTATTCCTCGCAATGATCGCGGCCGCGGCTTCCGGACTTCTACCGGCGTTGCGGGCTTCAAAACCCAACCTGAGCGAATCCCTGAAAGCCGGCGGACGGGCAGGCACGGATCTGCGGAAGAACATGAAAGTCCGCAGTGCACTGGTGGTGGCGGAAATCGCGATGTGCTTTACTTTGCTTATTGGCGGCGGCCTGATGGCGCGCAGTTTCATGAAGCTGAGCCATGTGGATATGGGCTTCCGGGCCGATCCGGCAAACCTCCTCGTCCTGGAAACCTACCCCAGCGGTCCCAAATATACCAAGGAGCGCCGGATACAGTTCTATGGGCAACTCATCTCTGATATCAAGAAGTTCCCCGGCGTGCAGGATGCCGCGGTTTCATTCTGCCTCCCGCCCAATCGGATGAACTTTGCCAATGGTTTTGAGATCGAAGGGCGCGAAGCCTTGAAAGCACAACAAAGCCCGGACGTCCCAGTACCTATCACCAGCCCGGGATATTTCAGAACAATGCAGATCCCGCTTTTGCGCGGGCGGGATTTTGCGGAGACTGACACGCTGACGTCCCCACCCGTGGTAATCGTAAGTCAAGCGTTCGTCAAGGCATATTTTGGAAATGAAGACCCTCTCGGCAAGCGAATTCGCGAATCCGATTCAAGCGACGAAGGCGGGGCTCGCCCATGGATGGAAATAGTCGGCGTAGTCGGAGATGTGCGTTATCAGGGCGCCAATACAGAAAGCATGCTGGCCTATTACCGTCCTAGTACGCAACTGGTATTTCCCTGGGGTGACTATGTGATAGTGCGGGCGTCAAACCCGCTCAACTTGATCAGCGCCGTGGAGCAGCGTGTTCATGGGGAGGATCGAAGCATTACGATATCGAAAGTGGTAACCATGGAGCAGTTGATGGGTGAAGCAATCAAGCAACCCCGTTTCAACGCATTGCTGATGGGGATTTTTGCAGTCGTGTCCCTGGTGCTCACCGCAATCGGCACTTATGGTGTAATGGCATACTCGGTCACGCAGAGAACGGTCGAGATCGGAATCCGCATGGCGCTGGGCGCGAAGAGACGCGACGTGCTGAAGCAGATGCTCGGACGGGGTTTCCAACTTGCCTTGATCGGCAGCGCTTTCGGATTCACCGCCGCCCTTATTCTGGCCAGGTTCCTGCAGGCGTTGCTCTTCGGGATCTCCTCGCTTGATCCTGCCACCTATGTGCTGATCACGCTCCTCCTGTTGGGTGTAGCTGGCGCTGCGTGTTATGTGCCGGCCAAGCGGGCCGCTACACTTGATCCGCTGCTGGCCATTCGAGAGGAGTAATGAACGGCGGCGTTACGCCAGGGCGGGTAGTTTTTCCTTCAAGGGTCTGTGTCTCCGTTGGGCACAGCAACCCGGAAACGCTGTTAAATCTGGCAGACATCGAGGCGGGACGAGGAGAGTCGTTTTTCGAGTTCTGCCTCGAGTTTCTGAACAACCCCCAAGACGGCCCAGACACGGTACGAGAGTTCCTGCGCTGCTGGCCGCAGGCCTGCATCATCGTCACCTGCCGCCGCGGCGAACGCAATCTGCACTGCTCGATCCCCGAACAATTACAGCTGCTTGACGCTTCTGTTGGTGCAGGGGCTTGCGGAATTGATGTGGAGATCGAAACAGCACGGCACGCGCGCGCATGGATGGCATCCATAGGGCATCGTTGTTTTCGAATCGTTTCGTATCACAACTATCAATGCTGTCCAGCGCTTGAACCGGTCATCCAGGAGCTGGAATCGGCCCCTGCCGATATTATTAAAGTGGCCGTCAGGGCCCAGGGCAGAGAAACGATCGGCCAGTTGCTTCGGGCAGCAGAGACGTGCGCCCGGACCAACCTGATGCTGGCGATGGGCCCTGAGGGACTTCCAACCAGAATCATGGCGCCTATTCTGGGCCGGTCTTTTACATACGCATCGCCGGCGGGCCATGCAGGGACTGCTTCCGGGCAACCCGACTCGCGCACCCTGCGCGAGATTTATCGGTTGGATGAACTCGATAGCAATACCAGGTTCGTGTTCGACTCCGGCGTTGCAGGGGATCGGGAGCCGCCGGCTGAAGGAACAAACGCGGTCTGCATTCCGTGGCCCGCCGGACTTTGCAATGGTCGCTGAAACTTCGCGCCGGTGTCGCGAGAAAAGGCGCTCCAGCAAAACACCAGGATTCAATCCTTCTGGCCCGCGGGAAAGGGAAACGCGCGTCAAAAAGCCAAGAGACCCGCGACAAACTGGGAGCTGAAGGCGGCTCGAAGGCCCAAGATATCCCCGGTCGCACTGACTTCATAAGGAGGCCCGCAGGCCGCTAAAAGCGGCCTGCTGCCCCCTCCTCAAAAGTTGTTGGATTGCGGCGCCAGATCGCGCTTACCAGCATGGCGCGCCTCCGGTGTATGTTCTTGGAGCGCCATTGGTATCCGGAACCTGGATACTCGAAGCGATCTGATTCAGATCAATCCCCCAGCGGTTCAGCCTTTTGCCCATCCGGAGCTGCATGACGCGGATCTCGTTCATCCTCGCTGGGAAAATGGACTCAATTTCACGGATATGCTTCATGCGGTCTTCAGGGGTCAGATTGTCTTCTAAGACCGCTTCCAGGTTGCTCATGAAGAAGTTGTAATTGAAATCGGCGAGTTCGCGGCGTATCTCCAGCACTCTGGAACGGAAGGTGTGGAGCTCTTCTTCCATCAAGGGAATGTGTCCAAAGGCCCTTCTGGTGCGGGAGATATAAGTTTCCAGCACCACGTTAAAAGTTTCGAACCTGTACACCGACGATTGTTCGGTGATGACGCCGTGTTCATGAAAGTGCTCATTGTTGTAGAGCGAGGCGAAATGTCTGGCCAGCAGCGCCACTCGCTCATCCTTGAAGCGGTAGGCAAAATGATGAAGAGTCGTCTTGTATTCCTCGTCAAGGAGCCCGTCTTTCTCCAGCTTGGAAACAATCACGGTGCCTGGATAAATTTCCAATCGCTCAGTGAGCCGGCGAAGATTGTGGCCGTTGTGATTCTTCAGAAAAAGCGCATTTGCACGCAACGTATCAACCGTGGAGTACGGGTGGAACTGGATGAACCCCATCGCCAGATAGATGCCGTGTTCCCGCAGCAGGCGGATGATGCGGACATTGTCTTCCACGGTCGCGCGCTTGTCCCAGAGATCGAGCTCTTCCTGGGTGCCAGACTCAATGCCGACGTTCACTTTTTCCAGACCGGAACGAAATAGCAGGTCCAGCAGTTCGTTGTCGTCGTCACTCCAGTTTTCTGCTCGCATGCAGCAGTTGTAATAGATGTTAAGCTTCGCGTCGAGAATGCCTTGCGCGATCCTCCGGATGCGTGTCTTGCCCAGCTTGCCTCCATCGGGGTCTTCAAAGGTCGAATCGATGAAATCGAAAGTCCTGTAGTTGTAGCGACTAACCAGTTCTTTCAATTCTTCCAGCACGGATTCCACCGAACGGCCGCGCCACGCTTTGCCCTTCTGAATCATATTGCTGACGTTGGGTGCGCTGCAGAATGTGCAGCGTGCCACGCATCCCCGGCTGGTGCTGATGCGCATGTATTCCAGATCGTTGCCGTTTTGCTCGAACTGGTCCCGGGCGGGAAACGGAAGGGCATCCAGATTGTGCATGAGCGCACGCAGTGGGGTTCTGTGGATAGCGCCATCCGGCTTGCGGTAGACGATGCCCGTGCATGAGTCGAGCGCCTCCCCCAGATACAATCGTTGCACCAGTTCCCAGACGGTGGGCTCGCCTTCACCCACGGCCACAACATCGATCTCGGGAATCTGGCCCAGGACCTGGTCACCGGCGTAAGTGCCGGCCGGACCTCCGCAGGCGATTACAACAGCTGGCAATTCCTTCTTGAGCAGCGTGCAAAAACTCTTGCAGCTCTCAACGTTGAGACTCATCAGTGTGAAACAGACCAGTTTGGGGTCGTAGGCTTTCAGTTGCTCGATCGCGTTCTCGTGGTCAGTGGTCTTGATTTCGAAGATGCGCACCGTGAACCCGCCCCGGCGCAAAACTGAGGTCATCAGCGCGACCCCCAGGTGTTCGGGAGACATCACCAGATCGCCATCGAGGAGAATCACAAACGCAACCCGATATCCCGCCGGGTCCGTAACCTGCGGATGTAGCTCGAATTTGAAATCACCGTTGGGCACAGGCGCCGAAGGCGCGATCACAGCCGGCAGGGTCACCATTTGTTTTCTCCTTCAGTTATTCACCGAATTTCTAGTGCACTCGTCATTCTGCTTCCACTTCCTGATAGACCAGGTCTGTCGCGGGGTGGAAGCTCCTGCGACACGCTACAATCCAGGCTTCTAGCGCCTTGAACGATGAGCAGCAGATGTGGGCGCCGCTGCCAAGCATGCGTTCCGAGGATTCAAAACCCCAGGTGGCGGCTGCCGTGATGGCGCCGGCAGCCAGGCCACAGCGAACGTCGAGCACGGAGTCTCCTACCATCACGAGCCGTTCAGGCAGCACGTCCAAAGTGTCTGCCAGGGCCCACAGTCCATCCGGCTCGGGCTTTCCCGGATGCGGATCGTCGCCGCAGACAATGCCGCAAAAGTAATGCCGAAGACCGAAGTAACCCAGGATTTCCAGAGTGCGTGCCCGGTCCTTGCCGGTCATCAGTCCAAGCGGCAGGTTCAGGGTCTTGATCAGGTCAAGGGTGCCATATACGCCAGGCACGACGCGGATCTGCTTATAAAGCTGTCGGCTCATCTCGCGGTACCGGGCTGACATTTCTGCCGGCAATCCAAGTTCACGCAGGATCTCGGGCAGCGGCATGCCCATCCTCTCAAAGAATTCCTGCAACGGAGGTTCGCCGCCATCGCCGAATTCCCGGTAGCACTCCCGAAATACGAATTCCATCTGCGGGCGCGAGTCAATCAGCACTCCGTCCAGGTCAAATACAACTGCGTGAAAGTCATGGAGCCCCACAAAGTCACCTCGTCATCCAAGTGTCAAAATGCTTGCCTTACATATCCAGCCCGCCCGCAACCGGTATGACCGCACCGGTGATGTAGGAGGCCTTGGGTGAACAGAGAAACGAAACCGTCTCTGCCACCTCGTCGGCCGTTCCGGCTCGGCGCAGGGGTATCCGCTTCTTCACCGGATCAGGCGGATCATCCTTGTTCATCCCGGCGCGGATCCAACCGGGCGAAACAATGTTGGCCCGGATGTTGTAGGGGCCAACTTCTCTCGCCAAAGAACGGACCGCTCCTACCAGCCCGGCCTTGCTGGCAGCGTACGCGCCTTGGCCTTCCAGGCCGCGATCTGCAACCACCGAGCTGATCGCAACCACCGAGCCTTGGCGGGAATGAATCATGCGGCGTAACAGAGGGCGCACGGAGTGGAAAAAGCCGTTCAGGTTCGCCGCCACCACGGAGTCCCAGGCATCTGCGGAGGTCTGTGCGAAAAGCGTCTTCCTGACCACGCCTGCCGCGTGTACAACCGCGCCAATGTCTCGCGGTCCGTCTGCTACCCGCGCCAGCGCTTTTTCGGTGGTGGCAGAGTCCTTGATGTCGAAGGCCAGAACTTCCGCGGCCTGTCCAAGCGACCGGATCCCCGCCACCAGCGCCTCGCCTGCCTCTTTGTTGCCGTTGCAACAAACGTAAACATAGAAGCCATCCTGGGCGAGGCGCCGCGAAAGCGCGGTCCCAATGCCGCCGGCGCCGCCAGTGACCACGGCCGCTGTTTGTGTCCCGGTTTCCACGACCCTCCTCCTTACTGTGCCAAGGGACGCCGCGCCGAAATAACACGGTTCATCAGTTCCGCCGGCTTGATTACATCTGTCTCAATCTCGTCAAAACCAGCGGCGCGAATTGCCTCTATCCAAAACTCCGGTGTAGCGAGGATTTCTCCATCCTGGTTGATAAAGCGCGGGAGGAGCCTGAGTTGAAGCAGCATGCGCTCCATGCCCGCGTTCAGGAAGTAATGGCGGGCCTTGTTAGTGAGCAACTCAAGGGTGTGCAGCACCCGCTCGGGGTCATCAACTTCTCCCATCACGTTGCAATGCTGGTCTCCGTAGATGAACAGGCCGCCTGGACGCAATACACGGAACACTTCCTGAGCGCATACTTTTTTGTCTTCATGCGAGAGATGATGCAGAGCAAAGTTTGATACGACCGCATCAAAGCTGCGGGCAGGAAACATGCTCAAATCGGCCGCTGACCCTTCCTCGAAGACAACGTTCGGCGATTTGATACGAACGCGCGCCTCCTCCAGCATCTTGGCGGCTGGATCTAGGCCGACGATGCGAGCGTCGCGATGCACAAGATGGCACAGCTTGGTCAACGCTCCGGTGCCGCAGCCGAGGTCGAGAACGTTGTGCGCACCCTCCGGTACCCTCTCAACGATGCGGGTCAGCAGGTCACGATACGCAGGATCGGACGACATGATAGGGTCGTATCCAGCTGCGAATTCGTTCCAATGGGTAGTTACGAGAGATTGAGAAATCACGCTTCACCTCCGACTGTGGCGCCTACTGATTGGCTGAGATTGAGCTGTCTTTCCACGTACTCGGCCAGCACGTCAAGCGAGTCAATCAGTGATACAGAGAGGTCCTCGTCATTGATCGAGATATGGAAGTGGTTCTCAACCCAGATGAGGAGTTCAAGGGAATTGATTGAATCCAGGCCCAGAGCCGACGTCAGGTTTGTGTCCGGTATCGTCTCCGGACTCTGGTCCAGATGGAGTGCTTGCACGATGATGGAGCGCAATTGGGTCTTTATGTCATTCATTGTTTTTCTCCGCAAAAGTGAGGTTGTGAAGCTGAGGAGATGACGACGGGCGGCGGCACGTTACCAGCCGCAGGGTTCCTGCACGGATCGGTTCGGCATCAGCATTCGAAAAACCTGCTTCTATAAGCTGGTTCCGCAGATCACGCAGCCTTGGCCAGTGGACTCCTCCGTGAGTAAGCCAGTCCAAAAGGAACTGTGAGGCTTCCGGCGCACTATCCACGAACATATCGACGACGGCCAGGGCCCCTCCGGGACGAAGCGCCGCAATCATCCGCCGCAAGGTTGGCTCAGCTTCGCCGGGCGTGAGCCAGTGAATCGTGTTGGTAAGCACGATTGCATCGAGAGAGTCCGGCTGGAGCGGCAACTCCGTCCAGGAGACGGTCTGCAAACGCTCGTGCTCAGCAAGACCGCTCCATGCAAGGCTGGGCGCCGGACCCAGCGCGCAGAACCGGCAATCCATTTGCAGCGCCGTGCGCAGGTGCAGGGCAATGCGGCCGGCAGCTCGCCCTACCTCCAGCGCATTGCCCCTCATCGGCAGCCGCAACTTGCGCTGAAGCATGACGGCCGCAAACTCCTGCCATGGGCCGCAGAATGCTGTTATATAAGCGTCAGAGAATGGTGCAGGCTGGTTCTCCTGATCGAACCGGCGGTTCTGCAGGCCATGGCGTACCACCTCACCGATCTCTTGCGGAGAGAGCCATGTGGTCCTCAGCTGGCCCTCAAGATCGCAAACCGATGGCCACGCCTGATCGGCTTTGCGGATAAGCTTGTACCCTTCGGATGATTCGGTTACTACGCAGCGATGCTTGAGATAACTGAGCAGGATCCCCAGAGCTTCATAGTCGCACTTGAGCTTTTCCGCAATCACGGAGAGCGGCTTGGGTTCTTCATCCAGTTCGCGCAACAATCCAATCTGTTCTGCGGCAAGGATTGCATGTGTGAGCCTGAATGCCTGCACCGCCTGAAAGAGCGTGGGAGGCTGCGGTTCCTCGGCCGTCAATTGCCGCGCACTGACTTTATTGGACCACGTCTTAGGCAACTCGTCATAGAAGTGCCAGCGGTTGGGGATCTTGTAGGGAGCGAGCCTGGCCTTAAGGAACTGATGAAGGTCCTCTGCTGAAACCATGCCCGGCTGTTTCAAGCTAATGTGCGCCTCAACGCATTCTTCGCCATGCCGGTCGAGCGAGCCTTTGACATACACTTCTGACACTGCCGGTGAGGACAGCAGAGCAGCTTCAATCTCGCGGGGCTGAATGGAATGGCCGCCCCGGCGGACGGCTGAACCCCTTCTTCCAAGCAAGCGGAAGCCGCCATTCGCATTCCGCTCGAAAAGATCGCCCATCGGCCACCACCCGCCAGGCGAGAGCTGGGCGGGTTCATAGCCGTTGCTTCCGAGGTATCCCGCGGGCGGTTGCTTCAGGCGGACCCAGAGCTGGGCCCCGATTTGCCCGGAACTTTCCACCAGTTCACAGTGAATGCCCGGCATAGGCTCGCCCGTGACATCGCCTTCCGCCGGCTTGAGACTGGCCAGGATAGCGCCGGTTTCCGAGCTTCCATAGTTCCGAGCAAGGCCCACACCCCAGCGCAGGCTGAACCGGTTGGAGACCAGGTCCGTTGTCGGTCCAGCGCCCGCCATAACGATGCGCAGGTTTGAGACTACCGGCTTGCCTTGATCAACCAGCCCAAGAGCATTCGCCATAGCGGGCACCAGAGGCATGATGGTCGCGCCAAATTCGCGAATTTGCGCGGAGATAACATGCGGTGACTTGAAAACGACCGGCGCCAGAGTCGCGCCCGCCGTCAGCGCCCCTGCCAGTGCGGCTCCGAAGCTGTAAGCGTGATATAGAGGGGCGGGAGTATAGAACACGTCGTCAGGCGTTGCTCCCCACAAGGCCTGATAGCGTTGGCCTTCATCCGTCAAACTCGAATGTGAACGCAAAGCAATGCGCGGTTCGCCGGTGCTGCCGGAGGTTGCAAATCCAACCGCAATGTCTTCCCCCAGCCAGTCAGGCAGTCCTGCCGGTTCTATCCCGGTTGCTTCCCATCTATCGCCCTCGATTTTGAAACGCGTTCCCGCAACCTGCATGAGCGCACGGGCTTCGCGTGCGGTCAACTCGCAGGGAATCAAGATGGCGGGAATGTTCGCGCGCAAGAGAGCCAGAAGGTTTAACACCCATCCGGCGCCGTTCGGCGAACGCAGGCATACTTGCAATCCTGAACTCTGGCGCCGGAAACGTGCGGACCGTTCGCACACTTCGGCGTCAGCCTGCGCGTAAGTCCATTGCGCCGGCCCGCACAGGAAGAGACGTGAGGGATCACGCAAAGCTCCCAGGGTGAGCAGATGATCAAGCCGGGGCATGGCATGCCTCCAGGGCTTCGGCCAGGTTGCAATTGCCCGCAAAGTAGTCGAGCAGGCGGAGAATGCCCTCATTGCCGTGTTTGCGCGTAAAATACTCGAGCGCCCATTCATGGTCTCCGGCACGGCCGGTGATCGAGTGATCCATGTGGTAACAGACGGAGCCTTCGGCGTACCTGGTGGCGATACCGGCTTGCGCGGCGCGATACCCGAATTCCAGGTCTTCTGCGCCCCAGCGCAATCCCATGTGCTCGTCGAATCCCCCCAGACTTTCAAAGACAACGCGATCGACGGAAAGCTGGCCGCCAGTGCAGCCAATCCAACTGGCGGCAATGTCGCCGGGATTGGAATGAAACCAGCATTGCAAATCGCGCTGGAAGGGCGTGCTGCGGGCCACGCTCCTCAGCAGCCCGGGATTTTCGAGCGTTTCCATGGACAGTGTGCGGGATGCGATCAGGCAAGCGTTGTTGCCGGAGCCGAGTCGCAAGGAATGCAGCGCTTCCGCGCTAAGTTCACCGCTGGCGGGGTCTTCGAAAGCAGCCAGCCATGGCAGGTGGACAATCG
>Ga0134126_10008000_pt1 | contig 13280 bp, 6 predicted proteins | sample KB31752_FD_96881 | JGI IMG/M metagenome (GOLD analysis project Ga0134126, IMG submission 96881) | Terrestrial soil microbial communities with excess Nitrogen fertilizer from Kellogg Biological Station, Michigan, USA - KB3-175-2 | ecosystem: Environmental > Terrestrial > Soil > Unclassified ...
GTAGCTATGCGAAAATACCAGGTGACCATACAATTCGAGATGAACGATGAATTTGCAGCGTTGGTTCCGCCACACCGCACCTACATCAACCGGCTCATCGAGCAGGGGATCATCGACCACTATGTCGTGACGATGGAGACGCAACGCGTGTGGATCACCTTCTCGGCCGAAGACAGGAAGACCGTCGAAAAATATCTGTCCAAATCCCCGCTTTTTAAATATTGGACCTACGAGATCGACGAGCTGTTCATGGTCGACGGCCTACACTACCGCCTGCCCGTGGTGCAGCTGAACTAATAAACGATCAGATATTTATAGAAAGCGACACTATCCCGCAGCACCCCCACGAGATCAGCCCAAAAGAACGCCTGCGAGGCATCGCTATGCACCTCTCCCCGGTAGCCTACTTTCCGGATGATGTATTTGGTACGGGTGAGATGATAAAAGCTGGAGACGGCGATAATAGATTGTATCTGGAGACTATCGGCTACCGGTAAAAGGTCCTTCGCCGTTAAATAAGTATTCTCGCCATCATTGTCTTCAACGATCTTTTCGGCCGGCACACCCTTCGCTACCAGGTATTGTTTCATCGCCAGCCCTTCAGGATAATGCCCGGCCTTCATTCCGCGTCCTCCGCTCACCATGATCCGCGCCACCCTTCCCTGGCGGTACAAGGCCAGCGCTTCGTCGACCCGGCCTTGCAGCACCGGTGAAAGACTACCGTCGGCGTCTACCCGATTACCCAGCACAACAGCCATATCGGCCGAACCGGAATACCCCCGCAAGCCATCGATCGTAATATAAACGATGTGCACGAGCAGCCATGCCACCAGCACCCCGACGACAATTTTCCATTTTTTCAAACTCCGGATACGCATTATTTGCTCGATTTTGCGGCTGCCGCCGGTTTGGCTGCCGCCCACGCGGGTTTATGTTTCAACACTTTTTTATAGACCGGACAGCCTTCGGAATGCGCCCCCGGCAGATAGCCCGTACTCATCAGGAACTCCCCCACGATCTCCCCTCCCGTGAACCGAAAGGTTTTTTTGAACAGCTTCACCCACTCTTCTTTGCTCAGCGGATGGTGCGCATCCAGCCATTTTTTAAAGGAGCCATACTCCTTCTGCAGTTCCTTGATCTTTTTCGCATTTTCGATAGTGGCGTCGACCTTTAGCCGGTTCCGGATAATGCCAGCATCATTCAACAGACGCTCCCGCTGTTTGGCCCCATATCGCGCTACTTTGTCGATATCGAAATCGTCGAAGGCCTTGAAGAAATTGTCTTTTTTGTTGAGGATGGTAGTCCAGGATAGACCAGCCTGGTTGATCTCCAGCACCAGCCGGGCAAAAAGATGATTGTCGTCGTCTATCGGAAACCCATATTCCTTGTCATGATAATGTACATGCACGTTGTCTTTGTCCATGGCCGCGACGACCTTGCAATAGCCCGAAAGATTTTCCATACTGTGAAATAATGCTGGGTAAATATACTATAGATTTGCCTTCATGACTAAATCCTTCGTTCTGGGCGCGATCCTCGGGGTTGCGGCCCTCCAGCCGGTTATCGGAGTCCAGGCCCAGACCAATGCCGGATTACCCGAGCAAGTTGGTTCAACCGGTTATGATCCGGCCGTGCTTTTCGCCCCCGGTTTCTATGGCGATCTGCATCTGGCAACCCGTGGAGCTAATGGCGCTCCCTCTCCGGCCTACTGGCAGAACCGCGCCGACTATACGCTCAATGTCAAGCTCGACACAACGCTGAACGAGATCGAAGGAACTGCCGTTATCCGTTATACCAATAATAGCCCCGACAGTCTGCATACCCTTTGGGTCTACCTGGATCAGCAGACGTATCGTGCGGATGCACGGTCGAACTTTTTTACGGGGGTGACCCCAAGTGGCCATACCGAAGGCTATACGTTGAGCGCGGTACGGGTCCAGCAAGGGGCGATGGCTTCGGACGCCGATTACAGCATCACCGACACCCGGCTCCAGATCAGGCTGAAGAACGCGCTGGCCGGCAAAGGCAGCCGCGTCACCCTGATGATCCGCTATCGCTACCAGGTACCCGGCGATTTTGGCAACCGCACCGATTATGTCGAGACGCGCAACGGGAAGATCTTCGAGATCGCCCAGTGGTATCCCCGCATGTGTGTATACGACGACCGGCAGGGCTGGAATACCCTACCCTTTCTTGGCGCCGGCGAGTTCTATGATGAATACGGCGATTTCGACTACTCTGTTACGGTTCCCTGGGATCTGATCGTCGCCGGATCGGGAGAACTGATCAACCCCACGCAGGTGCTCACGGTTAAGCAACAACAACGGCTCGCCGCCGCGCGCGCCAGTGATAAGACGGTGATGATCCGCAGCGCTGCGGAGATCGGCGACCCTAGCTGCCGTCCAGTGCATTCCGGCAATCTTACCTGGCATTTCAAGATGCAAAATACCCGCGATGTGGCTTTCGGTGCCAGCCGGGCTTATATCTGGGACGCGGCCCGCGTCAACCTGCCCGGGGGCAAAAAATCCCTCGCCATGAGCGTCTACCCGGTGGAAAGCGCCGGTCCGAATGCGTGGGACCGTGCGACAGAATACCTCAAATCGTCGATGGAATATTTCTCGCAGCAATGGTTCGTTTATCCGTGGCCGGTAGCCATCAATGAGGCGGGCATCGCCGGCGGCATGGAATATCCGGGAATCGTCTTCGACGGCATCACCGATAAAAGCCCCGATCTTTACTGGATCACGGCGCACGAGATCGGCCACAACTGGTTCCCGATGATCGTAGGCTCCGACGAACGTACCTATGGGTGGATGGACGAAGGCTTCAACACGTTTATCGACATCTATGCCTCCGATAATTTCAATCACGGCGAATTTGCGCCCAAACGCGACGGTGAATATGCTCCCGGCGGCGGCAACCCCGTCGACGAGATCCTCCCCTATCTGAGCGATCCGCAGGCGCCGGTGATCTATACCCGTGCCGATGCGATCCCCGAAAAATACCGCCATCCGCTGGTGTATTTCAAACCCGCGCTAGGGCTCGTTCTGCTGCGCGAGCAGATCCTCGGGAAAGAGCGTTTCGATTACGCCTTCCGCCGTTATATCCGTTCCTGGGCCTATCGTCATCCCGGGCCTTACGATTTCTTCCGGACCATGGAGAACGAGGCCGGTGAAGACCTCTCGTGGTTCTGGCGCGAATGGTTCTTTCATAACTGGAGTCTCGATCTTGCGGTTAAGGATGCGCGTGCGTCGGCCGGGGGCGGCGGCGTTGATGTCACCATCCTGAATCTCGATCGGATGGCCTTCCCCACGACCCTCGAGCTCACGTGGAAGGACGGCACCAAACAACGCATCGCCCTGCCCGTCGAGACATGGCTGCAATCCGGCGTCCGGACTTTGCATTTCCCGGCCACCCAGCCGCTTGTCGCCGCGACTATCGATCCCGATCACGTGCTGCCCGACGCCAACCGCGCCAACAACACCTGGACGGCGCCGTAAGGCCCGTCGCGCTGCGCCCGGGGCTATTGGGCGATCTTGAATAGATTGGTGATGTACTGATACTGGTACTCGCTTTTTACATCGGCCACCTATACTCCCCCGGGGATGATGACATAGCGGAATTTGAATTCATTCAAATTATACGCGGAAGAGCAAAAGAGCGAGATCTTCCCGGGGCTAAGCAGATCGTTAATGTAAAATCCGCTCCCATTCACATTATCGTACGGTAGTGGATAAACATAACCGTTCTGGTTGACATAGACCAGCACATTCCCGCTGTCGAGAATGCCCTGGGTGATGGCCGCGACGTTCCAGATGACCGAAACGCCGGAAAAGGAGCTGTCCCATTTGGAATAGATAACGTTAGCCGTTCCGGTGTCACCCTTGGGTCCCTGGGGACCGGCGGGCCCCTGAGCGCCGGGGGCGCCCGTTGCGCCGGCAGGGCCTTGTTTTGAGCACATAGATAATCCAAGGGCCAGGATGAGGCAAGCGAGTGCTGTCCAAAATTTGATAGCGATCTTCATTTTTGAATAGATTTTCGCTAATAGTCGTACAAACATGGGCGGGCGTCAACGGGCTGACCGTACCACAAAAGTGGCATATTGCATGTGCCATAAAAAAACCCGGAAAAATTTTCCCGGGTTCCAATTTCTCCCTTATCTTTGCACTCCTTTCAACGGTACAACCCGCTGAAAGCCAAGGAAGGGAGTTTAGCTCAGCTGGTTCAGAGCATCTGCCTTACAAGCAGAGGGTCGGCGGTTCGAACCCGTCAACTCCCACAAAATCAAGCACCATTTCGGTGCTTTTTTTGTTTGCGACCAACATTGTGACCAACAGAATTAGTCCGCTCGCATATATAGGCTCATTAGATTCTTGACCATTAATCGAAAGATTTTGGGTTTGAATCCTGACAACGTCATAAATGCCCCGCACAATAGTGTGTGTTTTTTTGTGTTTTGGATCCTATCGATGTACCAACTACAATCGAATAAACGAGGTCGTCGCCTCAATCTTTCCCGAAGAACTAAGCAAAACCAGTTCGTATGCCCCCTTAGCCAATGAGGACACGTCCAGCTTCGTTTCACTAATGACATTCGTCCGCGACAGGACTATTCTCCCATACAAATCTGTTATTTGCAGATTCACCGAAGTCACTCCGGAAAGATTGTACACCACGGTCAACTGTCCGGTCGTCACCGGATCGGGCGAAACGACAAGGGGAGGCGTTGGTGTGGCTGCGCTTGTATCCTTCTTCACGGGCAGGTGATAAAAATACGGGCTGGCAAAAACGCTGCTACAACCGTTCTGGGTCACCCGCAACGAATAATAACCTGAATCACTCGGTTTATACGTGTTGCCGCTGGCACCGGTAATTGCACTCGTCGTGTCCATATACCATTGATTACCCGTATCCGCCGAAGAGATTAGGCCTCGTCCGCTATCGAATGTAATAACCGGCTTGTCCGGAACGGGGTTGACCGTAAGGAGGAACGGCGCAGACTGGGAGGATGTCGTTCTGGTAACATCGGTCGTTACCGTATAGCTACCCGCGCCAACGACAGAAAGCGTGTCGCCCGTCGCCCCGGTAATTTCCTGCCCATCTTTGTACCATTGGTCGCCCGAAACCATTGAAGATATCAGCTGAATGCTGTCGCCTGCGCAAAGGACAGGTGGCCCGGTTGCCCGAATCGAAGGTGCCGTGGTGGGAGCGCCAATCAAGTTGCGAAAGACGGCCACACTCGACATGCCCTGATCGCCAACGACCATATCCGGCTTACCATCCCCATCCATATCTGCGGTAAAAGCCTTCCAAGGCATCGGCGAAATCGGATAGTCTATGCGCGGTTGAAAGGATAGCACACCAGGTAGATTATTGCCTTTAAAAACAGAGATTGATGCGCCATATAAATTCGTCACCACGAGATCATTGACACCATCGCCGTCCATATCGTTGATCGTGGCATGAAATGCAGCGCCATTCGGCGTGGCGACAAGCGCCAGTCGCTGTCCGAAGGCGATCGTCCCAGGTCTGCTCAAATTTGCCAATACATACACCGAGTCGTAGTCGCCGCCGGCATCTGTAATGAGCAGATCCGGTTTCCCGTCCCCATTCAGATCCCCACTACTGATGCTTGAAAGTTGATTTCCTGCTATAGGCATGTCTTCTACATCCTTCAACACGGGGCTGCCAGGGGTACTATAGTTCTTAAAAAGGGAGAGATAACCGCCGTTTAGAACAATCATATCCGGCTTACCGTCGCCGTCAAAGTCCGCGATGGTCGCTTCCCCGCTCATCGGTGAATTCAGGTAAATCGGTGTGCTAAATGAAATCGTTCCGCCACTGCTGGAGTTTTGCAGGACGGTAATATTGCCATATGGATTACTACCCATCATGATGATATCCGGCCTCCCGTCGCCATCGATGTCGCATACATAGACTCGACTTCCGTCCTTCGCCGGCACGCCTATCGGCGGAGCGAAGGTGATCGTACCAGCACTACTCGTATTGCGAAAAACATTGATTTGGGGGCTTAGATAGAAAGCATCGTCGACCACAAGGTCCGGTTTGCCGTCCCCATCAAAATCCCCCACTGCAAAGAAATCGGGCGCCTGGGTGGCGGGAATGATCTGGGCGGGAGCAAAGGATATCATGCCACCTGCGGTTGTATTCCGAAGAACATAGAATTGGTAGTCAGTCCCACCACCGCCTACGATATCGGTCTTCCCGTCGCCGTCAAAATCGGTTAATACCAGGTCTTTGGGCTGGTCCGGTACGGGGAAATCCAGCTTACCATCAAACGAGTTGCCGGCAAAACCGGCTCCCGCACCCGGGTAAGCAATGTTCAACGGCGCATCGGCATACGCCGTCTGTTTGTTTGTCGTCACGGTAACGACGTTATTGCTGGTCCCCGGGGGAACCGTTATGTTAAGAGTATTTGCGCTCGCCGATACTACCGGCGCCCGCACCGATCCCAGATAAACGATGTTGGCAGCCGGTGTCGCGCCGAAATTAGCTCCTGTGATAACTACGGTACTCCCTAGCGGCGCCGAGGTTGGCGAAAAAGTGGTGATCAGCGGCTGCTCCGTATAGGTATACCCGCCGATCGACGCTACACCCAGAGGTGTGCGGACCGTGATGGAATCGCCATATGCCCCTACCGCGGTTGCCACAATTGTCGAGGAATCGACTACCGTGAAACGAACTGCATCGCCCGCCACCGTGACCTGCGTTGTACCGGAGAAATTGGTACCGTAGATAGTAATCTTAGTGCCGGTACCCGCCATAGCAGGGGCAAAGGAATCGATCGTCGGCCCAGTAAACGCAAAGCCCGCCCTCGTCGACTGACCTGAGTTATTGACGACTGTCACGTTCCCAGTCCCGCCAGCACCCAGCACCGCCGTAATCGTCGTAGGCGAGACCACTACAAAGGAAATCGCCGGAATGCCACCAAAGCTAACGGCGGTAGTACCCGTAAATCCGGTGCCCATAATCGTTATCGTGGTACCCTCGTTACCGGCAGACGGCGTAAAGGAGCCAATGGTTGGTCCAATATAGTTGAATCCGCCACGGGTTGCTGTGCCGCCGGGTGTGGCCAGGACAATGTTTCCGCTTGCACCGGTATCCACTACAGCCGTGAGGCTGGTATCCGTTAAAATTGCGATTGAACGCGCGTTCACTCCGCCAAATTGGATAGCGGATGTTCCGGTAAGGTAAGTTCCGGTGATGGTGACGGTCGACCCCTCCCCTGCACTCGCCGGTGAAAAACCCGAGATGGTAGGCACGCCGGCGAAGGTAAAGCCCGACAGGGAAGCGGTTCCTTTTGGGGTAGCGACGGTTACCGCTCCTGTAGCGCCGCTCCCTACAATTGCTTTGATCGCCGTATCCGAAAGCACGGTAAACGAAGCCGCCGGTGCACCTCCGAATTGAACGCTCGTGGAACCGGATAGATTGGCGCCGGTGATGAGTACCGGCCATCCCGTGGGGGCAATGGTAGGGAAGATTCGGCTGATCCCAGCCTTGTTGCACTGGTTCATCCATACGGAGAACCCATATGCTGTGACGTTGGAAGCCGCCACGTCGGGCAGGCCATCTCCGTCTAGATCACCGATGGCAGCCATGAAGGGCGCTGGTCCAGCGTAGTTCGCTACGTTGCCAAAAGAGATCGTACCTGGAATGCTTGTATTGGGATACAGGGACAAGCCATTATAGCTGCGGGGCAGCGCGATATCCGGGCGGCCGTCGCCATTAAGATCCCCCACACAAAGACTGAAGACATCCCCGGTCCCGAGATTCTGCGCCAGCGAAAAACTCATGTTCCCGGGGCTGCTGTTGTTGTGAAACAGAAAGCACGAGATCGTCGCCGGTGAAACTTTGTACAAATTTTCGTTGCTGATCGCCAAATCCGCTTTGCCATCGCCGTCGATATCCGCCAGCGATACCGAGAAAGGGTAGTCGGATCCCGTGACCATATCCGATCTTGGCGCAAAGCTTAGGCTACCGGGAGCACTGAGGTTTCTATATAGCGATACGGTAGACGAAAGCGAATTGACTACAGCAATATCGGGTTTACCGTCACCATCAAGGTCTCCAATCGCCACCGTCTGCGGACCAATACCCGCAGGCAAATCAAGACGACTGGCTAATGATATCTTACCAGGTGAGCTGGTATTGCGGAAGACGCTCACAGTTCCAGGCGTAAAATCGGCCACGGCGATATCGATCTTCCCGTCGCCGTCCAGATCGCCCACTGCTATGCCATAGGGGTCCTGAGTGGTCGCAAAATCTACACTTGCTGCAAAAGAAATGGTACCTGGCGAGCTCGTGTTCAGATAGATAGACACTGTGTTGGAGCCGATACATCCAAGGATGAGGTCCAATTTTCCATCTCCGTCGACGTCTGCGACCGCCAGCGAAAAAGCGTTTCCGTTGACCGGTACCGGGATGTTCATGTTGGCAGAAAAGCCAGGATCGCCCGGGCTTCCAGTGTTCCGCATCACGGATATTGTGCTGGTGGGATATTGGGCACTCCCGGCCGTAACAAGATCCAGTTTCCCGTCACCGTCAATGTCTGCAATGCAGATATCCCGGGGGTATAGACCGGTAGGGCCCTGGGGTCCACCGCTAAACGAAGTGCTGGTAAAATTGGAGCTGCCGCCCGGGAAGGTGGCTATGAAGGGCCTCGCCGACATTGCTGTAAGTCCGTTACATGTGACCGTAATCGGTTGGGGGGTGGCACCCGTCGGCGCCGTAACTGTCAAGGTATTCGCGGAAGCCCCATTTACGGTTGCCCGCACCCCGCCGAAATACACGATATTGTTGGTAAGTGTGGTGCTAAAGTTTGCGCCTGCAATCGTTACCGTGGTTCCCGCGGGCCCCGAAGAGGGCGAGAAGCCGGTGATCAGGGGTGGTTGCGCTGCGCAAGTCACCGCAAGCAATAGGGGTAAAAGTATTGCGATCGTATAGCGTCTCATCGCTATGACAAGATAAGCTTTTAAATGATCACTAGCTTAATGAAATAGCAAAATTCTGTTTCCAATCTCGACGGATTCCTGCTCTTCCGAAAAGTGCGCCATCGTCGAGTGGGCGAGGCCATTTGTTTAACAAATTGCACATGCCCGACAAATAGGTTTTGATCTTAAACAATGGAAATTCAAGAACTTAATTCGGCGACTAATTTCAAGTGGGATAAGAATTGGTTTGAAAAGTGTCCAATCCGGGTCACCTCACAGGACAAAAGCGAATTCCCCTCCTTTTGTCCTGTATTGTTTTCAGCCAAACCCGCGCCCCCACTGAATAGTATTCGAGCGATCTCGCTCACCAGTCCGGTTCGAACTACAAAACCGTCGAATGTCAAATTTTTCGGGAAAATTGAACCGATCACCATGCGCTTTTGATCCGGCCCTCCATTCTTATAAAGTTGATCGGAAATCCGCATACAATTTCCCTGAGTGCCAGCGTCAAATTATAAAAATACGGCGTAGGGAATGTATGTCAAAAAGGCCTATGCTTTACAATTTTTTCGCTCTGCAAGCGAATGGATTCATCCAAATTGTTCATTTTCGCATACGATTTACTACCAATGGCAGACTTACACCTACAACAGATTCAAAACGCACTGATCAACTGCAACGAAGCAGATTTTCAGGAGGTCTGCGACGTCTATCTGTACCATGAAAAGAAACTACACACCCTGAGCCGAACCGGCGCCATGACCGGTAAGAATAAGACCAGAAAAGGACAACCCGATAGCTATTTTGTACAGGAAGACGGAAGATTCATTTTCGTACAAGCGACGTCCGAAGCCCCCGGCAAAGGCAAAGGGAAAAAACTGCTCAATAAATTGAAAAAGGACTGGCTGGCCTGCACCGACCCGAAAAAAACGGGTGTTCCCAACCAAAGCATAGCCACCATCTATCTATGCGCCAATAGTGATATCCTCCCTGCCGACAAGCAGACTCTCATGAATATGGGCACGGCGGCAGGGATACCGACAACTCCCATTTCGCTCAACGAAATCGCCTTCGGAATCCGCTTTAGACACCCCGGGATTGCCCGATTGCAGCTCCATCTGCACATCGATACCGGTCAGCTTCTTTCGATCGACGAATTCATCCAGGAATACGACAAAGCGCCAACCGTCACTTCATTGAATTACCACCTCTATGGCCGGGAGTCGGATCTAACGAATCTCTGCGCCCAGGTCACCCGTCATGACCTGGCGGTCCTGATCGGCAAACCTGGTATTGGCAAATCGCGCATCGCTTTGGAAGTCCTGCGCCAGTTTGGACAGAGCCACCCTTCTTATAACCTGTACTGTCTTTCCAATAAAAACGCCGACCTGCTTCCCGATTTGCAGACGATATTAACTGAAGGGGAGGATTACTTGATCCTGGTTGATGATGCGCATAGACAAATTGAACAGTTGAGAACCTTACTGGGTTTTTATCGTGGTAAACACAAAGGACAGTTGAAACTTTTGCTGACCACCCGGGATTTCATCAAAGAGGTTGTCATTCGCGAGTTGGCGAATTACGCCCCGGGGATCTATAGGCTTCAAAAGCTGCCAGCCGAATGCATTCATGAGCTACTCTGCGGACCGGAATTTGGCATAGACGACCCTTTTGTGCTCAGGAGAATTTGCTCTCTGGCGGACGGAAATCCACGCCTCGCTGTCATGGCGGCCAAATGGTGGCTTAAGAACCGGAATATCGACGCTTTGAAGAATATCGAACATCTGTATGAGGAATATTACGGTCATTTTTCGGCCCACGGGCTATTGGCAGACCCCAAATCGCTCGGGGCACTGGCGCTGGTTTCCTTTTTTCACGTTATCGATCTGCAGGATGTCGGGTTCATGGAAGATCTGTCAACCACTTTTGGACTGAACAGATTGGAATTCACGGAAGAAATCGACAGGCTCAATAGAGCCGAAATGGTCGATGTCCTCGAGAATGGTGTGGCAATCGTGTCGGATCAAATACTTGGTAATTATGCTTTTTTCCTGGCATTTGTAAAGAAGAAGATTTTTTCTTTCAGCACCTTGTTACATTACGCCCTTCCAAACAGGCTCAGCCAGCTACGCGATATGTCGCAGCCAATGATAGAGATGTTAGGGGACGACAGAGCGATGATGGTCCTACAACCCTACCTGGATGCCTATTGGCAGCAACACAAAAATAACCAGCCCTATGCCCTGGCTTATTTGGACCTCTTCGGCCCTTACCAACCGGACACGACATTCGCCTATATCTGGAGCCAGATCAAAACAATGCCCATAGCCCGCAATCTCGGTGTTGATTTTAGCCAGCGGGTCAGACAGCCCTTTTCTGAATCCTACATCCGTCTCTTAAAAACCTATTTTGATCGCCCCGGCGACGATTATCAACGCGCGGTGAACCTCCTGCTTGAATACCTGATCCGGAAACCGTCCTTGCTGAATGATGCCGAAAAGGCCTTTTTGGACCAGTTGTCATCGAGCGAACCCGATGCTTCCGCCGGCGTGGAGCGTGTTTCTTACCTTCTCACAGAACTCGAGCAAAGATACAGTCGTAGTTTTTTCTGCCGGCATCTTTATGCCGGTTTCGCCCCCCGTTTTCTTTTGCGTTCGCTGATGACCGTCTCCGTAGAACCAAACCCCGCCGAAGGAAACCCAACCCAAAAGACGATTGCCGGTCTTCGCATCCGCATCTGGAATTTCCTGGAGACCCGGTTCAAAAAATTTCCCGAGGCGGCGGTCGAAGCCGTAAAAAACTACATCGACTTGTCCTGCGAATGGGGTATCGTCTCGCCCGCCGATCTCACCCATTTAAAACGGTTGATCGCCCAGCAATTCAACCCGAAAAATTTTCTTCACTGCTATCTGCTCTTTCGATTCACAGGTCTATTGGACGATCACCAGGTTCCCTACCCTTCTATCACCGGGCTTCGGATCAAATTCGTCAATCCTCGGTTTCAACTCTTCGAAAAACTGCTGGGGCTGCCCATGCCCGGACGGCGGCACAGCAATATATCGGGGACAGAGTACGAAGAAAGACGGGTAGAACAGGTGCGGTGGAATGTCAAAGTAAAGAACCTGCGCGAATTCGAGACCTTATATGGAGAGCTGATGGCGATCACGTCATATCCCATACAAGAACGGGGGCAAATGCTTTCCGCCCTCGATGAAATTGTCCAACAAGGATACCTTCATAAGCCGGCGCTCGGCTTGGGGATGCTCCGGCAGGTCCGGGAGCAGGGGAATGAACTACTTTGGTGGCCAAGCCTGTTGATGAAGGAATGCATGACGCGTGGCAAAGACGAGATCCGGCGATTGTATAACATAATAAGAGTAGGGAAATGCAAGGATCAGCACCAATGGCGCTTTCGATTTTACGCCTGGCTGCCTGCCCGCAAAGTAACCAGGAACTACGCCCGTGATCTCCTCGCGTTTTATCCCACAACCCAAAGAGTCGAATCCCATTGGTTGTACGACCTGGACAAATATGCCGGCTATCTTCCCGACTTTTTTCCCAAGCTCCTTCGTGCATTGTTTGAACGCCGAAAAACCGACCCCTCGTTTTCCTATACTTTACCGTTCGATTTTTTTGCCAGGCGCATCAAAGAGTTCCGAAATTTTTACGACTTGGCGGCTGCCGTCTATCTGCAACAGGCCGAGATGGACGAAGGTTATGACCAGTTGGGGAGCGAGCTTTGTTGTCTTCTACCAAAGGCGCCCGGCTTGCTGGACCAATTGATCAACCAAAAAATAGCCCGCGATCCGCTTAAATTTGTATCGATCAAAGATTTTTCGGGTATCTGGCGGCTGCCTAAGTCCGGGGAATATATGTTATCCACGATAACCCTGCTTGGGAAGCGTCGTCTGCCTTATCCGATGCAAGAATATGGCCAGTCATTCTTCTTGAAGCTCGATGAAGCGGAGGTGAAAAAAGCGAAAGCCTTTTGCCGCCGGTTCGTGGCCCGATTTCCACAAGATATCTCGCAGTTGGATCATTTGCTACGGATTGTCCGGGGTCGTCTCCAAGAATTTTATCCCGAGCTCGTGGCTTGGTTGGTGCAGGTTAACGATGACATAACCCTATTTAAAGGTCTTCAGCTATTGGACAACCACTTCAGCAGCAGTAGCCGTGACGACGTATGGGCGGACCACCGCGCGCGGCAATACCAAACGATTCTAACGGTCATTCGAACGCTTCCGGATACCTTCAAATACAGCGAACACCTCGCGTACTTAAAGCAGCAAATTGCCCAGGAGCAGCGAATGGCAGCCGAAGACCGGAGAC
>Ga0134126_10008001_pt1 | contig 13279 bp, 9 predicted proteins | sample KB31752_FD_96881 | JGI IMG/M metagenome (GOLD analysis project Ga0134126, IMG submission 96881) | Terrestrial soil microbial communities with excess Nitrogen fertilizer from Kellogg Biological Station, Michigan, USA - KB3-175-2 | ecosystem: Environmental > Terrestrial > Soil > Unclassified ...
CTCGCTGCACTGGCGCCGCTGCAAAATCCCCCCGGGAGCACGAGAGCATGAGCAGGCGCCTGCGTGTAGGGATGTTGGCAGGGTCGGCGACGACCGCATTCGGCGGCGTTTCCCAGGCGATGCAGTCGCTCAGCCGGGCGCTCGCGGCGCGTGGCAATGTCGAAGTCGAGGTCTTCAGCCTGCGGCGGGATGCCGGCAGCGTGCTCGATTTCGGCGGTATTCCGGTCCATATCGCGCCGGTCGTCGGCCCGCGCGGCTTCGGATACGCACCCGACCTCCTCGCCATGCTGCGGCGGCGCGAGCTCGATTGCCTCCATGTACACGGTGTGTGGATGTACCTCTCGGTCGCCGCGCGCCGCTGGCACGCCGCAACCGGCCGTCCCTATGTCGTCAGCCCGCACGGCATGCTCGACGAATGGGCGATGCAGAGCCGCTCGCTGAAAAAGCGGGCAGCCCGCTTCCTTTATGAGGACGCGCACCTCGGCGGCGCCGCGTGCTTGCACGCCTTATGCGAAGCCGAGCGTCGCTCGATCCGCCGGCTCGGCTACGAGTCTCCCATCTGCGTCGTCCCGAACGGTGTCGAGCCGATAGCCGAAGGAGGTGGTTTGCCTGCGTGGCGCAAAGCTTATGGCGAGGGTGCCAACGTATTGCTGTTTCTCGGCCGGGTGACCCCCAAGAAGCACCTTGCCGAACTGCTGGAGGCCTGGCGGCGCGTTTTGCCGCTCGCCATGGCGACCTCCTGGCGGCTGGTCATCGTCGGGCCGCCCGATGCCGGCTATGGCGAAGAACTGGCGGCTTTCGTCGGCGCCGCCGGCCTTTCCGACAGCGTAACGCTCGCCGGACCGGCATTCGGCGACGCCCGGGCGGCCGCCTTCCGCGCCTCGGATGCCTTCATTCTCCCCTCGGTCAGCGAGGGCCAGCCGATGGGTGCCCTCGAAGCCCTCTCCTGCGGGTTGCCAGTGCTGCTGACCCCGCAGTGCAATCTCCCGGAAGCTGAATCCGCCGGCGCTGCGATCGACATCGAGGCTGACCCCCAAGGCATCACCGCCGGCCTGATCAGGCTCTTCAACATGGCGCCGGAGGTACGGCGGGCGATGGGAGAACGGGGCCGAAAGCTGATCGCCGCCCAATTCGACTGGGACGTCTCGGCGGCTTCCTTCGAGGATCTCTATTGGCGCGTCACCACGTCACTTGATCACGCGATCGTAGCCTGATTGCGCGCGCCGGATTGCCCGCATAGACGGTGAACGCCGCAAGGTCGCGCACGGTGACGCCCCTGGCGCCGAGTACCGCCCCTTCCTCGACCCGGACCCCCGGGCCGACAAAGGCCTCCGCCGCCACCCAGGCGTTCCTGCCGATTACGATTGGAGCCGATGTCAGCGGAAACTCGATATCGTCGATATCGTGGCCGGCGGTGCAAAGATGCGTGCGCTGCGACACGCTCGCGCCCTCCTCGAGCGTCACCCGCGCCACGTTGTAGCAGATGACATCCGGCCCCAGCGACGCATAGGCCCCCATTTCCAGATTGGCGGGCCACCACACACGAGTCGTCGAACGGACATTGGCGGTTGGATGAAGCTTCGCCCCGAACAGCCGCAGCAGCATCCTTCGCCACCCCTTGCAGGGTGGCGGCGTCCAGCTCGCGAGCAACTTCCAGGTGACGATCCACAGCGCCCGGGCGGCGCGGTTTCGCCGCGAAAAGGTCGGACCGCCGAAGCGTGGATGGTGCGGATCGATCGCTGCGGCGTGGCGGCCGCGAACGGCTTCCGCCGCGATGCCTTCCCTGTCCTGGCTCAGCATGAGTGCAGCTCCGATCAAGCGGTATCGAGAAGGCGGCCGGCCGAAATGCCCCGGCGCGCGGTGATTGGCGAGGTTCGCATCGAGACCAGATAGAGGGCGGGGGCCAGAAAAAGCGCCATGTGTACCCAGACGGTCAGCACCCAGTCGGTGAGGTGCGAGATCGAATGCATCGCCGGCACGATCGAGAGGATGAAGACGATCTGTGCCGCGGCGTAGCCACCCATCGCGGTGTTCCAGAGCCGCCGCATCAGATAGGCGAGCAGCAGGAATTTGAGGGCGCCGAACCACCAGAAGGATTGGAAGGCATCAGTCATGCCGGTCTCGGTACTGCCGGTCGCCGGTTCATAGGTCGGGTCGAGCGGCGGCAGCGGCAGCAGCAGGGACTGCTTCAGGCCCATGCCGAGCCACTGGCTGGGGACGAAATTGCTGACGAGATTGTCCCAGTGAAAGGCGCCGAAGTCGAACTGCTTGGTCTGCTCGACGTGATCGATCCGGAGCACGGCATTGTGCGCCTCCGGCCCCCCCTGCGCGAGCAGCACCTCGAAATTGCCGATGAGGTCGATCTGGGCGATCTGGTCCCATACCGGGCCCGAGTTGGCGCGCGTCACGTCGCGATATTGCGTCATGCTGATCATGGCCACGGTGCCGAACGCGATCGCCGAGATGGTCGCCAGCCTCGGCACGGCCCAGCGTCGCTGGAACCACGCCGCCAGCACGAAGATCATGACGAGCTCGATGGTTTCGGCGCGCTTGCCGGTGATGAGGATCCGGTCGAGGTAAAAGATCAGGCCGAAGCCGATGATGAGGCCGGCGAACCAGGAAGGCCGCCGCATGAAGCAAAGCACCGCAATGGTGAGGCCGTAGGTCAGGAAGCGGGCGAAGAACAGGTAGGCGACCTGCGCACCGGAGATCGGCACGCCCACCGAGACATCGCCGGGAAGACTGTTGACCTGCGCGTAGAAGAAGGCGCCGATCAGAGAAAAGCCCAGGGCCAGCCAGAGGAGCCGCTGCTCCTCGAAGCTCGCTTGCAGGAAACGGACGGCGCGCGCGGGCAATTGCCAGCCGATACCGAGCGCGACAATGCAGAGAATGGTGAAAGCGACCATCCGCGCATAGCCGCCGACCGGCAGGAATCGATCATCCACCATCGCCGGCAATTGCGGCAACAGGAACGAGACCGTCATGACCGCAGCCATGAACGGGAATTCATAGATCGTCTCGGGCCGCCGCAGGCCCCAGATCAGATAGCCGAAAACCAGCGCAGCGAGGATCCAGGTCAGCAGCGCATCCATTTTGCGCCCCCTCCCCCTGCCGCCCGGGCTTCGCCGATCCCGGCGCCGGCAAGCCACAGCCTGATCGCATAGAAGGCCGTCTTTGGATATTCCTGGAGCACCGCGGGCCCGTATGGCCCGGTCGCGATCTCTGCGAACGAGGGCGCGGCGACCGGGTCGACGGTAAAATTCAGATCGGGACATTGCGCCCGAAAAGTCGCCAGCGCCCGCCTTGCGTGGAACCAGTTGGTGACGAGGAGCACCTTGCGCACGCCCATCCCGGCCAGCAGCGGAGCCGAGAATTCGGCGTTCTGCCAGGTGCTCGCCGAGAAGCATTCGAGCATTATCGCGCTTCGCCTGACGCCGCCGGCGGCCATCCGTCCGGCGATCGTGCCGCAATCGCTGCGGCCGGTGACGAGCACGCGCGGCGCTGCGCCTTGGCGCCAGAGACCGATCGCCCGATCGGCGCGCGCCGGACCGTCTCCCCCCAGCACCACCATCACATCGGCCGTGCCGGCGCCGTCGGGGGCCCCGAGGAGCGGGCCCGACAGCAATATGGCCCCAGCATAGATGATAAACGGCAAGAGCACGACGAGCAGAATCGCACCGAACCAGCCGAAAAGACCGCCATGGCGGCGCCGGCTCGACCAATCGGGGTGCCTCGACCGGCGAGCCAACCCGCTACCCACCTCGCCGGGAGGCGCCGGCGGCATCACGCATTGCTCTTGTTGCCGGAGGCAATCGGCAGGCTCGCCGGCTGTCCGACCACCGTCGCACGCGCCGCCGGCTTGATCGCGGCCTTGCGGGCAAGACGTCTCGTAAGACCGACCACAAGCCCGGTGTGGAGCGCCACGGCGAGCAAGAGGCCCAGCACCGTCAGACCTTCGGGCAAATGCATCAGGGCCGTAAGGTAGGCGATGCCGCCATAAAACGCGGAAATGGCAGCGAGCAGCGCGGTTGTCTGCGTGACCGATAGACCGCTGTCCTGCAGAAGATGATGCAGATGCCGGCGATCGGGCCGGAACGGGCTATGGCCGTCGGCGAGGCGCCGAAGGATGAGAAGTACGGTGTCGGTTGCCGGCACGACGATCAGCCAGAGCAGCACTGGCAGAGGCAGGCTGCCGGGGCCGCTGGCGAGGCGCAGCGCGAGATAGGCGATCGCTGCACCGAGCAGGGTACTGCCGGCATCGCCCATGAAGACCGCCGCACGGCTGCGCCAGCGATGGCGGAGGTTGTAGACGAGGAAGCCCAGCACGGCCGACATGATCACCAGCGCCTCGAGGGCGATCTCCGGCCGGCCCGCTTCCTGGGCGATAAGCGCGAGCCAGAAGAACGAGAAGGTGAGATAGCCGCCGGCGAGACCATCGACGCCGTCCATCATATTGACGGCGTTGATGGTCCCAACGATCATAAGCACGGCGATAACGGGCGCCAGGATCCGAAGGTCCTCGGCCAGCGGTATCGAAACCGTTCCCAACCCGATATTGATCGGCCCATCGAGCGCCAGCCATACCAGTGCGATGGCTGCACCGCCCTGCACGGCGAAGCGCGGCAGGCTGGGCAACGGGCTGCGGTCGTCGACGAAGCCGGTAATGACGATCGCAACGAGCGCGATCACTGCCACAAGCGGCAGGCCGATGGCAAAGCCATGCCCGGCATTGCTCACCATGATCGACGCAAACATGGCGATGCCGCCGCAGGCCGGGATCGCTCCTTCGTGAAGCTTGCGCGCGTTCGGCCGGTCGAGGAGCCCGAGCCAGGCCGAGGCTGGCCGCAGCCAGGTGATCAGCAGCGCGGTTACGACGAAGGCATTCAGTCCGTAGAGCAGGTAGTTGCCCATCTGTCGTTCCCCGGGATGATTGGCACAATTGCCGCCGTGAACGGAGGTTAGTGCCGGCCGGAGGACGGTTCGATTCGGCAATTGAGGGGAACGGGCGCCTACGAAAGGATAGGGCGGAGGAAACAGGCCGGGGGTATTTTCCGACTTGGGGCTGGTCGCGTCAGCCCTGGCTGACCCTCTTCGTGGCCGAAACCTCGCCGCCGGGATCGCCGGGCGCCGTCTCGAGGCCGAGTTCGGGAAACGCGACGACGCGCCGGCCATGAAAATCGATCCGGACCACGATGAGGTCGCGCTCTTCGAAATAGGCCAGCAGCCGCCGCGCCCGGCCTACGGAATGGGTGCCGTAGATCCGCGCGAGCTCCGGGTCGGACGGGCACGGCCCGCCCGTAACCGCGGCATGGGCGATCGCGAGGAAGACGGCCTGCACGTCGTCCGGCAGACGCTCCGAGAGATCGAGCGCGCGCTGCCAATCCTCCCGGGCGGCAACGTCGGCAGCGACGTTGGCCCGCCCGATCGCCAGGCGCCGGCGGAACGCCGGCAAGGCCAGTGGCTCTCCCGGAACGCGATGAATGCGGCAGCGGACCAGAAAATCCTGGTAGAGCACCGCGACGGACCGAAAGCCGCTTTCCGGATCGTCGAGGACATCGCGCATCACTTTGTCGATCAAGCCATCCCGCTCGGCCGGACTGACGACCGGTAGCTCGGCTGGCGGCGACGGAGGCTCGACATGCCGCGCCCGGCTGAGCTGCTCGAGAATATCGGCCGTTGGCGTCACGACGGGCTTCGGGGCACGGCGAACAGGACGCGACGGCTCGTCGGGCGGCGCGCTGAAGATCAGGCTCTCGACATCTACCGGAGCTTCGGGAAGCGGCTCCAGCCTTGGATTTGTCGACTGCGCCCGGGTTTCCACCGCGCCGATGACGATCGGCAGAGGCCGGCGGGAGAGCGCCGGGCCGAGAGCGACGAAATGTCCGCGCTCCAGATCCCTGAACATTTCGGCCTGCCGCCGGTCCATGCCGAGCAGATCCGCCGCGCGCGCCATATCGATGTCGAGGAACGTCCGCCCCATCAGGAAATTGGAAGCTTCCGCAGCGACGTTCTTGGCCAGCTTCGCCAGCCGCTGGGTCGCGATCACGCCGGCAAGGCCGCGCTTGCGCCCGCGGCACATGAGGTTCGTCATCGCCCCGAGGGACAGCTTCCGCGCCTCGTCCGAAACGTCGCCGGCCGCGGCGGGGGCAAAGAGCTGCGCTTCATCCACGACCACCAGAACCGGGTACCAATAATCGCGTTCCGCCTCGAACAATCCGCCGAGAAAGGCCGCGGCGCAGCGCATCTGCTGCTCCACGTCGAGCCCTTCGAGGTTGAGGACGGCAGAAACACGATGCTGGCGGACGCGGCCAGCAATACGCGTGAGCTCGGATTCGGTGCGCGCCGCATCGATCGTCAGATGCCCGAATTTCTCGGCGAGCGTGACGAAATCCCCTTCCGGATCGATCACGATCTGCTGCACCAAGGATGCGCTCTGCTCCAGCAGGCGCCGAAGAAGATGGGACTTGCCGGAACCGGAGTTACCCTGAACCAGAAGCCGCGTCGCCAGCAATTCCTCGAGATTGAGCCCGGCAGCGGCGCCGCCTGAGGCAATTCCCATGTCGACGGCGATAGTCATCGGCCCTGCGAGTCGGTTCAGCGAGGCTCCGAGCTTACCATGGATGAAACCGCCGGCGCTGGACCGGAGGAACATACCCACAAGTGATCGCCACCCATGTTCGCCGCGGCCTTGCGCCATAGAGCAGCTCGCGCCGCTTCAGTGCGCCCGCCGGTCGAGCCGGTGCCCGTGGCCGGCACTGGCCGAAGAAAGACACCAAGGTCATTCCGAGACCTTGACGCGCTGAGGGGCCGGCGAGCAGCGGGACCGCCCGGCTTCCGGCCAGGTGCCCCGCCTTGGCGCCGACCAGCGCTGCGCCGGCGCTTGGCCTAGCCCGCCGCACCGGCCAGCCTGCCGTTCCGAAGCGACGGCAGATTGCTGTTGCTCTCGCGGCGCAATTCCGCCGGCAGCAGCGCGCCGGGGATGTCCTGGTAGCAGACCGGTCGCAGGAAGCGGCGGATTGCCAGTGTTCCGACGGACGTCGTGAGGCTGTTGGAGGTCGCCGGAAATGGACCGCCGTGTACCATGGCATCCGCAACCTCCACGCCGGTTGGCCAATCATTGGCGAGGATGCGGCCGGCCTTGAGCTCGAGGGCGGGCATCAGCGTTTGGGCGAGGGGAATATCCTCGGCATCGAGATGCAGCGTGGCCGTCAGCTGGCCTTCGACGTGCTCGATGGCCTGGCGCAGTTCGTCGGCGTCCTTACACACCACTACCAGTGACGCCGCGCCGAATATCTCGCGCTGGAGCTGCTCGTCGTGGACGAAAGTCGGCAGGTCAGTCCGGAAGACGACCGCCTGTCCCCTATTCGGCCCTGTCGGCGGAAGACTCTCCGCGATCCTCTTGACGCCGGCGCGGTCAGCCAGCGCATCGCGTCCCTTCTCGAACGCCGCGTAGATGCTTCGCGTCAGCATGATCGCCGGCTGATGCGAACCGAGTTCCGCCGAAAGCGCATCGAGGAAGGGCGCGAGCTCGGGGCCATCGAGCGCAAACACCAGTCCGGGATTGGTGCAGAACTGCCCGGCGCCCAAGGTCAGCGAGCCGACATAGCCCCTGGCCAACGCCGCCGGCCGGGCCCTGAGCGCTGCGGGGAACAGGAACACCGGGTTCACGCTGCTCATTTCCGCGTAGACGGGAATCGGCTCCGGCCGGGCAGCGGCGAGCGCAACCAGCGCCAGCCCGCCACCGCGCGACCCGGTAAAGCCGACCGCCTTGATGTGAGGGTGTTTGACGAGCGCCGTGCCGGTCGCGATTTCCCCGGGCAAGTACGAAAACACGCCTTCTGGCATGCCGGTCCTGTCCGCGGCGTTCCGAACCGCGCGGGCCACCAGCTCGCCGGTGCCCGGATGCGCCGGATGCCCCTTCACCACGACCGGACAGCCGGCGGCGAGCGCCGAGGCCGTATCCCCGCCAGCGACGGAGAAAGCGAGCGGAAAGTTGCTGGAGCCGAACACGGCGACGGGACCGACCGGAATTTGCCGCAGCCGCAAATCGGCGCGTGGCAAGGGCTTGCGATCCGGCAGCGCTTCGTCCACCCGAAGATCGAGCCAATCACCACGCCGAACGACCTCGGCGAAGAGGTTGAGCTGGGTGCAGGTACGCGCCCGCTCGCTCTCGAGTCGGGCGGCACTCAGCCCGGTTTCCGCCACCGCCCGCTCGATGAGGAGGTCGCCAAGCGCCATGATCTCGTCGGCGATGCTGGACAGGAACACGGCGCGTCGCTCGTAGGGCAAGTGCCGGTAAGGGCCGAAGGCCACCCAGGCCAGCTCGCAGGCCCGGCCCACATCGCTTTCGCTCGAAACGCGAAACTCCGGCGTCAGCTCGGCACCCGTCGCCGGGTTGTAAGCGGTGAGCCGCGCGTCCGCCGCAGGAATGTCGGCGCCGCCAACGAGAGCGGCACCCGTGATGATCGCGGACAAATCGTCCTCCAAACTCAATTGAACGAAGGGAAACAGGGTCAGTCAGCGCGCCTCGGAACGAAGCTCGCGGACGCCACGGCCAAGCCGTTCGCGGAGCAGCGTCCGCAAGGTCGCGCCGTCGACATAGCCGACCTGTGCCGCGATGTCATTTAGGACGATATGGCCGAAACCTTCGCTCGGCCAGCTTCGAGGCCATCGAACACGAGAAGGCGATCGAGCATGAAGTCCGTGGCTATCGGACATGTCCGCGCCTAGCCCGAACCGCTCGGCAGTACATGGCGAGGAGCCCGCGGCTACCCGCGTTCGCCGTTCTTCGGACCGCCTGCTATGGCCCCTGCCGTAACTGCGCGGCGCCTTCCGCATCCTCAGGCAGCGCGGCCACCACGCGCCGCAGCACCAGGGCGCGACCCGCCAATGCCAGTACCACGATGACGATAACGCCCTGCACCATGTCCTGAGCGCCCGGCGGCAGGCTCATGATCTGCATCGTGGTGACGATCAGGATGAGCAGTATGCTCGCAATGAAGGTACCCAGCGCTGTCGCCGAGCCGCCAAAGATCAACGTCCCGCCTACCACCACCGCGGCGACCGACTGCAACAGATAGGGCTGCCCCATTTCGAGGAACGCGCCACCGACATAGGCGCCGAGCAACAGCCCGATCAGCGACGCCAGCACCGAGGAAATCAGAAAGGCCGCGGCAACCGTGCGCCCGACCCGTACGCCCGCCAGCCGTGCCGCTGCGCGGCTCTGCCCGACCGCCGAAAGCGTCTGTCCATAGACCGTGAAACGGAGCACGAAGGCCGCCGCGACGACGCAGACAAGGGCGACGAGCCCCATGACCGGCACGCCGGCGAGGCGGCCACCGGCGATCGCCTTGAGCAGCGGGCTGACCGCGAAACCGGGGATGCTGCGGTTGGCCAGCAGGGTGGCCGTCGCCAGCACATAGCCAGTGGCCAGCGTGGCGATGATCGCCGGGATGCGCAGCAGCACCACAAGGGCGGCGTTGGCGCCACCAATCACCAGCCCCAGGCCAAGCGCCACGACAAGGCCGAGCGGAACGTTCGCATCGAGCCCATGTATCGTCAGCAGCGCCACATAAGCATTGAGCGTAATCACCGAGGCGATCGAGAGATCGATATTGCCGCGCCCGGTCGTCACCACGAACATCTGCCCGATGCCGACGATGGTGAGGAACGAGGCGGAGAGCACAATCCCCGAGAGGCTTTCCACACTGAACCGGTTTGTGACGACGGACAGCACGCCCCAGAGCACTAGTGTTGCGATCGCCGACCAGATCCAGCGATTGGCTTGCATCCAGGCGGAAAACCGCTCCATCAGTCCTCGTCTCCCCGCTCGGCCGTCAGCGAACGCATCGCGAGGAGTGCGATCAGCACCAGCCCCTGCGTAGCGGCGTTGAAGTCGCTGCTGACATTGAGCGCGCCGAGCAGCGCACCGATCAGCGACAGGGTCATGGCACCGACCACCGCACCGATCGGCGAGATCACCCCGCCAATGAGGGCGCAGCCCCCCATCACCACTGCCGCGACGCTGAGCAGGGTGAAGGAATTGCCGGAATTGATGTCGCTCGAGGCGTTGATGGCGGTCAGCGACAACCCGCCCGCGGCGGCAAACAGCCCAGCGATGAGATAACGGATAACGGCGTAACGCGTAGGCCGCCAGCCCGACCGGACCATCGCCGCGGCATTATTGCCGAAGCCACGCAGCACCACGCCGATCGGCAGACGATCGAGGATCAACGCGATCACTCCAACGGCGGCGATGAGGATGATCGAGGTCGGCACGAACCCCAGCGACCAGCCGACAAGCGCGGCTAACCAGTCAGGGCTGGTGCCGCCCGGCGTGGGCTGGATGGAATAACCGATGCCCGACCAGATGAAGGAGGCTCCCAACGTCACAACGATCGCCGGGATTTTGCGCGCCTGGATCAGGCCACCCAGCCCGGCATAGGCAATGACGGCCGCAAGGATGGCGGCGATGCCGAGCGGCGGCTGATCGTAGAGAAGCGTTGCGCTGAGCACGCTCACCAGCCCGGCGAAACTGCCGACGCCGAGGTCGATCTCGCTGCCGCCCACAACGAACATCTGGGCGATCGTCACCAGGACCAGCGACAAAGCTGGCAGGAGCAGGAGGTCGATTCCGAAGACCGAAGCCACCGAGTTGTTGGCCGCCACCATCACGGCAAGCACCAGCACCAGGCCGATGAAGGGGGCCATATCGACCAACTGCCGCGCCAGGCGGCTGGGCGACGCTCGCGTCCGCCGCGTCGATTCGGTACTGCCGCTCAGATGCGCGAAGGCAGCGCCCACGATCGCCTGCTCGGAAATTTCCGCGCCCACCAGCTGGCTGGCGATACGGCCATTGGCAAAGACCAGCACTCGATCGCAGGCAAGCAGTTCGGCATCCTCGGTGGTATGCCAGACAAGCGTCCTTCCCTCCTGGGCCGCGGCGCTGCAAAGCCGGTAGAAATCCTGCTTGGTGGTGATGTCGACGCCGCGCGTCGGATCGTCGAGCAGCACGATAGGCGTGTCGGCGACCAGCGCCCGCGCCACCAGTGCCTTTTGCTGGTTGCCCCCGCTGAGCTCGAGGATGTTGGAACCAAACCGCCCCCGGTCGAGCTGCAGGCGGCCTGCGTGCTCGCTGGCGACTTCCGCCTCGCGCGGCACGGATACCAGGCCGAGGGCGCGCCGCGCAGCGATGCGACCGATGCTGATATTGGCAAGGACATTCCACAGCGGGAAGACGCCCTCCTTCTGCCGATCGCCGGAAATGAAGCTCGCGGATGCGTGGCGCACAACGCCGCTGTCGCGCTTGCCGGCTTCATATATGGCGTGCAGGAATTCCTTCTGACCGTGTCCTTCGAGTCCGGCGAGGCCGACGATCTCGCCCGCGCGCAGGGCCAATGCCTCCCCGCCCGCCGGCACAAAGCGGCCGCCCACCTCGACGCGGACCTCCCCGATGCCCTCGCTTGTTCCCGCCGTGCTCCGCTGCACAACTTCGGCATTACCGCCCATCAGCTCCACCAGCCGGCCGAAGGAGGTTTCCCCAACGCGTCCCTGCCAGGCGATCCGCCCGTTGCGGAGCACCACCACCCGCGAGGCGACGTCGAGGATTTCATGCAGCTTGTGGCTGATGAAGATGCACGCGCGGCCGCCCTGCACCTGCCGGCGGACGAAGTCGCGCAATTGTCGCGAACGCTGCTGATCGAGCGAAGAAGTAGGCTCGTCCAGCACGATAAGGCGCAGGTCGGGAGCCGCGGCCGCCCGCGCGATCTCGACCATCTGCCGTTCGCCGATGCTCAAATGGCCGACCTTGGCATCGACGTCGATGCCGTTTTCCGGAAAGGCGGCGTTCAGTGCTTCCCGGGCGGCGGCCCGGTATGCCTTGCGCCATCCGGGTCGCAGCCCCGCCTGTCCCGGCGCTTCGAGGAAAAAGTTCTCGGCGACCGACAGATTCGTGCAGAGCGACAGCTCCTGATGCACCATGCGGATGCCGCGCCGCTGTGCCTCGGTGGTTTCGAATTCACTGAAGGGCAGCCTTTCGCCGCCAAACGAGATTTCTCCGAGCGTCGGTGGCGTCGCCCCACACAGAATGCGCATCAGGGTAGATTTGCCGGCCCCATTGCCCCCGACAAGGCCGATGACCTCGCCCTCGGCCACGTCGAGGTCGATCTCGGCGTTCGCCAGGGTCGACCCGAAGGCTTTGCTGATCCGGCTGAGGCGGACAATCGATGCCGCCGTCGAATCGGTGGATTCGACGGCGGCGCGGGGCAATTCGAGGCGGCTATCGGACACTCGGATCTCCAGCTTCGCCGCCGCGGCCAAGGCCCGTCGGGCCGAGATCCGCAACTGGCGGGAGCGAAGGCAAGGCGGCTATTTCGACAGCAGGTGTCCCTTGACCCAATCGAGCGAGTAGGTCGGGCTGATGATCTGCCCGCTCGGCAGCTTGGCGTATTGGGCAAGGTTGCTGGCGTCGACGGTGGCGACCGGCATGATCATAAGCTTCGGCGCCTTGCCCCCCTCGAGCAGCGACACGCCGAGCCACAACGCCGCGCCGCCAATCCCCGGCGTGGTGTTCATGGAGATGGTCTGGTAGCCATCCTTGGCGTTTTCGGCGGCCCACCATTTGACGAAATCGGTGCCACCGCCGCCCTCGATGATCGGCATATGTCCGGCATATTCGCCGCCATATTGCACGAAGGCCTGGGCGATACCGACATCGTCGCTGCCCCCCTGCCCGAGCACGGCGTCGACATGCGGCAGGCTGGGCAGCACATTGGTGATGGCCGCCTGTGCGACGGACGCGGTCGCCTGCCCATAGACGGTCGCGACGACCTTGACGTTCGGATACTTCTTCAGCACCGACACCTGGGCATTGTACATGTCGTTATCGGGAGCGGAGCCCTTCACCCCGCGCACCTGGATGATATTGCCCTTGTAGCCGATCATCTTCAGCACGGCCTCAGCCTGCGCCGCCTTGTAGCCCTTGAAGTCGAAGTTCAGCTGGTAGTTGCAGGGCGCGTTGGCGATGGAGTCGAAGGAGATCACGGTGATCCCCGCCCGGCAGGCCTTCTCGATGACGCCGTTGACCGCGGTCTCCGAGGCGGCATCCACCAGCAGAACATCGACCTTCTTGAGGATGAGCTCGGCGATCTGGCTGTTCTGCTGCGCGACGGTGCCATCGCCGTTCATGGTGATGAAGTCGGCGATCTTGCCGTCCTTCTTGGCCTCGTTGGCCGCGGCCTCGAACGAATCGACCATCTGGTGGCGCCAGGTATTGCCGTAA
>Ga0134126_10008005_pt1 | contig 13278 bp, 14 predicted proteins | sample KB31752_FD_96881 | JGI IMG/M metagenome (GOLD analysis project Ga0134126, IMG submission 96881) | Terrestrial soil microbial communities with excess Nitrogen fertilizer from Kellogg Biological Station, Michigan, USA - KB3-175-2 | ecosystem: Environmental > Terrestrial > Soil > Unclassified ...
AGATCACCGCTTCGCGTCGCCATGGGAATTCCACCCGTAGGCGTAAGCCCCATCGTGGTGTCCACGGACCGCCCGCTTCTGATGGCCGCAATACTGGCGCCATTTCCGAGGTGAGCGACAACCACTCGCGTAGGGGCAGTCTGACCCAGTTGATAGAGAATGGATTCATACGACAATCCGTGAAAGCCGAAACGGCGCACGCCCTCAGCGAAAATCTCATTGGGGAGCGCGAATCGCGAGGCGATTTCTGGCATGGTGCTATGAAAGGCCGTATCGAAACATGCAAACTGGGAGACATTCGGATAACGTTGTCGTACTGTTTCAATCAGTTCAAGGGCAACCGGGATGTGCAGCGGCGCGAAATGTGCGCACTCCTTTAATTCGTTCAGCACCGCTGGCGTAATCGCTTGATGCGTGATAAGCCTCGGTCCTCCGTGCACGATGCGGTGGCCAATCGCGGCCGGTACCTCTGCCAACCGATCGGCGAGCAAGTCCGCTGCCTGATTAAAAGCATCGGCTTCCGACACGAACTGTCGCTCTACTGATTGGAAGGTTCGGCCATCGCGGTCCTTCAATTGAAGTGTCCCGCGCGGGCGCCTGATCTCTTGAGCCTCGCCGTCAATCTGCGGTTGTTCTTCGCCTTGTTGTTCTGCGTATATCCCGAACTTCAGAGATGAAGAACCGCCATTGACCACCAGAATTCGCTCTTCGGCCATACGCCAGGTTTCTCTGCTAGATGCTTACAAAAAATCCGCTTTTCGGAAACAGAATTGTGTCAACCTTACATCTCGGAGCGCCTAGAGAGGACTAACCCCCTTCAGGTGATCTGCATCCGCACTTCAGGAGCATTCGATGAGGAAAGCCGAGAAAAGCGAAAACAGAGCGTCCAAATTTACTTCCAACACTAATTGCCAACCGCTCAGTTCCGGGGACCTCCGCAACATCGATGCATACTGGCGCGCCTGTAATTACTTATGCGCCGGGATGATCTATCTTCGCGCCAATCCTTTACTCAGACAGCCACTTCGTCCCGAACATTTCAAGAACCGGCTGCTCGGGCATTGGGGATCGGACGCCGGCCAGACGTTTGTGTGGGTTCACTTGAACCGCGTGATCCGGAAATACGATTTGAACATGATGTACATCTCAGGCCCAGGCCACGGCGCGCCAGCGATGATTTCGAACTGCTACCTCGAAGGAACATACTCGGAAATTTATCCGGAAAAGAGCCAGGATGAAGCTGGCATGCTGAGGCTGTTCCAGGCTTTTTCTTTTCCTGGTCAACTGGGCAGTCACTGCACGCCGGAAGTGCCCGGTTCCATTCATGAAGGCGGCGAACTGGGGTACAGCATATCGCATGCGTTCGGCGCCGCGTTCGATAATCCAGACCTGATCGTCAGCGTAGTTGTTGGAGACGGTGAGGCCGAAACAGGCCCGCTCGCCACTTCTTGGCATTCGAACAAGTTCCTTAACCCCATCCGTGATGGCGCGGTGTTGCCCATACTTCATTTAAATGGCTACAAAATCGCGAATCCCACAATTTTGGCGCGTATTCCCGAAGACGAACTCGTTCACCTCTTCACGGGCTATGGATGGATGCCGCATATCGTTGCTGGAAGCGATCCTTCGGAAATGCATCAAACGATGGCCGCCGCGGTGGAATCCTGCGTGCATGAGATCCGCAACATTCAAAGTGAAGCTCGCGCTGGCAACAAATCAAACCGGCCGCGCTGGCCAATGATCATCCTTCGTTCACCGAAGGGATGGACGGGACCGAAGCAAGTGGACGGACACAAGGTCGAAGACTTCTGGCGCGCGCACCAGGTGCCGGTCCTTGAAGTAAAAACCAATGCTGAACATCTACGTATGGTCGAACAGTGGATGAGGAGCTATAAGCCGGAAGAGTTGTTTGACGAGCACGGCACGCTCGCCGCAGAACTGCGCGCCCTTCCACCCACGGGTGAGAGGAGAATGAGCGCGAATCCGCATGCCAATGGCGGCAAACTGCGGAAGCCGCTCGACTTGCCTGATTTTCGCGAGTACGCCGTTGCTGTCAAGAAGCCAGGCGCTGAGCAATTCTCCCCCACCGAGACGCTTGGCAAATTCCTTCGCGACGTCATGCGACGCAATATGAACAGCTTTCGTATGTTCAGCCCCGACGAAAACGCCTCCAATCGGTTGCAAGATGTTTACGCAGCTAGCCTCAAGACATGGCTTGCGGAATTCAAACCTGAAGACAAGGACGGCACCTCGATCGGCCCTGACGGTCGTGTCATGGAAATGCTCAGCGAGCATACGCTGGAGGGCTGGTTGGAAGGCTACGTACTGACAGGGCGTCATGGCCTGTTCGACACGTATGAGGCGTTCGCTCACATCATTGATTCGATGTACAACCAGCATGCGAAATGGCTCGAAAAATCCAAGCTCGAGCTCGATTGGCGGGTTCCCATCTCTTCCGTCAACATTCTCGTCACATCACTTGTCTGGCGACAGGATCACAACGGATTTACGCACGAAGACCCCGGGTTTCTTGATGTAGTCAGCAACAAAAGCGCGAACATTACGCGCATCTACCTGCCTCCCGACGCGAATTGCCTGCTCAGCGTTGCTGATCACTGCCTTCGTTCCAAGGATTACGTCAACGTGATCGTCGCCGATAAACAGCTGCATCTCGTCTACCTCGATATGGACTCGGCGATCACCCATTGCACCAAGGGCATCGGAATCTGGTATTGGGCCAGCACGGATTCTGGAGGCGAGCCGGATGTGGTTCTGGCGTGCGCTGGTGATGTCTTAACCCAGGAAGCGCTTGCGGCTGCAGCGATACTTCGGGAGCGCATTCCGGATTTGAAGGTCCGCTTTGTCAACGTTGTCGATCTATACCGATTACGACCCAATACAGAGCATCCCCACGGGCTTTCGGATCGCGATTTCGATTCGCTGTTCACCCAAGACAAGCCCGTGATCTTCAATTTCCACGGCTATCCATGGCTGATTCATAAATTCACTTATCGACGCACGAATCACGCCAATATCCACGTGCGCGGTTATAAAGAGCAGGGCAACATCAACACGCCGCTCGAACTCGCAATTCGAAACCAAGTCGACCGCTTCACTTTGGCAATTGATGTTATCGATCGCGTCGCTAGAATTCGCGATTCGGCGGCTCACATAAAGGAGTGGCTCAAGGGCCAGATCATCGAAAGCCTGAATTATGCTTACGCGGAGGGCGTGGATCGGCCTGAGATCCACAACTGGCGATGGCCCTCTCCTGATAAGGCGGCTCGTGCCGGCAGGTGAATTTGCAACCGATGTGAGCCGCTGGCGAATTCGTTAGGCGCGAGCGACGCGGTCGACGATTCGAAGGAGCGGCTTAATCACCGCTTTCAACATGCCTTCGCGCCTTGCTCTTCGGGATTTTGCGTTTGCTCTGCTTCCGAGACAGCTCAATGCGCACTCGCGCAACGATTCTTGACACGTTGAGCTTATATCGATTGGCCGTCCGCATGAGGTTCGCTTCTTTGGAGAGAGTCTCGGCAGAACTGTAACCCGGACAGTATAGATCGGCGACGAGTGCGCACGTTACGAGGAAGCGACTGAGATCAGTGCTGGTCATTTTTCGGATTTGGGCTTCAGCCAGTTTCTCGTGATCCACTGACATTCCACCCCAAGACGCCTTCGTCTTTTTCTCCTCCCACCCATACACCTGGAACAGCCGATGATGGTTGTCGTGACCCAAGCGGCGGAAATAATCGAGTGCGACCATCTCGAAATCCGCACGCATCAATTCACCGGGAAGCTTCTGTCGAACGGCCTGCAGAATCCGCGAACGCGACTCCTTTTGGAGCCAAATTGCGAGCGCGAGCTTTCTGCGCTGTTCCCGCTCCTGCGTCGAGATTTCGTAATGCGAGAACTGCCGATGTGTCTTGCAGCCCTCGTCCACACAGACGTGCAGGATTGTCCCTGCTTCTCGGCCGTCCACGATGACCGCAGCCTTCGTATGCGGGCACTCTCCCTCGCGCTCCGCACGGCGGTACTGACCTTCGTATAGAGTGTCGGAAGACTTGGAACGCGCTTGCCAGTAGGGAGCCGAAGAAATGCGAACAGGGTTTTGCCCATGTTTCTCCAACGGTTCAATGCGCGCCTGGACAAGCGCCTGGATTTTTGTCCGGTAGCACGCCGGATCGGTGCACACGGACTTATTCCTGACCTCCGGGAACAATAGCGGATTATTGCCAGTCCTTTTGGGACAGGCTGAGCATGGCCCCGCGGCAGTCAGCAAATTGGCGTCGTTGACGTCGAAAGGCGCATTTTTCAAATCCAAGTGAATTTCGCTCTCGATCCATTCGCGAAGTTGCCGGAGAGTTATCGCATCTGCTTTGCGGTCCTTGAGAATTGAGGCCGTGTTTCGGTGACCGGGGAAACACTCCATCAGGGCTCGTTCCTGATCCGCGGGTTGGAGTCGTGCCAATTCCAGCGCATGCGCCACCGTGAGCTTGCTCTCATAAAACGCCGTTTGTGCGGCTGGAACCAGATCCGTTAGCGAAATGCGGCCTTTAACATACGCCGAACTTTTGGCCACCTGTACGGCGATGGTTTCGACGGTGTAGAAGTCAGGTTTCAGCTCCATTAAAGAGCGGTAGCCGATGCCCTCGTCCAATTCATGGATATCAGCTCTCTGAAGATTCTCGATCAGTTGAATCTCACGACATTCGGCATCGGTTAGGTCGCGCACCGTGGCTGGAATCGTGCCTTTCCCAGCCAATTTTGAGGCCCTGAAACGGCGTGCTCCGGCGACCAATTCGTACGTCCGGTCAATGCCGTCAGGGGCGGGCCGGACGAGGACCGCTTGCAAGACACCATGCATTTTGATGTTTTCCGCCAACTCCTTCAGCTTCGCTTCATCGAAGCCTCGACGCGGGTTGCTGCTGGATTCGCGGATTCGATCTAGCGGAATATCCTGAACGATTGAAGCCGAGCGAAAAGCTGAATCCACCTGCCCAGTTGAGAATGTGTTAGCCATGTTTATCCTTTCTCACGAATGAATTGGAAACTTGTCCGTCAGGTGTGACCGTCAGAAGGTAGAGCATGCCGACGCGCTGGACTTGGAAGGTTTGCAGCGGCGCGCGCCTGAATTAGGGCAGCTTGGGGCCTACGCTGAAATAATGTCAGGGTTTACGCAAAAATACGGCCTTCGCTGTATGGGGCAATTACCGACGCAATGTAGAATGCCCGACGGGGAGTCGAGGTGTGGTTAGTTCCTCCGATTCGGGATTCAATCCGTGCCAACTCGAATTTTGATCGCCGACGATCAAGAATTAATGCGCAGCGCAGTAGCAGAGCTTGTCCAGAATTGTGGTGAGGATTGGCGCGTCGACTACGAAGCAGAAAGCGGCCGAGATGCCATCGATAAAGTGCGGCTCGTAGAACCCGATCTCGTGATCCTTGACCTCCTCATGCCCGAAGGCGACGGCGTGACTGCGGGCCGCGAGATCCACGCACTTTTTCCCGACATTCCCATCATCCTTTTCACTTTGGTTGCCTCTCCGTGGCTCGAAAACGAAGCCAAGAGCGCCGGAATTCAAGCGGTGGTCCACAAGGCAGAAGGTACAAGCCTGATTGCAGCGATTCGCGAAGTTTTACAGTCGAATACCCGAAGAAATGGGGACGGTTGCCGAAAACGTGCCGCGCTCCCGCGGACGCGAAATCAGGGCCCTGCCGATGCGAGTCTGGCGGCCAAAGCGCGACCACAGCCTGTACCGCCCCCCCCGGGGGGGCTACTTCCAAGGCAACTAGTCGAGCAATCAACAGAGCGAATCGGAAAGTGCGCCAGCAACATAGAAATCGACCTTCTGCATAGTCGGCTTCTAACCCTATCAGAAGTCCACTACCTATCGGCGGAAACTATCGATTAGGCGCCCTTCACGAGCTGAGCGGGAATCCATCGCGGAAGGAGTTGGGGGCTACGCTGCTGCAGAGTTCTCTTCCGAGTTTTCCGCCCGCGGAGCGTTGGCCGCTGGCACTTCCCGGCCTCGCAACAAAACCAAGTCCAAAAACCACGTCTGATCCACTTTCCCGAGATTGATTTCTTGAGGGTGGCTCTTGAGAAAGGCTAGGATGTCGCTTTCCCGGATGCGGTGAATGTCCCGCCCATTCCCACCGTGCCGGCGTGTCCCTTGGAGCCGGTCGCGGAGCCAACCGTTCGAGATCCATGTCGAAATCTTGTGGTGGTCTTCACCCAGACATTGCTCAAGGTCGCGCATCGTGTACCCGTCTCGAACACGACGCGAATTTCCGAGGCGTTTCAATTTGTTCACGACTGAGCTTTCGGGACGGTGGAGGCGCTTTGCGATTGTGGCAGAAGAAACACGACCGACGAGCTTTTCCAAAAGAGCCAGTTCTGCGGACATCCACGGCTTCCGGTCCATCTTCATGGTCAAGCCCAATCGTGCGGCCTGGCGTTTAATGTACCAGCGCGGCATCCCTGTCATGCGGACCATCCGATTGAGAACTTGAAAGCGACGATTCAGCCCGCCGTGGTATTGCTCCTTCAGAATGTCGTCGAATTCCGGGCGCCACGCGTACTTCACCTTGGCGCGGCGACGGCGCTCTGCTCTGCATGTTGAACAGTAACGCGCTTCTGTCGGAGGCTCGCCGCGGTTGCGGCCCTCTTCGATTGGCCGGCCACAGGTAGCGCAATTCATGATTATTCTCCTCGAACGGACGTAATCGAAGCAACGCGAGGCGGATTGGAACTCCAGACGAAAACTACAGATCCTCCTCATCGTCGAGGAAGACACTCCAGTCCGGCGTATTTGCGAGAACTTCCAAGACCTTTTCAGGTTCGGTGCCAAAAAGCCGGCGACAGGTCTCCAGCTCAAACTCAACCTGTTCAGCAATTAGTTTTGCGGCACGGCGATACGCAATATCGCTGCCCGGTGGAATGTCGGACAATTCCATGGCGGTGTCCTTGAAGGAAAATGGGAACTGAGGAATGCGAAGTGTTGCGAAACTCTCGAAGGGAGACTGGTCAGGCGGCGAACCTACAAAACAACATGATCCAAATTGCAGCCAAGAGAGGTCAGCGACTCCAAATCCTGAGGGCGGGAGCGGAGGGAGGCGATTTGCAGTGGTTCATCCCAGTCAGGGTTGAATACGATGACGCGCAGAACCAGTGTGCCGTCCTGCTCAGCCGTGCTCTCAATTGCTACGGAGTCCCACATTTCTTCCGTGTCTCGCCGTCTGACGCGCTGGGCAACGCGGACCCACACCGAATCCGTCTCGGCTTGGAACCTGCCGGTATTTCCTGCCTCGCAACTCACGCGGAAACCAGCAGAACGCGCTTTCAAACTGATTTGGGTGTTGTCCATTTTCATTTGCTCCGGCAGGCGCTGTCCGGATCCGCCTGCGAGTCTCGGACTCTGACGATTGGAACAGGAGGCAGATAGAAAGCACTGCCTCCCGCCTTCTCGTTGTGTGATAGTGACTGCCTTGTCGTCCCGATCAGTTCGAACTGGCCGTCTTCAATTCCAAAAACGAGGCCAGCTTCGCCGTTGCTCGAAACTGAGGAATGGGGTCGAGTTCCTTGAATGCACTCGTGAACGCGTTGGAGAGGCTCCAAGTCGTGCGCGAGGCGAATTGCTCGACCTCTGGATTGAAGTACAAATCGTGAACCCGCCGGGCCAAGTGCTTCGGAACATCCAATTCCCCCTGCACGAAAGCCCGATAGATGACCAGTTTTGCGGACTCGTCCGAAATCCGCGTCGCCTTCCAGTCTTCGACCTGCTTCTTCATCGGCTCGAAATTGCGCTGAATACGGTCGATTCCGATGGAGAGCACGTCGACAAGGCTGAAGTGTTTGCTGTGCTTCGCCAGCACCGGCGTGAAGTCTCCATGGAAGGCCATGTTGTCGCAGACGAGGACACGATAGCCGACCGTCACTGCGAGGCGCATGGATTTGTCGTTGGAATTGCGGATGCCTACGGAAAACCGGCATCCGTCGAAGGTGGTTTCCAGGTCGAGGACTCCGAACATCTTCATGCCGTCGCTGGAGACTGCGTATTCCTCGCGGATGGCCGAGATGTGCCGAAAGCTGAGGGCTTCCACCAGCGCTTCGACGATCTGGTTGTGCGGAATGGGTTGGTGTGTTGGGCTCGCTACGGGAGTCGCGATCAGCTTCAGTTCTCCTCGCGTGATCTTCGAACTCCCGCAATGAGCCAAGAGTTGCGCTTGCTCCATGTGGTACTCCTTTCGAATGTGAAATTCACATCCAAGAGGCGCGAACGAGGCGAACCTCTACCGTGGCCCTTGGATTTTGGTGGTGAAGCGGGAGAGACCGGCTCGAAGCGCGACTGTGGCGGTGCGTCAGGCCTTAAATCTCGGAGGTTTTCGTTAGCCTCTGGCCATACATCCACGGTTGCAGCCGGATCGTGACGATCCAATCCTGAAAGCTTGGTATGCGTCCAAGATCTTCGCGAACGTGCTGCTCCCCGATATACCGCACGGGCACATCTTTGCCCTCGCTGTTGCGAATGGCCGTACCAAAAATGCGCTCTGCCAAAAAGATTCCTTCGGCATGGTGGCGCAGAGCGCGGTGCCGAATATCTGCGATAATGGCTTTCGATTCGTCGAACCAGTTGTGGATCGCCAAGTAATCGTCAGGGACTCCGCCGAATTTGCGGACACTACTTTTCGCGTGCTCCGGCGGATGAGCCATGGCTAGATCTCCCGCGGCTCGTCAGGGTGGCTGACGGTCTCATACCAGTTGTGCTCTACGCGGATAATCAGCGTTTTGAGATCGAATGTAATGGTTCCGAAGCCGCCGTCGCCGTCTTCGTAGCCTTCGGGCGCAAAACTCTCGAGGAGATCGCCAAGTGCCTGGACATCAAGACCAACTCCTAGGCGCGCTTCCTCCAGAGAGTTTCCGGCCGCATCTTGAAACTGAGCGGGCTCTGCACGCCCTTCGTCACCATCCCCATAATAGCTGACCGTCACTTTGGAAACTCCCGCACCACGCAAGCCATCGGAAAACTTCAGTACGTCAGCTTTCTTCTCTCGGTCTGTGTACATGAGACACATCTCCAGTTGTCAGTCGGAAAAGTAAGACGGCATGAATCGCGAAGAATCCTAAGGAAACAGGCAGGCGAGCCTACGAGCAACCACTGGTGCCACCACAATTTGTGCACTTGTAGCAGCTTCCGTTGGGAACCATGAGCATGCCGCAACTGGCACATGAAGGAGCATCCCCAGTTGTGCCGGCATTCCGGCTCGATGAAACCGGCTCGGGTCGTGAGGGATTTGATCGCGGCGAATCGACCGGTGGCCGCGCCGATTCCGACTCAACCGCGACTGTGCGTGGCTTGAGGTATTCCGATGAGACGAACTTGCCTCCTAGCCACCGGGCAAGGTAGTCCAGTACCGAGCTCGCGTATCGAATGTCCGGGTTTTCCGTAAAACCACTCGGTTCGAACCGCGTGTTGGTCAGTTTGTCCACCAAGGCCTTGAGCGGCACGCCATATTGGAGCCCAATCGATATCGAAAGCGCCAAGCCGTCCATAAAACCAGAAAGCGTCGAGCCTTCCTTGGCCATTTTGATGAAGATTTCACCGGGCGCTCCCTCTGCGTACATGCCGACAATGAGGTAGCCTTCGTGACCGCCAATGGAGAATTTGTGCGTTATCGCCTTCCGTTCATCCGGAAGCGTCCGTCGCTGAGCCCGCGCGAACAGCTCCGGCTGGTCGGTCGATTCGAAGATGGATGGCTTCACCATCGCTGGTGACTGGACTGGCAGGCCCGGGGGAGACGATCCGGAATCAATTGGATTTAGGAGTTGCACATGGATCTCCTTGGGGCTGTTCAGCTCCTGATATCCGCAATGGATGGTGATGCCGACGGTGCTACCAGGAAATGGACATGCGAGCAGCCCAGACAAGTGGCCCCCCGTGCAGCAGCGTCGATAGCACTTGCGAAAAGTGGGGTAATCTCGCGTTCCTCACCAGAACGTGACCAGAACCGGGGTATCCAGAAACCTCCAGCATCTCGACCACTTCCGCCAGCAGTAAGAAACCCATTCAGCCCACGAAATAAAATGGTGTTCAGGAGACTAGGCCGCCGACCGTTCTCGGTACGGCCTGGTTCGTGGCTGGTGATCAACAACTGCCAGGTCCGGCCCGTTCGCAGCATTTCGATTCGCACAAGAACTGGGGCGATCACGATGGCGTGGAGGCCGTTGACTCCGAGGGCGTCGATCGGATGAAGATACGGCAATAGTTCACCGTGCTGACCGCAGAAGGTCACGTATCGGCCGATGTCCTTCACTGCTCCGCCGGACTCGATGCCTCGCAGTACATATCGTCGTGCAAAATGTTGGTGCTCAAGACTCACGTGCGCCTGCGCGAAAATCCCGACCTCGGCCAAATAACGCAGAACAGTTCTCGGCAACGTGAGCCCGCGGTGTGCGAGTACGTCTTGTTTCGCGAGCATCCGAGACCTCACGCTGAGCGCCGAGCCGGGATCGGGCAGCCGACAGCGCGCCGAATCATTTCTTTTGTGCACCCCGCCCAACAGAGATACTTCCGGGGATCGTCAATCGAGATGGCCAAATTGTCGCCGCTCCGATCCTGACCCGCCTCAGCACAAGACGGACAGCGCGTCACGTAATTGCGGCCCAGCTTTCGGGTCTTACCGACGTGATCGAGAATCCGAAATTCGTGGCCAGAGCTTCGTGGAATGCTGTCAGTCCAGGGCGCACTCGGCTTTCTTTCGAATTGGGCCGGCATAGTCTTTCCGGTAATGAAGCTCCGAAGTTCTTCCTCATTCAATTTCCGCAGCCGACCGAGGTAAGCCATCTGTTTTTCGAGGTCGTAGTCTGCTCCGTAAAACCAGTATCGCTGATTTGCGCCACGATGAATTCCGAGTGGTCCCCGGATCGCGTTTCCATACGCGGCGGGGCGAAGTTCATCATGCTTCGGGAAGATTTCTATTCCTTCCGCCAATCCACGGCCTTTGATTCTCATTCCCAGTTTCAGTGCCAAGTTGTAGATGTACACTCGGGACTCGCGTGCGAGAGCGGGCGGTTCCATGAAGATCCAGAGGTGCCCGCCGCGCTTGCTCATTTCCAGGGCAGCCTCTACGCGGTCTTGCTGAAGGGAGTATTGGAGTTTCAACAGGTCTTCCATCGCGCCCGCGTAGTCGGCGTCGATTGCAACCCATTTCGACCGCTGTGTAACCGGGTTGATGGCGTACAGCCCGATTGTGATTTCGCCCTGTAGGTGGCGACGAATCGTCGCGGCATTCAAGGCAAGTTCTCGGCCTGTTGTCCGGACCTTTGGCCGATAGTAATGGTGGCGTCCGCTTTCGGGGTCGGGACGCAAGGACTGGAGCGTATACGCACCACGATTTACGAACAGACGGCCATACCTCTCAACGAGTTCGGGAGTTGCACTGACCACGTATTTCACAAAACCTCCCAACCAAGGACACACACGCTGATAACGACGGTTACGTAAACCGGCGCTGGTGTTTTGTCAAATAAGTGAGGAGTGCCGTTAAGTCTTCCCGCTGCTGGCGCCACTGGCCGACTAGGTGCATGCCAACGTGCCGGACCGGCACTGGAACTGGAGGTCTGTTGCTAGGCTGCGGTTCGTGGGCGTCCGCCGAGCTCAACGACCCATCCACTTTTCTTAGCGAGCAGGGCCGGTTGTTCCACGATGTCAAAGAAATGGCATTCGCGAACCAAGCGGTCGAAGTCAGCGACGGCGTACCCGCCGAATTGGTCGTCGTTGAAGTCGATCCAGTACCAAACCTTTGCTTGGCGAGCGTACACGTAGAACGCGCCGGATTTCGGGTCACCCGCGACGACGAGGAATACAAGCACTGCCTTCGGGAACTGAATCCATCTTTCAATCCGTGGGTGATCCGTTATCTCTAGCAACCGAGCCACCGCTCGATCCGCAGAGTTTGCGATTTCCTCCGGTGCGCTACGAAGATCGAGCACTGGTATAGCATTCATCGCTCCGAACATTTTTTGACTCCTTTCAATTAAGATTCTGCCAGCAAGAGAACACCCGACCTCGGGAAGATCTGTTGGTTTCTTTTGCTAACAAGACATGCTACGTTTTTGGCCTAAAACACTCAGAGGCAAGAGGGTGCGCGGCCATGATTATTGGTGATCGGTTGAGATCGATACGAGAACAAAAGAGCCTCTCGCAAGGAGACGTTGAGAAGCGTACCGGCCTGTTACGCTGTTACATTTCGAGAGTCGAAAACGGCCACACGGTACCCGCGGTTGAAACTCTTGAGAAGTTTGCGCGAGCTTTAGAAATCCCCATGTACCAACTGTTTTATGACGGCGACCAGCCGCCGGAAACTCCAAAGCTTCCCAAGGAAAAAACGGCGGATCAAAAGGCGTGGGGTAGCAGCGGCAGGAATGCTCGCTACCTAGCAAGATTTCGTAGGGTCCTCGCCAAGACAGGCGAAGGAGATCGCCAGCTTCTGCTCTCCGTGGCCCAAAAAATCGCGACCCAAAAGACTACCTTGCTTTGCAAGGCGTTCGAGTCTAGACCGAACGCGTAACTCACATCGTGCCAAGAGCTGAGTTCGTCCGCGCGGCAGCGAGGGCCAGGAACATCACACCCGCTTCTGCAAATGGTTTGCCTGTCCGGCAACGACGTCGAGTGACCAATGTGGTCGACGCGAGCGCGTTAGACTCACGCACACAAGGAGCGACGCGGCTCGTGCTTTCACCAAATCGCTAGTTTTCTAGCGAAACTCCGATACCATCGCAGCAGCGAATAATGCTTTAATACCGGGCTGGCACAAACCAGTACTTCTGACGCGCAAAGCAGCATCCAGATCAAGGATAGTCAAAGAATATTCCCCAGAAATTCTGCAACTTCCAGGCCGTCGGAACGCTCAATCGGGATGCAATCAGCGGCCAAAGAAACGTCAATCAAAGGGCAAAGTGTAACTGGTGGCGGTCGCGATGTTTTCACTCTTTCCGGTGCTGCCATTCAAGGCCTGCCGCAATGGGAATGTGCGCCTCGCATGGTCTAAAACCGACATTTCGAGCATGTGCGCATGCCAATCCTGGAGCAGACCAAAGAAGACCGGAAAGTCGGCATTCGTGAAAAAGCCTGAAACAAAGCGAAGAAGATCGTAATTCGCGACCAGATAGAGCAGTCGATTCACGTGGACTTCCTGACTCATCGAAGAGGCGATTGCGCGGTAGAACTTCCCGGCCTTCGGGGTTCGTTCGTATTCCAGGGCAAACCTGCGTTC
>Ga0134126_10008006_pt1 | contig 13277 bp, 12 predicted proteins | sample KB31752_FD_96881 | JGI IMG/M metagenome (GOLD analysis project Ga0134126, IMG submission 96881) | Terrestrial soil microbial communities with excess Nitrogen fertilizer from Kellogg Biological Station, Michigan, USA - KB3-175-2 | ecosystem: Environmental > Terrestrial > Soil > Unclassified ...
AATCCAATTGTCACCCTCACGCACGGCTGTTGTCTGAATCGCTTGCAAATCGCTGCCTGTGCCGGGTTCTGACATTGCAATCGCAGCGATCGCCTCACCGCTCGCCATCAGCGGCAAAGCGCGCGGCAGCTTTTATTTTGAGGCAACCTTCCCTGTTAAACTCGAAGACGCACATGGCAACGTGCTGGCCCAAGGCCATGCACAAGCCAAGAGCGATTGGATGACAAGCGACTTTGTACCTTTTACGGCTACTCTTACCTTTGTACAACCAGCGCCGGGCACCGTAGGGACTTTAGTGCTGATGAACGACAACCCGTCGGGTGATCCGGCCAATCAAAAAGAGTTGGATATACCGGTAGTGTTTTAGCTGCCGAGCGAAGTGCGATCTACCTCGGTTTGGAGGCGTATTTCTTTTTCTTTAGTATCCAATTTCAAATTCTCGGCCCTCCAGCCAATACTGTTTGCGTATAGTTGCACCATCGAACCAACACCGGCAACCGCCAGGAAAAATATTACCGACCATGCCCAGTCAAAGGTAAAGTACGCCACTACTAAAATGAGTGCCGACCAAAAGCCGATGCACCACGGGCAACCCAAGAGGTCGCTGATGGTATGCGAGAGGCCATTGTTGCTGTTTGCAAAAAGGTCTCTAAACCAGCGCGAGATTTTGTCGTACACCACCAGGCGTGTTATGCGGAACGAGGCCAAGGCCAAAAGGAGCGCGTCAAACGGCGGCACCGAGCCTAAATAAAAACCGCGCACCGACTTCATGTACCAAAGAGCCGCGACCAGCACGATTATAAAAAACACCGAAAACACGAAGTTCCAAAAATTCTCGCTCTTTCTACTGTGGGTATGCATGAGCTAATTCTACACCCATTTTATTTGCCAATGCCCGTTTTTTCTGGTGGGAGAAACAGTATGTTTTTCAGCAAAATTTCAGTTAAAAGTAGGTCAAAATCCGCTTTAATTGCAGCGTTTTACAACGCTGCCGTTGATTTTTGCCAAAAACAGTTCTGTTGTGTCTTATACACAGAAAATTTGTGTAAATTCACAAACATGAACAGGTACAAAAGAGTATACTAAAAGCTCACTAATAATATTTATGGCAATCACTCAGAAGATTAAAAAGCGCAACGGCGAAATAGCAGACTTCCAGCCCAAAAATATAACCATCGCAATCCAAAAGGCTTTTGCGGCGGTGATGGGCGACGCCAACGAACCCATGGCCGAAGAGGTCACGCGCGTGGTGGTGGATGCTATCGACCTTAAGTTTGGCAACACCGCTTTCATACCTTCTGTCGAAGACATTCAGGACCTGGTAGAAAATGCGCTCATGCAGCGCGGCTTTTACACCGTTGCCAAAGACTACATCATCTACCGCTACGAGCACGAAAAGATCCGTGCCGAAAAAAAGCAGGAAGTTGCCGAAAAAATAGAGGACAATGCCCTCCTCATTTCCAAACGCGACGGAAGCAAAGAGCCCTTTAGCGACGCCAAACTCACGAGCACCCTCCTTCGCAGCGCCCAGGGCTACGAGTCGGTGATAGACACGCCGGCTATCATTGCCCGCGTCCGCCAGGAGCTCTACGAAGGTATTGCCACCAAAGATATCCACGAAATATTGATCATGGTGGTGCGATCTATGATCGAGCGCGACCCGGCCCACTCCAATGTTGCGGCACGCCTCCTTTTGCAGTCTATGTACCGCCAGGTTTTGGGCACCATCAACCAGGAAAATTTTGACGAAGCGTATAAAGCCGCCTTTAAAGCAACCATCGCACGCGGCGTCGAGCTTGGACAATTCGACAAGCGCATGGCCGACTTCAACCTCGACAAACTCGCCGAGGCACTGGTCCCCGAGCGCGACCGCGACTTTAAATATCTTGGCCTTCAGACGCTCCAAGCCAACTACCTTTCTAAAGAGCACGAAAGCCGCAAACTTCTTGAAACGCCGCAAATCTTTTGGATGCGCGTTGCCATGGGCTGCGCTTTGGCCGAAAAGACCGCCGAAGAGCGCGAACAGCAGGCAGCCGAGTTTTACGAAATTATGTCGGCAATGTACTACGCTCCGTCTTCACCAACCCTCTACCATGCCGGCCTTTCACTCCCGCAACTTTCCTCGTGCTTTCTTTCTACGGTCCCCGACGACCTGCACGCAATATTTAAAGAGTACTCAGACGGTGCACAGCTTCTTAAGTACGCGGGCGGCCTTGGTGTCGATTGGACTCCCGTTCGCGCAACCGGCTCACTTATAAAGAAGACCGGTGTTGAGTCTCAGGGCGTTATTCCATTCCTTAAAATCGCCAACGACGTCACCATTTCTATCAACCGCTCGGGCCGCCGCCGCGGCGCCGCCGCCGTGTACCTCGAGTACTGGCACGCCGATATCGAGGACTTTATGGAGCTGCGCAAAAACACCGGCGACGAGCGCCGCCGCGCACACGACCTCAACACCGCCACCTGGATCCCCGACCTCTTTATGAAGCGACTCGCAGAAGACGGTTACTGGACGCTCTTCTCGCCCTCTGACGTACCCGATTTACACGACCTCTACGGCCGCAGGTTTGACGCGCGCTACGAAGAGTACGAGCAACTAGCCGAGGCAGGCACTATCCCCTCATACAAAAAGATCCGCGCCCAGGAGTTGTGGAAAAAGCACCTCACTTCGCTGTTTGAAACCGGCCATCCGTGGGTAACTTGGAAGGACCCTTCGAACGTCCGCTCGCCGCAAGACCATGTTGGCGTCGTGCACTCTTCTAACCTCTGCACTGAAATCACGCTCAACACCTCTGCAACCGAAACGGCCGTTTGTAACCTTGGCTCTATAAACCTCTCGAGCTTTGTCACGCAAGCGGGCCAGTTTGACCGCGAGTTGGTAGCGCGTGTAGTGCCGGTTGCCATGCGTATGCTCGACAACGTTATCGATGTTAACTTCTATCCGACCGAAAAGACCAAGGCCTCTAACATGAAGCACCGCCCGGTAGGTTTGGGCCTGCGCGGTTTGCAAGACGCTTTGTACAAACTCAATCTCAACTTCGACAGCGACGAGGCAGTGCGCTTTAGCGACGAGTCGATGGAGTGCATTTCGTACCACACCATTTTGGCATCGGCACTGTTGGCCAAAGAGCGCGGCACCTACGAGTCTTACAAAGGCTCTAAGTGGGACCGCGGCATCTTCCCTAACGACACCATTGCACTCCTCGAGCAGGAGCGCGGCGTAAAGATAGACATCCCGCGCCACGAAACGCTCAACTGGCAGCTGGTGCGCGAGTCGGTACGCCAATGGGGTATGCGCAACAGCAATACCATGGCTAACGCGCCGACCGCCTCGACCGCTAACATTGTGGGTTGCTACCCGACTGTTGAGCCTATCTACAAAAACCTCTATGTTAAATCCAACATGGCCGGCGACTTTATGGTCGTCAACGAATTCCTCGTCGAAGATTTAAAAAAGCTGGGCCTTTGGAATGCCGATATGCTCGAAAAAATTAAGTACCACGACGGCAGCATCCAGGCCATTGGCGAAATTCCGCAAATGCTCCGCGATAAATACAAAGAGGCGTTTGAAATCGAGCCGCAGTGGCTTGTTAAGGCAGCTGCATGGCGCGGTCGCTGGATAGACCAGTCACAGTCTCTTAACATCTTTTACGGAGGCACCTCGGGCAAAGTACTTTCTGAAATCTACCAATACGCCTGGGGATTGGGACTCAAAACCACGTACTACCTGCGCACCATGGGCGCCAGCCGCATCGAAAAGTCGACCGTCGACTTGGCTAAGTTTGGCGGCAGCAGCAAAAATGAGACTGCCGTGTCTAACAACCAGCCCACCGCTTCAAGCATCATGGTTGAAGAGACTATAGCTGTCTTGCCGCGCCAGGCACACGAAGAGCCTGCCATGATGGCGCCGCAACCAGTTAGCAACGTGATGGGTGTACTTTCAACAATCAAAGTAGCGCAGCCGGTCATAGCGGCTGCAAGCCTGCCCGAAGCTCCCAAAGGTATCCCGAACTTTGGCGGCGCCTCAATAGCGGTCACCAACAGGCCAAAAATCGAAATAATAGGCGAAGCGTGCGAATCCTGCTCGGCCTAGTCTGTAGACACCCGGTGTCTACCAAATAGAAAGAAAAAAGCCCCGAACAAAGCCGGGGCTTTTCGTTTCGGGGCTTCAGATCAGGATTGCCTGATCAGACCTTTACTGGTCAGAAAGTCTTTATTCACAGCACGCTGCTTCTCGCACTCGTCCCAGAAGTTGTCGGCCATTGCGGCAACAACCGCCGTCACCGCCAGATTGTGGATAATAGCCTTCCCACTGGCGTTTTTCCTAAGCCAGTTTTGATTAGAAGGATACACCTCCAGCATTTTGACCCGGTTAGTCGTCTCATCTCCGGCACCCTGAGCAGCGAGTTTTGCGAAAGTCTCAAACCCTACGTTCATCAGCCGACTAGAGACGTGAAGGATTAACTCATCCCCAAGCTTCAATCCTATTTCCTGCGGTGAGATGCAGTAACGGTTCGCCAACTCTCGAGACTCATTTGTCCAGCGAGTGTACGGGCGAAATTATGAATGTGCGATTCTCTCATGTAAACCTCCATTGCTCCTACCTGCGGCAAAATTGCCTTGCTACCCAGAGAGAAGGTACCGTAGTAGGGTCATTTCTGACTTTTATATTATAACTCTGAAATAGCCATCTTGTCAATCCCCCTTGATTCGCTGTAGGAGTGTTTTTGAGTGTCTAATCCCCTTTCATATGAGGGGTAAAAAAGATAAAATTGGTCTCTATGACGGCAAAAAAGGAACCCTCAAATGCGGACATTTTGGAGGGAATGAACAAACGTTTTAATATGGTTTTTACTGAACTTAAGAAAAACGATGCGCGTTTTGATTTGGCATATCGTCAATTGACCAATTTGGATAATAAAATTACCGACGTTCAAAAAACACAAACTGCTGACGGAGAATTATTGGAAGAAATGCAAACTACGCTTAATGCGGTAGCAAAAGCAGTTGATGCAGATGCAATGACAATAATAAATCATGAAGCAAGGATTACTAAACTAGAGCCAGCTGTAAATTAAATATCTATGGGAATCATCAACGGGGGCTCCAGTACCGATCCTAACAAAATACTTCCGATGAAGTACAAGTGGGCGCGCGAGCACTATAAAAAAGGCGTGGCCAACAACTGGGTGCCCGAAGAGGTTTCGATGCAGCAAGATGTTGAATTGTGGAAAAAGGCCGGCGCTCTTTCCGAAGACGAGCGCCGCATGATTATGTGGAACTTGGGCTTCTTTTCTACTGCCGAGTCGCTTACCGCCAACAACTTGGTGCTGGCAATCTATCGCCACATCACCAACCCCGAAGCGCGCCAGTACCTTTTGCGCCAGGCATACGAAGAGGCCGTGCACACCGACACGTTTATTTATTGCTGCGATACGCTGGGTCTCAACCCCGACGAGATTTACAAAATGTACGAGACCATTCCATCCATAAGCGAAAAGGACGAGTTTGTGGTCAACATCACCAAGTCGGTGTTTGACCCCAACTTTAACACCCAGGGCACTGACAATATCCAAAAGTTTGTGCACGACCTGGTGGGCTTTTACGTTATTATGGAAGGTATCTTCTTTTACGCGGGCTTTGCGATGATGCTCAGCATGCTGCGCAAAAACCGCATGGTGGGCGTTGGCGAGCAGTTCCAGTTTATCTTGCGCGACGAGTCGGTACACTTGGCCTTTGGCGCCGACCTCATCAACACCATTGTGCAGGAAAATCCTGAAATCTGGACTCCTGAATTTAAAAAGACTCTAACCGACAATATTAAACGCGCTGTAGAACTCGAGCAAAAATATGCCGACGACGCGTTGCCGCGTGGCGTGGTGGGCTTGGTACCGGCAAGCGTTAAACAGTACGTCGAGCATGTTGCCGACCGTCGCCTCGAAAGGATCGGCCTCGAGCGCCAGTACCATGTCGACAATCCCTTCCCTTGGATGTCTGAAATCATGGATATGCCCAAAGAAAAGAACTTCTTTGAAACGCGCGTCACCGAATATAAGACAGGCGAACTTGATTGGTAAGGGTACACTTACCCTGAGTCCTATCGAAGGGTTAAAAAGAAAACCCGCACACTGTGCGGGTTTTTTAATTCTTCAGCTGTTGAATTCCGTGGTGAGTATCCCCAGCTTGTGGGTGTAGTCAATCACCGCAAGCCTACCCTTGTGCATGAGACGCCGCCGCTCAACTATGAGACAGTCGCGCAACTCCTCAAACGAATTGCACTGACGGGTAGAGGTTGGAATATCGAGCGGATTAGTATATTGCTCAGAAAACTCCTGAATTGTCAGGGAGTATGGATTGGATATAAAAGCAGCGAATGCCCGCAAATACCACGGGACTACAATTTGCATTTCTGTGATAGACGCAATTGCCACTACCGACAAATCCGCTTTAGTTTGCGAGCTTTCGGAAGATACCAACCGTAAGTGACCCGACTTTTTGACCATGTGCTTTCCTTCCCTAAAAGCTGTTGGAAACGATCTGCCAAATACTATGCCACAAAACAACTGTTATTTCAATGATTTGTCTATGGTGTACTCACCCACTTGGGTGCGGAGGATATGTAGGGCTAGGGCCGGGACACCAAGCTCTTGGCCGAGGCCATGCGCAATCGAGCGGGCGTAGGTGCCGGAGGAGCAGGATATTTTGATGGTTGCCGCTGGAAACTCGCGCGTGCCGTTCATCATTAAATGGCGCTTCCAGATGCGCAGCGCCTCTTCCTGCCTAAAGTCGCCGTTAACTTTGTTAATGCAGGTTTCAATATAGTGCATTAAGTGCGGCTCCTTTATTTTATACAAATGGGTTATTTCAATTTCAAATACGGTTACCGTGCGGCTGGGCATGACAATTGAATTGAGCAAACCTTCGCGCGCCCATTGAAAGAGCGCTTTGCCGTCTACCGTCTTGCTGGAGTACGGCGGATATTCCTGATTAAGTTTGCCGCGAAATTCATTGAGCGCCGTATTTATGCTGCCTTTTGTAATATGCTCAACTTCGCCGCTCTCTATTACTTTGCCAAGTAAGTCGTACGTATCCGTTTCAAACCCAAACAGCACGTCGAGCGTGTACTCTTTGTTCATATTTAAGTACTCTTCGCGGCGGCTGTTGGCCGACCCTACGAGGCACAGCATGACGCCCTCGGCCATCGGGTCCAGCCGGCCGGCGTACGACAGCACCTCGTGCTCAAAATGGGGCTTTTGCGTACGCAGGCGCTCCAGGCGCTCACGGGGTGTCTCGCCGAGCTCTTTGTAGAGGTTTACGACTGAGCCCGCTTTGTTCTTTTGTAGTTTAGAAGAATCGGCCATTTCTGTTATAGTAAACGAAATGAGCAAAAAGGAGAAATCAAGAGAAAAACTTAGCACTGATCCGTACAAAGGCGTGCGCGATTTGTACCCCGAAGATCAGGCATTTTTAAATTATTTTAAAACAACCTGCGCAACAATGGTCGAGAAAGTCGGCTATGTTGAGTACGGCGCCTCTATTTTAGAGCCGGCAGAGCTCTACAAAGCCAAAGGTGTCGAAAATGCCGAGCTCGCCCAGAGCCAGACCTATAGCTTTATCGACCGTGGCGACCGACAGGTTACGCTGCGCCCCGAGATGACACCAACCGTTGCGCGCATGGTGGCTGCAAAGCGCCGCGAGCTCGGCTTCCCTTTGCGCCTATACTCGATACCCAATTTTTTTAGATACGAAAGGCCGCAACGCGGGCGCACGCGCGAGTTTTGGCAGTTAAATGTCGACCTGTTTGGCACCGACTCTTTGTTTGCCGATGCCGAAATACTAGGCATTGCCTACGGTTTGATGAGGGCCTTTGGCGCAAACGATGACGACTTTACCATCAAGGTCGGCAGCCGCGTATGGCTTGATGAGTTGGTCAAAGAACTGGGATTGACTGATGAAAAAGCAGCTGCACTGCGCCGCTTACTTGATGCGCGCGGCAAAATGCCAACCGGTGAGTTTGCAACAAAATTGGACGAGCTTGGCGTCCCGCAAAAAGTAATTGTCGAAGCAACACCGCCGGCCGATATTGCCCGCATGATCGGCGAGTTTGCTGCAGTTGGTATTACCAACATCGTATTTGACCCTTCTATAGTGCGCGGATTCGACTACTACACCGGCATGGTGTTTGAGGTGTTTGATACCAACCCGCTTAACAACCGCGCTCTCTTTGGCGGCGGTCGTTACGACAACCTAACCCAGCAGTTTGATGATGAGCCTATTTCGGGTGTTGGCTTTGGCATGGGCGACGCGACCATCCACAACTTTTTAGAGGTACGCGGCTTGTTGCCCCAATATACGCCGCCCACCAAAGCGTATCTGGCCATCACCTCACCCGAGCTGGCGCTGCAGGCGCAAACATTGGCAGGAGAGCTGCGCCAGGCAGGCGTAAACGTTGCTATAGACTTTGGCGACAAAAAGCTTGGCGACCAGATAAAGACCGCCACCAAACATAAAATCCCGTACGTAATTGTGGTGGGACCGGACGAACTTACGTCCGGCAACTTTGTCGTGCGTGATTTGGCATCAAGTAAAGACACGCCGCTTTCTCGCACAGAACTTTCTAACTTTTTTCTTTCCTAACCATGCGTGTTATTACCTTCGACATTGAAACGGTGGGTGACTTTGGCAGTAATGGTGACTTTTCTAAACTCGAAGTGACCGTCGTTGGCGTACATGACTCTACCACCGGTGAGCTTACCGGCTACTATCAGGAAGACTTGCCCAAGCTCTGGCCCATTTTAGAATCGGCAGACATTTTGGTTGGATACAACTCAGAGCATTTTGACATTCCGATACTCAACAAGTACTACACGGGAGATTTAACCAAAATTAAAAGCGTTGATTTACTGAAAGAAATTAAAGCGGTGCTCGGCCGCCGATTGCGCCTTGATGGCGTTGCCGAAGCGACGCTTGGCAAAAACAAAACTGGTCATGGCATGGACGCGGTTACCTGGTGGAAGCAGGGATTAAAAGAAAAGGTCCGCGACTATTGTTTGGAAGACGTCAACATCACGCGTCAGCTGTACGACTACGCCCTTAAAAACGGACATCTTAAATACAAAGATTACGAAGGCATCCGCGAAATAAAGTTAGACACCTCCAACTGGGACAAACCCTCCGACACCGGCGGCATGACCCACACGCTGCCATTTTAATTTGCTTTTTATTTAGAAAAGAATTAGGCCGCTCTCTTTCGAGAGCGGCCTTTAAAAAAACAAGAAAGATACTCAACCGGAGTGGTACGAAGTTTCTGATGTCGAACCGTCACCATGCCAGATAAGTTCGCCCCACCATCCATTGTGGTTATAGTAGATATCGAGCGAACAAGGCTCAGCTGGAATGCAAATTTCCTGGCAATAGCTACCCTTCTTATCACGCATCTTTGGCACATGGCCAGGAGGCTTTACATTCACCACTTCCCGAATAATACCAATGTTCAAATCCAGCTCGTTAAAAGCTGTAAGGATCATTTGGATTTCCTTATCTCCAATTTTATCCTGAAGACGAATATTTTCCTCCTTGAGGTTTGGAAAATGCTTCAACAATTCAGCTTTAATTGTCTTTGTATCCATAGAACTCTCCAGTTGTAAGTGCCTCTGCGGCACGAGAACTTTCGTATATAACAGTACGTTCTTTTGTAAGATTTGTCAATCCCCTATTGCAGAGGCTGATTTATGGGTAAAATAGACTCTATATGAAACAATACATTTTACCCATTACTATCGTCGTTGCAGGTTTGATAATTGCCGGTGCGGTATTTTTTGTCGGCAAAAGCGGCACCGCGCCCGCTCCTAACAGCGGCACTGCGCAGGCTATCAATTTCCCTCCGGTCACCTCGGCAGACCACATTTTGGGCAACCCCGACGCTACGGTAAAAGTTATCGAGTACGCCGACCTTGAGTGCCCGTACTGCAAAGTATTCCACACCACCATGCACCAGATCATGGATTATTACGGCCAGAGCGGCAACGTAGCGTGGGTCTTCCGTCCGTTCCCTCTCGGGCAAATCCACTCAAAGGCGCCTAAAGAGGCCGAGGCAGCCGAGTGTGCAGCCGACCAGGGTGGCTCATCGGCGTTCTTTGCCTATATCGATAAAATATACGATATTACCCCGTCTGAAAATAATCTAGACTTAGCGCAACTGCCTATTGTGGCTAAAGATGTAAATCTTAATGTCGATACGTTTAACTCGTGCTTAAGTTCCGGAAAGTTTGCTACTAAAGTCCAGGATAGTTACAACGACGCCATTAAGGCGGGCGGCACCGGTACGCCGTTTATCCTCATCACCAAGGCGGGCTCGACCGATGCCATATCACTAGAGGGCGCACAGCCGTACGACAGCATGCGCGCAGCAATTGACGCAGTCCTTGGCACATCAGGCACGTCTGCAGCTGCCTCTACCACTACCACCGCTCCTGCAACAACTCAGTAGTATTTTAAAAGCCGCCGGAATTTATCCGGAAAAATAGTCTGGCCTGATAGCCCTTAGAGGGCGATACAGGAGATCCGAGGACTTTTTTCTGGGAAATTCCGGCGGCTTTTAGTTATCCGGTCTAAAGTGCTCGTCAAACTCCTCGCGTGGCAAGTTTATGCGATAAATATCGAAGCTATTTTCGCCTTCAAAAATGTCCGACGGATTGGGTAAAAATACTTTGGTATGCTGCAATGCTTTAGTCGCATCACGCAACAGGCGGTGAAAGATAATAAATTCTTCACGAAAGGTGCGGAAGTCAATAATATATTTGCGTACCTGGGGCGAGCCATCCATGTTGCGCGTAATCTTGCATTCGTACACGATAAAGCGCCGCACCGGTTTGCCAAAGGTCTTTTTGACCGTGTAGTAATTAAATATTGCCTGCATCACAAACAGGGCTTTGTCCGACGCCTTGGGGCTAAAAGCTGCCACAAATTTGTGGTCAATAATATCTACGCCGCGCTTGTCTACCTTTGACACCACCACCAGGTCGGACACGGCTTTAATAGGCAGCGGCAGGCCCTGTACTTTGGCCAATGCGCTTACCTCGATACCCAGCATGTCGTGCTTGGGCGGCTTTTCAAGATAAAAAGTAATGGCCTGCAGATACTCGCGCTCCATCGACTCGCGCTTTTTGCGCCGGGCCAATTTACTCTTTACCTTTTTGCCAAAGTTGATTTCAAAATCGCTCACGTTGCGCAGATATTCGAGGCCAAGCTCTATCGCGCCCTCTTTGCCAATGCCGCTGTAGTAATGCTCAACCGCCTTGTGCGCAGCGCGGCCAATAACTCCCGCGGGCGAAGATGGCATGTCGTATACCAGTTCGACATAGCGTTTGTGCCACGCCAGCGGATTGCGCAAGAATGACATGAGCGAAGAGTGGCTCCAGTGCTTGATGGGAAACTTTGCTTTTTGACTCTTAGTCGATGATCCTTTCATATACCCAGTATAGCAAGTTGGTACTTTATAATGGAATGATGGCGACCTTTTGTCCCGACTGCAACGAATCTACCAATCACCGTATCGAATATATGGGAGCGCTTCTGGATACCGCCTTTTTGCCGCTTACGGCCCTGGTTAGCCGCATTCCTCGGCGCAGTGGCACCCATGGCCGCGCCTTTTTGCGATTGTATAGCATCCTAGAGAGTCTCCATATGGGCCGTTTTTTAGAATACTACGACGATAAAACATTATTACTGGACCAAGTATTGTGGGACGAGGCAAAACAGCGCGGCATAGTCATGCGCGAGTTTAGGCTCTTTAATGCGCCCAAAGGGCTTTTTATTGCAATATTGCCCAGCGGCAAAGTATTGGACTTTGACGGCGTGCCGCTGCCGCAGAGCCACGCCGAGTGGTACATCAACAACAAACCAAAGCTGATACAAAAATTACGCGAGGCAGGCTTCCCTGTTGCCAACGGCAAAAGCGTTAGGACTGTTGGCCAAGCCCGAGCGCTTTTTAAAACGCTTGCTGCACTGGTTGTGGTAAAGCCGTCTATAGGATCCGCATCAAGGCACACCACGATGCATGTTGATACTGCAGAAAAATTAACCACGGCTTTTACATTGGCTAAAAAACTCTCTCCTTCGGTCGTAATTGAAGAAGAGCTGCAGGGCCAGGTATACCGTCCCACACTGGTTGGCGGCAAATTAATCGCCACGTTGCGCCGCGACCAGGCGTTTGTTACGGCCGACGGCATACATACTGTTGCACAATTGGTTGCGGAAGAAAATAAAAATACCGCCCGCCAGGGCCCGTACTTTAGCCGTATTAAAACAGACACATCTGCAGTTGTAGAGCTTGCATTGCAGGGGCTACATTTAGAAAGCATCCCTGCCCAAGGCAGGCGCGTGCAGCTCAATCAAAAAATTAACTGGTCACTCGGCGGCACTACTACAGACGTTACCGACGAAGTACATCCGGACAATGTAAAACTATTTGAGGATGTGGCTGCGTTTTTGCGTGCGCCGCTGGTGGGTATCGATTTTATTATTGAAGATATTTCAAAAAGCTGGAAGGAGCAAAAGCGTTGCGGCATTATCGAGTGCAACGACATGCCCTACTTCGACAACCATCATTTGCCGTATCGCGGCACGCCGCGCGACGTTGCGGGGCCCATTTGGGACTTGGTTGTTTCGTAAAGAAAAGCCCCGCGGTAACCCGCGGGGCTTAATTTCTGCATATATTTATTAAAGGGGCAGTTGCACTTCTTCATCCTCAAGCCAGCGCATTTGCATCGTATTACGATCGATGGCACCCACGATGACATCAACGTCAAAGTTGAACAGTTCCGGCACGGTTGCCTTGATGTGTTGCCAGCTGTCGCGCGCCATTTTTATGGCTTTCTTTTTAGCGACGGCTGCATCGACACCCGGACCCCGATGCGGCGCCGTTACAAGCAATGTTGCACCGTTTGCGGCAAGCTCAGGCTCGCGTTTAAGATTTGCGAGTACTATGTTTGCCGCCACCGTTACCTCTTCGAGCCACTGTATGCTAAAGGGTCCGACAATAAGCGCTTCGTTGGCCAAATGGAGCCAATCAAAACCGCGCCCAACCGCGATGGTACTTTCACGATGATCGAGCTCCAAAACCGGTTTAGCCTCCTGCCGCAGCTTTTTTATATGGACTGCGTTACCCACCACGAGCGGCAGCAAATCTTCCACCATTTGTATCTGCATATCCGGAAACAGCTGGATGATTCGCTCGCGATACACGCCGGGACCCAAATCAGGCTCTTCGGCAATAC
>Ga0134126_10008007_pt1 | contig 13277 bp, 8 predicted proteins | sample KB31752_FD_96881 | JGI IMG/M metagenome (GOLD analysis project Ga0134126, IMG submission 96881) | Terrestrial soil microbial communities with excess Nitrogen fertilizer from Kellogg Biological Station, Michigan, USA - KB3-175-2 | ecosystem: Environmental > Terrestrial > Soil > Unclassified ...
GGCCGACCTCGTTCGGGCGGTCCATGTCTGGCGTTCCGACCATTCCCCAGCGCCTGCCTTTCGCGGGGCCGACTTCGAAACCTCACCTGGATTGACGAATGGGCGCGTCAAATCTGGGTCAGATTTTTTGGAGGCGGTTGCGCGGCGGAGTTTGGGCTCGGCTATTCAAAAAGCAAAACGGCGGGTTTCCCCCGCCTTGCTCTTTCGAGGTCGGAAGCAGCCCGCCTTTTGGCGTCAAAGCTCCGGCAGGCGGAGCGTCTCGGCCGCAGCATCAAGCGTCACCGGCATCCGCACCTCGGCCTATCCCAATGGGCTACGGAAGCAGGTTTGTTCCCCTACTCCACTCGGATGCACGCAAGTTTGCACCCTTCCCTGTCTGTCTTGCGCTCTTCGTCGGCCGGTTCCGGTTCGGCCGAATATCCCCAAGTTTTCACCTTTTTATTCCTTAATATAGGAATATACAGTCAATATCACAAGGTTTCAAGACCTTTAGGGAATAATTTTTTTCTTATATCGATTCAAAGCCTTACGCTTGTCCCTCCAAACAAAAAAGGCGGCGGATTACTCCGCCGCCTCGCTTTGTGGCTCGCCAGCCCCGGTTTTAGTCCCCTAAGCCGATACTGATATTAGCAAACGGACCGTAGAAATTGCGGTCATAGGTCCTGCGAGCGTCGATGCCGCCATCGATCGCACCGAAGAAGAAATCGGCGCGATAGCCGAAACTGACTTTGGCGTTGTCGTACCGGAACGACATGCCCGCAAAGCCGCCGACGTTTGGCACGGTCACGTTGCGGTCACGCGTGCTGTAATAGGCGGGTGCGTCAGTGGGATGATGATAGACGGGAACGCGGCCGGGGTTTCGGTTGCCTAAAAGGCCCACGCCTGGCGAATGATATTGCGCTGCCGTACTGTGTTGAGTTCTCGCTTTTTGACGGCCAAATAGGATTGCTGCGTTCACGCCCCAATCAAATGATAGATCGCTGCCTTGGCCGTTGCCCAAAATTGGCACTGCGTTCCTCCACGAAAGCGACGGGCCGACGCCGCGGAAGCTGCGCTCGGCTTCAAATTCGCCCTCATAGGTATGATATGCTTGGTTGATTACCTGGAGAGGGTTAAACAGAGTTCTGACAATCGCATGCCAATCCGGATCCTCGTTCAGGATTGCACGCGATCTCGATTGGAATTGCGCAAACCGAATGCCGACATTGAGCGACGAAGCGGCGCTGCGCCCAAACAGCCCTATCCCAATATCCTTGCCAACCTGAAAGTCGATAACGGCGTGGCTTTCGCTATTCGTGGATGTTGCCGATATGGCCTGGGCCGCTAGGGGGGCCTGATACTTATAGCCGGTAAAAGCGTGCGCCTTAATGGTCGCAGGATAGGACTGCTGGTGGAAGCGATTGGCGTTATTCGATCTACCATAGCGAACCGAGGCTGAGAAAATCCAGTCTGTCGCCTCAGGTTGAATCGAGATGGCGCCATTTGCCTCCATACCATAGCCAGTTGGCCGCATCGACGGGATCGGCGAGTCGAATTGTGCCGGCTCCATGGCCAGAAACGGCGGCAAATAAAGTTCGTGCTTGTTCTCCAGGCGGCTTAATTGCCCGCCAAGATCGATCCAAACCGTCGGACGGTTCGCGTCCTCCGCCTTTGCGTTCGTCGATACGGCAAGCAGTAGTGACAGCGCCGAAACGGTGCTCAGAAGTTGCAGACGATTGCTTGTTTGGTTTGCGATTAGTTCGCTCATTGGTGTTTCCCCCTCACCAGTTCTTCGTGACGCGCACGCCGAACAGGCGCGGATCGGTCAGGAACACGTTTGTTGTAAGACCGCTGTCGTCGCTGTTCAGGAACGTTCCGGTGATGTCGGTGACATTGAAGACGTTCTTGACGTAGCCCATCACCTGCCAGCCCTCCTGACTGGTCAAGATCAGCGCGAGATTGACGTTGGTGTAGCCGCGCAAGCGATCATATGGGTTGTCGTTGAAGACACGTGCCCAGGAATAATCCTGCCAGTAGTAATCGAGGTGAAACGTGCTCGCCCAATCGGCTGTCACTGGTATGGTGTAGTCGGCAGACATAGACACCGTAAATGGTGGGGCGTTCGGCAGTTCGTTGCCGCCGAGATTCTTCGCGAAGCCTTCGCCGTTGTTGATCCCAGGCTGTGTCGGATCGAATCCAGGATAAGGCCCTGGATCAAAAGTGCCGCCCGGAGCTCCGGTTCGGTAGTCATCCGGAAAAACAGGGTCCGCCTTATACGGTTCTAGGGTAACCGGATCCAGTTCCTCGCCGTAGGGGTTCGCAGTGCTATATGCATTCGTACATGCTCCGGGAATACTATCGGTGCCTTCGCCCTGCATTATCGGAGGCCTCGCTTTCAAAATTGCGGCTACAACATAGACTGGAAGAATGCAGTTCGAAGCCTGCGTTACAAAAGGTTTGACGACCATCCAGTCCGGATGATTTGCGGCATCCGTGCGGTCCATCAGATCTATCGAGCTTTGACCATCGTCTATGCGTGTATGTTCGTAACCTCCGGCAAACTTGAACTTCAGGCCGGGAAGAGGTTCATAAGTCGCCTCGATCTCCGCACCTTTTACGGTTGCATCGAAATTGTCGTTGATCGCGGTGCGATCTACGATGCGGGAGATTTGATATCCCTTGTAATCGTAGAAAAAGACGTTTCCGTTGAACGTTAGCGCGCCATCCAATAGCGAATTCTTGGTGCCAAGCTCATAGGCGTTGATGAATTCGGGCTTAAAGGTAAGTGGGTGAAGGGGGTTTGATATCCCAGTATCGCCAAACGTCACCAGCGTGGCTCCCGGAGGATTTGCACCGCCCGCCTTGTAGCCATGCGCGAAAGATGCGTAGAGCAGTGTCTGATCGGTGAAATCGAGTTTTGGTGTCCAGTTGGCCGTGAAACGCCCAGTAAATTCTTGCCAGCTTTGATCGACAATCCCCGTAATCGGATAGCCATAACCTCCAACAAGAAGCTCGCTGGGTATATCGACGAAATGCTTTTGATCGTCGGTCCAGCGCAAGCCTCCCGTTAATTTCAGATCGGGCGTAACATTGTAATAGGCTTCGCCAAAGCCAGCATAGGAATTGAGCGTGTAGGGGTTTTGGCTTAGAAAGTAGTTGTGTCCTTGATTATCCAAATTCGTGAGAGAATTAGGGTCAATATACCAGCAAGTGGCTGTTCCCTCGCCACCCAGAGCAGCAGGAAGATTTGGGTTTCTGATGACCTTACCACCTACAAGGCAGTTCGAGTTGTCCGACACGCCCGCTACCCAAGGAAGCGTCTGTTCAAGTTCAGGAACTTGAGCTCCGGACAGGCCGTGTCCCCACGTATAAGAAGCTAATGTCAATGAGTTGATGAATACGTAATAGTTTTCTTCCGTTTCATAGTGCAGGTAGTTACCACCGACACTAAAATTGAAGGGCCCGGGGAAGCTCGAGGCCAAACGAAATTCTTGGCTGAATTGCCAAGATTTTTCATCATTCAAGTCCTGAGCCACCAGGCGGTCGCTGCAGCCAAGTTGCGGGTCACAGAATGTTCCCACCGCTGTACACAGGGGTGTTTCGCCTATTCCCGGCGAGGCTGGAGAACATGGCTGATAAAGGGCCGTGCAACTTCCAGAAACGGAGGTGCAAATGCCGTTATTCGGATCGAACGGCGTGGTTGTATCAAGACGGCCATCGGATCGAAATGCTCCAGGTCTGGTATTGAACCGGTTATAGTCTTCGGTAGACCATAGGAAGTCTCGATTGTATCCGGTTTGAGAAATGAACGTCAGTGCGGGTGTTATACTGTAGTCAGCATTGAGCTCAAGCGTATCGTTCTTAGCCTTGTAAATTGGATCGATTTGCGTCTCGATCTCTCGAAGATTGGTCGACTGCGTTGTACTGGCATAAGGATCGAAAGTGTAAACCGGAGCGCCTGTGAACGCCAAAGGAGTGTAGTAGGGCAATACATCGCCATTCGGCACTTGGAATGCATCGGGCGAGTACAATGACGTCGGCACACAACCCTGACTTAGATAGGGCTTAGCTCCGTAGGCAATGGTGTCGTTATCAGGCACGGGTACGCCAGCCACTTCAGTGGGCGTGATAGACCGTTTGCACAGCTGCTTCGCCGAGCGCATGCGGTCGTCGTTTTCGGAATAGTGTTCCCAGACGAGCGTGGTTTGCACATGTTCGAACGGCTTCCACGCCAGCGTGACGCGAGAGGACCATAGATCTCGGCCGTCGACGGGATTACCGGTCAACGCATTGGTGGTGTAACCATCGCGCTTGGTCCACTCGCCCGCCACACGCAGATCGAGACGGTCGTCGACGATGGGCAGGTTGATCATACCTTCAAAGCGGCGGTTCTTGTAGTTGCCGATGTCGCCGGACGCCATCGCTTCGAACTGGTCTGTCGGTTTTGCCGTAATGAGGTTCACTACGCCTGCCGTCGCGTTGCGGCCATAGAGCGTACCTTGCGGACCGCGCAGGACTTCGGCCTGACTAAGGTCGAAGAATTCCTGTTCGAAGAAGTGATTTCGGATGAACGGGATGTCGTTCAGCGCGACTGCAACGGCAGGATCAGTTGTCACTGAGATGGCTTGTGTACCGATGCCGCGGATCTGGATGCTGTAGCCGCTGAAATTCGTTTTGGTGAAAGTGAGGTTCGGCACCTGCTTCACCAGATCAGGGCCGCCGGCGGTCTGCGTGGCAGTGAGCTGTTCTTGGCTCAGCGCAGTAATCGCAATTGGAATCGATTGCACGTCCGCGCCTCCCAATTTGGACGACGTGACCGTCACCGTCTCCACCGCCGCGCGCTGAGGCGGCGAGGCCTGGGCCAGGTGCATCGCTTCCAGCGCGCCGTCGCCGGAGGCTTGCGAGGATTGTTCGCGGACGACGGCGATCACGCCGGAGGGATCGCGATGTGTGACAAACCCTGTGCCTTTGAGGATGCGGGACAAGGCTTCGTCGGCGGGCAGGTCGCCTTTCACGCCGGCGGTGTGCACACCTTTGACGGTGTCGGTCAGCACGAACAGCGAGACGCCGGATTGCGCCTTGTAGCTCTCAAGCGCCGCTCGCAGATCGCCGCCGGGCACGTTGAAATCGGTTGCGAACGCGGCTTGCGATGTAAGAAGTGCCGCGGCGGAGCAGCTTGCCAGCCATGCCATGCGATGTGCGAACGTCATTGTTCCCCCTCTTGATATCAATTCAATTGCCGCCGGACCGGGCGCTGCTACCGCTTGAAAGAATCACTTCGTCGCCGCGCATGCGGACGTTTGCGCCCATCGCATCGCGGGCGATGCGGGCGAAGGCCTCCACGCCGTTGATGGGAATGGTGGCATCTATATGCGTGCGGCCCAGTTCGGTGTCAGTCACTACGAGTTTGCGCGCGTTGTAGCGGTTGAGTTCGCGCGCAGCATCGGCGAGCGTTGCGTTGTCAAACACAAGCACGCCGCGCCGCCAGCCGAACTCTTTGGCCAGCTTGCGCGCGGGTTCGCGGGAAACCGAAATCTGCTCGCGCGTGGCCACGGCCACATCGCCCGCCGTCAGCAGCGCCGTTTGCTGGTGGGTCTCATGATCGGTCGCTTCCAGCCGCGCTTCGCCTTCCACCAGGGTGACCTGCGTCTGGCCCGGCGTTTGCCGCACCACGAAGACCGTTCCCACATCGACAACGCGATGGTTTGCGGCCGTGACGGAGAACGGATGGGCGGCGTTGTGCTGGATATTGAAATAGGCTTCGCCGCGCTCCAGAGCGGCCGATCTTTGATCGGGGTCCAGCCGCAGGGCCGTGTCGGTGTTGAGTTCGATGCGCGAACCGTCGCTCAAGGTGAGCGTGCGCTGGCCGCCGACGGGCGTGACGTAAAGCTCGCCCTTGGGGCTGAGATAATATTCGACACCGCCGGCGGAGAGCGCGGCAACGAACACGATGCCGGCCGCGACGCGCAGCGCGCTTTTCCAATTGGAAGACCCGCCTGTTGCCCTGCCCTCTTTCGATGGACGCAGTGCTGCGAGCCGTTCCGTGCGTTCCCAAGCGGCTTCAAGCCGGAGATAGGCGACTTCATGCGCGGGCTGCTCGTTGATCCACGCATCCAGCTCGGCCTGGTTCTGCTCCGTCCAATCCCAGAAGTGGCGGCGGCGCACCCAGGCGGCGGCGACCTCTTCTATCGCGCTTGCCGAAGACGATGGCGTTTCGGACGATGCCTGGCTCATTCGCGCCTCCGTTTGTCGGCGGGTTCGCCATAGAGAAGGTTGGCCAGCGCGCGGATGCCGGCGTCGATGTGCTTGGAAACGGCCGCTTCGGAAATGCCCATGCGCGCGGCGATTTCGCGGCCGGTCAGTCCTTCGACGCGGCGCATGACGACGGCCTGGCGCGGGCGATCCGGCAACCGGTCGAGCGCGGTTTGCAAGCGGCGAAGTTCATCGCGGGCGAGCGTGGTGCGTTCCGGGCCCGGCGCATCCATCTCCAGCTCCAATGCATCGGCATCGGCCACTGCATCGAAGGGCACGATGCGTTCGCGCCGCACGCGATCGACAAGAAGATTGCGCGCGGTGGTGAACACGAACTGGCGCGCACGTTCGGGTATCTCGCGCTTGGCGCCTTCCAGCACCCGCACATAGACATCCTGCCTCAGATCGGCGATGTCGCTCTGGTTGCGCCAGTTGTGGTGAAGGTACTGCATCAAATCCGCTTCCAGCGGCAGAACCTCACGGACAAACCAGGCCCTCACCTCCGGCGCGGTCATGACCGTGCTGGGACGCAATGGGGTGTCGTCACGACTGGTGTCCGTAATGTCCGCCATCCCCCGCGAGCTTCCCGCCTTGGAGGTTCGTTTCCGGGCTACACCAGAAACGACGATTGATGCCGGCAAAGTTTAACCGACGGCGGCGATATTTTACGCGGGCGGGTGTACGGGCGAGGCTTTATGAATGGACTTGCGCCCTAAGCGACTGACAAGACAAAGAAAAGGCGGCGGATCGCTCCGCCGCCCTCAAATCATTTTGAATTAGCGTCTACCCTCCCAACCCGATGCTGACAGTCGCGAAAGGACCATGGAAGCCGATATCTTCCGTGTGAGGTTGGTCAATTCCGCCGTCCATTGCGCCGAAGAAGAAGTCGGCGCGATAGCCGAAGCTGACTTTGACCACATCGTATTTGAACGATACGCCGGCAAATCCGCCGATGTTTGGAACAGTTACCGATTTCGAGCGCATCGCGTCAACCGGTGGCGGTTGATATACCACTTGTATGGGCGGCTGAAGCTGAGCACCTGGTTGGTAGAGCCCAGTCGTCTGGTGATGCATGCGCTCCTTTTGACGGCCAAAGAGAACTGCTGCGTTTATACCCCAATCAAACGTCAACTCGGAATCTTCCGCTGTGCTCACCACGGGTATCGAAGCATTCCAGGACAAAGAGGGGCCGACACCATGAAAGCTACGCTGCGCGGCAAAAACCGCTCGGTTGCTGTGATACGCCTGACCGACTGCGTTTTTAGAACTTGTCGCGCCGAAATATGTTATCAGCGTAGGATAGTATCGATATACGAAATGCCAATCAGGGTCCGATTTGAGAGAAATATTCGTCTTTCCGGTGAATTGCGCAAAGCGCACTCCAAGGCTCACCTGTGAAGTGCCAGATTTCCCACCAAATAAGCCAAGCCCGACGTCGCGACCAACTTGGAAATCCAAGACCAAGTGATCTTCATTGATACGGGCCTTTGTGTCGGCGAACTTTGCGGCAACGGGGTATTGGGTGAAATTTATTGGGGATCCGAAGTAGTTAAAATAGAGGTGAAATCTGTCTGGACTGGTTTGCTCATGTTTATTGTGGTTGCTTGTCGAACGCCCATAGCGGACCGAAGCAGAAAATGTCCACTTTGAATCCTTCGGCTGAAACGAGATGGCGCCTTCCTCGTCGATACTAAAAGGCGGCGGCCCTTCGAAATTTTGAGAGGGCGAAAACATAGGCGGCCGCGCTGTCATCAGAGGCGGCGAAAATGTTTCCTGCCTGTCTTGAAGTCGGCTCAATTGCCCACCGAGTTCGATCCAGACCTGCGGCCGGTTCGACTCATCCGCTCGCACAGGCGCAGCGCACACAACACAGGTTGTCAACGCCAAAGCTGATGCGCTCGTAAGCAGCCTCCACCGCATCATTGTTCGGTTGTTGTTATTTTGAATTAGCTCGCTCATTTGTGGTTCCCCCTCACCAATTTTTCGTGACGCGCACGCCGAACAGGCGCGGATCGGTCAGAAACACGTTGGTGGTCAAGCCGCTGTCATCACTGTTCAGGAAGTCGCCAGTGATCGCCGTCGTATCGAAGACATTCTTCAGATAGCCCATCACCTGCCAACCATTCTGGCTGGTCAGAATGAGTGCAAGATTCACATTGGTGTAGCCGCGCAGGCGATCATAGGGATTGTCGTTGAACACGCGCGCCCAGGAGTAATCCTGCCAGTAGTAATCAACGTGAATGGTACCTGCCCAATCTGGCGTCAGCGGCAAGGTGTAGTCGCCTGACATCGAGATCGTGAATGGTGGAGCGTTTGGCAGTTCATTGCCGCCCAAATTCTTTGCAAAGCCTTGGCCGTTGTTCGGCGCAGATGCCGGGTCGAACCCTGCATAAAAACCCGGATCATTTAAGATGATCCCCCTCGCAGTGTTGTAGTCCGTCGGGAAAACTGGTGGACCGTCCGGCTTATACGGTTCCAACGTGACCGGGTCCAAGCCATCCTGATAAGCATTCAAGCAAATACCAGGTATGCTTGCAGTGCCATTCGCCTGAGCAATAGGCGGCCTCGCTTTCAAGACGGCGGCGACAACAGACACCGGCAGAATACAATTCGATGCCTGGGTCACGAACGGTTTGACAACCATCCAATCAGGATGATTCGCCACGTCGGCACGGTCTATCAGATCGACGGAACTTTGACCGTTGTTGATTCGGGTGTTTTCATAGCCACCAGCGAACTTAAATCTCAGACCCGGGAGCGGTTCATAGGTCGCTTCCACCTCCGCACCTTTTACTGACGCATCAAAGTTGTCGTTGATCGCAGTACGGTCGACGATCCGAGATATCTGATACCCCTTGTAGTCATAGAAGAAGACGTTGCCATTCAGCGTTATCGCCCCATCAAGCAATGTGTTTTTTGTGCCGATTTCATAAGCATTGATGAACTCTGGCTTGAATGTCAGCGGGTGAATGGGATTTGAGACACCCAAATCGCCAAATGTCAAAAGTGCGGCGCCGGGCGGATTCGCGCCGCCCGCCTTATAACCATGTGCAAAAGACATGTAGATCAGCGTCTGATCGGTAAAATCGAGTTTCGGCGACCAATTGGTTGCGAAGCGGCCGGTAAATTGGTCCCACTCCTGATCGACAACACCCGTGACAGGATAGCCGTAACCCGGAACGAAAAGCTGACTCGGAATATCGACGAAATGTTTGCGGTCGTCGGTGAAGCGCAAACCACCTGTGATTTTCAGATCAGGCGCAACATTGTAGTATACTTCACCAAATCCGGCATAGGAATTCAGGGTATAGGGATTCTGGCTTAGGAAATAGTTATGACCCTGATTGTTGAGGCTGCTGAGAGGATTTGGATCGATATACTGACAATCAAGCGAGCCTTCGGTTCCCAATGCGTTCGGGGTCTTGGGGCTGCGGACTACAAAGCCGCCCACAAGACAATTCGAATTGTCTGACACGCCCGGAACCCAAGGCAGAGTCTGGGGAAGCCCATTACGGTCCCAGTCATATGAAGCCAACGTCAACGAATTGATGAAAACGTAATAATTTTCCTCCGTTTCATAATGCATGTAGTTGCCGCCAATACTGAAATTGAACGGCCCACTGAAATTCGAAGCCAGCCGAAATTCCTGACTAAACTGCCAAGAGTTCTCATCGTTCAGGTCCTGCGCAACAAGACGGTCGCTGCATCCAAGTTGCGGATCGCAGAATGTTCCGTATGCCAAACAGGAACCAGTCCCTTGAGGTCCAGCCGGTGAGCAGGCATCGTAAAGAGCCTTACCTGTGCAGATTCCGAAGGCGCTCGTGCAAATTCCCTTATTGGGATCGACCGGCGAGGTACTATTGAAACGGCCACCCGCTTGAAAAGCCCCCGGCCTGGTATTGAACCGGTTGTAGTCCTCGGTGGACGACAGGAAATCCCGATTGTAACCCGTCTGCGACGTAAAAGTGAGTGCAGGCGTGATGCTGTAGTCGGCATTCAATTCCAGCGTGTCGTTTTTGGCCTTGTATTGGGGATCGATGGTCGACTCGATAATGCGGAGATTAGTTGACTGTGAGGTGCTCGCATAAGGATCGAACAAGTTGTTTCTCGCGGTAATGGGGGCGCCATTGAAGCCGAGCGGTTCGTAATAGGGCAGCGATATGCCGTTCGGAACACCAAAAGCCCCATAGTCGCCATGTGCGGGATCGCCCTTGTCATAAAGTGATACCGGGAGACAGCCCTGACTGAGATAAGGCTGTGCCGCGTAGGCAATAGCAGTATTGTCCATATTCACGGGTACACCGCCTACCTCGGTAGGAGTGGGATCGGTCTTGCAGAGCTGTTTGCTGCTCCGGAGGCGGTCATCGTTTTCAGAAAAATGTTCCCAGACGAGGGTTGTCTGCAGATTCGCAAACGGTTTCCATGCCAGCGAAACGCGTGAAGACCACAAATCGCGGCCATCTATGGGACTCGCTGTAATCGCGTTGGTCGTGTAGCCATCACGCTTGGTCCATTCACCGGCGACGCGCAAATCAAAGCGGTCGTCCAGGATGGGGATGTTAATCATACCTTCGAAGCGACGGTTCTTGTAGTTGCCGATATCGCCGGAGGCCATGGCTTCGAATTGGTCGGTTGGCTTAGCAGTGATGAGGTTCACGACACCGGCGGTCGCGTTACGCCCATAGAGCGTGCCTTGCGGTCCTCGCAGAACTTCGGCCTGGCTGAGATCGAAGAATTCCTGTTCGAAGAAGTGATTGCGGATGAATGGGATGTCGTTCAACGCAATCGCAACGGCGGGATCGGTTGTCACGGAAATCGCTTGCGTGCCGATACCGCGGATCTGAATGCTATAGCCGCTGAAATTTGTCTTCGTGAAGGTCAGGTTCGGCACCTGCTTCACCAGATCTGGGCCACCTGCGGTTTGTGTGGCGGTGAGTTGCTCCTGGCTCAATGCCGTGATCGCAATTGGAATGCTCTGCACATCCGCGCCACCGAGTTTCGATGATGTCACCGTCACGGTCTCCACAGCCGCGCGCGGGGGTGTGGCCTGGGCGAGGCGGACCGGAGCAATTTCGATGGGGTCGGCTTGCGAGGAGTGATCCGGAACGATGACCATTGCGCCGGACTCACGCTGCACGGTAAAACCGGTGCCCGACAAGATCTTCGTCAGAGCGGTGTCGGCGGAAATGTCGCCCGTGGCTCCTCTGCTGCGAATGCCCCTCACGGCGGTTGCAGAATACATCACCGAAATGCCGGACTGTTTGGCATAGGCGTCCAGCGCATCCTTGAGATCGCCGCCGGAAATGCGGAAGTCCTGCGCCGATGCCGTCGTGACGGCCAGTGCGCAGGCGCTACCGAGAAGTGCAGTTCTTATGGATAAGCCGAGTTTCATACATCCCCCTGTCGACGGCCCCAGTGGACCGGATTGATCGATCACGCTCGCGATGCGCCTATCGCGTGATCACAATTTCATTGCCCTTCTTGATCAGACGCGCGCCGAGCAACACGTGCGCTGCGCGCGCGAAACGCTCCACGTCGTGCGCCGGAAAGGTGGCGCCGATTTTCATGCGGCCGATTTCGGGATCGGCGACGATCAGCTTGGTGTCGTTGTAACGATTGAATTCGGCCGCGGCGTCGGCGAGAGATGTGTTGTCGAAGACGATCACGCCCCTGCGCCATCCAAGCTCTTGCTTCACGGCAGCCGGTTGCTGTCGCCTGACCTCAAGTTCATCGGCGGTCGCCACGGCAAAATCTCCGGGCGTGAGCAATGCCTCCTGCGACGGCTTTTCCTTGGCCTCGATACGGGCCATGCCTTCGATCAGCGAAACCTCGACGCGCTGGCCGGCGCTGCGCACCAGAAATTTCGTGCCGAGATCGGTGACCACATGGCCCGCCACCTTCAAAACGAAGGGATGTTCGGCATCGTGCTGTATCTGGAAATACGCCTCGCCATGTTCGAGCGTGGCTGAGCGCTGAGATGCGTCCAGGCGAACGGACGTATCGGTGTTGAGTTCGATCGTCGAACCGTCGCGCAACGAAAGTATCTCGTGACCGCCGACCGGCGTGGAATAGAGCTTGCTGCCATCGCGCGTGAACAAATAGGCCGTTCCGAGACCGGCAAAGGCCGTGATCGATACGACGGCGGCAATCTTGAGCGCCGCCTTGCCGCGCTCGGCCATTCGGGATTGGTTCACGGGGTTTCGCGATTGCAGCGCAGCCAACCTATTGGTGCGGGCCAGCGTGGCTTCCAATCGCCAGAACGCCACACGATGCGACATGGATTCGCCCAGCCAGTTTTCGAGTTCGGCCTGGTCCTCCGCATTCCATTCCTCGAAGCGGCGACGCGCGAGAAATTGCGCCGCTCGATCCTCGATGACGGATGATTGATTGGCGTTGTTCGCGGTGGCGCTCATGCATCCCTCCCGCGATCGATGGGCTCGCCATAAAGCATGTTGGCCAACGCCTTGAGCCCGGTGGCGATATGAGTCGAGACCATGCCGGGCGAGATGCCCATGCGGGCGGCGATCTCGCGCCCGGACAATCCCTCGATCTGGCCAAGAACGACGGCTTCGCGGCAACGCGGCGGCAAGCGGTCGAGTGCCGCGCGCAGCCGGCGCAGCTCGTCGCGCGCGATGACGACCTGGTCGGGCGCGGGCTCGTCAAGCGCGGTGCCGAGCACGTCCACCTCCGACACCGCGTCGATGGGCACGACCTGCTCGTGACGCACGCGATCGATGAGCAGATTGCGCGCCGTCGTGAGAAGGAAACGCTTGGGATGTTCGGGCAACTGTTCCTGCGCGGCTTCGCAAACGCGCACGTAGATCTCTTGCCGCAGATCTCCGAGGTCGCTGCGATTGTGCCAGTTGTGGTGCAGGTACTGCATCAAAATCGCCTCTAGCGGCAGAATTTCGCGGACAAACCAGGCCGCTACGGGATCCGCTTTCACGGCCGTATCCGGCTGGCGATGGCCAGCGCTCTCACGATGGAATCCAGGTTTCTCGCTCATCCCCCGTCAGCTCCTGCCCTCCGAGGGTTCGGGGTTTCAC
>Ga0134126_10008008_pt1 | contig 13276 bp, 11 predicted proteins | sample KB31752_FD_96881 | JGI IMG/M metagenome (GOLD analysis project Ga0134126, IMG submission 96881) | Terrestrial soil microbial communities with excess Nitrogen fertilizer from Kellogg Biological Station, Michigan, USA - KB3-175-2 | ecosystem: Environmental > Terrestrial > Soil > Unclassified ...
AAAAACACTACCACTATGTTCAAAACGTCTGTCCGAATTTCGCAGCTTGCAATGCGGTGTTCTATCCCGCTCAGGACTTGAGCCGCGAAGACAAACTCGGAACGGGCAAGGTCGAACTCGAATACCACTTGGCCGACGATATGCTTCTCTACGCAAGTTACAATCGCGGTGCAAAATCCGGCGGATTCAACTTCCCGCTGAGCAGCACGGGCCCCGCGGCACAACCACCCTCCACTCTGCCTTACAAGCCGGAACGATTGACGACCTACGAAGCAGGCTTCAAAACCGACTGGTTGAATCACACGCTCCAGATCAACGGCGAGGCCTATTATTACGATTACCACGACTTCCAATCATTTATTCTCTTGCCGCCTCTGACGACATTCCTTCGCAACAATCCGGCGATCACGAGGGGCGCCGAGCTCAGCATCAACGCCAAGCCGATCAAGGGCCTCTCGACGTCGCTGTCGGTCGACTACGTCAACAACCAGGTCTCCCAGGTGAATATTGCATCCCTGTCCGGTCTGCCCCTTTACTACACCAAGGAGGCTCCCTTTACTTCCCCTTGGCAGGCGACGGCCCTGGTGCGCTACGAATGGCCGCTGTTCGGCGGGTCTCTCGGCGTTCAGGGCGACGCAAAATTCATCGATGCGTATTTCTTTTCGCTGACGAACTACCAGTCAACGCGGCAACCGCACTTCACATTGTATGACGCCGATGTATCCTGGATGAGCGACAGTAAACGTTGGAACGTATCGGTCACCGGTACCAACCTGACCGACGTGCGTTACAAGACGGTCGGTTTTGACGTGGCTCCTCTGTTCGGCGAGGAACAGGTGGCGTACGGATTACCACGCTGGTTCAAGGTGCAGATTGGATACCACTTTTGATCTGCTTTGCAGCCTCGCGCGCGAGCACCCTGCGACTCTACGGTAGAATTCGGAACCAGGCAGGCAGAACTGACGTGCAGGGGCAAATCGATCATGACAAAATTGGAATCTGCGGAGGAGACTCCCTCGAGCCCGACTCGTCGTGTCCCTGCCGTCGAGAGGGTGCTGGAACATATCCTCACTGAGCTCGACACCGGTCAATTGCAACCGGGCGGCCGCGTCAACGCTGCGCGAATTGCGGCGACCCTGGATCTCAGCGTTGCGCCGGTAAGGGAGGCGCTCAGTATTTTGGCCGGTCGTGGAGTCGTGGAACTGCTGCCGGATCGCGGCGCGATAATGCGCCAGCTCACGCCCATGGATGTGATCCATTTGTGGGAAATCGTCGCGTCGATCGGTGCGGTCGGCGTGGATCTCGCCGCAAAGGCTGTCGACTCCGGAGCCGATCCATCGACCCTGATCGAGCGATACACGGCGATCTGCGACGGGCCTTTCGCCCTGTCGCCCCTGAGATTCCTGCTGCGCCTGAACGACTATCATTGGGCGGCTCATGAATTGGCGGGCAATCGCTACCTAACGCTCTCGCTCGAGTGCCTCGGCATCCCCTACTGGGATCACTACCTCGTGAAACTGATCGATGTAAGGGCACACCTCGAGGGTTATCTCACCAATTACCGTCGCATGCATGAGGCGATATTGGCCGGCGACGGTGCCGCGGCGGGCGCCATCCTTCGTTACCATGCCGCCTGGTCCATCAGCTTGGTTCGCAAGACGGCGGCTGATGTGGTACCGATACGCCGGAACGCGGATGCCCGATGAGACATCGAGTGGCGTTGATCGGCCTCGGTAGCGTCGGCGAATTGCACCTGGCAGCCTACCGCGGCATCGACACCATCGAAATCGTCGCTGCGGCAGAACCGAATGTGCCGCGACGCGAAGCACTACTGGCCGGCACCGGCATCCGAGGCTTCTCCGACCATCGAGAGTTGCTCCGCGTCTGTCGTCCCGATATCGCATGCGTGCTCACGCCGGCCGCCAGTCACGAGGAGATGGTCCTCGATTGTGCTGCGGCGGGCGTGAACGTGTTGTGCGAAAAGCCGATCGCCTTGACGCTCGAATCGGCCGAACGCATGCGCAATGCGTGTGACACCGCGTCCATTCGCTTCTGCTACGGAGCTTCCTATCGCTATCTACCCGCAATCCGCCAGGCGCGCGAACTGATCCGGGCGGGCGCAATTGGGCGAGTTCAATTGATGCGCGAGGACGCGATCGGCGGACGGGGCGAGGCAAACTGGCGTGCCCTTCCCGATGCCCATTATCCCGCCAACGGCCCAGGAGGGTCAGGCATGGGACTCATGGATCACGGGATACACCTCATCGACGTCTTTCGTTGGTTCGCCGATCAGGAAGTGGTTCGCGTGAATGGCCGCGGCAATATCAGTGGCGAGGCGCCGCGTACGGAATACCTTCACATGGAATTCGACGGCGGCGCCTCAGGGGTCCTCGTCTACAACGATGCAACCTTTCCGACTGCCCTCCCGACGGCCGGAGTGTTCGCCGAAGGCAGCGGTTGGGATAGCACGGGCTATGTGCCGGCGGGCGCCTGGTCAGCCAGTCCCGGTAGCATCGAGGTGTATGGTTCGGAAGGCAGCCTCAAGATTTATCACTACGCCAACGCTCTGTTCTTGTTCACCGAATCCGGCGCGCGGCGCATTCCGTTGAGCGGCCGGCCGAGTACCGGTCATTTCGGCACCCAAATCGAGGCTTTCATTTCGAGTATGAGCGCCGGGAGTCCGGTGCCGGTAGACGCCACTGCCGGTATTCGTGCACTGGCGGTTGCGCTCGCAGCGTACCAGGCCGACTCGACAAGGCGGACAATCGCTCTCTAGGAGTGCCAGGCCGACCGTGTGCGGATAGGCAAGACAACGGTCATTGCCGTGCAGCGGGCATATGGATCTCCAATGCTGTGTGAATGATGGCGCCGTCCTTTAGGATGAGCGCCGGGGCGATCTTCGCATCGGCCAGAACGGCGATGTCATCGAGTGGATTGCCGTCCACCAACACGAGGTCGGCGAAGGCGCCCGGCGCCACGCAACCCAGCCGCCCCTCCTGGCGCAGGATACGGGCATTGATGCTCGTAGCTTGGCGCAAAATATCGACCGGCGTGAAAACCGCGGCCCTCTCCGCGAATTCCAATCGCTGATGCGTTTCCAAGGGACCCAGCAAATCGGTGCCGAAACCAACGGCCACGCCCGCGTCGCGCAGGGTGCGAAGACCTTCGCGCATGGCGGTTTTCACCGGCACGAGTTTCTTCAACGATTCGGGCGGATAGCCCAATTCTGCGCCAAATCGTTCGATTACCGTAGCCACAGCGATCGTCGGCACGATGAATGTGCCGCGGTCGGCCGCCAGCCGCGCGGTTGCCGGGGAAATCATCGAGGCGTGTTCGATGCAATGCACGCCAAGCTCAATGGCGCGGCGAATACCGGAGTCAGGATGGCAATGAGCGGTGCAATATCGCTCGTGGCGTTCGACTTCCTCGACAATCGTCCGCACTTCACGGTCGCTGAATTGCAGGGCGTTGACGGAACCGGCTACGCTGGTAACGCCTCCCGACGCCGCGAATTTGACGAATGAGGCCCCGCGTCGCATCTGCTCGCGAATCGCCTTGGTGATCGCCACTTCCCCATCGACCGTCTGCGCAATGATGCCGCACCCGCCCATGCAGGACCAGTCCGTACCACAACCGCCGTTTTCCCTGTCGTGGGGATGGCGTAGATCACCATGTCCGCCCGTCTGGCTCAGCATGGGACCGCACCAAAACAAGCGCGGTGCGCGCAGCCAGCCCTGTTCGATGGCAAGCGCCAACCCAAAATCGGCTCCCCCGCAATCGCGAACAGTGGTGAAGCCCCTCAGCAAGGTTCGTTCCAGCATGACGTTTGCGCGTTGGGCGAGCAAGGTGACAGGCCGCGTTTCATTGCGGATCAGATTCACATCCTGGGCATACACGTGCACGTGAGCATCGATCAAGCCCGGCAGCAACACCCGCCCGCCGCAATCGACGGTGCGCGCGTGCGACGGAACGATGACGCCGGACCCGGCCGCGGCGATATGCTGTCCCTGCACGAGGACGGTCCAATCGTCGTGCAGCGCCGCACCGTGGCCGTCGAAGACCCGCGCATTGAGAAGTGCCAGCAGCCCATTGCCGGTCAAGGGACGTTCGTTGGAAAGACTCATGGCACCAAAACTATCTTGCCGACGTGATTGCCCGCGGCCGAGGCTTGGTGCGCTTTCACCACCTCATCCAAGGAAAAGCGTTGGGCGATGCGCGGCCTCAGTGCGCCGCCCGCAGTACCGAAGGTGATGGCATCGACAGCCGCTTCGAGGGCCACCGCATCACGCGGTAATCCGTTCACCACGCTTCCGGTGTAGTTGTATATGGTGAATCCGATGAGCGTCAGGGCGCCGAGCACCATGGGATAAATCGTCGCTTCGATCCGCGGACCGCTCAAGGCTCCGTAAAAGAGAACTCGGCCTCGATGGCGCATCATCGCCAGTAGTTGCTTCGTCCCTGGGCCGAGGACCGGGTCCATGGCCACATGCACGCCGCCGGCGCTGATTGTCTTGACCTGGGCGGCGATATCCTCCGACCAGATGAGTACGTGGTCGTATCCGAATCCATGCAACAGCTGCGCTTTCTCTCGGCTGCGCACGGCGCCGATGACACGTGCGCCGGCGAGCTTGGCCATCTGCATCGCGGCAATGGAGGTGGTCGCGGCGGCGGCATTCAAGAACAGCCATTGGCCCATCCTCAAGCCGCATTCGCGGAACAGCGCCAGGTACATGGGCACATACGCCAGAGTCCACGCCGCGCCTTCTTCATGATTGAAGGCCGCGGGGGTATGAAACAAAGCGCTCACCGGCAGCACTGCGTATTCGCCGTACAACGGGTAGCGTGGAATCGAAAAGCTCGAGATCGAACTCACCCGGTCGCCCACTTTGAAGCCACCCACGTCCTCGCCGACCGACTCGATCACGCCGCAGGCCTCGGTCCCCAAACCGGACGGAAACGTCGGCTGTTCGAGGTAGGTTCCCGAGCGGAACATGGCGTCTCCCTGCGTGACGCCGATGGCGAGAACCTTGATGCGGACTTCGCCGCGCCCGGGCTCGCGGATCGGGGCATGCCCGATGCGCAGCACCTCCGGGCCGCCGAGGCGGTCAAACAGCACGATACGGTAATTCTGAGGCATTTTTGTTGGAGCACCGTTAGTTGGGAATCAAGCGCACGCTCAAGCGTTCGGCACCTTCTAGAATGCCGTTGCCCATGCTTCTGTAAGAATCATCGCCGCGCGTGAGCTCGATATGCTTCGTCCGTTCCAGGAGCTGGCGGTAGGCGATGCGCATCTCGACGCGGGCAAGCGCATTGCCGATGCACATATGAGGGCCGGCCCCGAGCGCAAGATGCCGATTCGGCTTGCGCGTGATGTCGAACTCTTCGGGACGATCGATAGCCGAGGGGTCCCGGCTGGCGGACGCGTTCCACAGAGCAATCGAGTCGCCTTTGTTGATCTGCACGCCGTCGATTTCGGTATCGACCATCGAAATCCGGTCTTGCTTGCGGATCGTGCCGCGGTAGCGAAGCATTTCTTCCACCGCCGAATCGATCAGCTCGGGGTGTTTTCGCAGCAATGCCAGCTGCTCCGGGTGCCGCAGCAGCTCCTGCAAGCCGTGTGCGAGCAAATTCGTGGTGGTTTCGTTGCCTGCGGCCAGGATCAGGATCGACATGCCCACCAAATGGCGCGGGTTATCCAGCATTTTCGTCAACTTGGACAGAATATCCTCTCGAGGCTGCCTCTTGACGCGCTCGATGTGCTCGTCCAGATATTCGGTCATTTCGGCCATGACGCGCCCGACGCGTGCAATGACCTCCTCGTGATTGCTCTTCCAGAACACCGGCCGTCCATCATCCCTCGCGATGTCGATGGTCATCGCACGCATCCGCGCACGATCCTTCGGAGGAATGCCGACGATATTGCAGACCACGCGAACGGTCGCAGTGCCGGCGAAATCCTCCACGAAATTGATTTCGTCTTTCCCGATGCACTCATCGAGTGTGGCCTTGACCTCGCGCTCAATCATCGGCATAAGCGGTGCCATGGCGCCGGGCATGAACAGCGGCGCGGCGATGCCGCGGTAGTGGGTGTGGGTGGGCGGATCGTTGCCGATCAGGATGGCCGCATCTCCGAGGGCCTTCTCATTGTACTCGGGACTTCGCTGACTCGACCACGTCTTCCAGTCCAGAAGCATGGGCCGAATGTCGGCGTCGTGAAAGAAGGACACCACCGGCATCAACGTGCCATGGTGACGCCAAGCACGTCCCTGCTCCCGCATGCGCTTGAGCTCTTCATAGGGGTGGCGTTCGAAATAGGCGGACAAGGGATCGAAGTCCGGGCCGCCGTCCGGCAATGCGGGTCGAATGCTGGGCTCGCTCACGGAGTATCTCCTTTAAATCTGATGGACCGGCAATCGAACGGTCAGACCGTCCAGCTCTGCGGTCAACGTGATCTGGCATGCCAGGCGTGATTCACTGGTGGGCCGGATCGCGCCGGTAAGCAGGCCCGCCTCATTCGGGTCGGCGGCCGGAAGCTTCGCCATCCACTCGGGCGGTACGTACACATGGCAGGTGGCGCAGGCGCAGAAGCCTCCGCACTCGGCGAGAATTCCGGCAATGCGGTTATCCACGGCGGTGGTCATCAGAGAGTCGCCGGGCGATCCTTGGACGACGCGTTCCTCGCCGACCGCGTCAATGAAGCGAATGGTAATCATGTCGTGCTCGTCGGCATGGAGAGAGAGGGCGGCGGGACTTCCGAGCTGATACCGGAGGCCGTGAGCTGCTCGTACAACTTGGCGGACTTCGACTTCAGATTCTCCATCACGGCGGCGGGTATATAGATGTCCCGCGCGTCGTGCTTGCCGCCGGATATCACGACCTGCAGAATTCCTTCGACGTCACCGACATTACGGAATGCCCGGTGCACCCGCGGCGGCACCGAGAAGGTGTCGAATCGCCCCAGCCGTCTCGCGTGTTCGCCCGACTCTCCCCAGCGGAACTCGAAGGTCCCTTGCAACACGGTAAAGGTCTCGTAAGTGGCCTTGTGCGCATGCAGTTGCGGGCCCTGCCCCGGCGGGCACACGGCGAGCGTAATGGTGATACCGGCGGCTCCGATGATGGGAGCGGCGGATGACACTGCCGTCTGCGCTCCCGCCTCGAGCCCGACGACGGGGAGCAGCTTGCGCGAGTAGATGACATCCAATGCATCCTGCGGAATCGTAGGGTCGCATTGGATCTGCAGGGGTTTCAGATCGGCGTAGCACGCGAATCTTGCGGTCAGAGAATCTTCGGTCATCGCATCTCCCGGTCTGATGGTGCCTCTATCGTCTAGTCATATTAACGATAATATTGAATGGCGCGCAACGTCTTTTTCTATATTACTAGTTGATATTATCGATAATCTGTTATACGGTTGTTCGTGATCGATGCAATCAGCGGCGCTGAAACGCAGGTGAGTCCCTGGAATCTTCCCGGGGAAACGCCCAATGAAGGGGATGCGAGCCTGGATGAAAAAAAATGTCGGGGTCCAAAAATATTCTCCGCCCGTTCCCGGCTTTTCGCGGGCACTTCCGCCTTCACCGCCGGTGATACGCATCGATCTCAACTCGACCGGCTTCTAGGCCGGCATCTATTGCTTAGGGCTTGATCAAACTTTGGAGCGAGGAATGGCCATACTTCGAATACTACGATCCCCTCTTGTCCTCGCCGCCGCACGCGGTGCCGTGTCGCTGCCCACTGACGTCATGCGTCCAATGCACGGCATCCTGGCTCTGCTTCTGGTTCTGTCGGCCGTGCCGCTTCATGCGCAGGACGCGCGCACACAGACGGGTGAATTGCAGGAGATCGTGGTCACCGCCCGGTTCCGCCCGGAGTCCGCGCAAAACGTCGGCGAGTCCATCCGGGTATTCGCCAACCAAGAGCTGCAAGATCTTGGAATCAATTCGGTTGAAACCCTGGCCGCCCTGACACCCGGTCTTTCCATTCAGGATCGCGGCCCGAATCGAAACGAGATTTCGATCGAAGGCGTGGGACGATCGGTGTTCCAGCAGGACCGCACGCTCTCCATGGCAAGCGTCGGGTTATATCTCGATGACGTGCCGATCGACATCCCGGTCGGCGCCCAGCTCGACATCCCCTCTTTCGACCTGCAACGCGTCGAGGTGCTGCGTGGGCCCCAGGGCACTCTGTTCGGCGCGGGTGCAGAAGCGGGTGCCGTGCGCTACATCTCTCAGAACCCGGATTTGAGCCGTTTCGATGGGACGGCTGAATTCGCGTTCACCTCGACGGCGGGCGGCGACTTGGGATACGCGGCTCGGGCCGCTGCGGGCATTCCCGTCATTCCCGGCGAACTCGCCGTCAGACTGGTGGCCACGCAAACCGGCGACGAAGGCTATATCGCGAATCTCGCCGACGGCGACAAACACTCCAACGGTTATCGTGCCACCACCGCGCGCCTGGTCGCGCTTTGGCAGCCGACCGAGGCTCTGCAATCGCGATTCCTCGTCAATTACCAATACGCGCACCAGAACGCGCTCGGCAATGTATCCGACGCGGACACGGCGAGCTTCTCGGCCTTCTCCACCGCCGGCAATTACGTGAACGACACCTCGACCGTGTTCAGTGAACATCTGAGCTATAACTTCGGGCCGGTCTCGATCGAGTCGATCTCGAGCTACTTCGATCGGGACCGGAATAGAGACGTATTCGAACCCGTCTATACCGGCGAGTTCGGACTCATTGGAAACGCCCTTGGCGCGACGGCCGATAATCAAGTCGACACCATCGATGAGATGCGCTATGGCCAGGTTTCCCAGGAAATTCGCGTCATCTCCGATCCGAATCAGTTCATCACCTACGTCGCGGGCGGCTTCTTCCGGAATTTCCATCTGAAGGAAAACGTCGACTACGAATCGCAGGACTTTGTGGAATTTGCTCCGATATTCGCCAACCTGCTCGGCGTGCCCGCGCCGGCGAATCCGTCGCAGTTCGCCAGTGGGCTTGCGGGACAGCTCGGACTGAACACGCTGTACAATGCACCCCCAACGGACATCGTTTACAACAATGGCCGGCAGTTATCCGGGTTCGTGGAGGGAACCATCCACTTCAACGAACGGCTACGCCTGACCGCCGGGGTGCGCAGGCATCACGAGGTCATCGACGCGAAGTCGCTGGGAGCCGGGGCGGATTTTCTTTCCACGCTGTCACCGCCGATGACGTTCGTCGCATCGACATCGGCCAATGCCTGGCTGCCTAAATTCTCCCTTGAATTCAACCCGATTGACAACCTTCTCCTGTACGCGACCTATACCGAAGGCGTTCGGGACGGCAACCTCAATGCCGCCAGTAAAGTCGCCTTGATCGCAAAGCAGAACCCGGCGCACGCCGATCAAATCGAAACGTTCGCCCCGGAGTTCGAGAAGTCCGCTCAGGTGGGAGTCAAGGGGTCGGCGCTGGGCAACCGGTTGATGTGGGCGGTGTCGTCGTACTACAACTGGATCAAATCGCTGCAGGGCTATGGCACGGCAAATTTCCAGGGTGAGACGGTCGGCGTCATCGAAAATATCGGCGACGGACACAGCGCCGGCATCGAAGCCGAAATTCGCGCGCGGCCGGCGCCCGGACTCACGTTGTTCGCGGGCGGAACGCGGATCAAATCGGTGATCGACTCGATTTATCCGGACCTCGTTTCCCCCGTCACGACCGTTCCGGGGCAACGATTGCCGTTCGTTCCGAACTACACCCTATCCGGCGGCGGCGAGTGGGAGCACGCGCTCGGCGGGTCCGGCTGGGACGTATTCGCGAACGGCACCGAGACCTACACCGGAAATTACACCACCTACTTTCAGCATCCGCCGGGCAGTCCGCAGAACCCCCTATTGGGAGACTATGCGATCGCGAATTTTCGGGTGGGAATGCACAACGAACGTTGGACGGCCGATCTCGGCGTAGCGAATGCGTTCGACCGGCGCGCGATCGTCTCGCTGTCTCCGGTCCAGGCACTGTTTACCTCTTATGGGCTGCGTTTACCGGCCGGCGCGAACATCGACGATATGCAGATGTGGCGCCCCCGTACCTTCACGCTCACCTTTCGCGCCAAGTTCTGAGGCTGGCTGAGGGAGCGGCATGTCGGAATGGGATCGGCTATCACTCGACAAATCGGCACGCCTGTCAAGAGTTGCGCATCTGAAGGGGGGCAAGCAGGTCGCGCACCACCAAGTGCGCGACCTGCTTCACGGGGTGCTCGAGTCCGGCGATCGGGTTTGTTTGGAAGGGAACAATCAGAAACAGGCGGATTTTCTGGCTCGAGCTCTGGCCTCGCTCGACCCGGGCTTCATCCACGGACTGCACATGGTGCAGTCCGTACTCGCCCTTCCTGAGCATCTGGATGTATTCGAACTCGGGATCGCCTCCCGCCTGGATTTTTCGTTTTCCGGCTCCCAGGCCCGGCGCCTCGCCCAACTGCTTGGCGCGGGGCGCCTTCGCATCGGCGCAATCCATACCTATCTGGAGCTGTACGCGCGCTATTTCATCGACCTGACGCCCCGGGTATCCCTGGTCTGTGCGCAGGCCGCGGACGCGGATGGCAATCTGTACACCGGTGCGAACACCGAAGACACCCCGGTAATCGTCGAGGCCACCGCCTTCCGCAACGGCATCGTCATTGCGCAGGTCAACGAGGTCCTGCCGCGGTTGCCGCGCGTCGATATTCCCGGCGATTGGATCGACTTCGTGGTCACGAGCCCGACGCCCTACTACATCGAGCCGTTGTTCACGCGCAATCCCGCGCACATCTCAGAGATCGATATTCTCATGGCCATGCTGACGATCAAGGGTATCTATGCGCCGTACGAGATCGACCGGCTGAATCACGGCATCGGCTTCAATACCGCCGCCATCGAGCTGCTGCTGCCCACCTATGCCGCGGCCTTGGGCCTAAAGGGCAAGATCTGCCGCCATTGGGCCCTCAATCCGCATCCTGCGCTCATTCCCGCGATCGAGGCGGGCTTCGTCGAAAGCGTCCACTCCTTCGGAGCTGAGCTCGGCATGGAGCGCTACATTCGGGCCCGCCCCGATGTGTTCTTTACGGGCAACGACGGCGGCATGCGCTCCAACCGGGCCTACAGCCAGATGGCGGGACATTACGCCTGCGATCTATTCATCGGCTCGACGTTGCAGATCGATCTTGACGGAAACAGCTCTACCGCAACGTCCGGACGGATCGCCGGCTTCGGTGGAGCGCCCAACATGGGCGCTGATGCACGCGGCCGCAGACACGCAACCGAGGCGTGGCTGAAAGCCGGCCCGGAAGCCGGCAAGACGAACGGCATGCCGCGCGGACGCAAGCTCGTCGTACAGATGGTCGAGACCTTCCGTGAACACATGACACCCATATTCGTCGAGCGCCTCGATGCTTGGGATCTGGCCGAGCGCGCAGGCTTCGCGCTGCCACCGGTGATGATCTACGGCGACGATCTCACCCACATCGTGACCGAGGAGGGCATCGCCAATCTGCTGCTGTGCCGCAGCCGCGAAGAGCGGGAGCAGGCGATCCGCGGCGTCGCAGGCTTTACGCCGGTCGGCCTCGGCCGTGATCGCGGAGCCGTTGAAAATCTTCGGGATCGAGGCATCATTTGCCGTCCTGAGGATCTCGGCATCGGCAGGCGCGAGGCGACTCGCGAACTGCTCGCGGCAAGATCGATGAAGGATCTGGTGCGCGCATCCGGCGGTCTGTACGAACCGCCCACGCGCTTTCGTAGCTGGTGAGGCTGTCCCATGGAGACGCTTTACTATGACTATCGCGGCGGCGTGGCACCCTGTCCAGCAAAGTGCTGGGTGCTGGTAGGCGTCCTGGGTTCGGGAAATCTTGAGGTGTTGGTCGAGAGCGCGCCGGAACTCGCCGGGAGCTTTGCCGTGGAAGTCGTGACCTCTGCCACCGGCTTCGGCCGCATCTGGCAGGCGGTCCTGGACGACGTCTGGACCCGATGGCTGCTCGCCGACGTGCGCGTTTGCATCAACGACTGCGGCGCGACCCCGTCTGTCGTGGCATTGCGCATCGACCAGGCGCTTGAGGAGTTCACCACATGAATTGCAGTTTTCGGGAGGCCACCGCACGGATGCGCATCGCCGGTTTAGTCGATGAGGGATCCTTCATCGAATTCCTCCCTCCCCCGCAGCGCACCTGCAGCCCGCATCTGCGAGCTCTGGACCTGCCTGCCGCGTTCGACGACGGAGCAATCGTCGGGCGAGGCCGGATTGCCGGGCATGCTCTGCTGCTCGCCGCACAGGAAGGCGGCTTCATGGGCGGATCGGTCGGTGAGGTTCATGGAGCGAAAATCACGGGACTCCTTGAGCGGGCGCAGCGAGAAAATCCGGCGGCGGTCCTGCTGCTGGTGGAATCCGGCGGGGTGCGCCTGCACGAAGCCAACGCAGGGCTGATCGCCGTCTCCGAGATCATGCGTGCTGTGCTGTCGACACGCACGGCCGGTGTTCCGGTTCTCGTTCTCAACGGCGGCCAGTACGGTTGCTTCGGCGGCATGAGCATCGTCTCGCGTCTTTGCGACGCCATCATTATGAGCGAGGAAGGCCGCATGGGCCTGTCCGGTCCCGAAGTGATCGAAAGCGCCTGCGGCGTCGAAGAGTTCGACTCCCGCGACCGCGCCTTGGTATGGCGCACGGTCGGAGGCAAGCACCGCTATCTCACCGGCGACGCGGCAATGCTGGTCGAGGATGATGCCGCCGCGTTCCGTGCGGCGGTTTTACAGCTCCTCGATTCGATAACGCCGAACTTGAGTCTCGGCGCACTGCTGGCCGAACACCAACGGCTCGGCGAACGGCTGGCGAGATTCGGCGGCTGCTCGGACGCGCTCGAGGTATGGCGTCTGCTGGGCGCCGAAGCTCCCGAATCGCTGCCGCTGTTGGAGATCGCGGAGTTTCTCGCGGTGGCCCCGTCGCGAGGTCGTTCGTGAATCCAAGAACGCTGTTGACCGAGCTGTTCCCTCTCGGCCACGAGGTCCGCTTCGAGGCGGAATTCTTCGCCGGCGCCGCCCGTACGGCGGTCGGCCCGGTTCATGTGATCGGGACGGTGAACGAGGTGCTCATTGGCGTGGAACTGGCGCATCGGCTGGCCGCTGAGACGCTCGCCGTCGTACAGGCGCATCCCGGACGGCCCCTGGTGCTGATGGTCGATACGAACGGCCAACGGCCCGGCCGCCGCGACGAACTGCTGGGTATCGATGGCTACCTGGCGCTCATCGCCAAGTGTCTGCATTTCGCGCGG
>Ga0134126_10008009_pt1 | contig 13274 bp, 11 predicted proteins | sample KB31752_FD_96881 | JGI IMG/M metagenome (GOLD analysis project Ga0134126, IMG submission 96881) | Terrestrial soil microbial communities with excess Nitrogen fertilizer from Kellogg Biological Station, Michigan, USA - KB3-175-2 | ecosystem: Environmental > Terrestrial > Soil > Unclassified ...
ACTTCTCAAGCCAACTCAGAAAGTTTCCCCACCATGATTAAAACTAAAGTGCGCCGAGTTTTCTACTTGTCCGCCCTGCTCGATAGTCAACTGCTCGACCTCGCAAAAGCGAACGGTGCAACTTTAAGCGAAACGGCTCGCATGTTGCTTGGGCTGGCACTAAAGAAAAGCTTGCGCTCCAAATAGCAAAATCGCACCGCGCCGTGAATGCGGGTGTTGCGAGCAATACTCTTCACAAATCCTTCCACCGGATACATCCCCCCATGCATAGCTCTACTCCCCCGATTGGCTGGGAACACGATGACGTGCGCCCCTTATCTTCTAAACCAAACTTCCACAGCATCGATATCCCGGGCAACCCAGGACTTGCCGACCCCAATCAGCCCAAAGATCCCGAACTGTTCGCGACCGCGCAAGTCGTTCTCGAAGCGGTAAGCAGGATTCACGATCTCCCTGCCCGATGTGATTGCGGAGAGCGCTTCCAAGGTGTCCCATCGGAACGCCGCTACACACTGATCGGCCAACAAGGGAACGGAGCCGACCCCGAGGTTCGAACGGTTTGCGGCACATGCTACGACAGATTGAGATTGCCCGCGCCAACGCCGGAGGAAGATTACGAAACGAAGCTTGTCCGCTTCGCGCACGACGGCGGTGCTACTCAAAAACAGATCGCCGCCATGTTCGGGTTGTCGCAATCCAGTGTGTGCCGGATTCTGAAACGCATCAAGCTCGCAAAATAGCTGAATAATTCTTGAATATTCCAGACCATTGGTAGGGGCGTGTGCTCACACCCTAAATCCGGTGGAAACGGGGCTGCTTTAAACGAAGCGGTCCCGCGGAGTTCCACCCGCACCTCCTTGCGCGCTTCCCGAAGGCGCCGTCGTTTTTGTACATCGAATTGCGCGCGCAATGGGCCCTCCGGAGTCTTCTAACCACGCTCTTTTCCGGCGTAACAACTCTGATTAAGCCGACCACACCTCCGTGGTTGACAGCATCGCCGAACCTCCAGCACTAAGCTGAGGCTCCTTCCTTGGTTCCCATCACTTATTTGCACTAAGGCTTCACGTGAAAACTCCCTCCACCATTCCCTCACAGGTTTACAAAATTCTCGCGCTGTTGTGCTTGCTTCCCGGCGTCTGCTTTGGACAAGGTGCGCATCGCATCGGTCAGGTTTTCTCCCGCGGCTCGGGCGTGTCGGCGAACATTGTTCCTTTCGCCTCGATTCTTGTCTGCCCTGCCGGCACCAATTGCAACACCACGTCGCAGTTGTTCAGCAACATCGGCCTGACCATCACCAAGCCAAATCCTGTCATTGCGGATTCGAACGGCGTCTACGACTACTACGCGACGCCCGCCTGCTATGACGAGCACATCTCGGCACCTGGAATTACTGCGTACACGGTCTTCAACGTCTGCTCGGTCAACGGATCAGGTAGCGGTATTGTCTTACAAGCCGACGGCACAAACCTGCCCGAACAAAACCTTCTAAACTTCAATAGCACTACTCCTGCCCCGCCTGCCGGAAACTCCAATGTCACCTTTCAGTACGATTCTCAGGGAGACCTGTCGGCATACGTCACAACTTCTTCGAGCGGTTGCTCGGACTGCGTGATCACTGACCCCAACGCAACACAGTCCGTCAACCAGCCGCAGGGCAGCACGCTTGAATCGACCTCCTTTGCGAATCAGTATTACGCCAGTTTGTTCGGGACCGGATCGAACGGGATTGAGACGGTCTACAGCAATACGAATGACTGCCTGGCGCAAGGGAACGCAATCTCCTTCGGCTGCTTCATTCAAGTTTCTCCGCTCTACACGAACGCCGATGCACCGCAGGGGTGGAAGTTCGGCGGTGACAATTTCGGTGGCGCGACCGGCGCGACCCAGATGCCTCCAGGAGCTGCGGCCGAGGATACGCGCAATGGGACGACAACACTTCTCTTCCACGACCCGATGAATCCGGCAACTGCCCAAAACGGCGGCGTAGCTATCCGCAATGACTGGGACCTGAATCTACAGCAAAGAGTTGTTGCTAATAGCGGAGCAGCTTCGACAGGCCTCCAGGTGGCTGTCAATGCTTATGCGGGCGGCTTCGACTTCGGCTTTTATCCATTCATGCCGCAGTACGTGAACCAGGATTACCGGTATGGACTGAATCTGACGCAAGACAACTGGACCGACGGCGTCGACTTCGGCGAGCTGGAAGTGATGAATCACCACGGTCAAGGGGATGCCTATTTGGAGTGGAAAAGGCTTCTTTGCGACGGCGGAATTCTTGCCGGGAACTCCGAAGGATGCGGGATCGCCGATACAGAAGCGGGTGAAGACCCAACTGTGTTTGCGGGAACAATTACATCGGTTACCCCAACCGCGATTGCGGTCAACGGAACACAAGGTCAAGGCACCGAGGGACCAGAACGACTGCTGTTGGACATTACTAGCGCATCGATCATCAATCCCGGAACCGCGCCTTCTGGATACGTTGGGCCGCAGACGACTGGATCGGCTTCGAATTCGGCTGTCATGCCGCCGCAAATGCTGGACTCGACCCAGAGCTTTCCTGTGTCCACGATGTTTCAGTTATGCAACCCCGCTTCGAATAACGGCGCAGGCGGCGCGGCTGGATGCACGGCAGGGTCACAACCTATCGGCGTGATTCCTTCGACTCCGTTGAATATCTCGATTACGGCTGGTTCAGTTACGTCGAATGTCGGCTCTTTCACGGGCACAAATGCTTTAGTGGCTGGCCAGCAGGTTATCTTGTACGGTTTCTCTGGCAACGGTGCCTCGTTGAACAATCTTCCCGCCACCGTGCTTTCGAGTGGTTTAAGCACCTCCGCATTTCAAGTCAGCGTGACCGCAGCCAACATTGCTTCGACCGGCGCGGGCAAGAGTACAGAGTCGCCCACCGGATTCTCCCCGCAGCAGACTGTTGTGTTGAATGTGGTCGCGCCGTACACCGGAACGGGCGGCGATACCAACGGATTGCCGGCTGGATTCTGTAGTTCCAGCACGTTGCAGTCTTCGAACTCGGGAGCGAGTTGCTATCTGCCTGCTTCCGGGGTTCTCTACCTGACGGATGGAGTGGAGTACGAGTCCGACAACTATACCTACAACTCCGGCACGCAGCAAGTCACGATCACAAACATGCAGTTCCCACACCTGAATGGTGTGGTGGCGGCTTATGGCGGTCTGGCAGGATACGCGATTCAGGACAACGCTAACATCGCCAATTCTTCCTCTGGAATTGGTGTGACGGGCACAATCGCTCCGACTTATGCCATTGCCGGTTCGACTGCGACATCTATCTCCTACATTCCGCAGAGAACCAATGAACAGTATGGCTTGCCGACACTTGGGGTGATGAATACGTCGAACACGCCGGATACCGGAGCGTGGGGAGCACAGCTTTACTTCTCCGTCGGTATGAGCGGATTTTCGAATTCTGGCGGAACAGTGACCTTCAACATGGCGTCACCGCCGAACTATGACGGAGGCTTCAGCAAGTTCAACGGACTGAAGCCGAACATCGTTGTTTCCAGCAACACGACCTATAGCTGTACTGCCTGCACGATTACCTGGGTGAGCGGAAACACCTTTACCTACGTTCCTTCAGCCCCTAGCGGTTCGACCCCGAGCAGCGGAACGATCACCTACAACAACGATACCTATACCATCTACCCGGCGGTTCGCGTGAAAAGCGTGTATGACACCGCAAATAATCAGGTGGACGGAACGATCCTTCCCTACCCTTTCAACACGCCGATGGGTACAGGACATTCGGCACGAGAAGCTCATTATCAGAAATTAGCGATGGCGGGAAGGCATGATTCCGTTTATGAAGTTCAGCCGGAAGATTATTTAGGAAATTTCGGTCAAAGCATCGTCTACGGAGGATTCTTTCAGGGCACGCAAACGGGACTGGCGATCGAAAACCAAACGGCAGATAACGCTTACCAGGGTCGCGGCGGAACACGAGTCATACCGACAACAGGATTCACCATGGGCGGGGATTGGCAGACCAGCATCCTTCTAACTCCCCCTGATAACAGCGTGATTCAAGTGCTCGGTGGGAAGGGCGCATTCGGTATATCGAATCCATACAGCAACTTCAATTTCCTTGCTGGCCCTGCCCTAGCTTCGCAGAATCCACAGCCTGGGACCAATGCATTAGATTGCCTGAACTACGATCCGAATTATCAGGAGGCGAACCGCAGCAAGGGAACGTTTAGCGGACGCTGGTGGTTCTTCAACCAATGCAATACTCTGGCATCGACTGAAGCGACTGGTTTCCAATTTCCACAGTCTTTTGGCACGGTTGAGGCTGGATACTTCGTTGCTGACCAAGGTGTGACGGCGAAGAACGTCAACGCCAAGAACATCTTCACGTCGCAATCTTCCGGAATCACCATTTTCTCGAACGTCGAAGGAACACCCGGCTCGACCACGTACAACTACTGGGTTGTCGGCAACGCTGCCGGTGGTGGACAGACACTTCCGCAAGCCTTCAGCGTGACCACTGGCCCCGCAACACTGAATGGAACGAACTACATCCAGATTTGTATGCCGTATCAGAGCCAATATGGAAGCTACGACATACTGCGAACCTCGACAGCGACATCAGTGGCGACAGCGGTTGTGGTAAATGGAACGAGCGTCCTGCCAGCTCAACCAGCAAACTACTCCTGCTTCAACGACACTGGTGGATCGACTTCTGCTTATTCCGCACCAACTTCGAATACCACGGGCGGCGGCATCTTTAAGGGACCAATCGTAGCCAACGGAATACAGAACACCTCTGTATCGGTCGCCGGATGCGCACAGTATGATTCTTCTGGCAACGAAAGCTCCACGGGAACTGCTTGCGGATCAGGCGGAGGCGGGGGTTCCGTCACCTCGGTTGCGATGACCGCACCATCATGGCTGACAGTCGCGGGTAGTCCGATCACTTCAACCGGAACCTTAGCAGTCTCGGGAACCAGCGAGCCTGCGAACGAATTCCTTGCTACGCCGAACGGTTCTTCAGGCGCCGTCTCACCGCGCGCGATTGTTGCTGCTGACATTCCCACTTTGAATCAAAGCACGACAGGAACCGCGGCAAACGTGACCGGTGTTGTGGCGACGGCAAACGGTGGCACAGGCCTGAATGCAAGTTCTTCAACCGGTGTACCGGGATTTTCATCCGGCACGGTCACGATCAGCACAACTCTGCCTTCTGGTTTGAGTGCATCGTCCATGACCCTGACCAGCCCCACGCTGATTACTCCCGCACTGGGCACTCCGGCATCGGGCGTATTAACAAATGCAACCGGCCTGCCGCTTTCAACCGGCGTAACCGGAAACCTTCCTAACGCCAATCTCGCTACCATGACCGCAAACACGGTTCTTGGGGCGACTTCCGCCACAACGCCGTCTAACTTGACGCTTCCATCCTGCTCCGGTGTAAGCAACGCGCTGACCTACACGACAGGAACGGGATTCGGATGCAACACGATCTCTGGCGGAATTTCTGGGCTGACCAGCGGCTACCTTCCACTTGCGGGGAGTTCCACATCCCTCACCGGCAACTCGCACATGGACGACGGCGTGACAAGCGCGGGAACGATTACCTCGACAGAGAACTTCGTTGCGCCGAGTTTAGGAACCAGCGGATCAGCCCCGCAGATTCGGAGTAACTCCGCTTCCAACAGCGATCTGGCAGGTCAGCTGTCCCTTTCAGGCGGAACAGGAACCTACAGTTTCGCGAATGCTTACGCAACTGCCCCGGTCTGCGTCGGTTCGGATACGACTGCGGTGAATGCGGTGAAAGTAACGACAACGACTACCACGTTGACGATTACCGGGACAGGAACCGATGTGGTGTCATACATCTGTATTGCTAGAACGTAGTGATTATTCATTTGCGTGAATACTCTCAACTATGTTGAGGGACATCCTTGGTCTCTCGCCTGCTAACGCGGGCAGCAGCGGTTTCTTTTTCATCGAGGGAAGCCGCTGCCACTTTCCCCTCGTCGCCCGTCCTCGGGCAGTAGTGTGTCCATACTGCACCAACGTGCCACCCTCAAAGGAAACAAAATGCACACAACACACCCCGCATCGGATTGCGATCCCGGTGAAATTTTGACTTCGCAGGCTTTCTACATCACAGCGGATCTCAAAAGGCGGCTTCGAGACGAGTGCCTGCTCCGAGAATGCTCGCAATCTCAGCTACTCCGAGAACTTTTAAGGGCACATTTGCACCTGCGCCGATAATTTCCTGCCCGGCTTGAACGGTAACTCAACCCAATGAAACCGAAACCCGATCTACTTTTACGAATTTTGTGCTGGCTCGGAAATATGAACTATCCGCCAGCGCACCCCATCCTCTGTCGATGCAGCGACGGCGAAAAGCCGCTGGTGGAATTTGTCCATATGGGCCGACATCGTTTTGACTATCGTTGGCGTCCGGCTTCTGATCCGACCGTGTTTGAAGGCGGATTCTAGGACAACCATGGATCGAACAGATTTCGATTCAAGCCGCTGTGATCCGAAAAGAATCTAGGCCCCTATACTCGGACGCACATTTTTTCGTCTAATGATTCAGCCGACACCACAAGCTGCAATGAAACTTCGTAGCGAAATTCTGCGCGAACCCGTGGCGCCGCGCCCGAAGCGTCGCCGCGGTGGGTTACGGCTGCGCCTCCCGCGCTCTCCTCGAAAGGTCGTGATTGTGGTTATCGAGCTTGCCCCAACGCGAACAAATCAACGCATTGTGTGCCGAATCCGGTGAACAGGCCGGCCGCAGCACCGCCCGACCTTCACAAATTCCATTTTCTGGACATTTTGGGAGCGGCGAAGAGACCACAGAATGAGTTTAAGTTTGCCCCGGGATGCTCACCCGAGGCAGAGGCCGCCCCTAAGCAAGGTGGTAGTGACTGCGCCGCGACTCTGACCGCGGCGCGGTCCTCAATCAACGCCAGCCAGAGAATCCCAATCAGTCAGAGGCCACATGAGTTATCAAGCTACAGATTATGTTTTGCAACTTCGCGACTTAACTGTTACAGAAAAGGCAGTCGCCTTCGTCCTTGCCTGCCACGCAAATGAGGACGGCTCAAACATCTACCCGTCAATGGAGACCGTTGCAAAAGAATCCGGGCTCGCGTTTCGTCAGAACGCTAGTGAGATCGTTCACCGGCTCGAAGGGAAGAAGGTCATTCAGGCGATGTCAGAGAAGATTGGTGGCCGTCCGGGAGCAGACCACTCGGGAACGACACACTACAGATTCCCCGGCGTTCCTCAGTTCAATCTTATGAAAGCGCAGTCCACAACTGCACTTTCTTCTGAAAAGCGCAGTTCACAACTCCGAAAGTGCAGTCCTGAACTCCGTAAAGTGCAGTCCACAACTCCGAAAGTGCAGTCAACGACTGCACGAATAGTACCTAATAGTAAAGAGAATAGTAAAGAAGAGAGCGGCAACCCCTCTTTCCCTCTTGAGCCTGAAAAGCGCGGACAAGACAAAACGCGCGCGGAGGCCAAAAGTCCAGAAAATGGAAATTCAGAATCAAGCGCGCGCGATTTCTTTGTTTGGCTCGTCGGCAAATTCCCCGGCATATATCTTTCGGAGAAGCAAAAGAGCGAGCTGTCGAAGGCTATCGCCGGCGCGGAGTATGGATTGCCCATTCTGAAAGATGCTGCGTGCGAAATTTTGGAGGATCTAGACCTATCAAATTCTTTTGATCGTAGCCAGGGTCGAACAGCCCTCGTTGCCAATCTGCTAGACAGTTGCGAGGCGGTCTCACGAAACCGTAAACAACGTGCCGCAGACCAGGAAGCGCATGACGCCGGGAAAATTTACCTTGAAAGACAAGCAGCCGAAGATCGTGGCCGCCTCGCGGCTGCAAGAGCAGCGGAAGCCGAACTCGTCGAAGCCGAACTCGTCTGGGACTGATTTTAGCGGTGGATTTTTGCCCCGGGTTCCATCGGCAAGATTTTTCCGATGCCGAGGCAGCCAAACCCGCAGCGACGCGTCCTAGGGGCGTTTACGCGAAATGTCTAGAAAATGGAAATCCATAAAGGACGATAAGACGTGCCCGCATCCACTGACCTAATCGAACTGTATGCAACGATCATCCCCGCGAAAGGGAATCTGCCAGCCTGTCAAGAGGCCATACCGAGTCATCCACAAATACAAGATCGTCCCGAGTTATGTAATTGGGTCCGAGACATTCATCTCCACGCACAATGCGGTGGCAAGTCACATTCAGGTCTACTCCGCCTTTTGCTTGAACTTCATTTCTCAATTCTTCGAGTTGAGCGCCACGTGGTAAAAGGGCGAAACCGATTAGAAATTGTTGGTTGCAAAATGAGCAGACAGCTCCGTAGGCTCGTTTTTCGAGCGTACTGTCAGCTTTCTCGGTATCGGTCACTGTTTGAACCTCAGTAAGACGATAATGCTCTCATTGTCTGCTCTAGAAAAGCGATAAATCCACACGATTCCAGAGCACGGGTTACCTGGCAAAATGGGCTTTCTCGCGCGCAAAAGCAGCGAATTCCGAAAATGGAATTCAGTTTTGCTGCAGCGCGCTGTACAACGTCTGTCTCGAAACGCCGAATTCACGGGCGATCTTAGCCTTAGCCACACCAGAGGCCAGCTTTTCGCGCAGCGCAGTCAGTTTCTCGGCGTTCAACGCTGGTTTGCGACCTTTGTAGACTCCCTTGCGCTTGGCAATCTCAATTCCTTCGCGCTGGCGCTCTCGGATTATGGCCCGCTCAAATTCGGAAACTGCACCGAGCAGGGATAAGAGCAAATTCGCCATGGGAGAGTCTTCGCCGGTAAATGTCAGACTCTCTTTTGCGAAATGGACCCGGACACCGCGCCCAGTGAGTTCTTTGACTATCGTTTTAAGATCCACGAGGTTTCGTGCCAGCCGGTCCATGCTATGGACTACCAGCACGTCGCCATCGCGCAGATACTCCAAGGCGGCTTGCAATTGCGGGCGTGCAGTGTCTTTGCCGCTCGCTTTGTCTGTGAACGTCTTATCCAGCTCCACGCCGTCAAGTTGACGCTCTGTGTTTTGGTCAAGGCTAGAAACTCGAATGTATCCGACGGTCTTTCCATGTCTCGCTGTCATCATGCTCGACACCTCCACGTGTCTAGATAGACTCTAGACCACGCGTTGTGGATGTGTCAAGTAAATAATTTCAACCCCAGTTGGACGGTAATATGGGCAGAAAGTGTCAAGCGGGAATTGTCACGTTGCCCTGTACCTAGTTGGACAGCCTTGGACAGACTACGCCGGGCAAGGCAACCGATCGCAGCACGATGGCTCACGGGTTGGCTTCCACTATGGCTGGTGGGACGGCTGCGCAAGCTTTCATCGCCCCCTGCTAAGGACGGATCGTGATGCCGATTTGCCGGCCGTTCCGAATTTCGGTATCGCTTTCGGACTGCCGGTATTGTCTCCGGTTGCTACTTTGTATGTCGCTGGTTCTTAGGATGATGTGGGACCCTAGTGGCTTTTGACCTAGCCCCCGGCCTCGCCCCCTCGCCGTGTCGGCACAGATGTAAAGTCGCATGGCGATACCCCAGGGGTCTCTCTGAAAAATATTTTCGGGCAAAAAATTTCCAAAATTAGACGTGCTTTCGCAGTGCGTTCATGATGCTTCTGGCGGTGCACTTGTGGGGTATTTCTCGTGCTGCTGTGGTGCAGATGCCCAGATCCACGAAACAAACCTATGCGATACCCGACTCCTGAATTTCACTATCGAAGAATCCTCCTAAACCCGCGATGCAGTCAACGGGCAAGGCTCGACGCTCTTGCGGCAATCGAGCATCCGCCGCGCGCCGCGCTTGACCGAATTTTGCGAGATCCCACAACCCCGGCGCGACTACTCCGTGCGGCCGCTGAAGTTTACGCAATCGAAACACTCCGCAGAGAGGCGACCAAATGCACCCGAAGCACGTTGAAAAGCTAATTGGAAGTTCGAAAATATCCGCGGAAGAGCGCAAGATATTGTCCGCAAAACTAGAACCGGAACCAAAAGCCGATACCTACGATTCGTCACTCGATGCCGAATTGGAGCACTACCTGACGCGCGTTCTGCTCCCGCGTCACGAACGGCCGGCGGACTACTGGCCTTCCCTGGGGACCGTCGTAGGCCGCATTTATGCAGTTTTAGCGTTTGGCGGTTTTATGGGTTACATCCAGGAACAGGCCGAGTCGTCGCTCACAGACATGCTTGCGGTTTTGGCATTTACGAAGAGTCGGCTAATTGCGAGGAAAGCTTCTGAGGCGGTTCGCGATCTTATCGAGCCGCGGTACCTGATACCCGAACCGCTGCGCGCACAGGCGCTCGCCGCGCTTGCGAAATACGAGGAACAATTTCCAGAAAATGGACAAGGCGAGACGACAGATGGACAGTAACGAATTGACGGAAGGGCAACTTGAATATCTCAGCCGGCTCCCCGCGCATAAGCTTCGCGAGTGGTTAAAGCCAAGGCAGACACCAAAGGCGTTGGTCCTTCCTGAGTTCTCGCCGGAAGAAATTACGGAAACTGCGCCGGAACTTGCACAGGCAGCAGAATCGGCCTTAGCCGACATGCTCCATCTCAATCAATACATTTCGCGAGGCGGCGTTGAACCGGGAAGCCGTGAAGGTCGCGACCTTGTTTGGCAGCTCGACCAGAAAAAGGCTGCATTCCTACCTCTGGCTGGAAAATTAAAGTCTCTCTCGCCCTCGGACTACGCGCGAATTGTCAGCGAATTTGAATGGCTGACTTTGTCTCCATACGCTTCGCAGAAACCTGCCGATGACCCGCGCGGCAAAGCAATCGCGGACAGGGTTTGCGCCGATCGATCCTTTGGACGCGACGAACGACGGCGCCCCGCCGCTCAACCGAAAATTTATAACTACTTTGGCCCACTGGAGTTGCCATGACCGGCCCTCTTGAAGAATTCGAATATTTGCGCCGAACAAGCACCGAGCCCGTCGCGCCTACGCAGCCCCAGCCATTGTCTCGGGTAGAAAGTGCGAACCTGCTCTGGAAGATTCGCTCCAAACGGGCACCAGACATAACGCCATTCGGGATTCTGCCCGACTACGACGACTTTGAACGGATACAGCGAAGTGCAGAAAACGCAATTCGAAATTGCAAGAGTCACAAGCCCCCTAACTGCGGATGCTGGGCCAGTACCCGCAATTGGCTATGGAACTCAAGAAAGAGATATCCGCAAAGAAGCCCCGAAGGCTGGTGGCTATCGAAGATTTGGCAGGAACTTGAAAACACCGAGGAGAAACATGCGAGTTAAGAAAACCGTACAAGTTGGACCAATAGTTTTGCGCGAACTCACCGATGGCTGGTGGTTGGCGAAAGTCAGCCGATTGAACCACGGCATCAGTTGCTTTTCCGCCAATCAGGAAGACGCCGTTAGGAATCTCAGGAACTTCGCTGGCGTGTCTAGAAAATGGAAACTACAGCACACCACCACGGAGGTTCGCTAGATGCCGAACTCTTACAACACCATGCCTATCGTTTTGACTGCGGACATCACTTCTTTTCGAGCAGCGCAGACTCTGCAAACACAGGCCTTTGGGCTTCGCGTGTACAAACTCGCGCTGGCCGTCGGCTCCGGCGGAGCATCGTCTGCCGGCACGGTTACCATCACCGCACCGTCTGACAGCATCGCGCTCTACCCACCCCTTCCCGTCTCGGCCTCTGCGCCTGCGAAGACAATTCTCTTCACCGACAACCTCGACGATCAGGAACTGCAATGGCGTGATTTTGCCGTGACCGGCCTGACAGCAACGGGCACCGCACTCTACATTTGGTATCGCGTCGGCTAAACCACAACCCCACCTAAAGGAAATGACAATGACACAATCTGCACAAGAAGAATTTTTAAACGACCCTTGGTTGACCCCAGACACACATCTCGATACGGCCGGTCTCAGCGCCGATACCCGTGCAAAAATAGACGCCAAATTTGGCCGCGCCCCTAAGAAACAAGACGATGGATTCGAACTCCGTCCCGAAGTTCTCCGCGGTCCAAGTGAAGAGTACGCCGAGATGCTGCGAGACCCGGCTGTCAGGAAAGAATTGGCGGAGAGGGGCGGCGCCGAGGAAGTCGAACGGTACGAGATGGAAGAAATAGAGAGAGTCATAGCAGCGTTTCGACAGGCTAACCCTGATTATCTGAAGACTGCGAGAAATGGGGATGTTGTGATCGGCGCTTTGGCGCAAAAGCATCTTCATAAAGATTGGCTGAGCAATGACGAAGCCGGGCGTGAATTGTGGGCCATAGGCAAATGGACCGTTCAGGAACTAACGGCACAGTACAGAGCATGTCTCGCAGCCGGACAGTTGGACGTTCCGCGTGGCACCGCAAAGACTCTATCTGAATCGGAAGAACTCCAGGTGATCGCACTCATTCGTACCGGAAATCTCCCTGCTGCGATCATCCGATTCGTGGCGTTGTCCTACAGTGGCCGCCTTCCTACATATCAGTCCGCCGAAAAGTTCCTCGCCGAACAGCCTGAGCTTGCAAGCCGCGCAGCGCTGTTCGTCTGGGCAAATAACCAACCGAGTCTCGATCCAGAAGAGTTCAAGCAATTCCAAAATGAAAAGCTATCCGGCGTTCGGCTTCTGACTTATGGGTTGATCGATCGCGCATGGGCTGAGTGGCGAAAGGAAAATAGACGTTCCCATTTGTTTCCGAACGGCGTGAATCCAGAACCCACGACGCGCGAGAATCTCGATGATCTATCTACGGAAGAAATCAACGACCGCTATCAACAGGCGGTTCGTGACTTTCGCCGCGGCCGGAACCTATGAAGCCACAAAGACAACAAGAAAATACAGGAGATTGTAAATGAATAACTCACTCGGCGGTGCTCCCGATCCGATGCAGACGACACCGTCGCCGACTTCAAGCGCGACGCTTCCGCAGCAGCCAACGCAACCCGCGCCTTCTACTTCCTCACAGCCGACCACCGCGATAAAGCCGGTTCCCTTTGTGCCGCCGCATGTCGCGAAATTGGCTGCATTTGGCCAAGCCTTTCAAACACTGGCGGGAAACGCTAACAGCTATTCCGTCGATCCAGCAACCGGCCAGACCGTTGCCACTCCGCAGAAACAGGCACCCGGTCAGCTCTGGAGAAACATCATCGCGTCCGCCATCATGGGCGGTGCGTCTGCACAGGCCGCGCACAACCAGAACCCGAACATGGGGTTTGGTGGCGGGGTTGTTACCGGAGGCGCCGCAGGGATTCAGGACGCCCGCCAACAGGACATTCTG
>Ga0134126_10008010_pt1 | contig 13274 bp, 14 predicted proteins | sample KB31752_FD_96881 | JGI IMG/M metagenome (GOLD analysis project Ga0134126, IMG submission 96881) | Terrestrial soil microbial communities with excess Nitrogen fertilizer from Kellogg Biological Station, Michigan, USA - KB3-175-2 | ecosystem: Environmental > Terrestrial > Soil > Unclassified ...
AATAATTCCCAAAACCATCAGATTGGGAAAAAGTAGGGGCGCCATTGGGGGCGCACCATAGATGAAGTTGTCGAAGGCATGAATGGAAGGGCCGCGTAGATTTCCGGCGGCGTGCAGCACAAAGCCCCACAAGCCTACCGCCCCTTCCAGCACAAGGATGGTCGCACTGACGTCGATGAAAAATCTGGACACTCGCATAAAGAGAGGAATGGCCAGAAAACCTACCGCAATGGCACTCGCCACGACAGGAACCCACTCGACGGGAAAAAAGAACCCGTTCCCTGCGTGATCGGCAAGGCTAAAAACGAAGTTCCCGAAAAAGCCTCCGAGGGCGAAGAGAATCACCCATTGCGCCCATTCGGTTGACTCGGGATCGACCATTCGATTCATGATCAGCAGGAAACCAAGTCCCGTGTATGCCAGTGGAGCTGCGAAGGGCGCCGAATACGTCAGGCTGCGAATGGTGCGCTCATAAAAGAAGTGACTTTCCAGATGGAAAACCACACCGGCGATTCCCACCGCAATCGCACTCCATCCAACCAGATGGCCTAAAACCTTCCAGACAATGCGCCGCCTGGTTCGTTGCCACAACGCAACCAGCAGAACGACAGGTGCAGTGGCTGAGAAGAACAACGGAACGTATTCGGCTGCTTTGCGAAACTCGTTTACCGAGTGGGCAAGGAAAATGTCGAACGTCAGGAAACCGATGTTCAAAACTGCGAAGGCTTCGATCCACAGCTCTGGTTGTCTCCACCAGCGTTCACTTGTTGCGGCCATGCTGCCTCCGTAATTCAGCGGCCATTGCGTTCAACTCGACAGTCTTCTGCAGCATTGGATAATTCCCGTGCCACTGCACAAAGTCAGCACCCCCCATGAAAGCCCCGTGCTTGCTGGTGCGGCCGTCATAGTGCCATAGATCGAAATAGACGAAATCGATTGGATTGGAAAAAGGGGTCCCGGTAAGTACACCGTCTTTGCGCAGCCCGTTGACAAGTTGCTGGGCAGTTTGCACGCGCTGGTTGGTCGACTGCACCACCTGATCAGCCTGGGCGTAAACTCGATCGATCAGCCCCGGTGTGTGGCACTGCGTACAGAGTTGCTTCATTTTCGCCCGCGCCTCCGCGAAATTCGGGCGCTTGTCAGTGATGGCATTGGCCAGGTAATACGACAGCCGCTCCGAAGGATCGTGGGTAACACCTACACCGTTGATGCCGCTCATATGGCATGTGGCGCACGTCGGCACAAACATGTCGCGAGTGGTGAGGGTTTTCGGCGACGCATCCAGGTTCAGCAGACGCTCTTGCGCCTGGAACATGATCCCGTGCTTCGACTCCTCATAGATCTCTATCTGCGAGTGATCCGGCCCCATGTGGCATTGCGCACAGGTGCTCGGAAGCCGGGCAATGCGCACCGAAGCCGTGTGTCGTGTGTGACACGCGGTGCAACTGCCAATCGTGCCGTCGGCGTTGGGCCGTCCAATGCTGTGGCACTGTTCGCATCCGCTGGTCATGGCCGAACCACCCTCGAGTTGGACAAACGGGTGCGGCGGCCGGCGCGTGCCTCCCGGCTGATACGTCTCCGAAAACTTTACCTGTTCCGGACTCAATCCCTTCTCGCCGTAGATCGCAGCCCACGACGGCCCAGCATGGCGGCTACGCAAAAACTGCTGGTAGATATTCTCGTGACAGCTGCGGCAGTTGCCGGCCGTCAGTTTGGTAGAGATGACGAACCCGTGATGTTCCTTTTTCTCCTGTCCGGCCGCTGGCTGATGACAATCGAGGCAATTCACACCTTTTTGAGCATGCAAGCTCATCTCGTATTCGTGCACTACGGAATACTGAATTCGCGCGTGGCATTCTGCGCACTTGCCGCTAGCACGGACCAATTCAGGGCTAGGCTGCTCGGTTTCCACCTTTGGTCTCGCCCGATTGACTAAGAAGGCGCCAACAATGAGTGCAAAGGCTATGACCACGGCTACGAAAACAGCACGAAAAGACATGCGGAATCCTCCACAGATGTCTAGCGTTCCGAATTTCGTATTGTAGACGGGAATTAGAAAGCCACGGCAAGCGAATCCAGAGGTGTCAACGGAAATGGTGCAGGAATGATACGAGAAGCATGGCACCGACTCGAAGCACGACAACCACCCCTGCCACTGCAAGTGCCACGAACATAAGCACACGCTCAAAGCGATTTAACGGCGAGGCAGTCACCATAAACGACTCTCAACTGCCTTGAATCATAAGACCTCGTCCGAAAGCCTACCGTGATTGCCATCACTGCTGTTTCATCGGCTGCATGCGGCGTAGTTTCGGGCATGAAGTCTAGCCGACCTTGACGGTTGAGTGCCTCAGTGCAAATTCCCTGTTCTCAAGACTTCACCCTCTGGGGACGCCTTCACCTGCGCTCGCGGGTGGATGTCGGTTTTTGCTATTTATCGTTATCACGAGTATTATTTATTTGTGTCTAGTGGTATCAAGGCTGTTCCCAAACCACGGCGGCCCGGAACTCTCGAAGAAGAGGTCTTTGTCGCACTCGCACGCACGACCGATCAACTGGCCAGGAGACTGGAGCCTGTTCTGAAAGCCGCCGAGATCTCGCCCACCCAATACAACGTCCTGCGGATCTTGCGGGGAGCGCCGGAAGGGCTGACGTGTACCGAAGTTGGCGCCCGTATGATCAGTCGAGACCCTGATATTACACGCCTTATGGATCGACTCGAAAAGCGCGGGTTGGTCTCACGGTGCAGGGATTCGAAAGACCGAAGAATGGTTCTCACCCGCATCACCCAGGCTGGACTGTCGCTCCTGGCGCAACTGGATGGACCGGTGATGGAGACCAACCATCTACTCCTCGGGCATCTTGGGCCGGAAAAACTGCGCAACTTGAAATCTCTCCTCGAGGAAGCCCGCCGGTATGGCGGATAAGAACCCTGAATCTTATTCGTTATAACGAGCATCTCTATATCAGTACAAAGGAGACAATTATGAGCGCAATCGCCCTTCCAAAAGTCACCACCACAACTTGGAATATTGATCCTGTCCACTCGGCAGCCCAATTCAAGGTCAAGCATATGATGATCTCGAATGTGAAGGGCGAGTTCACGTCGCTGAAAGGCTTCCTGGAGTTTGACGAGCAGAACATCGAGAATTCGCGCGTGCAGGCCGAGATTGATGCTTCAACCATTAACACCCGTGAACCGCAACGCGACGCGCACTTGAAGAGTGCAGACTTTTTCGATGTCGAGAAGTTCCCGACGCTATCTTTCCGTTCGACCAATGTTTCACGAAAAAGTGATGGCGAGTTGGCGGTTACAGGAGCGCTCACGATCCACGGCGTTACCCGGCCGGTCACATTCGCGGTCGAGGGTCCAAGCGAATCGACAAAAGACCCTTGGGGCAATACACGTATCGGGCTCTCCGGTACCACCAAGATCAATCGCAAGGATTTTGGCCTGACCTGGAATGCGGCGCTCGAGACGGGCGGCATTTTGGTTGGCGAGGAAGTGACCATCACTCTCGACGTTCAGTTTGTAAAAGCCAACTGACGAAGTGGTTCCGGCCGAATCGCTGGCCCATTTCGTTCACCAATCCATGAGGAGAATCATTATGTCGCTCCGACCTGTAAAAAGAGTCATTGAATCGAAACCCACGCTCGAAGGCGCCGGGGTGAAGCTGCGCCGTGCCTTTGGATTCGGACAGACGAAGGAGTTCGATCCGTTTCTTCTGCTCGACGATTTCCGCAACGAAAATCCTGAGGACTATCTTGCCGGATTCCCATGGCATCCCCATCGCGGGATTGAGACGATCACGTATGTTCTGGCCGGAACCGTCGAGCATGGCGACAGCCTCGGCAACAAGGGCAAGATGGGCGCGGGCGACGTGCAATGGATGACAGCGGGTAGCGGCATTCTGCACCAGGAAATGCCCAAGGGCGACAACGTCGGCCGGATGCATGGCTTCCAGTTGTGGGCGAACTTGCCATCGCACCTGAAGATGACCGACCCTCGTTATCAGGACATTCCGTCGCGCGAGATTCCCGAGGTGACCGACGATGACGGCACAAAGGTCCGCGTGATTGTCGGAAGCTTCTGGGGAAAGACGGGACCGGTGGAAGGCGTTGCCGCCGACCCGAATTACATCGATGTATTCGTGCCGGCAGGCAAACGCAAGGCGCTGAAGGTTGAGACTTCGCGGCACGCCTTCGCTTACATCTTCCAGGGTTCGGGCAAGTTTCGCGATGCTTCGGGGCCACAGAGCGTCTTGACTGAGCGCGTAGGAAGCGACGAAGACTACCCGGTGCGAACCGTCGGCGATCATTCGCTGGTGCTGTTCGATCGCGGCGACGAGGTCGTGGTTCAAGCGGGTGACGAGGGAATCCGATTCCTACTGGTCTCGGGAAAGCCGATTGAAGAGCCGGTCGCCTGGTACGGACCGATCGTCATGAACACGCAAGAAGAATTGCAGCAGGCCTTTTCCGAACTCCGGCAAGGCAAGTTCATCAAGAAGTAAGCTGTTTGGGGCGTGTTTTCTGGGAAACCGAAACGCGCCCTTTTATCTTGCTATCTGTAATTTCCGCGAAATGGAGAACGACACGACATGAGTTCGTGGAATATTCCTGAATGTCTGTGATTTTCGACGGCGCTGCGCAAGGTTGCGACTATACAAAGACTCACGTTCAACAGACAAGTGAAATAAATCCTTTCAGCCTCAACATGATCAGCTACGATACATTTGCTCGAAAAGATCACCAATTACTTGTGACACAGGGAGTTTTCGCCTGAACAATCGAATTGCGATGATTGCCGCAGTTGCGCTCCTGCACGCTGGCACAATCAAAATCGGAGCAGCCCAGCAGAGAGCGGGAAGCGCGTCTCAGCCACTGGAAGTCAAAATCGATACGCAGCAAACTGCGCGGCCTGTGTCGCCGTACGAGTACGGCATGTTCATCGAACATATCGGCGCGCTCATTTATCGCAGCCTCTGGTCTGAACTGCTCGACGACCGCAAGTTTTATTTCCCAATTGAGCCCGAGGAACCGCAGAAAGCTGCACCCGCGCAGGGTGGGCCCTTCCGGAATATGCAATTGCGAAAGTGGCATCCGATCGGTCCCGCCGAAGCAGTCGTGATGGACAAGGACCACCCCTTCGTTGGCGAACAGAGCCCACGTATCGAACTCGACGCTTCAGCGTCTCGCGGTATCCGCCAATCCGGCTTCTCCCTCGTGAAAGGCAAGAAGTACACCGGACACATATGCTTGCGCGCGACGCCGGGCGTCAAGGTAACGCTCGCTCTCATCTGGGGCGAAGACGTGAACGACAGGCAGACTGTCGCGCTGCCCGCGTTGTCAACAACGTACAAGCAACTGCCTTTCACCTTCACCGCCGCAGCCGACACGGATGGAGGCGCGCTAGAGATCACCGGCACTGGAAAAGGAAACTTCCACATCGGCGCTGTCTCGCTCATGCCTGACGACAATCTCGACGGCTTCCGTCCGGAAGTCATTGCGTCGCTGAAGCAGCTGCACTCCGGCTTCTGGCGTCTGCCCGGCGGGAACTTCATTTCCGATTTCAATTGGTATCACTCGGTCGGGCCGCGGGATCAGCGGCCGCCGGATTTCGACTACGCCTGGAACGCCATGCAGACCAATGATGTCGGCATGGATGAGTTCATGAATTTCTGCAAATTGATCGGCGTCGAACCTTACATTACCGTGAACGCGGGCCTCGGCGACGCGCACTCGGCCGCTGAGGAAGTCGAGTACATCAACGGAGCAGTCAGCACGCCAATGGGTGCGATGCGAGCGCGGAACGGACATCGGGAGCCGTATCATGTGAAGTTCTGGAACGTCGGCAACGAGCCGTACGGTCAATGGCAACTCGGCCGCACCGATCTGAAGTACTACCTTCTCAAGCACAATGAGTTCGTGAAAGCCATGCGCGCAGTCGATCCCTCGATCACTCTTCTGGCCTCAGGCTCCATGCCTGAAGAGGCAATTATTGAGGGCGTCGCCGCTGACTGGCATATTCCCTTCGATCAGGCCGGCATCTGCTCCGATGCAGACTGGACCTGCGGTTTCCTCAAACATGATTGGGGCAACTTCGATGGCATCACCGAGCATTGGTACACACGCGCAGGTGTGCGATGGGACCGCGAGCGAGCTGAAAAAGGCATCAAGGTGGGTCGCCTCGAAGCCGGTTACGTCCCCGACGAAGAGACAGCTCTCGAGTGGGTGCGCCGTCCTTCCGATCGTGTGCACTTGAAAGGCGAGGAGTGGCAGGAATACGAACGGCGCTTTCCCGAGATGAAGGCAAAAAACACCTTCATGTCGAACGATGAATACGCTTATACAGGCGGTCAGCCCAACCTCAAACTTGCCCTTGCTTACGCCATGGTCTTCAACGAAATGCTGCGTGAGTCCGACTTTCTTCGCATGACCGCCTTCACCATGGGCGTTTCCACCCTGGATTTCAACCAGACTGCCGCAGTCCTCAACACCAACGGGCTGCTCTTCAAACTTTATGGTGAGCACCTGGGCCCGGGCTCGGTTCCGGTTGCGCTCACCGGCAACTCTCCGCAACCAACTCCAACGCAACACATCGTGGGCGACCTCCCGCGAACGAGCGCCGGCAGCCCCACGTACCCGCTGGACATGGTTGCGGCGCTCAGCGCAGATCGCAAGTACCTCACGCTCTCCGTCGTGAACGCGACTGATTCCGAGCAAAAATTCGATCTCAGCATCAACGGTGCGCGGCTAACAGGAAACCTGAACGTATGGCAGATGACTGGTAAGAATCTCGATGCTGCCAACCACGTGGGACAGACGCCACAGGTGGAAGTGAAGGAAACAGCGATCAGCGAAACGCCCACCACTTTGTCCATTGCACCCATCAGCATCGAAATTTATCGTTTCGCCATTCCGCAGTAGCGTTTCGTACCGGTGGCGACGCGTCGAGATGTGTGCCTGAGCAAAAACTCGAGAACCCGACAACAAAAATCGTGCGGTTCATTTCCCCTTATTTAGGAGACAAAGCGACGCCCGCCGGTTCCGGGCAACCCTCAATCACCGATCTAGAAAAGTTTCAACCGCTGGCAAGATAAAAATCCGGTATGGCTGAGATCGAAACCAACGTGACTGATCGGGCCGCCAGCATTACCTCTCGAATACTTGAGAGTGTTGCCGCGCGCTTTGGGATCTACATGGCGGCGCCAGGTGTTCCGTCGGACCACGTGCCTACAGGAACGATGAACACATCGATCGGCTGCACATCCTTGAACTGTGGATTCAGCATCACCGGCGATTTTGGCAAATCAGCACCCCAAGCCGCACCATGAGGGGCATAAAACATCAGGTGTGCCAGGTTGTGACCGCCACGATCGGTGAGATATGCATCCTTGGACATCATGTAACTCATGGCGCCTGGTTCCAGGGGTGGCAACTCTCCCTTTTGAAATGCTGACTTGTTCCCGTCGATGATCTCGGCTTTCGTCTTGCCTTCCATGGCCATCTCGGTTCTCTTAAGAGTCATCGGCAAAATCGAACGCGCAGCCGGAGGATTGAAGCAGAGGGGGCCGCGAAGCTTGGGGTTCCAAAACTCCGGAGCATCGGCGGGAGACATCCATCCACGCTCCACCACGCATACAAATCCGTTTTTTCCTTCAACAGCGGTCTCGTAGCCGTGCCGCCCCAAAACCAAAACTGTCGCGTCCTGCGAAATCGACTTGGGAGCTGCGCTGCGGGCCAAGGAGATCTCGGCATTCCGGTCCGTCATTAGGTACTCTTCGACGGGGGCCATGCGCGGATACTTGGATTCGGTGGCTTGCGACCACAATGCTCGTGCTTGAAAGATCGTGGTGTAGGCAAATACCAGAACAGCGACCGCAGCGAATATACGTGACATCATCTGTTCTCCCTAGATGGTTCTCTCTTCGAACTTGGAAAAAACCAAACTTAGTATGTCCTCACCTCTGGATAAACGAGTCATTGGTCAGCCAAAGTTCAGCAATCGACTTGAGATTGTACCTTGTAGGTTCGTGTCACCTTGATTTTCTTTCCGCCGGTGATTCGGAGTCTCTAATCTCCGGTCACATACGGTTGAATTTCTTCGACCCACAAACGGTTTTCCAATTTGCAGCCAAGCTGATCTTCTAAAGGTAAACCAGCTTCACTCCCACTGCCCTGCTCGAATTGTGCGGGGCTTTTCTTCGAGAGACTCGGCGCTTTTTAGTTGTTCAGTTAGCGTTTGATACACTGCCGCCGTTATCCTTAGAGGCAAAATGCGCGCTCCTCTTTTTTTTATCGAATCGCTTCAGTCCTTCTTATGCTTTTCGCCGTCGGACATACATTTGCATTTCGCCAGAACAACCCGGAATGGGAAGCTGACGCGGTCATTGGCTTAATGCGATCCGTTGATTTTGACGCGCTTGGTTTCAACCGGAGCTATTGGGACTTTTTCAGCGCGTTCGGGTTCATTTTTTCGGTGTTTCTTGTGTTTACGGGAGTCTTAGCTTGGCAACTGAGCCGCCTACCGTCAGAGACTCTGATACGTATGAGGGGGATTGTGGAACCTCGTCGCCTGCTTCGTCGCGATCACTATCTTGAATTTCAGATTTGCCTTCACCATTCCAATCGTTTTCTCGGTCCTGATTACAGGCTGTTTAATCGGCGCCGCGTGGCTTTCAGCGAAGCCGGCTGGAAGTTTGGTTTCGAGCCGCTTTTAACCGAGGGCAAATCGGAAACCACAGACGAAGCGGATGACTGTGGCGAAATCCCAATAGCGGCTCATTGACCTATAATCCTCTTAAAAGATGGCACTCTTGTGCTATAGGTGCGCCTTACCTGACTGGGTAGAATCCCGCCTGGCCAAATCTGTTGCGAGGAGTGCAAGGAATGATGAACAAGCAGGACAATGTTGAGTTCACGCAGCCGCAGGCCACGTCGGAGTCACGCGACGCGGCGAAGTTGCTCGCCGACGCGCTGAGTCAGTCGCCCTTGACTGATGACGACCGTCAGAAGAGGAATCTCGCAGCTCCTGCCGAGAAGGTCCTCGCGGAAGATTCCAATCAACCATTGACGTCACCAACAATGACCACGTACACAGAAGCGGTGAAGGAGTTCACCACAAACGCCACCGCACTCATCGAACACCTTCCGCTGCTTACCAAGGCTCGGGCAGCGTACGAGGAAGCAATGCGGGCCAGCACGGAAATGCGCAAGGTCCTGGATACCAGCGACGAGAACCTGCGAACTCTGATGGCCCAGTTGGAACAACAGGTCAACCCTCGTGAGGTCAAGTCCGCTACAGACAAGAAACCTCCCGAAGCGGCAAAGGTCGAAAGAATAAAAGCCACTGACGAAGGAGGTCGCGGTTTCAGGTGGCCATGAAGATATAGTTACGTTTCTTGCGGGCTCGGGTCTGTCGGCAGCACTTCCATTGGCGAAGCACTCAAAAAGCCCGATTGCCTATTTTCCGCCTCGGTGGAATTCTGCCTTCGAAGCGAAGTTGGGGCGTCGCATCAGCAGCATAACGAGAAAAGCTCCAGCCAAAATGTCGAAGGAAAGGCAGAAGCCGGGCCACCACGACGGAACCCCGGGGTTGTGAATAAGCAGGTGATGAAAGAAGTCGAACACTCCATGTCCGATAAGCGCCGCAGCAATTAGCCAGAGATTCTTCTTGAACCCCACCACGGCCGACACGAAGAAAGCCCCAGCTACCAGGCACTCCCAACCTAACGCCGGCATGGAATTTCCCATAACGGCAAACAGAATGTAGTACGTGGCGACCACTGGCACCAACGTCGGATAGAACACTCGCTCGCGATCAAAACCAACCGCAGCCGCGAAGACGCATACTGCGATCCCAAGTCCTACCCCAATCAGGTATTCCATAGAATCCGCCCCTCTTCATTTAGCGCGAGTTGGCATTTTAGCGCTTGTCGGCAGAACTGATGCAACGAATTACTGACACGGGGCGGCTACCCAGGACTTACGTCCTAGGCTAATTATGTTTCGTCCTACGCGGGTGCGGACGTGAGTTTGGTCAACTTTCAAACAAGAAGGTCTTGCGCCAAACCCGAAGCGGAGTCGATCCGGGAACCCTCAGATCGGCCGCCCATTCGAATTCGCCGCCCATTTATCCTTACTCGGCCGTCGACCGTTGTATCCGCTTACGCGCGTACTGCATGAACTTCAAGATACTCGGCTTCGACCAGGGTTCTGCCGTTAGGCGATTGGTTGTGCTCGTGCCACAGAGATGTCAGAGCCTTCGTCAGTTTCTCTTGCCCTCCGGCATCGAGTTTGGCAAATGCGACCTGGGTGGGGCCGAAATATTGACGGAAGAATCCGACCACCTCATCCGGCGGAAATGGATAATCGAACCGCGCGGGACGACGTTCGGTCCGGATGTTTGCGGCACCTTTGCTGAGGCGCTCGCGAACCACGTCTTCCCTGCCCCAGAGAATCGGCGCGGGAATTCCCGGCGGCGGCGGAACGTGCTCCGACATCATGCGGAAGGTTTTGCCCACGAAGCCTTCGGGCGTCCAGTTGGCCATCGCGATGGTGCCGCCGGGCTTGCAGACGCGCAACAGTTCCGAGGCGACACGGTCAGGACGAGGAGCGAACATTGCCCCGTACATGGTGATGACGTAGTCGAACTCCGCATCGCCGAATGGCAGTTGCTCGGCATCGCCTTCCTGAAAACGCGCGCGAAGCTGTTCTGACGCTGCGCGCTTCGCCGCCTGTTCAAGCGAGTTGGTGGCAATATCGACCCCGATCACATCGGCTCCCAAACGGGCAGCGGGAACGGCGGTGTTACCGGTGCCGCAAGCGACATCGAGAACGCGGGTGCCGGGCTGAATGCCAATGCGTTTGACGAATTCCTCGCCCTCTTTAGCCGTATGTTTTGCTATCTCGCCAAAATCGCCGGCCGTCCAAGTGGCTTTGAGCGCGGATTTGAGTTGAGCAAATTGGGGAGAGGATGGATCCATGTGAACTACTCCTTAGCGAGGCGGATGAGCTTCGGCCGTCCCTACGGGACTAGACCACTTTCTTGGACGCTGCCCAGTGCTGAAGCCCTGGGCTAAGTTCGGCCGCCCTCCGCGGCTACACCGGACAGTCGATCTCCACTCGGGAACGCCAATTAAGGTCGCAACGCTCTAGGGTTGCCATAGCATAAACCGGTGAAATCGTGTTGAGGGTCAGGCACGGGCTGTGGTCCATCACAGCCCCGTGCCGTGAAAAGCTACTGTTTCAGCTTCGGACGTTCGCAGGCGTCGACGATCTTTGAGGGATCGATGGCAGCGCTGTCGATCTGCTCTTCCTTGATGCGACCGTCTTTACCGATCAAGAAATTCACGCGGCGTGCAGCCTTATATTTGTCGACGTAGATGCCGTACTTTTTGGTCGCGTCGCCGCCCCAATCGCTGAGCAACGGGAAGGTGACGCCGATCTGTTCGGCAAAGGCGTGATTCGCAAACGGGCTATCCATGCTCACACCCAGGACCTGGGTGTCGGTAGCTTCCAAGCGCTTGAGGTTCGCCTGAAAGTTTTTCATTTGCTGCGTTCAACCACCGGTGAAGGCGAAGACGTAGAACGCCACCACCACCTGTTTCTGGCCGCGGTATTGGCTGAGCGAAACCTCTTTGAGACCCTGCCCGTCGAAATAGGAGAGCTTGAAGTCCGGCGCCATGTCACCAACTTTTGGCATCGCGGAAGAACCAGCCTCGTCTTTCGTGGCAGCGGTCGCAAAGGGCTGCATCAGGACCACCGCAGCGAGGACTAAACCCACGAACAGTCGTCGCATTAGGAGCTCCTATGAGGGCTGAGTGTATCGTTTGTAGCGGTTGGTGGTCAATCAACAGAATGTCAAATGATGTGATTGCACGCATTGCCTTCTGCGGCCAAAAAGCATTACAGTTCTGACGCGCGCTGGAATGAGCCTCGATACCCTTAACGACATCTTCTTCGGAATCGCCGAGCGCGACCAGCCTGAGTTCCTGCTGCAACTCGTCGGCGAGCAATGGCGGCCTATTTCGTCCCAGGACTTTGTAGCCACGGTGGGCGGAGTCGTGTCCGCGCTGCGCTCCTGGGGAATTGCCAAGGGTGATCGAGTGGCAATCCTCGGCGAGAACCGTCACGAGTGGGTCGTGGCCGATATGGCGTGCCTGCTGCTCGGGGCCGTGGTGGTCCCGATTTACACGACGCTCACCGCCGAACAGACCGCCTACATGCTGAAGGATTCGGGCGCACGAGCAATCTTCGTGTCGGCCGAGAAGCACCTTGATAAGGTGCTCTCGATCGCGGGATCCACGTTTCTGGAAAAGATCGTTGTCATGGACGATGTGCCGGGGGAACGCGCGATCCGCATGTCCGAACTGATGCAGCAGAGCGGCAGCGTGGACCTGGCGGGAGTAGGGCGTTCGGTCCAGTCGACCGATCTGGCCACCATTATCTATACATCGGGAACGACGGGCGTGCCGAAAGGCGTGATGCTGACCCATGGCAACATGGCGTCAAATATCGGTGGGTTCTGCCGCGACTTTGGATTTCGGCAAGGAATGAAATCTATATCTTTCCTTCCCTTGTCGCACGTGACGGCGAGATCGGTCGACCTAGGTCTGCTGAACCGTGGAGTCACGCTGGCGCATTTGCCGATTCTAGAACGATTGCCGAAATCGCTTCTGGAGATACGTCCGGAGCTTTTGCTGAGCGTGCCGCGCGTGTACGAGAAGGTGCACACGCAGGTAGAGTTGAAGGCGTCGAAGTTTCCGAACAAGGATATCTACAAATGGGCGCTACGAGTGGGGCGTGCGAATCGCGCCACCGTTCTCGCGGGCAAGACGCCGAGTTCTCCGGCCTGGAAGCTTGCCAACAAGCTTGTCTACTCGAAGATTCGCGAAGGGATCGGCGGACGTGTGAGTATCTTCATCTCCGGCGGCGCGCCGCTGGGGAAGCATTTGGCGGAGTGGTATGCAGACGTGGGTATTCGAATTCATGAGGGCTACGGACTGACGGAAACATCCCCGGTGATCGCAGTGAATACACCGGCGGAGCACCGGCTTGGGAGTGTCGGGAAGCCACTGTGCAATGTCCAGGTGCGCATCGCGGACGACGGAGAAATCCTAGTGAAGGGACCATCGGTTTTTCAGGGTTATTGGCATAAGCCGCTGGAAACCGAATTGGCGTTCGTGGATGGCTGGTTTAGGACGGGCGATATCGGCAGGCTGGATGAAGACGGGTATCTGTATGTCACCGATAGGAAGAAAGACCTCATCAAG
>Ga0134126_10008012_pt1 | contig 13273 bp, 12 predicted proteins | sample KB31752_FD_96881 | JGI IMG/M metagenome (GOLD analysis project Ga0134126, IMG submission 96881) | Terrestrial soil microbial communities with excess Nitrogen fertilizer from Kellogg Biological Station, Michigan, USA - KB3-175-2 | ecosystem: Environmental > Terrestrial > Soil > Unclassified ...
AGATCCAAGCCTCGCGCCTAAACTCCTTTTCTCTTCGACCATCGGCGTGTAAATTGTTCAGCATCTATATTTGCGCGTGTCTGGCTTAAACGACAAATCGAACGCTGAAAGGGCTGAGCAATTTCGGGTCTTGGTCGATGCCGTCCGGGACTATGCCATCTTCATGCTCGGTCCACAGGGCCACGTAACTAGTTGGAACAGCGGCGCCCAGCGCATCAAGGGGTATACAGCCGACGAGATTATCGGCAGCCACTTCTCGCGTTTTTACACAGAAGAGGATCGTCTCAACCACAAGCCGGATCGAATTCTGGATTTGGCGGCACAACTTGGCCGGATCGAGCAGGAAGGGTGGCGTGTTCGCAAAGATGGCTCGCGTTTCTGGGCAAACGTAACGCTCACAGCGATTCGGGACCATGAAGGCAAACTGCTTGGGTTCGGGAAAGTGACGCGTGATTTCAGTGAACGCAGAAAGATGGAAGACCGCCTGCATGAATCCGAGCGTTCCTTGCGCGAATTGTCGCTGCATCTGCTTCGCAGCCAGGATGAAGAACGACGACGCATCGGCCGCGACCTGCACGACAGTTTAGGGCAATACCTGGCGGCTCTTAAGATGCATCTGGAATTGCTGGGCCGCGGACGGTCCGCTGAGCAGCACCTGGCGGAAGCTATTCGCTTGACCGACGAGTCCATTAAGGAAGTGCGGACCCTTTCGTATCTCTTGCATCCGCCGCTGCTGGAAGAAAGCGGTCTGGCATCCGCGGCGCAGTGGTACCTCGACGGCTTTTCTTCGCGGAGTCAAATCGATATCAAGTTCGAAAAAGCCCCGGACTTTCCGCGGTTGTCGCGCGATCTTGAACTGGCGATGTTTCGCATCCTGCAAGAGGCGTTGACGAACGTTCATCGCCATTCTGGCAGCCGTACAGCGCGGGTTCGCCTTTTCACTGCCGACGACGCGGCGGTTCTTGAGATCAGCGACGACGGACGCGGCATCGCACCGGAAGTTCTCGATCAGGTGCGAAACGAACGTGCGCCGGGAATCGGTTTACGTGGAATGACGGAGCGTATGCATCAACTTGGTGGCGAGTTGCAGGTTCAATCCGTAGGTCGAAACGGAACTACGGTGACCGCAATGGCTCCGTTAGGGCGCGGCGCAGTTTCCTCGCCTGAAGAGCGCTTTGCCTGACTTTTCGACTCACGCCTGGGTCCGGGTTCTAAGAGTTTCTCCATCCACCAGTCGTTTCAACTCGATCTGGGCTGCGACTCTCGCCCGATCCAAATCTCGGTGCTGGCTCCAACTTATGATTTCAGTTGAACCTTCCCGCTGAATGATGCAGTGATATACCTCGGGATAGAGCCGCTTGTCGCGGCGGAAATCGGCATAGAAATGTCCGCTGCGAAGCCGCTCGTACTGAACGATGTGTGACGAGTTGGCGCGTAATTTTCCCAGACCGGCCGTCCAATAATTCATTCCGCTGCTCGCTTGACCTGCTTCATCACCCCGGAGTCGAGAACATACTTAATTTCGCTGGCGCAGAACTCGCAAACTACCTGACGCTCGTGATCACCACGTTCGGCGTCGACCGGTACCGGCAACGAGAAGGATCGCAGGCACCCCGGGCAGGTGAGCACGAAGTACGATTTCCCATTCAGCGGAATCCAGACCGGGGCATGCGGAGCTTTGACGACATTTGCGCGCAGCGGGGATCTCTCTAATAGTTCGCGAATTTTTTGCACCAGTACTTCGGGCGAGTGCTCCCCACCCTTCTGAAGGTACGCATCGGCGATCACTCCATTCGGCCAATCGGTTCCAAGGTATTCGCCACTCATTGCTACAACCGGGATGTGTGGGAAGCGTCGCCGAACAATAGAAAGCAACTCAAATCCAGACATTCGCGGCATGTTCAGGTCGCAGATAATTACGTCCGGAAGCGCTTCCTTCATCATCGCCAGTGCTTCAAAGCCATCATCCGCGCAGCGAACTGTGTAGCCCAGAGAGCTGAACAGTTGGTCGGCGATTTCGCAGAAAACGGCGTCGTCATCGACGATGAGCATTCGATATTCAAACGTACGTGCCATCTGTGTGGGTCCTCGAATAGCAGACGGAAAGTAGCGCTGCCAGAAAACACACTTTGACGCACGACGACTCAGGATCGTTGCAGACCGCAGACTGAAGTGTCTACTGTATTTTCAACAGATTGGATATTGTGTTCGATACCTTACATTCCCTAAGGAGGGGGGTAAGGAACTGTAGAAGAAAGCGGGTAGGAGGGAAATCTAGGACCGCACTGGCCGCCGAGGCAAGACTAGCCCACTTTGTCGTGCACGTCTTCAGACAAATCGCTTTCCGGGCCTGGCGGGCTGTTTTTGAGCGCCTGCTCCGAGATCTTGGCGTATTTCTTCATTAAAGGATGGTCGTCGGAGTTCTCCAGTGGCAGAACCAGGCTAGGCTGCAAATCATCCTGGCGGGGTTGTTCATCTTTTTGCACAGCATTGATAGGAGCTTCCTTCATAACAAGCACCTTAGCTCTCATGGAGTGTTGGACGGAATACACCCCGTTCTGTACCACCTAGGATATTTTTATGGATTATCTTGAGGCCAACACGAATATAAAAGGCCGCCCGCAGGCGGCCCTTCCCTCAACAACCCTCGCGATTACAGCGTCGATTCGATCTCAAATCCCCATGCCTCTAGCAAAGGCTCTGGAATGTACTTGGAATTCTTGTTGCGACGCGCCCACTCGCGCAGGCGGGTTGAACGCAGGTACTGGTCAGGAGTCAGCTTGTATTCCTTGACCACCTGCTCGAATTCAGTGACTGTAGGGACAATCGGGCCAATTGGCTCCGGCTTACCCCAGTTTGGATTTCCGCGTCGTTTTGCCATGAAATATTTGCCTCGGTGCCTGGTTTATATAAATTTTAGATTCCGGCCGCCCAGCGAAGGATTCCGATCCTTGCGCCCTAAACACAGATAAACAGAGAGACTGCGGACCTACTTTTTGAGATGAACTGCTTGCCGGAATAAGGATTGTACGTCAGATGTATCCAAAGTCAATGACCAGACAGAAACTAAACCGTAAGTTACTGACGTAGCTATGGTTGTGTTTCGCATGGCACAAAATCCAGCTCGGAAATACAACTTCGGGACGGAAGCCGAAATGGGACGCCAACCCTGGTTACTGCAGTAACCTTCGTTACCGTGTAAGCATTTGAGCTCAAAGGGATTACTGCTACAGTCCAGAAATACAGGGGTGCAGCAGTGGAAGCAGGTCTTCAGTCACTTCTTCTTTGCGGGGACGATAAGGTCGTCCGGGTTCTTCGCCGGGTGCTCAGCGAAATGGAAATCGCCGTGGAGCATTGCTCGGATCCCGACAGCGCCACCCGTCTGCTCACCCGACAGCGTTTTGAGGCAGTCATTGTCGACTGCACCATTCCCGAGATCGCCGGAAAAGTTCTAAGCGGCACGCGCAATGCGCCAGCGAACCGACGCGCTATCACGGTGGCGATCCTAGAGGCAGCCACGGCGGGCGACAGCCAGGCGGCTTTGAAGCGTGCGTTTGCCTTGGGATCGCATTTTGTCCTGTTCAAGCCCATTTCGATTGAGCGCACTCGAGCCAGTTTTCGCGCTGTACGGGCGTTAATGAAACGCGAGCGCCGCCGTCACGCCCGTATTCCTATCGAGATTCCAGTCGAGTTTGAAATCCTCAACGAGTCACCCGTTCGTGCCAATACTCTGGACATTGGCGAAAACGGCATGGCTGTGAACACGCGGGGACGCAGGCTGCCACCGTCGTTCCACCTGAAGTTTTCCTTGCCCGGCAATGGAATTCACGTCGAGTGCCGCGGGGAAGTAGCGTGGGAAGGTGGACAGGTCCTGGGGATTCGCTTCTGCGATGTTGCGCTTGAGACGAAGGATCAGCTCAAGCAATGGGTGGCGCGTCAATTGCTGGGCGCAGATGCCGAGGAACTTCCAGTCAGCTGCCGGCTCACCGATCTGAGTCCTAGTGCCTGCTATCTCCAGACAGAATCGCCGTTTCCGGTGCGGACCCGTTTGCAGATGTCGATGAAGGTCGGAGAACTTGTCGTGGAAACGGAAGGCATCGTTCGCCTGATGCACCCGGCTACGGGCATGGGCGTGGAATTTACCAAGAACACGTCGGTGCAAAAGGCGCGAGTCGAGGATTTCATCCGTACGCTAGTCAGTACCGCCGGAGCGGTTCCCGACATTGACGTCAAGCCCGACACCATCGACAACAGCAGTGATGCTTATTCGTTCTGGCAGTTGCCGGATGAGCGTATCGACCCGCTGCTTTCCCTGTTCCGCACAAAAACTGACCTTCCCCCGGACATCTTCCAGATGGAACTGCAGAAGCAACGCGGCACACCTGCCGAAGCCGCGGTGGCAGTGGTCTAGCGAGTTGGTTGGCCACTCTGCGCGATTGGGTACCTAAATTCGCAGCTGGTTGATGCTCTTTGACTTGTTATCCGGCAGTTCTCGATGTTTCAGATTGGAAGGGAAGAGGATTGACGAAAGCTCTTAGGTCCCATTACCTCCGTGACCTTACGTGCCACCGGCAATTCGTTAAGCTCTGAGGAGTACTAGAGGTATTTTCGTGAAGAAAATGAAATTCGTGATTTCGCTGACCACCCGCGACAACGACTATCAGCAAGAACAAGCCACATCGGCATTGGAAGCTGCTGGAAAAGCAGGCGTCGACGTCGAACTTCTGTACGCAGACAATGACGCCGTGTTGCAGAGCCAGCAGTTGCTCAAGATGATTCAGGGGGAGTCGCGCCCAGCGGGCATCATTTTTGAGCCGGTCGGCGGAACCGCCATGCCTCAAGTCGCCAAGGCAGCGGTCGCTGCAGGTATTGGATGGGTGGTGCTGAATCGCGACGTGGAATACCTCACTGAACTGCGGCGCAGCACTAAGGTGTCGGCCTTTTCAATCACATCCGATCATACGGAGATCGGACGCATTCAGGGGAAACAGATTGCGGCACTGCTACCAAACGGAGGGTCGATCCTGTTGGTGCATGGCCCGGCTGACAGTCTTGCCGCGAAACAGCGGGCGGCGGGAATGGAAGCAGCCAAGCCCGCCAACGTCCAGGTGAAAACGATTAAAGCCAACTGGACGGAAGCGAGCGCGCATAAGGCGGTCAGTTCATGGCTCAAACTGACAACGTCACAGCACGGTGCCATGGACGCGGTTTGCGCACACGATGATTCAATGGCCGTCGGTGCGCGCAAGGCATTTCAAGAAATAACCGACCTGACGCTCCGCCAGCGGTGGCTTTCGTTGCCGTTCCTTGGGATTGACGGCGTGAAGGCGACCGGCCAAGCTGCCGTCGACCGCGGAGTGTTGGCGGCGACGGTTATCGTCCCCACCAACACCGGCATAGGAATTGAAATGTTGGCGCGCGCTTTGAACACGGGAGTCAATCCGCCGGAGACGACTCTAACCACGGCTCAATCATTTCCTACTATCGACGAGTTAGCAAGGAAACACAGTCAGAAAGCCCGGGCTGCAGCAGCGCACTAAGTGGTTCAGAGCGAGGCACCGCTGGATTCTGTACTCTCCGGCTGTGCAGTCCCTTTCTTGATCGCATCGTCGAGAAGCTGTTTCATTTCGCGGTTGGCTTTTTCTGCCAATTCGCCCTGCTGACGTCCGAGTTCCCCTTGCTGGCGGCCTAGTTCACCCTGCTTCGCTCCGAGCGCTCCCATCTCCTCGCCAACCTTTCCTTGCTCATCGCCAGCGTCTGATTGGATTCGGCCAATCTTGCTCTGCAGTCTTCCGATTTCGGACTGGATCCGACCGATCTGCTCGACGGTTGCATCGGGCCCGAGCTGCTGCAACTCGGCTTTGAGCTTGTCAATTTCCGCGGTCATGTCCGGCACCTTCACGCGGACCGCCTGCATGCGCTTGCCAAGTTCTTCCTGCTGCTTTCCTAAGGCCTCTTGTTGCTTGCCGAGTGCTGCCTGCTTCTTTCCGAGTTCTTCCTGCGGAGCCCACAAGGCGCGCGCGCGGTCCACCGTAGCCTGATCGCGAATGATGTAGGATTTCTCGTCCTGCTGGAACCAGATGAAGTCTCCGGGGATGCGTTGCCTGAGCTTCTCGACGTGGCGCGCGTCTTCGCCGGATCCCGACATCGTGAACCCGTTGCTCTTACCCGACACAATCACGAAGCGCTGCTCGTCGTCGTAGCCATAGCGGTACCAGAAACCACGATGGCGATTCTCACTAGCGTCTTGATCCTGGTTGGACTCTGCGGCAACTGCTACATCGGGACTCGACGGCGGAGTCGCAGAGTCCGGACTTGCAGGGGCAGCCGGAGCCACGTCGCCCGATCCTGCATGCGGAGCTTGCGGTGGCGCGGCATTCGTGGGAGCCGTATCAACCGAGGGCGGCTGAACCGAGGGCTGTGATGGAGCCGCGGGCGCCTCGTTCTGCGCGAGTGTTGCCGTCTGCCCTGCAGGGGAAGGGCTGGCGGGACGACCCGCTGCCACCAGGTAGGAAACCGGGAGTGCCAGAACAACTACCGCAATGAGTGCAGATTTCTTTGTTGGCATGTTCTTATCTACTGTCCATGCGAGAACTTTTTCCAGTCTTTTTTCCGACCGGCCAGAGCTGGCCATCGAGACACCTTGCCAGCCAACTCGGCCGGGATGTGCTTGAACGCTTTCAAGGAAGCCGAGCAGCATTCGCGCATAGCTGTGTTGATCCGCTCCGCGGGCAAGTGCCTCTTCATCACTAGCCTGCTCGGCAAGTTCGATGATCTGTCGATTCAGCCACCATGCCAGCGGGCTGAACCAGAACACTGCACGATGAAGCAGCGCGACATACTGCGACAAGCAATCGTGTCGCGCCACGTGCGACATTTCATGGGTCAGCACGCCTGCGAGTTTGGCGTCTTCCCATTCACGCCAGGAAATCGGTAATAGGATCGCAGGTTTGATCACGCCAACCGTCAGCGGCACAGAGATGGCGTGTGACGCGACGATCTCCGCAACGTGGCGCAAATTTGTATCGCGAATCAGTGCCGTGAGCCGTGGATCGTGAATCGGCGTCGACTTCCGGACCAGTCGACGTGCGAGCACCACGCCGATGACCAGGCGAACCAAGAAGTACAGAGCAATTGCGATGTACCCGCCGAGCGCGAGCGCGGTCCAGGGCAGGGAAGCGAGTATTGCGACCCATGACTCCTGAGGCTTCGAAGCCGAAGCAGTATTCGAGAGCGAAGTGCTGGCTGCTGTTTCGGGTTTGCTCTCCCTCACAGTGAAGGTACGAACCGGCGTTGCAGTTGTGGGGCGAATGTCCTTCACAATCGTCGTCGGTACAGTCGGCGCAGCGAAGGGCACAGGAATGCCTATCGCTGGCAACATCCCTCCGAGCAGAGGCATGCCGAGGCCGGCGTACAGTACCGCAATCCAGGCAAAAAGCCGCACGTGCGTAGCCTTCACTCGGAAGGCAGCGAGCAGCAACGCTGCCAGTGCCGCAAGAACTGTCGTTCGCGCAGCGGACGCAGCAAGCTGCACCAGAAGAGTGTCCGCTTCAGAAGCAAATATCGTCATTGGTTCTCTTACTCCGTAACGTCTTTTCGCCCCGGCTTCTTCTTGCTTTCGTTCTCCGCGATTTTGCGGGCCAGGCGTTCCAGTTGCTTTCGATCGAGGACATCGTTATCGACCATGCCCAGCACCAGTTCTTCGGCCGATCCCCCGCAGAAGCGATCAATGATTCCTTTGACCGCTCGGACTGCAACGTTCTGCCGCGCATCCGAAGCCCGATAAACAAAGGTGCGACCTTCCACCTCATGCGCGACGTAGCCCTTTTCTTCCAGCCGCCGCAGAATTGTGCGTATGGTCGAGTCCTTCATGGGACGCGAAGCAGAGAGCGCTTCCCGGCACTGTTCCGCCGTGACCGGCCCATGCGACCAGACATAGTCCATGATTACCTGCTCTACCTCTCCCAGGTTCTTTAGACGTACTTGCCTTCTGTTAGTCATCGTAACGTTACAATGTGTAACACTGCGCCAGACCTTCAGTCAACAGAAATCTTGATCCGTGCAAAAGTGCTTGTTGTCTGCGGCCTATAATCCGCGTGGAGAGCAGTCAGCGCGAGAAAATTCAACGTGGACATCGTCCCGCGCCTGCGCGGCATCAGACCAGGGAGGTATTCTGGCTCAATGTTCTGGATCCGTATCTTCGTGCTGCTGAACGGTCTTATGGCTGTTACCATCTACGGCTTTGCCCAGGAGGCGACGCTCTCGAAGACCAAAGATTTGCTTCGGCAGGCCAGCAAGTTAGTCCCGGAGATCCCGGAAACTCAACAGATGAGCGTGGCCTCGAATATTGCAAATGCGCAAGCTCGGGCGGGTGATTTGCAGGGAGCTCTTGCCACCGTATATCTGCTCAAGAAGCCGCAAGATCAAGCCCAAGCTCTCGGTTCCGTAGCTTATTCCATCGACTACTCCGGCAATCTGAACGGCGCCTTGACGCTGCTGGAGAGTGCCTCGAAGGGGCAGTCCCGGGATGTAGGCTATATCCAAATAGCTAATGCTCACGCGCGCGACCGTGATTTTGCCGGAGCGCTTGCTGTCGCCCATCGAATTCAAGATGACCGCCCTCGGTTGATAGAGGCTCTTGACAATATTGCCAGCGAGCGATGGAAGGCAGGCGATCATTCAGGCGCACAACAGAACTGGGAGGAAGCCCGTCAGGTCGCAAAACAACGCTCCGCAGACGAGCCCAGCGTGGAATTCTTTCTCAGCGGTAACGCCGGCAGCCATGCCCAGGCGGGAGACACAGCGGGAGCTTTGCAAATTCTTCGCGAAATGCGTGTCATGGCGGAGCAGCGGCACCCGCCTGATGAAGGTCTGCTTTCGACGCTGGCTATGGGGTTCATTCAAGCAGGTGACGTGCCTGAGGCACTCGAAATCGTTAAAAGGCTGCCATCTGGAAGCAACCGTGATATCGACCTGATGTTGCTGTCCAACGAGATGACAGAGAAAGACGATATTGCCGATGCCGAAGGATTTGCATCGCAAATAGCAGATCCCCAGTTAAAGGCGCATACGTTTCAAGAGATCGCGAATGCACAAGCCGAATCGGGCAGACCCGCTTCTGCCATCGATACGCTCGATAACGTTGTTGACCTTACCCAGCGTGCCGAGGCGCTTGCGAGCTTGGCAATGGAACAAGCGCAGCGCGGGGACGGCGCTGCCGAGGACACTCTGGGTCGAGCTGTTGCCGCGGCTAGGGAAGCCGCGCCGAAGCCTCCGGATTACGTCTTCGCCAACATTGCGGTCACAGAAGCGATATTGGGAGACTTCGAGACCGCGAAACAGACAGTCCGCACTCTGCAGCCGGATTCCAGATGGTGGGCGTTGGAGAACATGACTCAGATGTTGGCCGGGTCGGGTGACTTAGGCGGCGCCTTGCAACTTGCCGCGGATGAAACAAATGCCTATCCAAAAGCCTGCGCGCTTTTGGGTGCCGCAAACGCTATGCTCGCCCAGCTGCACGCGAATAAGAACCCAAGCACAGCAGCCAACAACCGATAACCAAGAGCCTAGAGCCTAGAGCCAAGAGCCGAGAGCCCATTCCTCTCCTCGTCAGCTAAAATAGACCCGAGACCCCATGTCCCTCACTCACACCCAGGCCCTTGAACTCTACCGTTCCGACGATCTGATCGGCATCGGGATGGAAGCCGACGCCGTTCGCCGCACGCTGCACCCCGACGGCGTGGTCAGCTACATCATCGATCGCAACATCAATTACACGAACTACTGCACCGAGTACTGCACCTTCTGCGCGTTCTATCGTCCGCTGAAGGGGCCCAAGGCGAAAGAGGGATACATTCTCGACTTCGAAACCATCTACGAAAAGATTCGCGAGACCGTCGAACTCGGCGGCACGGGCGTGCTGATGCAAGGCGGCCTGCATCCCGACCTGAAGATCGACTGGCATGAGCAGATGCTGCGCGGCATCAAGCAGCGCTTCAAAGTTCATCTTCACTGCTATTCGGCTTCGGAAATTATCGCCATCGCCGAGTACAGCGGGCTCACCATTCGTGACACCATCATGCGCCTGCGCGACGCCGGGCTTGACTCCATCCCCGGCGGCGGCGCGGAGATTCTCGACGACGAAGTGCGCCACCGCATTGCGCGCCTGAAGTGCCTGACCGAAGACTGGCTCAACGTGCACCGCACCGCGCACCAACTCGGCATGAGAACGACGGCCACAATGATGTTTGGCGTCGGCGAAAAATTCGAGCACCGCATCAACCATCTGCAGGCGATCTACAATTTGCAGGAAGAAACCGGCGGATTCACCGCGTTCATCCCCTGGACGTTCCAGCCGCAGAACACCGCGCTCGGCGGCCGCAAGTGGGAGGAAGCCACCGCCGTTGAGTATCTGAAGAACCTCGCCATCTCGCGCCTGTTCCTCACCAACTTCCAGAACGTGCAGTCGAGCTGGGTGACGCAAGGACTGAAAGTCTGCCAGATGGGCCTGCGCTTCGGCGGTAATGACGTCGGCTCAGTGATGCTGGAAGAAAACGTGGTCCGCGCCGCCGGCGTAACCAACTGCACCACGGAAGAGGAGTTGCGCCGCATCATCCGCGATGCCGGATTTAGGCCCGTGCAAAGGGACACGCTGTATAGGACGTACTTCTTGAATTAAGAACAAATCCAGAAGGTGCCCCACTTCTAGCAACCGCGAGAAATGGGCCACCCAGCACCGTCCAGAGAACCCAGCTATCGCCACTTCTCCTCCCTTACTCCGGCTACAGCTTTTCTGATTACAACGGGGCAGAGTTGCAGCACCTTCTAAGCTGCACAGTCCGGAGGTTCTCTATGCGTGTACCACTTCTACTTACTTCTCTTCTGCTGATGTGCGGTTCTGCACTTGCCGGTGGCACTGTTGGATTCAATGTGAAATCGTATCCAACGCAACAATTCCCCTTTGTGGACGGCGGCTACCCGGTTACGGGAGGAGTTGCAATAGCAGACTTCAATCGCGACGGAATTCTCGACGTGGCTTATAGCTGGCCCTGCTGTGAAGGTGGCGGCAGCCCGGGCGAAGTGATCGTCAAGATGGGAACGGGGGGCGGGAATCTTGGTCCTGATGTGCCCTATTCATTCGGCGCAAGTGACTTGAGCGATTTGATCGCCGTCGATGTCAACAGCGACGGCTGGCTCGACATTCTGGCGCGCGATCCGGCGCAAGGGTGGATATCCGTACTGCTCAACAATGGCGACGGCACTTTCCAATACTCGGCGATAGTTGGAGTGGGATATCCCGCCTCGTTTACCGTAGGGGACTTTAATCACGACGGCAAGATCGATCTCGCTGAACTCGCTTGTAACAATCCCTACGGCTACGACTCTTGCACGTTGTACGTGGAATTGGGTGACGGCAGTGGACTGCATTTTCAGACATCGCAGTCCATCCAATTAGCCGGCGCCGCCTTTAGCCTGCAAGCTGCGGACATCAATGGGGATGGAAAGCTTGATCTAGCTTTCGCCCGTGGCAGCGTGGGAGTGATCCTGTGGGGCCGCGGGGACGGGACTTTCTCTGGCCCCACTTATCTCAAGCCAGCCACCACGGATCCGATGGACGCCGTTGCTATCGCGGACTTCAACAACGACGGCCGGCTCGATGTGGCGCTGTTGTCAGGCTATGGTTGCTCGCCGGACCCCAACCGGGGAGCTTGCGGCCAGGGAAATGTGAACACCGTCTGGATGTACAAGAATACAGGCGGCACGAGTTTCACACTCACAACCCACACGCAGTTCACAGCCCAGGCAGGGACGATCGTTCCTGCTGATATCAACGGAGACCTCAACCAGGACTTGGTCTGGTATAACCCGTTTGCCTCCGGGGTCTATCCAGTGCTGGGCGCCGCGGGCGGGTACAACTACGTCCTGGGACTGGGGAATGACACACTCGGGACTCAGGGAAGTTTCCCAGGTGCTTGGATTACCGTCGCGGTATTCCGCGATATCGACGGGGATTCTCGTGCTGATTACGCCGTGCTTGACTGGAGCACGAACCAGCTTGGCATCGGCATTCAGACCGGCGGTTACAAGAATTGTCCTCCCCCGAATTCGGCAAAGCTGGCTGCGAAAATCTGCGGGATTTTCAATGGCGCGACGGTGAGTTCACCATTACTGCTCAGGGCATCGGGCAATTCGCCAGCGGGAGTGAGTCAATTGCAGGTCTGGATCGACGGGAAAAAGCAGTACATCAAGTGGGGTGACCAGCTGGCAAAGAAGTTTACGCTCAACTCAGGCACGCATCGCATCGCGGTTGTCGCGAATGACAAGTACATTGGCAGCTCGACGACAGCGGTGAATGTGACAGTGCCGTAAGGACGGGGCCTTATTCGCCGAAGAGCCCGAAAGAGAAATGGCTGATACTCATCAAGGCCGCGGCATCGTGAGTTCGCTTATCGATTCTTGTGGAATATAGCGCAAAGGGAAACGGCCTCTTTCGAGGCCGTCGGCGCTCCGTCAAAGTCAATTTGATTAGCGGCCTTTCTCTTCAAAACTTGAAGCCATCAACGGTTCTGGTGGACGCTCCGCCGGTTCTTGGGTGGCGCAGCCCATTCGACTCCTTCCGGCAATGCCGTCAGTCGCTCAGGGCAGGCTTTGTTTACCGCTGCGATTCACCAGCAGGATCGAGACCGGCTTTAGCCGCTGAGGTACATTCACCCGTCACTATGATGAGATCCTCAGGGGCTAAAGCCCCGAGTGTTGAAGTCTGCATACCGCAGCGCTGAAAGCGCTGCGCCACCCAAAGTCTCAAGTCACCAAACTCCCGGACTGGTTACCCCATCTTTTCGCGGTTTTCGAAATCGCGGTCGAATTCACAGCACGGGCTCCTGCGCCTTTGTTCCCGATGGATCTTCCCATCTCGGTCCCGCCCCTGTGTTCCACCCTGCCATTGACAAACCCTTTCCGGCGTAGCAAAATTCCCGCCCGTCAAATAAGCACGATCCGGAGGTCCCATGACAATTCGTGGAAAGTACGCTCTGATTACGGGCGGCTCGCGTGGCATTGGACGCGGTATCGCCCTGAAGTTAGCCGAAAGCGGTGTAAACGTCGCCATCAACTACTATCGCAACGAGGCCGCGGCCAAAGACACTTTGGCCAAAGTGCGCGCGCTCGGATCGAATGGCTTCATCGTGCAAGCGGATGTCTGCCATCCCGAGGAAATCTCCCGCATGTTCCGCCAAGTGAAAGACGAATTTGGTGCGCTCGATATTTTCGTCAG
>Ga0134126_10008013_pt1 | contig 13273 bp, 12 predicted proteins | sample KB31752_FD_96881 | JGI IMG/M metagenome (GOLD analysis project Ga0134126, IMG submission 96881) | Terrestrial soil microbial communities with excess Nitrogen fertilizer from Kellogg Biological Station, Michigan, USA - KB3-175-2 | ecosystem: Environmental > Terrestrial > Soil > Unclassified ...
CGGTCGATCTCGTCCTGCGGCATGTGCGCGATCTTGAGCGGGAACGCCATGTTCTGCCGGACGGTCATGTGCGGGTACAGCGCATAGCTCTGGAACACCATCGCGATGTCGCGGTCCTTGGGCGACTTGTCGTTGACGACGTCGCCGCCGATGCGCAGGGTGCCGGAGCTGATGTCCTCCAGCCCGGCGATCATGTTGAGCGTCGTCGACTTCCCGCAGCCCGAGGGGCCGACCAGGATGATGAACTCCCCATCGGCGATGTCGAGACTGATGTCGTCGACCGCGACCGCCCCATCGGGGAAGCGCTTGGTGATGTGATCAAGATTGATCTCAGCCACTGGATTCTCCTGTCCGGCCTAGCCCTTGACCGCGCCCGACGTCAGCCCTGCGACGATCCGGCGCTGGAAAAACAGCACGAAGATGATGATCGGGATGGTGATGACCACCGCCGCCGCGGAGATCGACCCGGTGGGCGCCTGGAATTGCGAGTTACCGGTGAAGAACCCCATCGCGGCCGGCGCGGTACGCGCCTTGGTCGTCGAGGTCAGCGTGATCGCGAACAGGAAGTCGTTCCAGCAGTAGAGGAACACCAAGATCGCGGTGGTGACCATGCCGGGCGCGGCGAGCGGCGCGATGACCCGCACGAAAGCCTGGAACGGCGTGGCCCCGTCCACCCTGGCGGCCTTCTCCAGCTCCCAGGGGATCTCCCGGAAGAACGCCGACAGCGTGTAGATGCCGAGCGGCAGTCCGGTGGCGACGTAAGGAATGATGAGGCCGGGCCAGGTGTCGAACAGGCCGAGGATCCGCTCGATGTTGAACAGCGGGGTCGCCAGCGCGATCGCCGGGAACATCGCGATCAGCAGCGACAATCCGATCAGCAGCGCCTTACCGGGGAATCTCAGCCGGGCCACCGCGTAGGCCGCCATCGAAGCGAACACGACGGCGATGAGCGTGGCAATCAGCCCGATCCCGATCGAGTTGATCAGCGGCCGGATAAACGTGGAGGTCGTCAGGATGCCGGAGTAGTTCGCCCAGGTCCACTGTGACGGGAAGAAGCTGGGATCGGTGATCGCGGTCGCCGTCTTGAACGACAAGGACACGATCCAGAGCACCGGGATGAGCGCCAGCGCGATCGCGACGAGGTTGGCAAACCCCCAGCCGACTCGCTGCTGCGGAGTGCTAACTGCCATCAGCGTGCCACCTCCCTTTCTCTGCTAAGCGCCGTATTCATCGCGAGAGGTCCGATCCGGGAGCGGCGGTGCCGAAGCCCTTGATAAAGATGGTCGCGATGATCGCGACCGCGATCAGGATCAGGATCGACATCGCCGACCCGATCCCGAAGTTGAAACCGGTGAACAGGTTGTCGTAGTTGAGGATCGACACCGAGTAGGTGCCGTTCGAACCGCCGGTAAGGATGAAGATGTTGTCGAATATCCGGAACGCGTCCAACGTTCTGAAGAGCAGCGCGACCAGGATCGCGGGCTTCATCAGCGGCACCGTGATCCGCCAGAACCGCTGCCAGGCGGTCGCCCCGTCCACCCTCGCCGCCTTCAGCAGATCCTCCGGCACCAGCGAGAGCCCCGCCATCAGCAGCAGCGCCATGAACGCGGTGGTCTTCCACACCTCGGCCAGGATGATGATCGCGACGGCGGTCCCGGTCTTGGTCAGCGGGGCGCTGTTATTGAACAGGGCCGACAGGTAGCCGGTGTTTGGCGTCCAGGCGTACTGCCAGCTGAACGCGGCGACGATCGTGACGATCCCGTACGGGATGAGCACCGTTGTCCGGACCGTGCCCCGGCCGAAGATCGTCCGGTACATCAGCAGCGCGAGCAGCATGCCGAGCACCAGCTCGATCGCCACCGACACTATGACGATCACCACGGTGACCCACAGCGCGTGCCACCAGAACGGCGAGCTGAGCACGGCGGCGTAGTTGCTGAACCCGACGAACTTTTGTAGCTGCGGGGCGGACAGGATGTACCGCTGCAGCGACAGGTAGATCGCGTAGCCGATCGGGTACGCGGTCACCGCGAGCATCACGATCACCGCGGGCGCGCACAGCAACCAGCCGAGCCGACGTTCCTCGCGCGCGCCCTCGGACGGCCGTGCCCGGCGGCGCCGCCCGGGGGCGCGCTGCTCCTGGGCGGTAACCGGGGGGGTGGTGGTGGTCATCTGTCTGCCTCCCTGCACGAACGCGCGGTGCTCATGGCGTCAGCCCCTTGCCCTGGAGGGCGTTGTTGATTCCGGTGCGCAGGCTCTGCTCGGTGGGCACCGGGACGATCGAGGCCGGCGGGGAGATCAGGTGCGAGGTCTGCACGGACACGACCTGGTAGAGCGGGGTCTTGGGCCGCACGGCCCCGTTGTTGACCTGCGCCAGGATCAGGTGCCGGAACGGGTACGCGGACTGCATCTTCGGGTTGTTGTAGACGCTGGCCAGCGTTGGCGGCAGGCCGCCCTTGACCGCGGCGTTGAGCTGGTTCTCCGCGTTGCGCAGGCACAGCGCCGCCTGGAAGGCAAGCTGGGCATGCTGCGAGGTAGAACTGATCGCATAGTCGATGCCGCCGACGGTGACCCGGGCGGGCTTGCCCGGGTAGACGCTCGGGTACGGCGCCCACTTGAAGACCTTGAACAACTTGGGGTTGTCGGCCTTCATCGCCGGATAGACGAACGGGTAGTTCAGCTCGAACGCCGAGGTGCCGGCTTCCATCGCGAGCTGGTTCGGCCCCTCCGTCTGCACCGGCAGCGACGGATCCGCGGCGGGCGAGGTGGCGAGCTGCTTCATGATCGACAGCGCCTTGACCGCGGGCGGGCCGAGCTGGGCGGCGGTCGAGGCCGGGTTCAGGATGCTGCCGCCCGCGCTGACGGTCAGCGTGTTGAACCAGACCACGGTGCCCTCGTACTGGGCGCCCTGAATCTGGATCAGGTGCGGCTTGCCCTGCTTGGCGAGCTGCTCCGCGTCGGCGATCATCTGCGCCCACGTCTTCGGCGGGGTCTTCACCAGGTCAGACCGGTACCAGAGCAGCTGGGTATTGCTGTTGGCCGGGACCGCGACCAGCTTTCCGTGCCAGATGGCGGTGGTCAGCGGCCCCTTGAGCGTCCCGGCGATGGCCTGCTGCTTGTAGGTGCCGGTCCACGGCAAAATCCAGCCGGCCGTGGCGAACTCGGCTTCCCAGGTGACGTCCAGCCCGAGGATGTCCAGCGAGGTGTCCCCGGCGGCGAGCCGGCGGGCCATTTGCAGCCGCTGCTGGTCGGCCGAGGTCGGCAGCAGGTTATAGGAGATCGTGTACTTGCCGTGGCTCTGCGCGCTGCAGTTGGTCACGGCCTGCTGGATCGCACCGGACGGGTCGGGGAACATGTAGAAGTTCAGCGTCACCGGGCCGGTGGCCGCGCTGCTCGTCCCGCAGGCCGCGAGGCCCGCGGCGGCCAAGGCGCCGGCCAACGTCACGCCGACGTAGCCGAAACCCCTTCTGGACGAGCGGGCCGCGGGCCTCCGGATCCGGCGCCCAGCGCGAGCTTTGTCAACGCCGCCTCTCATCTCGCCTCCAGCGCGCCCGCCCTTTGCCGCACGTGCACTCTGCCGCGCCCATGGCGACCACGCCGGTAGGCGATCTACCCACTCAGCAACCGGGCATTCACACTAACGACACAATTGGGGACGAGATGATCAGCAGCCGCATTCATCACATAGGACGATCGTGGCCACATTATGGAACGTCCACGGGTCACTTTCCGGACATCGGCGCGTTGACCAGCGGACATGTGGCCAGAGGCCAAGTCAGGCGGGCGCTACCGGCCGGGAACGGAGCCTGACGGCCGTGTCAGGAAGTTGCCGCGATCGTGGCGCTGCCCAGCACCGCGTCGCCGTCGTAGAAGACCGCCGCCTGGCCGCGGGCCACTCCCCTGGCCGGCTCGGTAAGCGCTATCCGCAAGTCATCGCCCGGAATCACGGTGGCGGGGAGCGCCTGCCCGTGCGCCCGCAACTGGACCAGGCAGTCCCTGGGGGCGGACGGTGGAGCGCAGCCCGTCCACACCGGCCGCTCGGCCACGATCCCGGTCACGTCCAGGGACTCGGCGGGCCCGACGGTCACCGTGCCAGAGACGGGCTCGATGTCTAGCACGTACCGTGGCCGGCCATCGGCGGCCGGGGTGTCCACGCGCAGCCCGCGCCGCTGGCCGACGGTGAACCCGTAGGCACCGTCGTGGCTGCCGAGCACCGCCCCGCCGGCGTCCACGATGGGACCGGGAGCCCGGCCCAGGGCGCCGGCCAGGAACGTGCGCATGTCGCCGTCGGGGATGAAGCAGACGTCATGACTGTCCGGCTTGGCGGCCACCGCCAGCCCGCGCGCCGCCGCCTCGGCCCGCACCTGCGCCTTGGTGGAGTCACCGAGCGGGAACAGGGCCCGGTCAAGCTGCTCGCGGGTGAGCACGGCGAGCACGTAGGACTGGTCCTTGGCCAGGTCCGGGCTGCGGTGCAGGCGGCCGCCCGCCAGCCGCGCATGGTGACCGGTGCAGACCGCGTCGAAGCCCAGGGCCACCGCCCGGTCCAGCACCGCCGCGAACTTGATCTTCTCGTTGCAGCGCAGGCACGGGTTGGGGGTGCGCCCGCGCGCGTATTCGGCCACGAAGTCTTCCACCACGTCGCGGTGGAACCGCTCGGCCATGTCCCACACGTAGAACGGGATCCCGATCACGTCCGCCGCGCGCCTGGCGTCCCTGGCGTCCTCCAGCGTGCAGCAGCCGCGCGCCCCGGTGCGGTATGACTGCGGGTTCAGCGACAGCGCGAGATGGACCCCGGTCACCTCGTGACCGGCGTCCGCCGCCCGCGCCGCGGCCACCGCCGAGTCCACCCCGCCCGACATGGCCGCCAGCACCCGCATCCCGCTCATAACCCGTCCAGCCTATGGGCCTCGCCGCACCCGCGCGTCCGCGGCACATCCGCCCCCGCGCTACATCCTCGCGCCCGCGCCGCACCCCCACCTCCACGCACCCCCGCCGCCACGCCGCACCCTCGCCTCTCCGCCGCACCCCTGCCGCCGCGCCCTTGTGGCTCTGGCCCGCCGCGCGCATTCTTGGGTTCAGCACTCGGCGAGCCAGGAGGACTGCCGATGCGAACGGGCTTTGCGCGCCTGCTGCTGGCCGGCAGCGCCGCGATGCTCACCGCGGCGCTGGGAACCGCCAGCGCCCTCGCCGCCCAGGGAACAAACACCACCCCGGCGGCGGCCACCTGGACCATCACGCCTGGCGGCGCCGTCACGGCGAGGTCGGGGCATGCGCCGATCACCGACACCAAATTCGGCGGGCTGATGACATGCTGGTCGCTGACAGCGAGCGGCACGCTGAAGAGCGGCAGAGGGGTCGCCGGCTCCGGCGCGGGCTCGATCTCCGCGTTCGGCTTCCACACGTGCACCAACCCGCTTGCCGACGCGGTCATGTCCGCGCGGCGCTTGGTGTTTGAGATGACGGCCACCGGCCTGCCCTGGCACCTGAACCTGTCGTCCGATGGCAGCGGCGTGGTAACCGGAACCATCAGCCACATGCAGATCCAGATGGCCGGCACCCAGTGCACCGCGGTGATCGACGGCACCGGCGCGGGCGCGCGCGACGGCCACGTGCGGTTCCGCTATTCCGACGCCACCGGCCGCCTGACCGTGCTCACCAACCGCAGCGGCCTGCATTTCTTCGATGTCCGGGGCTGCTTCGGACTGATACATGACGGCGACCCGGCTACGATCAGCGCCACCTTCGTGGTGAGCCCGGAACAGGCGATCACCAGCCCGTGACCGGGTTCCCCGGAACCTGCTCGTGACGGGGGTTGCCCGGGTTCACGGTTTCGCGGAGCGTGGCCAGGTCACCACGGGGTTGCGTAACGCATCATGACCGTCCGGCCCGGCGGGCACGTTCGACCGCCTCGCCGATCACCTCCCCCACGGCCTCGCAATCAGCCTGGGTCGAGCACTGGCCGAACGAGAAACGCAGCGAGCCCCTGGCCCTGGCCTCGTCGGCGCCCAGGGCGAGCAGCACGTGACTGGGCCGGGCCACCCCGGCGGTGCACGCGGACCCGGTGGAGCAGGCGATGCCCCTGGCGTCCAACAGCATGAGCAGCGCGTCGCCCTCGCACCCGGGGAAGGAAAAGTGGGCGTTACCCGGCAGCCGGGCCGGGCCGGGGGGCGCGCCGTTGAGTATCGCGTCGGGCACCGCCGCGATCACCCTGGCGACCAGGTCGTCCCGCAGCGCGGCCAGCCGGACCGCCTCAAAGTCCCTGGTCTTGGCCACGACCTGGGCGGCGGCCGCGAAGGCGCGGATCGCGGGCGCGTCCAGGGTGCCGGACCTGATGTCGCTCTCCTGGCCCCCGCCGTGCAGCACCGGCACCGGCTGGGCACCCCGGGCCAGCAGCAGCGCCCCCGCGCCCACCGGCCCGCCGAGCTTGTGCCCGGTGATCGTGAGCGCGTCCGCGCCGCTCTCGGCGAACTGGACGGGCACCTGCGCGGCCGCCTGCACCGCGTCGGTGTGCAGCGGGATCCGGTGCTCGGCGCAGACCGCGGCCAGTTCCGCGATCGGCGCGATCGTGCCGACCTCGTTGTTCGCCCACATCACGCTGACCAGCGCCACGCCGTCCGGGTCCGGGCCGATCGCCTCCCGCAGGCTGTCCGCGGACACCATCCCGGTGCCGTCCACGCCGATCCAGCCGATCTCCGCGCCCTCGTGGCTGGCCAGCCAGCCCACCGAGTCCAGCACCGCGTGGTGCTCGGTGGCCGGTACCAGCACCCTGCGGCGGTGCGGGCGGTTGTCCCGGCGGGCCCAGAACAGGCCCTTCACCGCCAGGTTGTCCGCCTCGGTTCCGCCGCTTGTGAAGATCACCTCGCTGGGCCGGGCGCCGAACGCCTCGGCGATCTGCTCCCGGGACTCCTCGACCACCCGGCGGGCCCGGCGGCCGGCGTTGTGCAGCGAGGAGGGGTTGCCGAGGCGGGCGAGTTCGTCCGTCATGGCCGCGATGGCCTCGGGGAGCATCGGCGCGGTCGCCGCGTTGTCCAGATAGATCAGTGGGTGCGGGTCCTGCTCGGCTGCGCCGGCGGCCCCCGGCTGGCCTGCCCCGTCGGTGTAGTCCATGACAAACCTCAGCCTAGCTGGACTTCCAGCCCCGTGCCCGGGCCGCCGACGGCGCCGGATCAGGACCCCTGGCGCCGGGCGATCTCCTCGGTGAGCTGCGGCACGACCTTGAACAGGTCGCCCACCACACCGAAGTCGGCAAGCTCGAAGATCGGCGCCTCTGGGTCCTTGTTGATCACCATGATGGTCTTGGACGTCTGCATGCCGGCCCGGTGCTGGATCGCGCCCGAGATGCCGACCGCGAGGTACAACTGCGGCGACACGGTCTTGCCGGTCTGGCCCACCTGGAACTGGTGCGGGTACCAGCCGGCGTCGGTGGCGGCGCGGGACGCACCCACCGCCGCGCCCAGCCGGTCCGCCAGGCCCTCGATCAGGGCGAAGTTCTCCGCGTTGCCGACCCCGCGGCCGCCGGACACCACGATGGACGCCTCGGTCAGTTCCGGGCGCTCGCTGCGCTCCTGGGCGACCCGCTCGGTGATGTGCGCGCCCTTGGCCGCGTCGCTCAGTTCGACACCGGCCGGTTCCAGCGCCGCGGCCCCGGGGGATGCCTCCGGCGGCACCGCGTTCGGCCGCACCGCCACGATCGGGATGCCCTTGGTGACCTTGGACTTCACGATGATGGCGCCGCCGAAGATGGACTGTTCCGCGACCGGGCCGCCGTCACCGGGGGTGAGGTCGACCGCGTCGGTCAGCACGCCGGAACCGATCTTGACCGCGAGCCGGCCGGCCACCTCCTTGCCCTCGGCCGTGGCCGGGACCAGCACGGCCGCGGGAGAGGCCTGCGCGACGAGCGCCGCCAGCACCTCGGCGGCGGGCGCGGCCACGTAGTCCGCCATGTCGTCGCCGCCGGCGACGTAGACCTTGGCGGCGCCGTACTCGGCAAGGCGTTCCCTGGCCGCGTCGGCCCCCGAGCCCAGCCAGACCGCGGCGGGCTCGCCGAACCTGCGGGCCAGGGTCAGCAGTTCGAGCGTGACCTTCTTGACCGACTCACCGTCGTGCGCGGCGAGGACGAGGATCTCAGACATAGGAGTTTGCTGGCCTTCCGGTCAGATGAACTTCTGCGCGGCGAGGAAGTCGGCCGCCTTGACGCCGCCGTCGCCCTCATCCTTGACGATCGTGCCGGCCTCGCGGGGCGGACGCTTGCTGAAGCTGACCACCTCGGTCGCGGCGGCGCCCAGGCCGACCTGCGCGGGGTCGATCCCGGCGTCGGCGATGCTCAGCACCTCGACCGGCTTCTTCTTGGCCGCCATGATCCCCTTGAACGACGGGTACCGCGGCTCGTTGATCTTCTCCACCACGCTGACCACGGCGGGCAGGGTGGCCTCGACCTTGTCGTAGCCGTAGTCCGCCTGCCGGTGGATGGTGATGGCGTTCACGTCGACCTCGACCTTGCTGGCCAGGCTGAGCTGGGGGCAGCCGAGCCGCTCGGCCAGCATCGCGGCGAGCAGGCCGGTCCGCGCGTCGGTCGACTCCGAGCCCAGGATGACCAGGTCGAACCCGGTGCGCTGGAGCACGGTGGCCAGCGCCAGCGAGGTGGCGAGCGCGTCGGAGCCCGCCAGCGCGTCGTCCACCAGGTGCACCGCCTTGTCGGCCCCCATGGACAGCGCCTTGCGGATCGACTCGCTGGCCTTGTCCGGGCCCATGGTGAGGATGGTCACCTCGCCCCCGTGCGCCTCGGCCAGGCGGAGCCCCTCCTCGATCGCGTACTCATCGAGTTCGTTGATGACCCCGTCGACGGACGCACGGTCGAGCCGCGAATCCTCCGGCCGCAGCGTGCGCTCCGCCCACGTGTCGGGGACCTGCTTGACGCAGACGACGATGTTCATGACCGGTGGCCGACCTCCTGCCCCTGTCCGTGTTCGGCCCGGCGCTGGTATCCGGGCTGGGTCAAGACTGCCAAACGCGGCCGTCCGTCCCTGCCGCGGGGTGCTTCCCGCGCACGGCGTGACTATGTTACTTGCTAGTAGCTTTTTGGTCGAATCGCGTGCTCCGCGGCCTCGACCACGTTGGTGAGCAGCATGGCCCTGGTCATCGGCCCGACACCGCCCGGCACCGGCGCCAGGTAGCCGGCCACCTCGGCGACCTCGGGCGCGACGTCGCCGATCAGCCCGGCCTCGGTCCTGGTGATGCCCACATCCACCACCGCGGCGCCGGGCCTGACCATGTCCGCGGTGAGCAGGCCCGGCCGGCCGGCCGCCACCACCACGATGTCCGCGCCCCGGGTGTGCGCGGCCAGATCCCTGGTCCCGGTGTGGGACAGGGTGACGGTCGCGTTCTCGGTGCGCCGGGTGAGCAGCAGGCCGAGCGAACGGCCCACGGTGATGCCGCGCCCGATCACAGTGACGTCCGCCCCGGCGATCGGGACGTCGTAGCGCCGCAGCAGTTCCACGATGCCCCTCGGCGTGCCGGGCAGCGGGCCCGGCTCCCCCAGCACCAGCTTGCCCAGGTTGACCGGGTGCAGGCCGTCGGCGTCCTTGGCCGGGTCCACCCGGTGCAGGATGGCCAGCGGGTCCAGGCCTGCGGGCAGCGGGAGCTGGACCAGGTACCCGGTGCACTCGGGGTTGGCGTTCAGCTCGTCGACGACCGCCTCGACCTGCTCCTGGCTGGCGTCGGCGGGCAGGTCACGGCGGATGCTGGTGATGCCGACCGCCACGCTGTCGCGGTGCTTGCCGTTGACGTAGGCGCGGCTGCCCGGGTCGTCGCCGACAAGTACCGTGGCCAGCCCGGGCACCCGGCCCACCGCGGCGAGATCGGCTACCCGTTTCCTGAGATCCTCTTTGATCGCCGCAGCGGTGGCGCGGCCGTCGAGAATACGCGCGGTCAACGTGTGCTCCCTTTCAGTGGAAGAAGTGCCTGGTCCCGGTGAAGTAGAGGCTGACCCCGGCGGACTGGGCAGCGGCGATGACCTCCCCGTCGCGGATCGAGCCACCGGGTTCGGCGATGGCACCTATCCCGGCGTCGGCCAGGACCCGGAGGCCGTCCGCGAACGGGAAGTAGGCATCGCTGGCGGCGACCGCGCCCCGGCTCCGCTGCCCGCTCCGGGCGATCGCGATCCGGGCCGCGTCGACCCGGTTGACCTGGCCCATCCCCACCCCGACCGTGGCGCCGCCCGCGGCGAGCACGATGGCGTTGGACTTGGCCGCGCGGCAGGCCCGCCACGCGAAGGCCAGGTCGGCTAGGGTCTGCGGCGATGCGGCCGGGCCCGCCTTCAGCTCCCAGGCGGCCGGGTCGTCCCCGGGCGCATCCAGTCGGTCGGCCGTCTGCAGGAGCACGCCCCCGTCCACCGGCCGCCACTCGATCTGTGGACCCGTCATCGCCGTCCCGGCCGGCGCGGGGCATTGCAGCAGCCGCAGGTTCTTCCTGGCCTTGAGCGTCTCCAGCGCGGCGCCGGAGAAGCCGGGCGCGACGAGCACCTCGGTGAAGATGTCCGCGACCTGGGCCGCCATCGCCGCGGTGACGACACCGTTGGCCGCGATCACCCCGCCGTAGGCCGACACCGGGTCGCACGCGTTCGCCTTGCGGTGTGCCTCGGCGAGGTCGGCGCCGATGGCGATGCCGCACGGGTTCGCGTGCTTGATGATCGCCACGCACGGCTCGGCGAAGTCGAACGCGGTCCGCCACGCCGCGGCGGCGTCACCGTAGTTGTTGTAGGACATCGCCTTGCCGTGCAACTGGGTGGCCGTGGCCAGGCCGGGCGGTGCGCCTGGGCGTACGTAGAGTGCCGCGCGCTGATGCGGGTTCTCCCCGTACCGCAGCACCTCGCGGCGGGTCCACACGGCGGACACGAGGTCCGGCCAGCCGGTCTCGCGCGCGACGTCGTCGGGCGCGTAGGTGGCGGCGAACCAGGACGCCACAGCGGCGTCGTAGCGGGCGGTGGCCGCGTACGCCGCAGCGGCCAGCCGGCGCCGCTGCTCGCCGGTGAAGCCGCCGGCCTGGACCGCCTCGGCGGCCGCCCGGTACTGCGCCGGGTCGGTGATCACGGCCACCCTGCCGTGGTTCTTCGCGGCCGCCCGGACCATCGCCGGGCCGCCGATGTCGATCTGCTCGACGCACTCGGCCGCCGGGGCGCCGCTGGCGACCGTGGCCTCGAACGGGTACAGGTTGGACACGAGCAGCTCGAACGTGTCGATGCCCAGCTTGGCGAGCTGCTCGGCGTGCCCGGTCCGGGCAGGGTCGGCGAGCAGCCCGGCGTGGACGGCGGGATGCAGGGTCTTCACCCGGCCTTCCAGGCACTCGGGAAACCCGGTCACGTCCTCCACGCCGGTCACCGGAACGCCCGCCGCGGCGATGGCCGCCGCCGTGCTGCCGGTGCTGACGATCTGCACGCCGGTGGCCGCCAGCACGCCGGCCAGTTCGGCCAGGCCGGTCTTGTCGTAGACGCTGACCAGCGCTCGCTTGATCGGAACCTTCGTCACTTCGTAAGACCCTCTTCATCCCCGGCGGGCCTGGTTCGCCGCCGCTTCGTGGTGACCGGCCAGCACCGTCCTGCCGTGCACCGACCATCCGTCCCGGACCATCCTGCCGACCGTATCCACCAGCAGGGTGCGCTCGGTCCTCTTGATCCGCTCATGCAGCGAGGCGACATCGTCATCCTCGCTGACCGGCACCGCTGCCTGGGCGATCACGGGGCCGGTGTCGGTGCCCGCGTCCACGAGGAACACGGTGCACCCGGTCACCTTCACGCCGTAGGCGAGCGCGTCCCCGACCGCGTGCATGCCGGGGAAGGCGGGCAGCAGGGAGGGGTGGGTGTTGACGAAGCGCCCGGCGAACCTGTCGAGGAAGTCCTGGCCGACCAGCTTCATGAACCCGGCGGAGATGACCAGGTCCGGCTGGTAGCGCGCGCAGGACCGGGCCAGGGCACGGTCCCATGCGGCGCGGGAGGCGTGGTCGCGGACCTGGTGGGTGAACACGGGTATTCCCGCCCGTTGTGCCCGCGCGAGGCCCTCGATCCCGGCGCGGTCAGCGCCGACCGCCACGACTTTCGCGCCGTAGGAAGGGTCAGCGCAGGCATCGAGCAGCGCCTGAAGGTTGGTGCCCGCCCCGGAGACGAGGACCACGAGGCGTGCCGTCATGCGAGCCACCTTAACGGCCCCGTGGCGGCGGCAGGCTCGCTCCGGCACCCGCGGTGACACGTGCCACATGGCCGAAGCGCACTGGTCAGCGAGCGTAGCCGGGCACAATAGGGGTGCGATGCCCCCCTTCGACCAGCGTACGGACAAACCCCAGGCCATGGTGCCCGCCGAGCCGGCCGCGCAGCGGCGCGCGGTGGCGGGCCTGCTGGTGGCGCTGTTGAGCCTGACCAGCGTGCTGGCGCTCGGCGACCCGCAGCGCGGGGTCTATCTGGTCGCCTACGCGCTGCTCGCCGGCGTCGTCGCGATGTGGCTGGCGGTGACCTCGCTGGCGCGGGCCAGGAGAGGCAGGACCGCGCGGCCGCACGGGTCGGCCGCGGCGACGGCGATCGCGGGCATCGGCATCCTGCTGAGCGCGATCCTGCTGCTTGGTTTCATCGTGTTCGGACGGCAGATGTCGGAGTACGGCCAGTGCCTGAGCGAGGCGGGCACGACCGCGGCCCAGCAGTCCTGCCAGGTGCAGTTCACCCACGCGGTGAACCGGGAGATCTCCTCGCTGCGCGCCGCGGAACGGGGCTAGGCACCGGCGTCGCCTCGCCCGCGCCCCGCGGCTGCCGCGCGGGTCAGGGGAGCATGGCGGGACCGAGCGGGGGACGGTCATCGGGCGGCCCGTCCTCCTCCTCGCCGGCCCATTGGTCCAGATAGATCCTGTGCCCACCGTCCGCGGGCTCGTCCGGCGACATGCTCGCCGGCATGGCCGGCCGGGACGGCGCGGCGGCGCGGCGGGCCCGGGCGGCCGCGAGTTCTGGGTCCCTGCGCACCCTCAGCCAGTTGGCGATGCCGGTGGCCACGGCCGCCGAGACGCCGATCTCCAGAATGGCCACCAAGGTCGCCTGCCAGCCAGAAGGGCCGACCGCAGCGAGCCGGCCGCTGCCCAGCGGCCCGCCGGAGAACGCCGCGAGCACGCCGATCACGCACCCGGTCGCCACCCCGCAGGCGAATCCCCACAGCGGGGCAAGCTCGGCCGCGGGCGTGGGCGCGGCACGCGCCACGAGGATGCCGCCCACCACGCCGGCCAGGTAGGGCAGGGCGAGCAC
>Ga0134126_10008014_pt1 | contig 13270 bp, 14 predicted proteins | sample KB31752_FD_96881 | JGI IMG/M metagenome (GOLD analysis project Ga0134126, IMG submission 96881) | Terrestrial soil microbial communities with excess Nitrogen fertilizer from Kellogg Biological Station, Michigan, USA - KB3-175-2 | ecosystem: Environmental > Terrestrial > Soil > Unclassified ...
GCGGCGCCGTGTCCGTGTGGCGCCGGGGCGGCGCCGTGTCCGTGTGGCGCCGGGGCGGCGCCGTGTCCGTGTGGCGCCGGGGCGGCGCCGTGTCCGTGTGGCGCCGGGGCGGCGCCGTGTCCGATGGGCGCCGCGGCGCCGTGCACCAGGCGGAGCCGCCACGCCGGATCGGCCGCCGGGTACTCCACCCGGGTGTGGGCGCCCCGGCTCTCCTCCCGCAGCCGAGCCGAGGCGAGGAGGGCGGCGGCCACCGTGGCGAGGTTGGCCAGCTCGCCGACCTCGGCGGTGGGCACCGCCCCGTCGAGGAGGTCGGCCAGCTCGGCGACCGCCGCACCGGCGGCGTCCAGGGACGGCCGGCTCCGGACGACCCCGGCACCGGCGGTCATGGCCCGCTGCAGCAGGTCCCGCAGCTTGGCCGGGTCTGGCGCCACGCCAGAGGAGGCCTCTGGCTCACCCAGCCGCGGCCACGACACCGCCGGGACGGTACGAACCCCGATCGGTCCGACGTCGTCGGGACGGGCCGGCGGCGGGTGGGGAGCGGTGTCGAGGACGGCCCGCATCACCCCACTCGGTTCCGGCCCGGTGCGGCCGTCGGCGATGGCCTCGGCCAGGCGGGCGCCGAACACCATGCCCTCGAGGAGCGAGTTGGAGGCCAACCGGTTGGCGCCGTGGACGCCGGTGCAGGCGACCTCGCCGGCGGCCCACAGCCCGGGGAGGGCGGTGGCGCCGCGCAGGTCGGTGACCACGCCACCCGACAGGTGGTGGGCGGCCGGGGCGATCGGCAGCCAGTCCACCGCCGGATCCAAACCGATCCCGGCGAGGGAGGCGGCGATGGTGGGGAACCGCTGGTCGAACTGGGCCAGTCCGGTGGCGTCCAGCCAGAGGTGGTCGGCCCCCTGCTCGGCCATGCGGGCGGCCATGGCCCGGCTGACGACGTCGCGGGGGGCGAGCTCGTCGACGAACCGGTCGCCGGCGGCGTCGCGGAGCAGGGCGCCGTGGCCTCGGAGGGCTTCGGAGAGCAGTGGCCGGGGCATGGCCGGATGGTGGAGGGCGGTGGGGTGGAACTGGACGAACTCGGCGTCGGCGACCGGCACCCCGGCCCGGAGTGCCATGGCGACGCCGTCGCCGGTGGCCTCGGCGGGGTTGGTCGTGACGGCGAACAGCTGGCCGACTCCGCCGGTGGCCAGGACCACCTCGTCGGCGCGGACGGGGACGACCCGCCCGTCAGGCCTCAGGGCCAGCACTCCACGACAGTGGCCGTCCTCGATCAGGAGGTCGAGGGCGAACCAGCGCTCGAGCACGGCCCCGGCGGCGGCCCGGGTGGCGGCGACCAGCGCCCGTTCGACCTCAGCCCCGGTGGCGGCCCCACCGGCGTGGACCACCCGGGCCCGGGAGTGACCGCCCTCGCGGGCCAGGGCCAGCAGTCCCGACGCCTCCCGATCGAACTCGGCGCCCAAGGCGATCAGCTCGCGGACCCGGGCGGGCCCCTCGTCGACCAGCACCCGGACGGCGTCGGTGTCGCAGAGCCCGGCGCCGGCGGCGAGGGTGTCGGCCAGGTGCAGGTCGGTCGAGTCCTCGTCGCCCCCCAACACGGCCGCCACGCCGCCCTGGGCCCAACGGGTGGCCGACTGTGTCAGCTCCCCCTTCGTCAGCACCCCGACGTGCTTTCCGCCCGTGCCGGCCAGCCTGACGGCCGCGGACAGCCCGGCGACCCCACTGCCGAGGATCAGGACGTCGAACGGGCCGGGGGCATCCCCGTCCGAGGCGGTCACCGGCCGCCGAGCTCGGCCAGCCGGGGCACGATGCCGGCCAGCTGAGCCGCCGTGGCCTCATCGACCGGTCGGTTGGCCAGGTCGACGTGGACGATCCGCGGCTCGTAGGTGGCGAGCTCCTCGGGGTCGTAGTCGGCGTAGGTGATCAAGATCACCTTGTCACCGGGGGCGACCAGCCGGGCGGCGGCGCCGTTCAGGCAGATCTCGCCCGGACCGCCCTCGATGGCGTAGGTCTCGAACCGGGCGCCGTTGTCGATGTCGAGGACGGTGACCTGCTCATACGGCAGGACGTCCGCCAGGGCCATCAGGTCCGTGTCGATGCTGACCGAACCGACGTAGTTCAGGTTGGCGTCGGTCACCGTGGCGCGGTGGATCTTGGCCTTCATCATCCGTCGTCGCATGGCGTGGGCCGGTCCTTCCTCAGTCCGCCGTCCGGGCATTGTGGACGTCGGCATTGTGGCCGTCGGGCGCCGTCGTTGCCACCTGTGCCGCCCGCTGTGCCGCCCGCTGTGCCGACCGTTGTGCCGTCCGCTGCGCCGTTTCCAGGGGGCCCGCCAACGATGGTGCCGGTCGGGGGGCGTCGCAGTTGTCGATGAGCCGCACCGGGCCGACCTGGGCGGCGATCAGCAGCCGTACGGCGTCGGCGTCGGCCAGGGAGGCCGGGACGCCCAGGTCACCGGCGTCGACCGCCACGGCGTAGTCCAGGGCCACCGACGGCTCGGTGGCCACGACGGCCGCCATAGCGGCCGCCACGGCGTCCGGCCGGTCCTCGCCGGCGGCGACGGCCCGGCGGCCGGCCGCCAGGGCCTGGGAGAGGACCGGCGCCGCCGCCCGCTCGGCCGGGCTCAACCGGGCGTTCCGGCTGGACAGGGCCAGTCCGTCGTCGGCGCGCACCGTGGGGCAGCCGACGACCTCGACGGGCATCGACAGGTCGGCCGCCATCCGGCGCACGACGGCCAGCTGCTGGTAGTCCTTCTCCCCGAAGTACGCCCGGCAGCGGCCGGCGATGGCGAAGAGCTTGGCCACCACGGTGGCCACCCCGTCGAAGTGGCCTGGACGCGACGCCCCTTCCCATCGGTCACTGACGCCGCGGACCGACACGGTGGTGGGCACCGGGCCCGGCCAGTCCGGGTACATCTCGGCCACCGGTGGGGCCAGCACCGTGGCGGCCCCGGCGGCGCGGCAGAGCTCGAGGTCGTCGGGCAAGGTCCTCGGGTAGTGGTCGATGTCGTCGGGATCGCCGAACTGCAGCGGGTTGACGAAGATCGTCACCCCCACATGGTCGCACTCGGCCGCCGCCCGGACGAGCAGCGACCGGTGGCCGGCGTGCAGGGCACCCATGGTGGGCACCAACCCCACGGTGGCCCCCCGCGCCCGGGCCGCCTCCAGGGTCGCGGAGAACCCGGCGACGGTGTTGACGACGTCCACTGCCGGCAGCCGCCGGTTAGGCCACGCCGGCCGGCACCGGAGGCATCCGGACCTCCGGGACGTCGTCGGCGGCCACCTCGTCGTCGGCCACCTCGTCGTCCGCCGCGCGGCCGGCCAGGGAGGCGACGAGGTCGGCGGCGGCGCCGCCAGGGACAGCATCGGCGAGGACAGCGGCGGCGGGGAAGGTGGCGGGGGTGTCGACGGCCAACTGCAGGGCCAGGCCGACGCCGGCGCGGTACCCGGCCCGCTCTTCCGCCGGAATGGCGTCGATGTGCCGGGCCAGGGTGGACCAGTCCCCACGCGCCGCCGGTCCGGTCAGGGCCTGGCGGGGGCCGAGCCGGGCCACGTCGTCGACGGCCGCCCGGGTGAGGTCCAAGAAGGCGTCGAGGGGGAGGCCGGCGGTGGCGGCCACCCGCTCCACCTGTCCCAGCAACGCCACCACGTGGTTGGCGGCGATGGCCGCCGCGGCGTGATAAGCGGCCCGGTCGCCGTCGGCGACCTCCACGACCCGACCGCCCAGAGACTCGGCGATCTGCCGGGCCACCCGATCGCCGGCCACGGCGAAGGTGGCGCCGGAGGCCAGCCGCCGGGCGCCGTCGTCGGGGTTCGGCAGCGGGACCAGAGGATGGAGGGCCGCCCGCCGGAGGTGGGGAGCGAGGACGTCCAGCCCGAGGGACCCGGAAAGGTGGAGGACCACCGTCTCGGGCCGAGGGCGGACGGCGGCGGCCACGGCGGCCACCGCGTCGTCCGGGGTGGCGATGACCAGCACGTCGACGTCGTCGGCGGCCGCGCTGACGTCGTCACCGCGGCCGAGGAACCCGGCGACCGACCATCCGGCGGCGGACAGGGCGGCGGACAGCGATCGGCCGGCCCGGCCGGGACCGACGAAGCGCACGGTAGGCATCAGAACCCTCCTTCGGCGTTCCGGCCCCGTTGGGGTGCCGGTCGCCTTCAGTGACGGGACTGCAGACGCTCAGAGCATACCCAGGCGGGTGACCTCGCCACCAGCGGTCTCCAGGGCGCCGGGGTCGACCAGGTCCGGCGCCAGGTCGGCCAGGGGGGCGACGACGAACCGGCGCTCCCACATCCGGGGGTGCGGGACCTGGAGGTCCGGGCGGTCCACCACCGCGTCGCCGACCAGGAGCACGTCGGCGTCCAGGGTGCGGGGTCCGAACCGCACCGTCCGGACCCGGCGGGCCGCCCGTTCCAGCTGCCGGCACCGTTCGAGCAAGCGCCGCGGTGGGTCGGTGGTGGCCAGCTCGACCACCAGGTTGAGGTAGGGCCCTTGGTCGTCGGGCCCGCCGACCGGTTCGGTCTCGTACACCGGCGACACGGCCGCCAGGTCCCCCGCGGCGCGCAGGGTGGCCACCGCCTCGGCGAGGAGGCCTCGGCGGTCCCCCAGGTTGGAGCCCAGGCCGAGGAACGCCCGGACGGGGCGTCGCCGGACCACTCGGACCCCGACGGACCCGACGTCGGCGGGGATCGGTGGCCGGAGCTTGCGGACGGTCACCGCCACCGCCACGGTCCGGCGGTCGGCGGCCAGGACCACCCGGGCCACCTCGGCGGCCAGCGCCTCCAGCAGCTGGAAGCTCCGGCCGGCCACCACCCCGGCCACCTGCAGGGTGACGTCGCCGTAGTCCACCGTGTCCCCGAGGGCGTCGGAAGCGCCGGCCGGCGCGGCGTCGAACCACACGTCGAGGTCGACGGCGAATGGCTGGGCCCGGTCCCGCTCCTCCGGCAGGACCCCGTGGACCCCGGTGACCCGGAGGTCGCGGATCTCGATCCGGTCGACGCCCCCGGTCGGCTCCCCCACCGGAGCCTCAGACGGGCTGGCGGGGCGGCAGGCTGTCGGCCACCACCACCAGCTCCCGGCCGGTGGATCCCATCTGGTGGCCCACCAGGTGCTCCATGAGGGCCACCGCCTGGGGTCCGGTCGGCAGCCGGCCGGACCAGATCAGGAACCCGCCGACCACGCCCATCACCCGGTCACCCAGCTCGTCCTGGTGGATCAGGATGCGCATGCCCTCGGTGAGCGACCGCTCGAGATCCTGGTAGCAGTCGGCGAGGACCGGCCGGGGGTCGGACACGGGGGACAACGGGTAGTGGGCGTAGGCCAACCCCTCGTCGTCGTAGGCGTGGAGGTTGTGCGGCGACGGTAGGAGGGACACCACCCGGCTGAACCCCTGCACCCGCAGCCAGATGATCTCCTCCTGCCGGCGCACTCGACGGTGGTTCGCCGCGAACCCTCCGGGCCGCTCGCTGACGGCCAGACGGTCCCGGATGATCCAGGTGAAGTTCCGGGGCGGGATCCCGGCCGCCCACTTGCCCTTCATGACGCCAGCCACTTCATGAGGCCAGTCCCTTCATGGAGTCAGGCCCCTTCATGCCGCCAGCCGATCCGGACGGCCGGTCAGGGCGGCGGCGGCGGCGGTGCCCGCCACGTCGTGGACCCGCACCATCCCGGCCCCCTGGGCGAGCGCCCAGGTCGTGGTGGCCAGGGACTCCTCCAGGCGGTCGTGGACCGGGCGGGGGTCCTCCCCGGGGCGGCCCAACCGGCCGAGGAAAGTCTTCCGGCTCGTCCCCACCAACACGCCGGCACCCAGGTCGGCGGCGCCGGCGACCAGCTCGGCCAGGTGGGCCAGGAGGGTCAGGTTGTGGACGGCGGTCTTGCCGAACCCGATGCCGGGGTCCACCCACACCTCGGGCACGCCGGCGGCGGCGGCCCGGCGGGCGGCGTCGAGGACGGTCCCGTGCACCTCGGCCACCACGTCCTCGTAGTGCGGGTGCAGCTGCATGTCGCGTGGGGTCCCCCGCATGTGCATGGACACCCAACCCACGCCGTGCTCGGCGGCCACGGGCCAGAGGGTTCCCGAGATGTCGTTGACCAACGTCGCCCCGGCGGCCACGGCGGCGGCGGCCACCGCCGGCTTGGCGGTGTCGACCGACACCCGTACCTCGCCGGCCAGGGCTTCGACGACCGGGAGCACCCGTCGAAGCTCCTCGACCTCGTCCACGGGGTCGGCACCCGGGCGGCTGGACTCCCCGCCCACGTCCACCAGGTCGGCTCCCTCGGCGACCATCTGGCGGCCCCGGACCACGGCATCGGCCGGTTCGAGGTAGCGCCCGCCGTCGAAGAAGGAGTCCGGGGTGACGTTCAGCACCCCCATGACCAGGGGGCGGTTTACGGGCGGGGCGGCCATTGCCGCCAGCGTAGGCCAACCGACTCGGGGTCCGCGACGCCCTCTCGGCCCTTTCGGCCTGGTCAGCGGCCGTCCAGATGGGCCGCCGCCTCCCGTCAGCGGCGGTATCGGTGGGCCGCCGCCTCCCGTCAGCGGCCGTACTTGATGGGCCGCCGCCTCCGTCAGCGGCCGTGGACGAACTGCATGGCCTCGGCGCGGGTGGCGGCGTCGGACCGGAAGAGGCCGCGCACCGACGAGGTCACGGTGAGGGTGCCGGGCTTCTTGACCCCGCGCATCGACATGCAGAGGTGCTCGGCTTCGACGACGACCAGGACACCCCGCGGGGCCAGGACGGACTCGATGGCGTCGGCGATCTGGGTGGTCATCCGCTCCTGGACCTGCAACCGCCGGGCGAACCCGTCGACCAGCCGGGCCAGCTTGGACAACCCGGTGATCCGACCGTCGGTGCCGGGGATGTAGGCGACGTGGGCGCGGCCGATGAACGGGACCATGTGGTGCTCGCAGAGGGAGGCGAACGGGATGTCGCGGACCATGACCATCTCGTCGTGGTCGGCGGCGAAGGTGACGGTGAGGTGCCGGGAAGGGTCGTCGGCGAGGCCGGAGAACAGCTCCTCGTACATGGTGGCCACCCGCATCGGGGTGTCCAGCAGCCCGTCGCGGTCCGGGTCCTCCCCGATGGCGGAGAGGATCTCGGTCACCGCCTTGGCGACGCGTTCGGTGTCGACGGCCATCTGCTCAGCTCTCTCCCCGGTAGGCGTGCACACCCGGCAGGTTCCGGTACCGCTCGGCGACGTCGAGGCCGTACCCGACCACGAAGGTCGACGGGATGGTGAACCCGAGATAGCGAAGGTCGAGCTCGACGGTCTGCTCCCCTTCCTTCACCAGGAGGGCGCACACGTCGACGCTGGCCGGGTGGCGGGCCTGCAGGTACTTGCGGAGGTAGTTCAGGGTCAACCCGCTGTCGATGATGTCCTCGACGACCAGTACCCGGCGACCGGTGAGCTCGGCGTCGAGGTCCTTCACGATCCTGACCACCCCAGAGGTGCTGGTGGCGCTGCCGTAGGAGGAGACCGCCATGAAGTCGACGTCGACCGGTAGGTGGATCGCCCGGCACAGGTCGCTCATGAACAGCATGGCGCCCTTCAGCACGCCGACGAGCAACGGGGGATCGTCGGCGAAGTCCACGGTGATCTGGGCCCCCAGCGACGCCACCTTGGCGGCGATGGCCTCGGCGCTGACGACGACCGGTCCCACCTCACGGGCGGCCCAGGCCGGCACCTCGTCGTCCGCCGTCTTCTCCACCGTCATTTGGTGGCTGACCTTACCGGACACGGCCATTAATCGACACGGCCATTAGCCGACATCGTATGAGGGTCCGGTGGCGGCTCCACCCGCAGGCGCCGGGCGGTGCGGGCCACCCGCCGGCCGCCGGCCAGCTCGGTAGCCACCGCCTCGCCGGCCGCCACCGCCAGCACCCGGTCGACCTCGGCCAGCGAGGGCGGGTACCCGCTCCCACCCGCCGACTCGGACCGCAGCCACTTTCGGACGGCCCGGCGGCCGAGCGGAGGTGGGGCGGCAGCCAGGGCATCGGCGTCGGCCGGGTCGGGCACCGCCTGGTCGGCCAGGAGGTCGAGCAGCGCCGAGTCCTGGCGGGCCAACCCGGCTTGGCGGGCCAGGAGGGGCACCGGGTCCCGGCCGGCGAGGTCGGCCAGGAGGGGCAGCAGGTCGTGGCGGACCCGGTTGCGGAGGTGTCGTGGGTCGTCGTTGGACGGGTCGCACACCCACCGGAGGTGCATCGCCGTACAGACGGCGTGGGTGTCGGCCCGGCGGAGGCCCAGCAGGGGATGGCGGCCCCCGGGGGCCATGGCGGCCACGCCGTCGGCTCCGGCCCCCCGGAGGAGGTTGATCAGGACGGTCTCGGCCTGGTCGTCCATGGTGTGGCCGGTGGCTGCGCCGTCGGGCAGGACGGCGAACCGGGCGGCCCGGGCCCGGGCCTCGAGGTTGGGACCGTCGCCGACGGCGACCCGGAGCGCCTGGAACCGGGCCCCGAACCGCGCCGCGGCGGCCGCGACGACGTCGGCCTCAGCCGCCGAGCCGGGTCGGAGCCCGTGGTCGACGTGGACGGCGGTCACCACGGCACCGGCGGCGGCGGCGAGGACGAGGAGGGCCAGGGAGTCGGGGCCGCCGGACACCGCGCAGGCCATCGGTTGGCCGGACGGGGGGAAGGCGCAGCGTGGGACGAGGTCGAGGACGACCGGCGGCCAGGGGTCGGTCACCCGGTGCCGGTCACCCGGCGATGGCCGGGGACGGTGGGACCGCCCGGACCCGGTCCACCCATCGGCCGGGGTCCTTGATCTCGGCCAACGACGGCAGCCACTCGGGGCCGCGCCACACCCGGTTGAACAGCTCCGCCCCACCGGCGTCCTCGACGGCGTTGACGAAGGCCTCCCCCTCGGCGTACTGGCGGAGCTTGGCCTCGAGGCCCAGGATCTGCTGCAGCAGCTTCGCCGGGCCCCGGACCTGTTGGCGGCGTTCCCGCAGGACCCGGCCGAACCGCTCCGCCCCCGGCACCGCGGCGGCACCGGCCCGGTCCATGGTGACGTCGCCGTGGCCTTCCAGGAGGCTCATCAGGGCTTGGATGCGCCGGAGGGCGTCCAGTTGCTCGGGGGTGGCCACCAGGCCCATCACCCCGGCGTCGGCCAGCGGGCTGTGCCCCGAGCGGACCTCGCCGGCCGCCCGGCGGACGGCTTCGAGCAGCTGGTGGGGGTCGGCGCCGAGGGGCTCGAGGCCCCGGTCCACCAACGACACGAAGTGCTCCCGGAGCCACGGGACGGCGGTAAACTGGGCCCGGTGGGTGACCTCGTGGAGGGCCAGCCACAGCCGGAACTGGTCGGGGGGGAACCCGTACCGCTGCTCCAGGTCGACCACGTTGGGTCCGACGTAGTAGACGACGTCTTGGTCCTCCGCCGCCTCGTCGGTGACCAGCAGGTCGTACTGGCCGAGGACCCGGGAGGACATCCACGCCAGGACCAGGCCCAGCTGGACCCCGGTGACCGACCGGCCGGCCCCCGCCATGGCGTCGGGCAGCCGGAACGGGAGCGTGCTCATCGGCCCGGCGGCCCGGCGGGCTTCCAGCTTCCGCAGGGTCGGCCCCAGCAGGCGTTGGATCGACGCCACGTTGGCCCGGACCCAGGCGGGCCGGTCCACCACCACCGCCCGGGCCGGCGATGGGGGGCGTAGCCCGGTGGCCTCGGCCACCAGCCCCTCTGCCCTGACGGTGAGCTCGGCGAAGTCGGCTTCCAGCGGCTCGGGCCGGTACGCCGCCGGCACCGGCCGGCGGGCCAGGGCCCACCCGGCCACCCGCTCGGCCATCCCCCAGTCGACGGATCCCGCCGGCACCGGCCCGTCGGTCCCGCCGCTCGCCGCGGCGGCCTCGTCGGCCACCAGGTCCCCCGTCCGGATCGGGCCCTCGGTCGCCGCCATCCGTTTCCTCAGCCGCCCTCGTCGGACGGGTGGCGACGGGACTCCTCGTGGATGGCCTCGGCGATACGGGCCAGCAGGTGATCGGGGACACGGTCCTTACAGCGGTTGGCGATGACCATCCGCAATTCGGCCTCGAAGCCGGCGGCGTCGGCGCACGGGCCGCAACGGTCCAGGTGGAGGGCGATCTCCGTCCGCCGCTCCTCGGTGAGCTCGCCGTCGAGGTAGTGGTAGAGCTGATGGACGGCCTCGTCGCAATCCACGTCGCCGCACGGGCCCCCAGCTCCCGGTGTTACCCCCTCAGCTCCCACGGAACGGCCTCCTGTCACGGCGGTCACTCGCCCGGGCGGGCACCGGATCCCACCAGTCCCCGCGCTTGCGCAAATTCGTGCAACGCCTTCTGGAGCGCCCTTCTTCCCCGATGGATCCGGCTCATCACCGTGCCGATGGGCACCTCGGTGATCTCGGCGATCTCCTTGTAGGAGAACCCCTCGACGTCGGCCAGGAGGACGGCGATGCGGAAGGCGTCCGGCAGCGACTCCAGCGCCGCCTTCACCTCGTCGTCGGTGAAGCTGTCGAGGGCCTCGTCCTCGGCGCTGCGCCCCGGCGCCCCTCCACCCTCGACGGGGCCGAGGCGGCGGTACAGGTACAGGTCCTCCACGTCCTCGACGTCGGAGATCTCGGGCCGCCGCTTCGCCGCCCGGTAGCTGTTGATGTACGTGTTCGTCAGGATCCGGTACAGCCAGGCTTTGAGGTTGGTGCCTTCGGTGAAGCTCCCGAACGCCCGGTAGGCCTTCAGGTAGGTCTCCTGGACGAGGTCCTCGGCGTCCGACGGGTTCCGGGTCATCCGAAGGGCGGCGCTGTACAGCGCCGGCATGTACTCCATGGTGAGGTCGGTGAAGTGGGCCTGGTCGGCCATGGCACAGACCCTATCCACCCTGGCGACCCCTGCCGTCGCACCACCCTGGCGGCCCCTGCCGCGCCACTCTGGCGGCCCCTGCCGCCGCACCGGGTCGGCTCAGAACTGAAACCTGTTGCAATTCCTTCCCGCCCATGGTCGAATCGCCTCATGAGCCCGGCCATCGCCCCTTCGCCGCCACCGGAGCTGGGCATCGACCTGATGAACGGGGCGTTCTTCGCCGACGACCCGTACCCGGCGTACGCCTGGATGCGCCGGCACGCCCCGGTGTTCTACGACGAGGCCAACGACCTGTGGGCGCTGGCCGGGTACCGGGACGTCAAGGCGGCGTCCACCGACACCGGCACGTTCTCCAACGCCGGCGGCATCCGCCCGAAGTTCCCGCCGCTGCCGATGATGATCGACTTCGACGCCCCCGAGCACGTGCGGCGGCGGCGGTTGGTCAGCGCCGGGTTCACCCCCGGGCGGGTGCGGGAGATGGAGGGGCACATCCGGGGGATCTGCGACGCGGTGATCGATCGGGTGTGCCAGCAGGGGTCGTGCGACTTCGTCCGTGACGTCGCCGCTCCGCTGCCCCTGGCGGTCATCGGCGACATGCTCGGGGTGGCCGACGCCGACCGGGACGACCTGCTGCGGTGGTCGGAGGACATGCTGCGGTCCCAGGGGATGGCCTCCGAAGAAGCCATCGAGGGGGCGGCCCGGGCGTTCGTGGAGTACACGACGTACATGGAGCCGGTCCTGGCTTCCCGCCTGGACAGCGGCCAGGACGACGACCTGGTCGGCGTCCTGGTGCACGCCGAGGTGGACGGCGACCGCCTGGACCACGACTCGCTGATCCACGAGACCCTGCTGATCCTGGTGGGCGGCGACGAGACCACCCGGCACGTCATCACCGGGGGGATGCTGGCGCTGCAGGAGCACCCGGACCAGCTGGACGCCCTCCGCCGGGACCCCTCGGGGATCCCCGGCGCGGTGGAGGAGATGCTGCGGTGGGTGACCCCCATCAAGAACATGGCCCGCACCGTGACCCACGACACCGAGGTCGACGGCCAGAGGCTGCACGAGGGTGACGAGGTGCTGCTGCTGTACCCGTCGGCCAACCGGGACGAGGCGGTCTTCGACCGCCCCGACGCCTTCGACATCACCCGGACTCCCAACCCCCATCTGGCCTTCGGCTTCGGGGCCCACTTCTGCCTCGGCAACCAGCTGGCCCGGCTGGAGCTCCGGGTCATGTTCGAACGGCTGCTGGCCCGGCTGCCGGACCTGGCCCTGGCCGAGCCGGGACCGTTCCCGCAGCGGGAGGCCAACTTCATCAGCGGCATCGAAGCGATGCCGGTCACGTTCACCCCGACGGCCCCCGCCGGCACCCCGACGGCCCCCGCCGGCACCCCGACGGCCCCCGCCGGCCTGCGGCCGTGAGCGGTGGGTTGGAGGGGCTGAGCGCCCTCGTCACCGGCGGCGGCAGCGGCATCGGTCTGGCCACCGCCACCCGTTTCGCTGTCGATGGGGCCCAGGTGACCATCTGCGGGCGCACCGAGGAGAAGCTGGCGTCGGCCGTGGCCACCATCGAGACCGCGGTGGCCGAGGCGACCGGGGCGGAGGCCACGGCCCGGGCGGGAGGCCCGGTGCCGACCGGTACGCCGCCATCCGAGAAGGGGGCGGCCCGGTACGTGGTGGCCGACGTCACGGTGGAGACACAGGTCGAGGCGGCCGTGGCGGCGGCGATGGTGCCCACGGGACGCCTGGACATCCTGTTCGCCTGTGCCGGCGGTGCCCACCACATGGGGCCGATCCTCGAGGCCCCGGTGGACGCCGTTCGCGCCACCGTCGACCTGAACGTGATCGGGTCGTTCCTGTCGGTGAAGCACGCCGGCGCGGCCATGCGCCAAGGGGGTGGCGGGTCGGTGGTCCTCATGTCGTCGGGGGCCGGGCACTTCCCGCACCGGTGGCTGTGGGCCTACGGCATGTCGAAGGCCAGCATCGAGTCCCTCTGCGACTACGCGGCCGAAGAGCTGGGTGAGGCCGGCATCCGGGTGAACGTCGTCCAGCCCGGCATCGTCGACGACGAGCTGATGGCCATGATCACCGTCGGGGGGCCGCTACTCGACGACTACCTGGCGCAGATGCCGGTGTCCCGGCTGGGGACGGTCGACGACGTGGCCGCGGCCGTCCGCTTCCTCGCCGGGCCGGAGTCGGGCTGGATCACCGGGGAGCGCCTCACCGTCGACGGTGGGCACCACCTGCGGCGGGGCGCCGACTACTCCCTGCTCTTCAGCGGCTGACTTCTCCCCGGCGGCTGACTGCTCCCCGGCGGCTGACTGCTCCCCGGCGGCTGAGTCTCCCCGGCGGCTGACTTCTCCCCGGCGGATAGGGCCGCCCCGCCGAGCCCACACCGGTCCACCGAGGGCGACCCCCTCCTGTTCCCAATACCCGACTAATCTGGGAAGTTATAGAGAGTCAGTTGGGACTGA
>Ga0134126_10008016_pt1 | contig 13268 bp, 10 predicted proteins | sample KB31752_FD_96881 | JGI IMG/M metagenome (GOLD analysis project Ga0134126, IMG submission 96881) | Terrestrial soil microbial communities with excess Nitrogen fertilizer from Kellogg Biological Station, Michigan, USA - KB3-175-2 | ecosystem: Environmental > Terrestrial > Soil > Unclassified ...
GTTTCCTGCTCTCCCTACCGCGTGCTGACCGCGCGCCTGGCAGCAGCGCAAGCTGGTGCGGCAGATAAGCTGAACGTGGAAGCGGGAAGAACGAAATAACCAACACCTTTGAAACACAGAGGAACAGAGGAAGCGGAGGACATAAGGTCTTCCGCTTTCTTTTGACCTATGATGAACCAGACGCCGTAATTTGACTCGGGCGGGTATCGGCAAAAATCTTGAAACACAGAGGAACCGAGGAAGCGGAGGACAAAAGACACCGCTTTCTCTCTCGAACCTACGCCGACTCAGACGCGTCGAGCGCCTTAGGCTGATATCGATTGTTACTTTATTCCTTCGCGTAGATGGATCACGTTGAAGTTGAGGGCAAACCCAGAAGGAATCCAACACCTTTGAAACACAGAGGAACGGAGGAAGCGGAGGACAGAAGGTCTGCCGCTTCTCTTTTGATCTAGTGTGAACCAGACGCCGAAAGCGTCTTGGGTTGATATCGGTTGTTGATGATTCTCTTTATCCCCTCCCGCATATGCACAACGTCGAAGTTCAAAAGGAGTCCCAGAGGCTTATTCGTGAGTTTGAGGTATGTCAGCAACTGCGCCTTATGTATTGGGAGTATGCTGTCCACACATTTGAGTTCCACAATCACCATGTCTTCAACCAGCAGATCGATTCTGAACCCCGAATCCAGCTTTAAGCCGTCGTAAAGAACTGGGAGGCTCACCTGAGCTTCAACTCGCAACCCCGCTTTCCGCAGTTCGTGATGGAGGCAGCTCTGGTAAACGCTTTCGAGGACGCCCGGTCCGATTGAAGTGTGGACTTTGAAAGCAGCGCCGAGTATTTGAGACGAAATCTCATTCAACTCCATTGCCTCTGTATTCCTCTCTTTTGCCAATGAACGAAATTATGCACCGGGACCTTGAAGCATTAAAAATGGGTCTGTTGGTAAGGCTGATTCCGGATCAATAGCGCAACGTAAACATTCGCAGTCTGAATTCCTTACATTGAATTGAAAAAAACCAAATACCCTCTGCTCCCTCTGTTCCTCTGTGTTTCAAAGATTTTGGGTTTACTGAATTTTCTGAAGTCTCTCAATCAGCTTCTGCGCCAGATTATCTTCTGACTCTGACCACAGCACTCTCCCGCTGATGCCGCAGTTCTGCTCGACTGCAGTGGTGAAGTTCACCAGTTTTTGCACGTTGGCTTTGATTCTCTGCTCAACCGCCTCGGTAAATTCCTCTTCTTCATAAAGAAAGGGAGTGTCCAGCCCGAAGTCCACCTGGATGTGGCCGTTTTGCTGGTAGGTCGCCTGTTCAAACTGCTGGCCAAAGGCGAAAAACTTCACGGTTTGTGGCTGCTGTTGCCACGTAATGTCCAGTCCGCCTTCCTCGACGGGGACCCACAGGTCCCACATGCCTTCCAGTTCGTAGGCATTGTCTTCACTGAGAAACTCTGAAGTGAGAGCCAGAACCTGGTCCGCATCAGCCCGAGAATCGAACGTTTGTTGAAATACGATCGGCTCCTCCCAGGAGACGCTGTGGACTGCCGCGTATCCGATTCCTGGACGCTGAGTGGAGAAAGGGAATTGCTTGATGACTGAAAGCAGGCGCGGAGACATCTCCTGCGCGCTGAAGCTGGGAAACCAGATGCTCAGATAAAGTTGATCTGCCATAAGTAAAAAGAAACGGCTATTGTAATCCTGCAAAGGCTAGGATGCGTTGTCGGTCACTCAGGAGATAGCACCTCCGGGACGTGCAGCTCTCACTAGTCGCGCTAGAATAGGCAGCAGCTTGGACTTCATTACTGGAGGTGCGATGTGCGCCAAGCCCGTCTTTTAGTGACTTTCAGGGTGGCCTTCTTTCTGGTATTCAGCCCTCTTCTGGCCCAACAGCCGGCTGCCCGGCCTCAGGCATCGCCTGCGCCGCCTCCAGCAACTGCATCGCCCTCTCCGCTGCCGGTGAAAGACACCGAGAAGAAACCTCCTCAGATTCAGACGCCCACGGCTCGGCTTGCATCAGCCAGGAATATTTATTTCATCAGAACTCACGGTGGTGATATCCCGTTTGACACCATTCGCACCACCATTGATGGCTGGGAGCGCTTTACGCTTGTGAATGCGCCGGACAAGGCTGATCTTATCGTCGAAATCTCCAGTGCGGGAAGAGACGACGAGGTGCGTGTTACCAGTGGCATGAGCCCCTCAATGGAAACCGGCCGCATGGAGCAATCTACCCATTCGAGTAAGGAGTTTTCCGCCACTGAAGTGACTATGATCGTCTCCGATGCGAAGAACAAGCGTGTTTTGTGGCGGGGAACAGAGTCCGCGAAATACGCTGTTCGCCAGACAGCACGAGAGAACAATCTGGTGGAGGCAGCGGAAAAGTTGGCAGGCAAGTTCCATGATCGCCTGGAGCCGCCGGTCGCTCGCTGATCGCGGGAGACTGCAGGACGGGTTCGGTAAAGTAATCAAACCTCTTGAATAAGCTGTATCTCGCCCTTAGCGAACTGTAGGACTGACCGCTCCTCACATTTCTGCGCGGCTTTGCTCACATTATAATCTTGTCAGGTCGCTCGGCGACAAACCCTAGATTCAGGATTACGAAAAGATTTCGGGGTGAGTTGCCGCTGCTGGTGCGCAACCCTGAAGTAGCATTTCTGAATCAGTATGTGCATTGTGCGCCGCTTCAACTTCCTGCTTCCGGGCGGGAAAGCATCAGCTGTACTACTTCTGCTCGCTGCTGTAGTTTCCCGATGCTATCCCCAAGCCAACGTCCAGGGTCAGTGGACTTCGCTCGCCACTTGGCCGACTCGCGCCGTTCATACCACGCTTCTTCCTGATGGAAGGGTGTTTTTTGTCTCTTATTATGACGAGTCGCTTCAGCCGAATATTTGGGATCCAGCGAGTAATACCTTCAGTCCGACTGCAGCTTCCGCTTACAGGTTGTTCTGTGCGGGACACACCAGCCTGGCAGACGGACGCGTATTCATTTCCGGGGGACACATTGCCGATTACACCGGTTACGCCCACTCGGAGATCTTTGATCCGGCCACGAACACCTTCAAGACGCTCCCGGATATGAATGCCGGACGGTGGTATCCGACAACCACCGAATTGCCGAACGGCGACGTTCTGGTTGTTTCCGGCGACATCAACTCAAATACCAATACCAATCCCTTGCCCCAGGTCTATCAATTTTCAAGCAATACCTGGCGCAGCTTGACGACCGCACAACTCGTTTTGCCTCTCTACCCGACGATGTTTGTCGCGCCCAACGGAAAAGTTTTCCAGGCAGGACCCAACCGGCAGAGCCGCTACTTGAGCACGAGCGGAACAGGCGCATGGACTAATGTGGCGCTAACGAAGGCTACCGTATGGCGGGACTACGGACCGGTTGTAATGTACGAATCAGGAAAGGTCCTGGAGATCGGCGGAGGGGATCCGCCGTTGGCGAGTGCCGAGGTTATAGATCTGAATGCCGCGACTCCGGCGTGGTCCCTGACAGGCAGCATGCATTTTGCGCGTCGTCAGCACAATGCTGTGGTTTTGCCTGACGGCAAGGTCTTTGTTTCAGGCGGCAGCAGCGCCGGAGGCTTTGATACTTCCACGTCGCCAGTGCTTCCAACAGAAATGTGGGATCCCGCGACCGGACAGTTCACGGTGATGGCTAGTATTGCCGTTTATCGCGGTTACCACTCCACGGCTCTTCTTCTGCCCGATGGTCGGGTGCTATCCGCAGGCGGCAACGTTGGCGGACCAAACGCACAAATCTATTCTCCGCCTTACCTGTTTAACGGAGCGCGGCCCACCATCGCGTCTGCTCCCACCAGCGCGGGATACGGCCAGACGGTTTTCGTAGGGACTCCCAACGCTACGGCTATAACAAAGGTCAGTTGGATCCGGCTGGGTTCCACGACGCACACGTTTGATGAGAGCGTGCGCTACATGCATCTGAACTTCACCCAGGCGACGAACGGGTTGAATGTGACTATGCCGGCGAATGCCAATCTCGCGCCGCCGGGCTACTACATGCTGTTTATCCTGAATGGCTCCGGTGTTCCATCAGTGGCCCGGATCATCAGGATTGCGTCGGGAGGCGGCGCCACGGGTGCGATCACCGGCAAAGTGACGAATACCGCTGGCGCTCCTCTTCTGAACGCATCAATCTCGGTTGGCGGAAGTAGCGCGGCGACTACCTCGGACGGCTCCTGGACGGTGCAGAACATCGCTGCTGGAACAGTGACGGTCACAGCTTCGCTGAGCGGTTATACAAGTGCATCAGAAAGCGCGACTATCACTGCAGGAAGCACTACGACCGCAGGCACTCTGGCATTGGCGCCGGTTAATCCCGGGACGGTGACAGGTAAGGTAGTCAACAGCGCTGGTACCGGATTGTCTGGAGCGACTGTCAGCGCCGATGGCTTGACCGTGGCGACCGATTCGACCGGAAGCTACACTCTGGCAAACCTGCCCGCTGGTGCTGCGACGATTACGGCTGCCGCAACTGGCTTTGCCAATGCGAGCCAGGCGGTAACGGTCGTTGCTGGAACCACAATCACGGCTCCAAACATCACGATGGGGTCGAGCAGTGGATCAGTGTCAGGTACAGTCAAGAGTTCGAGTGGGGCAGCCATCTCGGGCGCAACTGTGGGTTTCGGCGGCGGCAGTACCACAACGTCATCTACTGGCACTTATAGCCTGACGGGCATCGTTGCCGGGACCATCCAGTTGGTGGCTTCGGCCAGCGGATTCCAGAGCTCGACGCAAAATGTCGTTATCACGGGCGGAGCCAATAGCACCGCTAATTTCACTTTGACTCCGGCCGGAACGGGTGGCGGCACCGTCACCGGAAAGATCACCAATGCTTCGAGTGGCGCGGCTCTCGCGGGAGCAACAGTCAGTTGGAGTGGTGGTTCAACAACTTCGAGCTCGACCGGAATTTATACGCTGAGCAACGTTACGGCAGGAGCTCAGAAGATCACAGCCGTCAAAACTGGATACCTGGCGCATACGTTGTCGGTCACAGTAACCGCTGGCGCTACGGCAACTCTGAATGTTCCGATTGCTACGGCTGGGAAATTCACCGTGAAGGTACTGAATTCCAGCAATGCCGCAGTGCCAAGCGCCACCGTTACCATCAAAGGTGGAGTGGTAGCGACAACGGTGACCGGAACCACAAGTACCGCCGGAACGTTTACCACCAATTGGATTCCTATTGGAAGTTACACAATCACGGTTGCCAAGACGGGACATACCACCAAGAGCAAGACTGCTACGGTCTCGTCCGGAGTGACCAGTACCGTCACATTTACCGCATTCTGAGAGGGCCCATGAACGCTACGTCAAAGTCGAGGTTGTTTCCTATTGCGCTCATGATCGGCTTGCTTTCGGCCTTGTTTTCGGCGTCTTGTTTTGCGCAGACCTATACCGTCACTGATCTCGGCGCAATCCGTCACGGCAGCGCGCGAGTTCATGGGATCAATTCCAGCCAGCAGGCGGTCGGAGGTACAGGCTTTCCTCATGGCGCAGACACTCATGCCTTCTTCTGGCAAAAGCAGGGCGGAATGCGCGATCTGGGCACGCTGGCTGGCGGCGACTACAGCGCAGCATTCAGTATCAACGATTCAGGCCAGGTAGCCGGGACATCCAACACTGCGGACAGTATGCATGCCTTCCTCTGGACCAGCGCAGCAGGCATGCGGGATCTCGGCGTTTTGGCGGGCTCTAATTCGGCTCAGGGGTTTGCCATTAATAACCTGGGCGATGTGGTTGGGTCGTCGGGAACTCATGCGGTCATGTGGAGCAACGGTACCATTACCGACCTGGGTACCCTCGGAGGCCCCACCAGCGAAGCCCACGGCATCAACAATCATCAACAAGTTGTCGGTTTCGCTGACACCCCAGCCGATGGCCAGCGTGCCTTTATCTGGAGTAACGGCTCTATGCAGCAGATTGGCGCGCTCCCCGGCGACACTGCAAGTCGAGCCGATCACATTAACGATGCAGGGACGGTGGTAGGCACGTCAGAAGGAACAAGTGGAACCAGGTCCTTCATTTGGACGCAAGCCAACGGCATACAGCCCATTGGTTCTCTTTCAGGCAGCACTTACAGTGAAGCATTCGCCATCAACAACCTGGGACAGGTGGTTGGAGAATCAGGAAGCTCCCTCGGGACGCGGGCTTTTCTATGGACAAGTTCCGGAGGAATGATTGATTTGAATGAAGCTGTAACCGGTCTCGATCCACACATCGTTTTGACCGGGGCTTTTTCCATTAATGACAAGGGCGAGATCGTGGCATTTGGAGTGAAAAGCCCAAACACAACCCGGCATGACGTAGCAACCATGGATAGTCACCTGCATTCTGGGCCCATACGAGTATTTTTGCTTACACCTCAGTAAATCCACCTATCTCGAATCAAATCATCTGCATAGCTGCCGATCTTCTTTGTTATAGTGAAGGGGTTCCACTCTCATTTCATGGGCATCCATTCACTACCCAAGGCGATCTGCGCCTCGCTGCTGTTTTGTTGCCTCGTGGCGCGATACGGCTTTTGCCAGATGGCGGCCGATTCGCCTCCCACGCTCGAGCCATGTCCTGGGATTGGATGTTCCGCCCCACCCGACCCGCAGGCTACGCCAAAATCTGAAACGCAATCGCACAAGCAACCGGGCCCAGTCACGGTTAAGAGTGCTCTCCTGAGCCTTCCGGACGACCAGAAAGCGATTTGGACGAGTCCGTTTCATCTTCGCGTAGAGGATTCCTTCTGGCTCGCGCCCTTAGCCGCCACTTCGGCCGTATTACTCGGCAGCGACCAGCACAGCATGCAAAGGGCGCGGTCAAATCCCGACGCGATCAGCTTAAGCAATTCCATTTCTGATGGAGGGCTGATTGGCCTCACTGCTCTCCCAGGCGCAATGTACTTCTGGGGAAGTCTCCACGGCGAGCAGCGGGCGCGAGAGACCGGGTTGCTTTCCGGCGAAGCCATGATCGACAGTCTCACCGTGAACGAGGGCCTGAAACTGATTTTCGGGCGTGAGCGGCCCAGTGCGACAGACGGGCATGGGAGATTCTTTCAGGTTCTGGGTAATGAGGCCTCGTTCCCATCCACGCACGCAACCTTGAGTTGGACGGCTGCCTCAGTCATTGCTCATGAATATCCCGGATGGCTGTCACAGACATTGGCCTATGGCACGGCGGCTACAGTCAGCCTTACCAGGGTTACCGGGCGCCAGCATTTTCCATCCGACGTCGTCGTGGGCAGCGCACTCGGCTGGCTTGTCGGGCGGCAAGTGTTCAACGCTCATCATTACCGCGAACTGGATGATTTGGATTACGGTACATTCTCGCGACAGCGGGACGAAGAGCTCAATCCGGATGCCCTTGGCTCGCCCTTTGTTCCGCTCGATAGCTGGGTTTATCCCGAACTCAACCGGCTGGCTGCGCTTGGCTACATCAGGTCGCAATTCATAGGCCTCAAGCCATGGACTCGGGCTGAATGCCGGCGGCAGATTGAAGAGGCCGAATACTACGCGCAGAATCAGCCACCCGATTCCAGCGTAACAAGGAGTATTGAGCTGCTGAAACAGGAATTCTCGAGCGACGGCAAGCATTATTATTCTGCGCAGATCGATTCGGTATATACACGCTACACACAGATTTCCGGCACGCCGCTGCGCGATAGCTATCACTTTGGCCAGACCCTCTGGAACGACTTCGGGCGTCCCTATGACGAAGGAGTGAACATGATTACCGGAGCCTCCAGCAGCGTCGTAGCCGGACGGTTCTTCTTCTACGCACAGGGCGAGTACCAGCATGCTCCAGGACGGGGACCGCTTACCGATGCTCAGCGACAGCTGGTTTCTACTGTTGACCTGAATCCGATCCTGCCCGCGGCCCCGGTCGACAGCATTGATCGTTTCTATCCCATCGAGATATATGGCGGAGTCAACCTGGGTCAGTATGCGCTTACGTTTGGAAAGCAAAGTCTCTGGCTTGGGCCTACGGAAAGCGGCGCACTCATGCTGAGCGACAACGCTGATCCTATGTACACGCTCGACTTCAAGCGCACGACCCCGCTCGTATTACCTGGTTTTCTTCGCTTGCTGGGACAGATCCGGGGCGAATTTCTTTTCAGTAAGCTGTCAGGACACCAGTTCCCGCAGCGCCCTTTCTTTAACCTGCAGAAGATCAGCTTTCACCTCACGGAAAATCTGGAGGTTGGGTTCACGCGTGCATCCTTGTGGGCGGGTGTGGGTCATCCCTTTACCGGGGATAGCTTGCTTCGTAATTTCGGTTCGTTCAGCAGCAGCATCGGGGTTTTCGGCGATCGCAATGATCCTGGGGATCGAAAGTCAGGCTTTGATTTCTCGTATCGTGTTCCCGGACTGCGCAACTGGCTGACCATTTACAGCGATATGTACAGCGATGATGATCCATCCCCTCTGGCCAATCCGCGTCGCGCGGCCGTGAACCCGGGATTTTACCTGTCACATATTCCCGGAATCGAGAAACTGGATCTTCGCGGGGAAGCTGCATGCACGCAGATGCTGACTTCCCACGACTTCGGCCCGACTTTCATCTACTTCAATAACCAGTACCACGACGCTAATACAAATAAAGGCTTTCTGTTCGGCAATCCTGTCGGTCGCGACGCCAGAGATTATCAGGGTTGGAGCACATACCATTTTTCTCCCACCAGCAAGCTTGTGTTCGGCTTCAGGCAGCTCAAGGCAAGCAATCAGTTTTTCCCTGGCGGTGGCACCCAAACTGACGGCAACGTAAGCTTTGAATGGAGAGCCCGTCCCGGTTTGACGATCACTACCTTCCTTCAGCACGAACGCTGGCTGATTCCCGTTTTGAAGTCGACAGCGCAGCAGAACGTTACCGGGCAGGTGGAACTGCGCTACACGCCCCATCTGCAGTTTCATCGCGATTGATACGCTCGAATATAGTTCTAGAATCGCAATCACGCAGCGTGAGATAATGCTGAGGCCTATCTGCATAATCTCCCACCTAGAATAGCTGGCAATTAAGCTTATCAATCATCAAGTTTTCGACAACTAAACTGAATGCTTGTGGTAACATCCATGGCACTTGCTTGTCATTTGAAGGAGAAGCGTGATCTCGGTCATGCCGGTAAAGGCCCAGGTACCTAGAGTGGTTGAACGTCCCGTGGCATTAGGGAGTACATTTTAGGGGAGATGGTATAGCTGGATGCGAATCTTGATTGCGGAAGATGACGCTCCGCTGGCTTCTTTTGTAGCAAAAGCTTTTTTAGCGGAAGGCCATGATTGTCAAATCGCCGGCAATGGCGAAGAAGCCCTTGGCCAGTTGAGCGGCGGAGGATTTAACCTCCTCATCCTCGATTTAAATCTACCTGTTCTCAGCGGCACGGAAGTGCTCTCCCGCATCCGGGCCCACGATCCTGATATTCCAATCCTGATCTTAACGGCTACGGATCACGTTACAGAGCGTGTAGCGTGCCTGGATGCCGGCGCCGACGACTACCTGACCAAACCGTTCTCTTTCTCAGAGCTGTCGGCGCGGGTGCGGGCGCTGGATCGCCGTAAGAGCCGTCCCATCCAAACCATTCTCCGCGCTGACGATCTGGAACTTGATTGTGTGCTTCGGACAGTAAAGCGGGGGAGCAGGGAAATCGAGCTCACGCCAAGAGAGTTCAGTCTGCTTGAATATTTCATGCGCAATGCAGGAACGCGCATTACACGCACCATGATCATTGCGAATGTGTGGAAGCTTGCGCCAGAAACGGCAACCAACGTGGTGGACGTGTACGTGAACTACCTTCGCAAAAAGATCGATGAAGGACACGAAGTCAAATTGATTCGGACGGTGCGAAGGATCGGATATGAATTTTCCGCATCACGCAATATCGGGCCCGGAAGGAAATAGCTTCGGTTCGTCAAACTTGCGAATCCACGGTAGTCTTCGCCGCAAAATCATATCCAGGCTTTCTCAGGCCGGCGGAAAACTGCGCAGCCCGCACCACGTTTTCCATGAGGGCAGCAACGGTTACCGGACCCACGCCCCGGGGGACAGGTGTGATCGCTGACGCCATGTCTTTCACGCGTTCAAAATCAACATCTCCGTGAAGCTTGCCATCAGAGCCCACGCGCGTGGCTACGTCGATTACCACAGCGCCCGGTTTAACCATATCTGCGGTGATCTTATAGTGCTGGCTGCCGACGGAAGTAACAATGATGTCGGCGGAACGCATGAACTCATCGTGATCGGCCTTGCGCGTAAACCGGTGAAGCCAGATTGCCGTCGCGTTGCACATTCTTCCGCCCAGCATGTGATGGATGGGTTTCGCAGTGATGTCATTGCGCCCCACGACTACCGCAACGCGGCCTTCGGTCTCAATTCCATAAAAGGTCATCATGCGTCTTACCGCCAGCGCCGTAGCAGGCAAGTGCAGAATGGAATCTGCCTGCGCCCGGTATAGCTCAGGCACGGTGTGGCGAGAAATGCCGTCCACATCCTGTTCACCACGCACGGCGTCAAAGACGTCAAACTTGTTCAGGCCGTGGGATGGCTCCTCAATGTGCGGAGGAAGCGGAAGCTGAATGAGAATGCCGTGGACTTCCGGATCGTCACTCAGGCGCTGCACCTCCTGGCGAAGTGAAGCGGCGCTGATGGAGTCGTCAAAGGTGTGCAAATGAGCCGTCATGCCCAGCTGATTGCATGATTCGATCTTTTTGCCGACATACCGCTCTGAGGCCGGGCTTCGGCCCACGAGAACCACGTCAAGCCGGGGGATCAGGTTGTGAGACGCCCGCAGGTGTTCCACTTCACCGCGAACCCACTGCTCAATCTGGTCGGCAACAGGCTTGCCGTACATGATCTGGGCCATGCAGTCATTATAAGGGCATTGATGAAACTCGAAAAAAGTGCTGCCAGATCAAACTACGGAAACCGGACTTCCGATCCGGTTACTTCAGCTTTCTTGCGATCGCGCTGGTAATCATTTCCAACTCAAGCAGAATGTCGTCGTCGATTTCCAATCCGGCAGCCCGCATAGCCGCGATCGGATCGCGACGAAAGAGTTTCTCGTTTCGCGGAGAACTGCGGATCCACTGACGCAATGCCTCTTCCGCATCCTGCAGTTGCATCATCAACCGGTCCGGATGCGGCGATTTCCTTTGCCGCGCGTTGCTATTTTTCGCTCTGGTCACACCTGATCCGCACCGGCCTTCATGAACTCTGGAGATTTCCTAATACGCTCTTCCATATTAGACGAATTGGGAGTTTCTATACTCTACACGGTGATACGACGGAGGTGTCGGGTTTAGCAAATGCAATTGTGAATTCGGAATTTCGATGAGAGGAACTCCGGGAGGGGAACTTCGAGCGGTTTTAAAGACATCATCCTCACCGGGCTTTCTTATAGCCACGATAAATATTTTCGATTTCCCGGTGCGGCTGCATGCTGGGTAGAGTGTGTGCAGCTTTGCGCGGTTCAGAATCAGGGAGCGTACATTTCATGACAAGGCCGTGGATAGCAAGCTGGCTCCTGCTTCTCCTGTTTGCTTCGCCTTTCTCGGTTCGCGCGCAGGGGGCAAGCGGTGCGCCTGTTGCGGAAAGCCCAGCTTCAACACGCTCGGATAGTCAGAGCGAACGCATTGCTCGACTTGAACAACAGTTGGCAGCAGCCAGAACATCTGCGGACAACGGCTGGATTCTGGTGTGTTCTGCTTTGGTGTTGATGATGACCGGTCCGGGGCTGGCGCTTTTCTATGGCGGGCTGGTCCGGAAGAAAAATGTTCTTGCCACTCTGATGCAGAGCTTCGCCATGATGGCGGTGATTACAGTTATTTGGGCCCTGGTCGGATACAGCCTGTCTTTTGGGGAAGGAAACAGCTTCATCGGTGGACTTCAGCATCTTTTTCTGCGTGGAGTAGGAGCGGAGCCAGACCCCGCGTACGCAGCCACAATTCCTGCCGAATCGTACATGGTTTACCAGCTGATGTTCGCGGTGATTACACCGGCGTTGATTACCGGAGCCTTCGCCGAGCGAATGAAGTTCAGCGCCATGTGTCTCTTTCTGTCGCTCTGGTCGTTGATTGTTTACTGTCCCATGGCCCATATGGTGTGGGGGAAGAATGGCCTGCTGAATGCATCCCTTGGCGGGCGGTTTCCCACGCTCGACTTCGCGGGTGGAACCGTGGTCCATATCACATCCGGCGTCTCGGCTCTGGTATGCGCACTTTATCTCGGCCGCCGTATCGGCTTTCCGCGGCAGCCCATGCCGCCTCACAGCGTGGTGTTGAGCTTTATTGGAGCCTGCCTGCTGTGGATCGGATGGTTTGGTTTCAACGCAGGCAGCGCTCTGGCAGCCGGCAGCCTGGCAACGAGTGCATTTGTAGCGACTCACTTCGGAGCTGCAGCGGCTGCGCTGGGATGGTGCACTGCCGAGTGGGTCCGCAACGGAAAACCCAGCGCACTGGGAGCGATCTCCGGCGCTGTTGCTGGACTGGTTGCCATCACTCCTGCCGCAGGGTTCGTTGGACCGATGTCTGCTCTGATCATCGGCTTCTTTGCCGGCGGCCTTTGTTATTTCATGGTGTCGAAGGTCAAAGCGCGCTTTGGCTACGACGATACCCTCGACGCCTTCGGTGTACATGGCGCCGGAGGTACGGCGGGTGCGCTTCTGACAGGCGTCTTCGCCTCCAGCGCGGTCAATCCGAGTTTCAGGGACGCAAACGGGAAGATACTGCCATCAGGAATGCTGGAAGGCAATGCACATCAACTTTTGAATCAGTGTGTCGGAGTGGCAATCGCCTGGGCGCTCGCTATTGCAGGGACCCTTCTGATTCTGAAGCTTGTCGATCTCGCAATAGGGCTGCGTGTGTCCGAAGAGCACGAAATCCAGGGACTTGATCTCACTCAGCATGGCGAAGAGGGTTATTACTTTGAGGTGTCCGCTTAAAATGCAGCAAACAGCGGCAATGGATCAGGCGGAGCGATCCGTGCATTCCATATTCTTCAAGTAATGCTTTCAATCGGGAAAGATGATGATGACCAAGGTTGAAGCTGTCATACGCACATCAAAACTCGACGCAGTCAAAGACGCTCTCCACGAGATCGGAGTGGAGGGAATGACCGTGCTTGAGGTCCGCGGCCACGGTCGCCAAAAAGGCCACACTGAGTTTTACCGTGGCCAGGAATATACCGTCGACCTGATCCCGAAGACCAAACTTGAGCTTGTGCTGGCCGATGCCATCGCTGAAAAGGCGGTCCAGGCGATCATGAA
>Ga0134126_10008017_pt1 | contig 13267 bp, 15 predicted proteins | sample KB31752_FD_96881 | JGI IMG/M metagenome (GOLD analysis project Ga0134126, IMG submission 96881) | Terrestrial soil microbial communities with excess Nitrogen fertilizer from Kellogg Biological Station, Michigan, USA - KB3-175-2 | ecosystem: Environmental > Terrestrial > Soil > Unclassified ...
TCGCACGATTTAAAGTCGCCTATTATGAACATGGAAGCGCTGGTAGATATGGCTTTTAAAGATTCCGGTGGAAAGGATGATGAGCTGGACGAGGTAAGAACCAGGATACACGGTTCCCTTAGCCGCATGAAGGGTACTATAGGTTACCTAACTCAGGTGGCAAGATCACAGAAGGAATTGTATGCGGATGTAGAGGCTGTAAGCTTTAAAGATTTAACTAATGAAGTTGTTACCGATAATGATGAGATTATAAAGAACGCCCACGCTACTATTGAAACCAGCTTTGCCAAAGATACTATTATGCTGTCTCACACCTGTGCTAAAAGCATATTGTATAATTTTATTACCAATGCCATAAAATACCGCTCGTCGGAGCGTGCGCTTAAAATAAAGGTGAAAACGGAGTGCTGTACCAAAGGTCTTATTCTTTCTGTGGAAGATAATGGCTTGGGTATAGACCTTGAGAAAAACAGGGATAAACTATTTACTATTTTTAAACGCTTTCACGACCATGTGGAGGGCGCTGGCATAGGGCTGTACATGGTAAAACGTATGGTAGAGAAAAATAATGGCCACATAGAGGTAGAAAGCCAGCCCGGTAAGGGAAGCACCTTTAAAGTTATTTTTGATAAAACAGTAATGGCAAAGGCAGGGTAGCCTATTGTTATTTATACTTAAAAAAAACCTCTTACTAACATTTTTTGTTGCAGCACTGTTTTTCTTTTAGAAACACTTTTACACACTATGAGAAAAATAATTACACTTAGCATTTTATTGTTTTGCTTTAGCATTTCTTTTGCACAAACTTCTACTAACACTACCGTTACATGGCTTAATCCCACGAAAGATACAGCTAAAAATATGTATGCAGCTTTTACAGTGGGTTGTTATATAAATGGGAAAATATATGCAGGAGGTTTTCAGGGTAAAGATGTCTACGAAGGTAAATCGGGAACTACGGGGGGAGATACTGGAGTTGTAGCAATTTCTTATGACAAAGGTAAAACATGGGAAGAGCAATTTATTTTAGATCAAAAAAGTAGTGTAGAAGGAGCTAATAATAATGTATTAGTAGATATTCAATTTACAGATAGCCTTACCGGCTATGTATTAGGGCAAAATATTACAATTATGGAAAGACCTGCCGTAAATGTAGAAACTACTACAAATAATCTTTTTAAAACAACAGATGGGGGAAAGACATGGAAACTTGTAAACAACTTTTTTCAGAGAGAACCTTTTAGATCATTTTATTTTAAAAACAATACTGAGGGCTATTTGCTAGATAATATTAACTATACGAATGATGGAGGTATTACCTGGCAAAGTGAAGATAGTACATCTGTTTTTGAGCAGATATTATTTACCGATAGTAATAATGGTTATTTATTAGGTAACAAAATATACAGAACAACAGATGCAGGTACAAGCTGGCAGCAAAAAACTATGCCCATACCAGCAAACGATTGGGATGCTGAAGCTAATACGCTCTTTTTTGTTAATAATAACACTGGTTTTTTTATAGATGATACTGCTATATACAAAACCAATAACGGTGCCACCAGCTGGAAAATGATGTACTCTTCCAGTAAAATAAGTTTTCAGAATGTAGCATTCCAGGATTCTTTAAATGGTTTTGCTATTGCAATTGATCAGAATGGCAATTCTACCTCAATAATTTTGGAGACCTCGGACGGAGGTAATAACTGGACTAATATATCTTATGGTATACAGACTTCATTAACTTTTATTATGTATACAGATAGTAACTTTTATGTAGTGGGCGGTTATGGAGGAACTCTGCTTGGGATAACTAAAGGTAATAATGCGTCTGCCACAACTGCTGTGGTAACACCTGTTAGCAATGCTGCTAATACTGTTACTATTTATCCAAACCCGGGGAGAGGCATTTTTAATGTTAGAGTTGCTGAGAATATAGAAGGAACTATGAGTATATATAACACTTTTGGACAAGAGTTAAAAACAGTAGCAATTAATGGACAGGAAAGTGCTTTTGATTTAAGCAATAACCCATCAGGAGTTTATTATGTAACCATATCATCTGCTACTGTAAAAAACACACACAAAATAATTGTAGAGTAAGAATTATGCTCCTCCTGTTTAGAAGGAGTACCCGAAGGGGGAGGAGGTAATATTTTAACTAGTTGGCCAGGGTCGCTTTACAGAAGACTTGTGAAAGACAGAGTAATTATCTTTACTTTTTGCGCTTATGAAAAATTTCTACCAAATATTCCAAATAATATTGATATTCTTTGGATGAAATTAACCTGCCAGCCGGATGATTAATTTTAATGTTAAAATTAAATAAAGCACCATTCTTATATTTACCTGTTTTTACATAGTGTTTATAATAGCCCTCTACAATAGAGGTAAAGTCATAATAATCATCAGATGCTTCTAAGTTAATAACTATTGTTCTTGCTGGGATTCCACCAAATGAGCGATCTTCAAATTCATTTATCACTTTTACTTCTGGCTTCTTTTTTGGTAATTCAGTTTCTTTAGCAAGGCTCTCCTTTGATATGTCTTTTCTTGATAAGTTACAATGAACGGTGTATAAAGAATAGTGCTTTATGTTTTGTTTACTTTCAATAGTAAGATATAAACTATCTACATTTTCATTTTCTGGAAATTTCCAAAAGAGTTGAGCAAAATTATTAATTAAAGAATCTCCAATAGATGTTAGCGTAGTATCATCAAAACGCAAACTGCAATCTATAATATTACATTCTACCTTCGTAGAATCAAAATCACTGCATTTAAAACAGAAATTTTTTGGTGAATCTGACCAACTCCATATATGATATTTTTTTCTTAATGAATCAGCAAGGTATCCACTTGAAGCCTTACAAGGATTTCTATTATATACCTCATCACCAATTAGAAGTACCAATATAAAGAATCCGAAAAATAGTACAACAACAATAATACTCACTACAACTATAACGTTACGATATTTTTTCATAAGTATATTCAGTTCTACTTATACTATAGTAGTAATTTATTTTTAAAGAATAATCCGTTTAGCCAGCCTGCAATAATAATCAGGAAGCCTGCAGCAATTGCCAGTGGCAGGTGATACCATGCTGCTACCCACATTATAATCTGCCCTAAAAATCGTATCAGTTGTATAATGGGAGACATATATTTTTGAATATACCTTCCGAACCGGGAATCTTTTAAAGGTTGCAGATTTATGAACCGGATGATTAAGAAGGTTGCAATAACAGAAGGCAACAGAAATAAAATAAGAAACCACCCCACATTATGTTGCCAGCACAGGTAGGTAGTGAAAAAGCCAGTGCTTATGTCCACACACAGTTTTAAAGGGTGAATTTGGTGATAAAGCAATTTCTCCTGTTGTGTCATCTCCCTAAAAATAAGCGTATTTGCATAATTTATAGCTATGTATGTAAGGGAAAAAAGTAAAATATTTTTCATATATTGGTAATCTAAAATTTAACTACCCTTCACCTATTTTTTAAGATGGGCTTATTTGATAAAATAGTAACTATTGTTAATGACACAATTGATGTAGAGAAATATACATCTCTGGCTGAAGAATCTTTTTATGAAGCATTAGATAGTAACACTGATGACCTTCAGGAAGACCTCCCTAACGGAGCGTTAATAGAAGACCTTGAACTAAGAGATAAAAAAGTCTCGATACTTTTAGAATATTATATGGGGTCTACTCCAAGCTTAGAAATCAGCTTTCATATTTATGTTAGCGGGGAAGATGCGGGAATGCCCATAGGCTATTATACTGTATTTTTTGATAACAGCGGAGAAATAGAAGACGATGTTTTAGTGTTTTACTAGATTCAACGCTTATACACTCTGGGTATCTTTTCAGAGGATAAAAAGTTCTTTATATTAGGATTTTAAATACACTTTTGCCGTCGTTTGTGTCTTCACAAATGACAGGCAGTTCGTGAGACACGAACTGCGGCAGAAACTGATTAACTATACTATTACTATTAAATAAAACGATTTTTTAAACCTATACACCTATGGATAAACCAGCAAGACTATTTTTTTTACTATTTCTTTTTTTTACTATTTCTTTTTCTGCTCAAAGTAAATATGTTGTTAAATTGGGAATTTATGTAAAGCACTTAGCTATAAAAAAATCAAACTTTTTGTTTGATGCAGATTTTTATTGGTGGATGAAGTTCCCAGTTAATCAATCAGGTTTAGATACCTCAAACCCCCTTAAGAATATTGAATTTGTTAATGCTGATGTAATCGATATAAAAATTTTTGAAAAGAAAATAATTGGTAATGAATTTTATGTACATGGCAGTGCAAAAGGAGAGTTTTTATATGTTGCTAATTACAGAAATTATCCATTCGATTCACAAAATCTAGATATAACGATAGAAAGCACTACAGATGAAAAAGAGAAATGTGTTATGGTGGCTGATTCTATGGCTTATATTAAAGATAACCAAATAGATAGATATAGGCTTATTCATAAAGGGATTTTTTTAGAAGGAATTTCTATAAAAAGTATAGGTATTGTTAATGAAGATGGATATTACAACTCCAATTTTGGAGATCCTAATTCTAGTTCACAATCAGTTTACTCGAGATTGTCGTTCAATTTTGAAGTAGAAAGACAATATTTTTCGTACTTTTTAAAACTTATAATACCACTTTTTATAATAGTAATATTATCTTATCTGGTTTTCTTTGTTCCTTCATCAGAACTTGAAGTTGCAAGCAGCTTAACAGTAACTTCTCTTATTGCGGCTGTTGCATTCCAAATAACAATAGCAGATGATATTCCAACAGTTGGGTATACTACTTCATGTGATTTAATATTCTATCTCAGTTATTCTACTATAATGATTGCGATGATTCAGACAATATATACTTATAATTTAGAGAAAAGAAATAAGCTTGAACTATCTAAAAAGATAGAAAGACTAGGAAGATGGTTGTTGCCCATTTTCTATTTATCAATATTATTGATTATTGTATTAGTAAGTTCTAATCAATAAAGTACTATTAAATAAAACGATTTTTTAAACCTATACACCTATGCTAACATTTGTTCTTATTGCCGCTGCCTGTTTAATTTTCTTTTTAGTGCTTATGTACTACTTCCCTCTGGGGCTGTGGTTTACCGCCGTGTTCTCTGGCGTAAAGGTAAGCCTGTTCGACCTGGTGTTTATGCGCATCCGTAAGGTGCCACCAAGTGTTATTGTTACTTCCCTTATTACCGCTACCAAGGCTGGCATTCAAGTAACTTCCAACGACCTGGAAACGCACTACCTTGCCGGTGGACGTGTGCCGTCTGTTATTAAAGCACTCATCTCTGCTGATAAAGCAAATATTGCGCTGTCGTTTAAGCAGGCTGCTGCTATAGACCTTGCCGGTAGGGACGTGTTTGAAGCGGTACAAATTTCTGTAAATCCACAGGTAATTAACACACCTAACGTGGCTGCTGTTGCCCAGGATGGTATACAACTAGTAGCCAAAGCAATGGTAACGGTACGAGCTAACATTGCACAACTAGTAGGAGGTGCAGGTGAGGCTACTATTTTAGCCAGAGTAGGCGAGGGGATAGTAACTTCCATCGGCTCCTCAAAATCGCATAAAGAGGTGTTAGAGAATCCAGACAAGATATCTAAGCTGGTATTGCAAAAAGGTCTGGACTCCGGTACGGCGTTTGAAATTCTTTCTATTGATATTGCCGATATAGACGTAGGGGCTAACATTGGTGCAAAGCTACAGATAGACCAGGCGAATGCTGACCTTAAGGTAGCAGAAGCCAAAGCCGAAGAACGCCGTGCTATGGCGGTGGCTGTGGAGCAAGAGATGAAGGCGAAAGCTCAGGAAGCACGTGCCAAAGTAATAGAGGCGGAGGCTGAAATACCAAAGGCGATGGCGCAGGCATTTATAAACGGCAACATGGGCATAATGGATTACTACCGGATGAAGAACCTGCAGTCCGATACCGAAATGCGCGACTCTATTGCCGGAACAGGTAAGGATACAAAGAAAAGTTAAGAGTACCTGCTATTCACAGCGTCCACGCTGTGAATTATTTACTACTGGGTTGACAGCGAATGACGCTGTCAACAGCATAAATATACTTAAATGTAATTAGTTTAAATGAAAATCAATTTAATAATAACCCTTCTGGCAGTAATCCTACTAAACAGTATTACTAGTTTGGCACAAAACCAGGATGTACTGCTATTTAAGGATAAAGACGGCTTGTATTTGTATACTTCTTCTGCTGCAAAGGAAAAACTTCTTTTTAAGGCAAATGATAAACAGATATTTTTAGATGAACCGTATAAACTAGTTAACGATGTTTTAACCTTTGGTTTTGCCGGTACTATTACACATACTATTTCTGGTTATAATAGCATAGAAAAATATCATAAGGATTACTACTCTGTTGATATGAAAACCGGCAAGAGCTGGCTCTCGGGCAAAGTATTTTATTCTGCACTTGATGATAAACTAACTATAAAGACCCGCCTAATAAGCTCTAAAGGAGATACAATTCTTGCTAAAGATAGTACTACTACCTTGTACTCCACATCCAGCACCACTCACGGGGTTGTTTATAATAATTCAAAGCCTCCTTACCCTGTTAGTAGAGTAGGAGAAAAATCTACCTTCTCGAAAAAAGGCAATATCTATTATACAGAAAAAAAGGATACTACTTTGTTAATAAAGTATAACGGCTATTTCGATCCTAAACTGGGCAGGGGTAATTTTGAACCGGTTATCGCCCCATCAGGAGACTATATTATTTTCAAATTCCTTCCGGGCACGGCATACATTGGCGAAGACAAAACCTTGCAGAAGATAGATATAAAAACTAAAAAAGTATCTGTCATTAAAAAGGGAGAATATAAGAATGCCAGCTTTTCCAAGGATGGTAATTTTATTTTATTCTTAAGGCATGAGATAGATAATAGTAATATGTATAAATTGTCGTATGCTGTTTATATCCTCAACTTATCTACCCTGCAAGAAAAGAAAATAGGCAGAGCCTATGCTGCTGCGTGGTTGCAGTAAAAGATTACTTATACCTCTCAAGCCTTAAGGGAAAAGAACTATTATGAAGGCTTTATTAATTAAACTAATAATTCCACTAACAGTAATTTCATTTCCTCTATTTACAAAGTGGTGGTTTGTACTGCCAGTGGATGCCCCACATGAAATAATGCACGGTTTCCCCCTGCCTTATGTGTGTCCCGGCTGGCATACGTCACTATCGCTACAACTATTTGTTTTGCCTTTTACCCTGGATTTGCTGGTATATTTACTTTTCTGGTTTCTGGTGGTTTATGCCTTTTATCGTGCTTGTCGTATAACCAAGGTAAATAAAGTAGTAGTAATTGTTCTTTATTCCTTAAGCGGTTTTGTTGCGCTTGGCTCAACTCTATTGCTTACAAACCCCGATAATATTATTACTCCAACCAGGGACTGGGAGATGGATGTTCTGAAAACCGGCTATGAATTTGTATGGCAACAGCAGGATATAGTAAAGTTATTGGAAAGTGATACTGTAAAGGAAAAGTAATAACCTTTGCAGGAGGTTTATAGTGGCTATTATAAGAAAAAATTACCCAATTCTAACAAAGTTTAACATTAAATTAATATTTTTTTTACATAACCTATTGCATTTTAATTTAGGGTATTTAATTTAGTGTATCAAAAAATAGTACACTTTTAATTTATGAAACTTCTAACTACTATCTTATTATCTGCCGCGGCGGCAAGCGCTTCTGCACAAATAACCATGACTTCTGCAAGCTCTCAGCAGAACACAACTACTATTGCTTACGATAGCAGTTACAATTTTATTCCCGAACGTTATTCGGCATTAAAAGGCCAGACAGTCTATTTTATTCCTATCTCAGAGGGTTATTCCCATCCCCCAACTACCCTGTCCGGTTTTTATGCACCCAATCCTCATCACCATAAGCATGAGGGAGAGAAGAAAGAGGAGAAAAAAGAAGAAGAGAAAGAAAAACACAAAGGAAGCGGATTTGGCAATGCATTACTTAAACATGCCCCTGGAGTTGGTTTGGTTAATAGTAGTTATACTCATGGTAACAGTTCAACTTTATCCAATAATAATAACTATGCAGAGCCTGCGCCGGTAAACGATAAAAACGTATACAAAGCAGAGCTTATAAAATACCAAGGACAATCTTATCACGAAACACCTGTTTCAGAAATTTTAGGAAAATATTTTAAAGTATTAGATTTTGTAGACAGTAGTGCCGATGGAAAATCTTTCGGATTTCTTGTAAAGCTGGCACATGCCGACAATCCTGCCGATTACTTCTACTATCGTATTGCCAACTCAGAGCAAGATATGTCTCACGGAAACTATACTGTAAATTTTATGACAGTGGGGTATTTTGAGAAGAAAAAGAAAGAATGTCTGAATAAGAATTTTTATTTGTCTACTTATAAAAACGATGTAAAAGACCTGGCTTCCGGTGCTAACCTTCAATTAACAAATTACGAGGAAAAATGGCATTGCTATGATGTTACACTACTGCAGGATAAATATATTGAATATGCTGTACCTTCTTTACTATTAGAAAACACTAAGGGAAATAAAATAGCTGCTTATTTTTTTAACACCAATGGACTTGTTGTTGATGCTTCCAAGGCTATACCTTTTGACGGGTATTTTATAACTGAAGATGCACACAATGAAATAGTAAAAGCACGCGAGGAGAAAGCAAGACTGACAGAGGAGAAAAGGAAAAAGGATGAGGCAGAACGGCTAGCTGCAGTAAAAAAAGACGCGGAAGATTTGAAAAAACAACAGGCCGAAAATATAAAGAAATATGGACAGAAGAATGGCACATTAATAAATAGCGGACAGGTAGCTATAGGAATGAACAAACAAATGTGCAGAGCTGCCTGGGGAGATCCCAAAGATATAAATACTACCACTACCATGGGCCATGTGCACGAGCAGTGGGTATATGGAGATATTACTGATGGAGGCTTAAGTTTCCTTTATTTCAGTGACGGCGTATTAACATCAATCCAGAATTAGGGGAATGAATTAAGGACGTGAGAATATTTATTCTTGCGTCCTAATCCACACTTATTCCGAAATAATAACAGTAATCTTGTTGATTCTATTATGCCTTAGGGTATCGGTCTTTTCACCGGCTCCAAAGTTATTGCGATCTCCTTTTTCTGCACCTAAATAGTAACTGGTGGGGGCAAGCTTTTTAAAGGAGGCATTCCCTTTTTCATCCGTTGTTTCAGTAGCAACAGCATTAGCGCTCTTTTCGTAATCGTCCTTTGTTTTGTACAGGCTAACCTTGGCTCCGCTTTCCACATTTCCCAGCTCGTTACGCACGGTTACTTTTAAATCAGTAAAGTCGAACTGAGTGGTGAAGGCAGATATAAGAACCAGAACTAAAAGAGCGGGTAGTAGCAGTTGTTTTTTCATAATAGGTGGTTGTTTATTTATTGTAATTATAAATTATTATTTCTGTGCCGTCGTTTTCCGCCGTCGTTTGTGTCTCACAAACGATCATCATATTAAACATATTTCCTATCATCCTCGCTGTCGTTTGCGTCTCACAAACGACCCTTATATTCTCCCTGACATCGTTTATCCCTTTTCTTGCCATCGTTTGTGTCTCACAAACGATCATCATACTTTAAATTTTATGCCGTTGTTTGTGTCTCACAAACAATCATCATATCCTGTCCATATAATGCTTCAGGAAAGTAAAGTCACTAACTCCCTCCTCATAAAACGAGGCTGATGAATAAGGGTAATTAACAAAATCTTTACAAAGATTCCAATGCGGCTGTACAGGATTTGTATGAATATAAGTAAGCTTTTGCTCTAGTACCTTTCTGGAATAAAGCTCTATGGGTAGTGAGTCTCTCTCCCAGAATTGGTATGCCCTGGTAGAACTGTTTACAGAGAATGGCTCTAGTTCGCTTGTGCCCAGAAGTGCTTTCCTAAATTCGTGGGCGGTATATTTCATTAAGCTTTCATGCGGCAGTTCTTTTCCATTGGCTTTCTTCATCTCAAAAATTAGATGGATATGGTTGGGCATAATTACAAACCCATATATGCTGATAAAGCCGTTGTCTGATAAATAGTAAAGGGAGTTAATTATGATGTTTTTGAAAGGATCATCTCTTAGCAAATGTTTCCATCCTAAAATGCTGGAGGTGTAGAAGTAGATTTTTTCTAGCTGCATTTAATTTGAAAGCCGTTTGTGAGACACAAACGGCGGCGGCGGATGGGCTTATTTGGGATTTATTCTTGCCTCTATATCATCAATAAAACGCTTGAAATAGAAATCTTCACAAGCTATCAGTTTATCAATGTCCAATTTCTTGAAAAGATCAGGGCAATGTCCTTCCGCATATTGTTTCTTTACCTTACGAGTTTCATCCTTTAAGAATTCTTTAGGATTTGATTGATGCATGGGATTGACAGTAAAATTAATGGTTGTTCCATAATTTTTATTGAATGTATCAATATCTGCTAGTATTAATGCTTCTAATTCGTAGATGTTTAACAAGAATACTCCATTTCTGCCGTTGCCTTTATTTAACTTACGAAACCATTGTATCCTTTCTAACATTTTTTCTCTATGAAGACGTGAAGCATCCAGATCACGAATGTATAAAACAAAAGAATAATCTTCTGATCTTAATTCTTTTTGTAAAAGTTTTGATGTTCTGGAAGTTGCATCTAGTGAACTCCCAGTTATTGTTTCAAGCACCGGACTAAATTCAATACTATAATGCCTGTTTAATAGATTTATAATAGCATTACTATCGTGAAGACTTTCAGAAACAACAGCAACTTTCATTACTTATTTAAATCAGAAAATCTCCAATAGTCACTTAAAAAGCCTTTATCTTCCATAAAAATAGAAGCCTTTTTCTTCTCTTTTTCATTGAGATGACGTAGCCAAGTTCCATCATTACCTATGTCAGCTATTATTATCCTGTCTAGTTCATCTTTCTTCAGTATATCCAGCACTTGTGGGGAGTGGGTAGTAATAATAATCTGTTTATGTTTGGATTGTTCCCGTATAAAATCCATCAGCTTATTTAACTGGTGAGGATGTATGCCTAATTCTGGTTCTTCTAGTAGTATGATTCTATTTGCTTCTCTTGCATTTCTTCCAAAACCTTTATGAAAAAATCTGGCGTGGCTTGGAAATGCTATTTCTGTAATTATATAAAATAATCTTTTAGTACCGTCTGATAAGCTTGAGAATGGCAACCATTGATTGTTTATCTTATATCTTAAAAACAAATTGTTAATAGTAATTGTACCCTTTTCATCTTTATGAATATTAAAATCGTCACTAATTTCAATATCTTCTATTGGCGAATATTCTCGAAGATATTCTTTGATGGAGTATATTATATCCAGTTGTTCTTTAATTAATTCACGTGTTATACCAGTGATTGGAATTTTTAAAAGATATATCTCTAAATCGAGAAAGGTGCTTTTCAAAAAATAAGGGTATTCTTTTTCGAATACTAAAGGACTTAAATTACTTTGATAACTATAAGCATGATTAGTATAGGATGTTAATTCAAATTGAAAAGGGGTATCAATAAAAGGAGTACGATAAGGAATTCCGTGTTTTATTAGTTGGCACGTGAATATTATGTCATATCTACTATAAGAATTAATTAGAGTACCATTATCTATGCCATCTTCAATTTTTTTCTCATTCTGATATATCTCGTAAGATAAATTACTATCAAATATGGTAATAACTTCTCCCTCATGTCCTCCATACTGTGTTCCTTTTCCACTTATTTTAAGTTGATATGCTGATTCATTAATTTTATTAATGTTAAAACTAGCTTTATTAAATGGCCTTAATTTGTCAGAAAAATTTATGGCTTCATAAAAAAAAGTTAAAAAATTTGATTTGCCTGCACCATTTTCTCCAATAATAATATTTAACCCATCATGCAAATCTATTTTTACATCCCGTATAGATTTTTCACGTGAAAGCTCAGCCTTGCTTATAAATAACTTAGGAGCGTATTCTCTTGGCTTATCTTGTTCTTCTGCCATTATTATTTTGTCTGTTCTAAAAGTACAAAATTCCCTTTAAATTCCTTTCCCCTCCAAATCCCTCAACTGATCCTCAATGGTTCGCCTTACCCCCGTGTTCTTGGTAATGGATCCCCTTACAATGTATAGGCCTTTAATGTCGCGCTTTTCTATGGTAAAGGGCTCGTAAAACTTGTTGTCGGAGAGGGCCATTAGCACATCCAGATTTTCCGTTTTAAAGAGCCGCTTTACGGTAAATCGGCCGTTCAGGTAAAATACATAAGGCTCGCCAAACTCAATGTATTTCAGGCTTTCCATTTTGCGGCATATCAGCATATCCCCGTTGGTATACGTGGCGTACATGCTATCGCCGGATACCGGAAATATAGTATCGCAATCGAAATAACTGTTCAGCGCCACCTTTGGCAGAGTGCCAGTATATTTCTGGTCGTTAAAATTGTCTACATAGCCGGCCTGCGCCTCCGCCGGCACATAAGTAAGAAAGTGATTATTGCTTTGCAGGCTCTTTTGTTTGGGGTATCCCAATTCTGGTTCCGTAACCTTTGGTAATGGATTTTCATACCTTTTAACGGTACGCGTAATCAGTTCGTCTAAACTTATTTCGAAAAAAGTCGCGATTTTTATTACATCTGCCAAAGCAGGTTCCGTTCTGCCATTTTCGTAATCGGATATACGTTGTTTAGAGCTAAAACCTAGTTTTTCAGCCAATTCCTGTTGACTAAGCCCGTTTTCGTTTCGATAAAACTTTAACTGGTCGGGGAAAAAGTTACTCATAAGTATGCGTTTTGCGTACTCAAATATAATGAAAATATTGACAAGTCAACAAAAAACTTATATATTTGAGTCATATAAATTCATACTAAATATATACAAACCTATGTCAAACCCAAAATACACGCTAGAGCAAAAGCAGGACTTCCGCCGCCGGCTGCTCCTAATAGAGGACGCCATACCAGCCAACTACTCGGCGCACCTGCACAACCAGCTTGGAATAAGCCGCGACATTATCCGTAATGTACGCCAGGGTAAAACCATCAATTTTTTGGTGCTGCAGGCATTAGAAAGTTTGTGCCAGCTGGCACAGGCAGTTTAAAAGTTAAAGTTCAAAGTTGAAAGGATAAGACGAGAATGTATAAAACAGATTACTAGTAGTCTACCACTCATGCA
>Ga0134126_10008018_pt1 | contig 13267 bp, 14 predicted proteins | sample KB31752_FD_96881 | JGI IMG/M metagenome (GOLD analysis project Ga0134126, IMG submission 96881) | Terrestrial soil microbial communities with excess Nitrogen fertilizer from Kellogg Biological Station, Michigan, USA - KB3-175-2 | ecosystem: Environmental > Terrestrial > Soil > Unclassified ...
CGAAGCGATTCGCTGCTTGCCCGCGAGTGAAAGCTCATTATCGCATCGCCCCGCACTCGCAGCAATCTGAACCGCAGAGCGTCAAACGGCGCGCCGAACCGGCTGCCGTCGCGCGCGCCATTCCTCGGCGGTGATCTCCCATAGTTCGGCGGGGAAACGCCCGCCAACGTAAGCTCGCTCCTCCGCGCGAATCACGCGCATGCCCTGTTTCTCCGAGATGCGCCGCGACGCGGCGTTTGCAATCGCCTTCGTCACGCGCAGAACGGGAAACTTCAGCGCGTCGAACCAATAATCATTCACCGCGTCGCTGGCCTCGCTCATCAAGCCCTGCCCTTGCCACGCGAGCCCGAGCCAGAAGCCGCGATTGTCGTTCTCGTCTTTTTTCAAGCTGATGCTGCCGATCAAATGCGCCGGATCAGTTTTCAGCCGCAGCGTCCAGTGCCACGCATCGCCGCGCTCAGCCGCGGGCAGCGCAACGTCGCGATAAAACTGGTGCGCCCCGTCGGGCGGATAGGGCCACGGAACGATGGTCGCCAGATATTTGACGATCTCCCAGTGCGGAAACAGAATTTGCGTTTGCTCGGCGTCCGCCAGTTCCAGGGGACGCAACAGAAGGAGCGGCGTTTCGAGTGTGGGCATCATTGTGCCTCGTCGGAAATTTCACCGCGCCGCGGCTAGCAGGCTTGCACCCGTCAGCAACTCAATCAGCTTCTCAGGTTCGCTCACCGGCGGATGGCAGGAAGTTCCGACGCACACGAACGCCCGAGGCGCGCCGGCATCCAGATACGGAATCGTTTCCTTCAACGCCGGCGCAAGCGCATCCGCCGCAACGGTTTCCGGAGTCACGCGCAGCACCGATTTGCCGAAGCGGTAAACGGAATTCGCGGCCGATTCGAGCGCGGCGGCCTTCGCGTCTCCCTTCGCGCCGGTGACCACCACTTGTAACGCATGCCGCGAATGCAACAGCGCCGCCAGCCCGTACGTCGCGGCGTAAAGTCCGAATCGCGACGCGAGCGTGGCGAATGCTTCAAGCGTTCGCTGCGCCCACTCGCGATAAATCGCGTTGCCCGTCAAGCCGCCGAGCCGCGCGAGCGCAATCGCCGCCGTGGAATTCGTGCTCGGCGTCGGCGAATCCTGAAACGCTTTGCGGCAAACTTCGAGTCCGCCCATCGGAGGCGCGTCCGAAGCGCGGTCGAAAAATCCGCCGCCCTCCGCGTCGCCGTATTTTTCGATGGCAAGCTGCATCGCCCGTTCGGCCACTGCGAAATATCGTTTGTCCAGCGTCGCCTCATATGCATCGAGCAGCGCCAGCGCCGCAAAAATCTGATCGTCGAGCAATCCAGCCACCAGCGGTCCGCCAACGCGATGCCTGAATCCTTTCCCCTGATTCCAGGCCTCGGCAAGGATTCGATCGAGCGTTTTCAGTGCGAAGTCGCGGCAATCATCGCGCCCCAGCACGCGCGCGGCTTCCAGAAACGCCGAAACGAACATCGCGTTCCAGCTTACGTAAATCGTTTCGTCCACGGCGGGCGCCGTGCGCTTCTTCCGCGCAGCCAGCAATTTGCCTTTGGCCCGCGCGATCATCAGTCGCGCATCCGTTTCGTTCATCCCGCGCCGCTTCGCAACGTCTTCCGCAGTGCTCGCCACCCACAGCACATTCTTCGCCGCGTTGTGGTGCATTTCGCCCACCGGACTGACGTCGTAATACTCCTCCATCGCGTTCGCTTCTTCGGGCGAGAGCGCCGCGCGCAACTCGTCAACCGTCCACGTGAAATAATCGCCATCGTCGTCGAGCGAAATGTCCGCGTCCTGGCTCGCATAAAATCCGCCGCGCTCACGATCGCTCAATGTGTCGAACACCCATCCAACAATTCCCTCCGCCGTCTCGCGACAAAGTTGCGCGAGCCGTGCATCGCCCGCCGCACTCGTCGCCTGAAACCCATGCAGATAATTTTTCAGCAGCTCCGAATTGTCGTACGACATTTTCTCGAAATGCGGTACGATCCAGCGTTCGTCAACGGAATAGCGGTGGAATCCGCCGCCGAGCTGGTCATAAACGCCCCCGAGCGCCATTTTCGCAAGCGTCCAATTCGCGACGTGGAGCAGATTCGCATCGCGCGAGCTCTGCCCCAAATCCAAAAGCAAATCAATCGCCGCCGGGTGCGGGAATTTCGGCGCTTGTCCAAACCCGCCATTACGCGAATCGAAATTGCCCGCGATCGACTCGGCCATCGCCTGCACAATCCCCGGCTCGAATGCGCCGCGCGCGTTCTCAAACGTCTCCGCCCGCCGCACCGCATCTTCGAGCGCCACGGCCGAACTATCGATCTCGCTTCGTTTCTCGCGAAACGCTTCCGCCACCGCCGCTAGAATCCGTTTGAATCCCGGCCGGCCCATCGCGTCTTCCGGAGGAAAATAAGTGCCGCCGAAAAATGGCTTGCCGTCCGGCGTCAGAAACGCGGTCAAAGGCCAGCCGCCCTGCCCTGAAATCGAGCTGATCGCCGATTGATAACGCGAATCGACGTCAGGACGCTCGTCGCGATCCACTTTCACCGCCACATAAAATTGATTGATCATCGCCGCAATTTCAGGATTTTCGTAGCTTTCGCGGTCGATCACGTGGCACCAGTGGCACCACACCGCGCCAATGTCGAGCAGAATTGGCTTCGCTTCCGCGCGCGCCCGCGCAAACGCTGCCTCGCCCCATTCATGCCAGTCCACGGGCTGATGCGCCGCCGAGCGCAAATAAGGGCTAGCGGAATCCTTCAAGCGGTTTGCCGGAGCTTCGTTCACAATTTCCTTTCGGGGAGGAAAACGCGGCGCGTCAGGAATTCACCGCGGACGCAGCGGCGTTACTGGATCGGATTGCGATAATCGGCGTCGCGCGGATCGATGGGCCTGCGCCCCGCGAATCCTTCGTCCTGTCGGTGATAAAAACGGATTCTGTCCTCGCCCACGCGCCAGCAAAAATAAATATCCTCATCATTCAGCCGAGCCGGAAAATCCAGCAAACCCACATTCAAGTCCTTCACCACGCATCCTGTGGCACTGATGCGCTCGACCGCGGATTCCACGGATTTTTCGTGGCGATTGCGCTCGAGACGCTGTGTCGCCGCTTCGTCGTAATTGAAGCGCATCCCGCCCATCATTTGTATGCGCGTCGCGAGTGCGCCCAGCTTTTCGTCGAGCTCGCCCATCAGCCGCCGCTCCTCCATCGCTTCCAGCAGCAATGGCTCGAGTTCCACGCGCGCGCGCTCCGCTTCGGTCAAACTGAAAAGTCTCTGCTCGTCATCCGGCATTCTTCGTCCGCCATGGCCCCGGCTCGGCTGCGCTCGGCTGCGTTCATCCACCAATATAGACCATCGTCCTCGACGGCGGAACAAAATCAGGCTCGTTGATCCGGTGACCCGCTTCCTTTTCCATGACGATGCCCCGAATCTCCGACACGATTTCCTCGTCGCTTCCGCCTCCGCGCAACAGGCCTTTCAAATCGTGATCTTCCTTGCTGAAAAGGCACGTGCGCAGCTTCCCATCGGCCGTCAAGCGAATGCGCGAACAGAATCCGCAAAATGGCTGCGACACGGGAGCGATCAGTCCGATTTCTCCGCGCCCGTCCGTGAAACGATATTTCCGCGCCGTTTCGCTACGCTCGTGCGCGATGGGAACCATGGGCCAACGGGCCTCGATTCGTCGTCGAACTTCCTCCGCGGGCACAAAGAGGTCACGTGTCCACGCGCGGTCCGCATCCAGCGGCATGAATTCGATGAAGCGCATAATCAAATCCCGCTCGCGTGCGAACGCCGCGAACGCCTCCACTTCGTCGTCGTTCAGCCCGCGCACCAGCACCGCGTTCACCTTCACCGGACGCAGCGGCGACGCTTGCGCCGCGTCGATTCCCGCCATCACGCGATCGAACGACTTTGTGCGCGTGATTTTTTCGAACCTTGCGCGGTCCAGTGAATCCAGGCTGATATTAATCCGATTCAGTCCCGCGGCGACGAGGCGCTCGCAACGTTCCGCGAGGAGCTGGCCATTTGTGGTCAGGGAAATATCCGGCACACCCAGCGCGCGCAGTCGCGAAATAAATTCCTCGACGCCCGGCCGCACCAGCGGCTCCCCTCCCGTGACGCGCACTTTTTTGATTCCCAATCCAACGAGAATTCGCGCCAGCCGCTCGAGCTCATCCCAACTCAGCAGCTTGTGCTCCGCCACATGGTTTTCAGGGTTGGCCGAGCGGCAATAAACGCACCGGAAATTGCAGCGGTCCGTCACCGAAACGCGCAAGTCCGTAATCTCGCGGCCAAACTTATCCATTAATTTGCCGGCCGCCACAGTCGTCATTAAATCAGAATCGCTCACGTTATTTGGATTCCTACCGGCCGCCGTTCGACTCCGCGCGGCCGCGCCTAAAATAAAAAACGCCCAATTCCATGATTGGAGTTGGGCAAAAAAAAGCGAGACGCTTCGCGCGCTCAGCTTTTCTCCTTTCCAAATCATGGTTACTCGAAATAGAGTTCCACGAAGGGAGGCTTGGGCGTTTCCACCCAAACCCTCAACGCCGCAAAATGCATTTCGCTCTGCACGCGCCTCCCGCGCGACTTCATCCGCGCGGGTTTCGCCCTCGCCACCATGGATTTTCTCTTCCGCAGGCTGCGGGGATCGGAGAATTCGTCCTCGATTCTACCGCGCTTTTGCAGTCACCACAAATTATGAAATGGCGCTACTTAAAGGAGTGGTCGCCTATGGCACATCTCTCCAAAGGGCAGACCATGGGCCTGCGTCGTAGAGGAGTTCCGTTGATTGAGACCGGCCAGGCGGTTGTTAAGCGGAAGACCGCGAGTTGAAGAGCTTCTTGCGAAACGGCAGCAAGGGCAGAAAACCAGTCAGCAAGAGCACGAAAGTTTCTGGCTCCGGATTGGGTGTCACACTTGCAAGAGAATTCGGCTGCCAGTTACCGCAACTGGACACACTCGGAGCGCACACAGTATTCAGGTCAAAGACAATCGCACTACCGTTGGGGAGGCCTTGGCAATTGGTGTTGCCGTTCTGACAGGTGCCGAGGCCGAAGAAGAACGCGTCGACCACATTGGTGCCATTCGAACCGGGCCCCGTGATGCCGATGGAGCAATTCTGAAAAAATACGCCGCCGTCGCAACCAAAAACACTCTCATTTGAAGGGGCTAGAAGACTCATGGAGAGACTGGTCCACGTGAACCCGGATTTGTTCTGGATAAGGAAGCTGCCGCCGCCGGTGCTGTTGACCTGCAAGTCGAAGGAACCGTTGACCACTGTACATAAGGTATTCGGGCTGCAAGTGGGATCCCGGAGGATGATAGTCGGATCGATTGGCGCGGGTGTGGCGTAAGCAGCGCTCGCCGACAAGATCAGGGCAAGGCCGATTGCAAGAGTCCAGAGCGTCTTCATTCTTCACCCCTAGGCAGAGAGACAGTTATCGAAAACATCGAGTTGTGTAGAGCAAGCAGAGGTCCAAAGAAAGCTGAAGGTAGAATAAAATATAAGTGGCTGTATTTTCAATGCAATAACGCTGCGCTGGTTTCAATTCTCGTTGGATTTTGGAATTGGCTGCAAAGGTTTTTCACTTTTGCGCAAGCAGCCCTGCATGTGCAATGCGCTGGCCAATTCAAATACGTCTGATAAAATCTGGCATCAGGTGAAAATGGAGATCTAGAATTGGAACCGGCAAGGATTGCCAGAACCTACTACGTGTCGGGAACTGTGCAGGGTGTAGGGTACCGATATTTCGCGCAGAAGATATCGATGCGATTAGGATTGGTGGGATACGTGAAGAACCTGGGCGATGGGCGTGTGGAAGTGTACGCGATTGGGGAGCGAGGGCAACTTGTGGCGCTGAAGAAGGAACTCGAGCGCGGGCCGCGAGCCGCGTCCGTAGCTGAAGTAGTGGAAGAAGAAACGGAAGTGGAAGAAAAATATGCGCACGGTTTCACCATCGAGCATTCGTTTTGAATGAAATGTACACCGGGGAAAGCGACCGGAGATTCAGCGAAAGGACAAACCAATCGAATGGAAGATCTGAAGAAACTGATCCGCGAAGTCCCCGATTATCCGAAGCCCGGAATTTTATTTTACGACTTGACGACGCTGCTGCAGGACAAAAAGGGGTTCCACGATTTGATCGAGAGGCTGGGTGATAAATTCGAGGGGAAGAAGATTGATGTAGTGGCCGGGATTGAAGCACGGGGATTCATTTTTGCTCCGGCGCTGGCATACCGGCTAGGTGCAGGGTTCGTGCCGGTACGAAAAGCGAACAAGTTGCCATGGAAGACCGCGCAGGTGACGTATCAGCTCGAATACGGCACGGACAAGCTGGAGATTCATCAGGACGCAGTGAAGCATGATGAGCGCGTGCTGGTCTGCGATGATTTGCTTGCGACGGGCGGGACGGCGGCGGCGGCAGTGCAACTGCTGAGTCAACTCGGCGCAGAAATTACTGGGGCGGCGTTTGCAGTCGAGCTGAGTTTTTTGAAGGGGCGCGAAAAATTGAACGGGACGGACGTTTTCTCGCTGATCCAATACGACAGGTAAATTCAAGACTTGAATTGTCTACGAAGTAAGCTTGCGGTGGCGAAGGGCTTCGAAGAGCACGACGCCGGCTGCGACCGAGACGTTGAGGGAGCGAACGGGGCCAGTGGTGGGAATGGAAACGAGAAAATCGCAGCGCTTGCGAACCAGATCATGGAGGCCTGTGCCTTCGCTGCCCATGACGATGGCGATGCGACCTTTGTAATCCACTTCCGTGTAACTCTTCTCTCCACGCTCATCGAGACCGATGAGCCAAAAGCCAGCTTCCTTGAGTTGTTCCATGGCACGCGCCAGATTTTTGACGCGGGCGACGGGCAGGTGCGCGAGTGCACCAGCGGAAACGCGCGCTACAGTATCCGTCAGCCCCGCGGCGCGACGTTCGGGGATGATGAGCCCAGCAGCGCCTGCCGCAAGGGCCGTGCGAACGATTGCGCCAACGTTGTGCGGGTCCTCGATGCCGTCGAGAAGAACGAGCAAGTGATCGACGGCTTGGGCGTCGGGTTGCGAATGGCCGGCGAGAAGATCTTCGATGTCGAGGGCTTCACGTGCGGCGGTGAAAGCCACGACACCCTGGTGATGTTCGGCGGCCGCGGCGCGATCTAGCTGAATGCGATCCTCGAAACGCACTGGAACGCCGCGCGAGCGCGCGAGTTCGAGAATTTTTTGTATGCGGCCACCGTGCTGTCCGCGAGCGACAAGTATGCGATCGAGCGAATGCCCGGCAACGAGCGCCTCTTCAACAGCATGAAATCCCGCCAGGTGGTTCATTAAATGCATTTCTCCCAAGCGACTCTTTAGGTTTCGATGGTGGCGATGACGTGAGCAGCGAGGGCTTCGCCGCGGCCGATTTCGCCGAGGCCTTCATGCGTCTTGGCCTTCAAATTGATTTGCTCGGCGGTGATGCCGAGAGCCTTCGCGAGCGTTGCGCGCATGGCGGGAAAATGGGGGCCGAGCTTGGGGCGTTCCGCGACCACGATGGCGTCGATGTGGTGGATTTTCCAATTCTTGCGTCCGAGGTACTGACGAACCTGGCGAAGAAAAACAAGACTCGAAACGCCGCGCCACTTGGGGTCGCTGTCCGGGAAATGGGTGCCGATATCGCCCAGACCTGCGGCGCCGAGCAAGGCGTCACAAATGGCATGACCCAGAACGTCGCCGTCGGAATGGCCTACGGAACCTTTTTCAAAAGGGACTTCGATGCCCCCGATCATTAATTTGCGGTTGACGGCCAGACGATGAAGATCGTAGCCGATTCCAGAACGCGCAATGTGCGGGCGTTCGGCGACCTGAGTGCGTTGCGTGGGAGTGCTCTTTGTTGAAGTTTGCCACATGCCTGCCTTTTGGAATTGTTTGCGGAGTTTCGCATCAGAGGCAAGGATGGCCGCAAGAAGGTGCGTGGGCGTGATTTGGTCAGCATGGAGTTTCTTGGCGAGTTCCGGAGCCGCAGCGAGGACGCGTTTTGCCCTGGCATCAAGGGGAATCTCGCCCGTCGCCTGGCTCGCTGCGTGAAGGCTCTCGGGCGAGAGCCTAGCCAGCTTTAAGGGCAGCTTCGCCCAATTGACATTTCGGAATATCGCCGGGGTCTCCTTGCGAATGCCCGCGAGAAGATGCGGCAGACCGATATTTTTGGATTTTTCGGTGATGGCGGCGAGACGAGCCATGAAGATGCACCGTCGCGCCTCTTCGTTGAATTTCTCAAACATGATTATTTGTGATGACGCTCCTGGTCGAGGTAGAAACGCGCGAGTTCCATGTCGGCGGGACGAGTGATTTTGATGTTGCGTTCGGAGCCGTGGACGACATAGACATCGCGCCCCGTTCGTTCGACGAGAGCCGCTTCGTCGGACGCCGTGAAACCGTCCTGATCTGCTCGGGCGAAGGCTTCTTTCAGCACGGCGACCTGGAAGGCCTGCGGCGTCTGCGCCAGAACAATCCGTTCGCGCGGAATCGTGGCGGAAATTAGCGCAACGTCCTCGGGAAGCGTGGCGCGGCGAACTTCCTTGACCGTGTCGATTGCCGGAACGCCGAGAATCGCGGCACCGCGCGTGCGCGCTTCGGCAATGACGCGATCAACTTGACCGCGCGTGATGAAAGGCCGCACCGCATCGTGGACAAGAACCAGGTCCGTATCGGCTGAAATTTTCGCCAAGGCGTTAGCTACAGATTGCTGGCGAGTCTCACCGCCCTTCACAACGCAAACTGGACGGCCGAGGCTTTCTTTTGACAAGCGCTGTTCCAGAGCCTGAACTTCGTCGGGACGCGTGGCGATTAAAAATTCTGAGATGGCCGCGCACTGCGATAAACGCCGAAGGGTGAACACGACAATCGGCACGCCATCGAGTTCGAGGAATTGCTTGGGGACCTCGGAGCCCATACGGGTGCCGAGTCCGGCGGCGGGAAGGATGGCGGCGATTCGGTTCATTCGGGAGACGTAGTCTATCGCATTCGGAGCGGCAGATACAGACCAGCGGAAACCTAACCCACAAGAGCGCGCCGGACGGACGTACCGTCTATTCGCACCGCAGAGACGCAGAGGACGCCGAGTACATGTAACTGTTTGTTGCTGGTTCTCAGGTGCGGCCTGTTTCCGGCGTGAGCGGACGGGAAGGACGGTCGCGTTCCGCAGGCGCGCCAGGATCAGAGGAACGCAGTTCAGGCGCGGACGAGCGAAACGCAGCCTGTTCGGCAGCGGAACCGGGCAACGGTTGCGTCGTGCGAGCAGAATTTTGCTCACCACGCTCATCGTAACGTCCAAAGATCATTTTACCGGCGGTGGTCTGGTGAACCGAGGTGACGGAGATGTCGATGGTCTTGTTGATCATTTTGCGCGCGCCATCGACGACGACCATCGTTCCGTCGTCGAGATACGCAACTCCCTGATTGTATTCCTTACCCTCGCGGAGGATGAAGACGCGCATCGTTTCGCCAGGCAGCACAACGGGCTTGAGGGCATTGGCGAGTTGGTTGACGTTGAGAATTTCTATGCCTTGCAGAGTGGCGACTTTGTTGAGATTGAAATCGTTGGTGATGATTTTCGCGTCATAGCGCTTGGCGAGTTCAATGAGCTTCAGGTCCACTTCGGCGATGTTTTGAAAATCGTCCTCGGCGATCTGGACATCCAGGTGGTGCATTTTCTGGATACGCTGCAAAACTTCCAGACCGCGACGGCCACGCTGGCGGCGCAGCGGATCAGCGGAGTCAGCGACCATTTGGAGTTCGCGCAGGACGAATTGCGGGATGATGATTGTGCCGTCGATGAAGTGGGCCTCGGCGACGTCGACAACACGGCCGTCGATGATGACGCTGGTGTCGAGAACTTTGTAAATTTGGCGGGAGCCGCGCTCCGTGCCAAAAAGGCCGCCAAGGGCCTGCAGGTTGAGCATGTCTCCTTTATTTGCGCCTACGATCAGGCCGATATACGCCATCACCAGAAACACAGCGAGGCTGATGAATGAGCGGGTGCTCTCCGGCATCGACGTGTGGACCAGCACAAGAGTGGTAAGGTAGGCGCCCAAGATTCCGAGGATCGAGCCGATCACCGCACCGATTAACCGGCGGAGACTTGCGCGGCGCAGGCGAACCTCGAAAAGAATGACGGCGAATGCGAAAACAAATCCGGCAATCGCGCCCAGAAGATGCGACAAGCTAAATGGACGGAAGTGGTACCCGGCGGCGACGCAGACTACGGTGAAGATTAACCGAATCGCGAACATATCCCAGAAACCGCCAACACCACCAGTGTCCGGTCTGGAAAACGATATTCGCTTCTCGGGGAGATTTTCCGGGTTGCTGGGAACAGCGGAACGATTCGATGAGTTAAAAGTGCGCGTCATCGTGGCCCCTTTTTATAAAAAATTAGATATGAGTTCCTGAAAAATACATCCATGCGCTTACAGAATGCTGTCCGGCGCTATTAAGGTTCTTCCCCTACAACCGGTATGAATGAAAAAATAAATCTATGGGTAACTTGGATGAGTATATCACCGGGCTCGTACTGCAGGAAACGATTCAGCGAATGTAGAAGCGAGGAACGCGGCGTCCAAGCGCGCAGAGCAAATCGGAGGTAACAGTACCGATTTGGCGCGCGATTTGGTCGGCGTGAATCGCGACGTCGCCATCATCTCCGTAGATGGTAGCAATATCGCCGACCGAGGCGCCGGGAACGTCCGTGACATCCACCATGGAAAGATCCATCGAAATTGTACCGACAAGAGGTGTGAGGTGCTCTCTGACGATTACACAGCCGCGATTGCTGCGTTGGCGCACGATTCCATCAGCGTACCCCGCGGCAATGACGGCAATGCGCGAAGGACGTTCAGCGACAAATTTGGCGCTATAGCCTACGGGCTCGCCAACGGCGACTTCGCGCAGAGAAATAATGCGCGCGCGGAGGCTGAGACACGGTTTGAGCTGCATATCCTTTTTGACGTTGGTCGCCACCTCGGGCGGCTCAAAGCCTTGGTGATAACCGTAGAGAACGGCGCCGGGGCGCACCATATCCGACCATGTGGACTCACGCGCGCAGATGGCTCCGCTATTCGCCATGTGGATCGTGCCGGGCGAAATTCCCGCTTCACGCAATTGCGACAAGGCCTCGCTGAAGACTTTCTCTTGCTGCTCGTTTTGCGTGGTGCGGAAATCGTCAGAGGAAGCGAAATGCGTGAATACGCCGCCGAGTTCAAGATGCGTGCATGCGGCATATTCTCGGATGAACGCGCCGATTTCTCCGGGAGAAATTCCCAAACGATTCATGCCGCTATCGATTTTGAGATGAAAGGCGAATTTCCGGAGGGATTTACGAGCGCGCGATTTCGCCACAGCGCGTTCGAGGGCACGGATCTGATCGACGCGGGCAATCGTCGGCGTCAGGTTGAATTCGAGAATGCGTTTTTCTTCGCCGGGCCAAAAACCGGTGAGGAGCAGAATCGGCTTGCGAATTCCTGCTTTGCGCAACTCGACGCCTTCGGCGGAACAGGTCACGCCAAAAGCCTGGACTCCCAAACGCGCGAGATGTTTGCTGACTTCGACCGCGCCGAGGCCATAGGCATTCGCTTTGACGACGGCGAGGATCTTGCGTTTGGCGCCGATCTTGCGGCGGATCAGACGCAGATTGTGGGTGATTGCGGAGAGAGAAACCTCAGCCCAGACAGGACGCCCTTCGAATTGGATTCCGCAGCTCATTTTTGATGTGCTTATGCGTAAACCAAGAGCGTACCTCGCCGCGCGCAGAGCCGTAACCTGAATTCCCTCACCTGCCCCGCTTCTAGTAAACACCAACTCAAATGGAGCACGAGGCGTGCCACGGGATCGAAGATCGACGAATCTCTGCGAAACTCCCGGAAGTCACTTTGCGCAATGCGCTTAGCGCGGTAACGGGCAGCGGCTCAATTTGCTTTGACGAGCAGCCACAAAACGAGCGCGGGTTAAGAGCCACGCGGCGTTGCAGAGAAAACACAACAAGGGACGCTGTACTGGGAGTTCTGCAGAAGCCGGAGCCGGCTATTCGGGCACCGAGCCGAACGAATCTGGCGCGGCCTGTTCGAAACGCGTGTGGCGGTTGATGAAGACGAAATCAAGGCTCCCGGTCGGGCCGTTGCGCTGCTTGGCGATGATAAGTTCAGACTTGGCGCGTTCCTCGTCGGGAAGATCGGTCTTGTAGAAACCCGGGCGGTGAATAAAGAGAACAACGTCCGCGTCCTGCTCGATGGCTCCCGATTCCCGGAGGTCGGCCAATTGTGGCTTGCGATCTTCGCGCTCGGGCGCACGAGTCAACTGACTGAGGACGAGCACGGGAACTTTTAATTCCTTGGCGAGACCCTTGAGGGAACGGGAAATGCTCGATACTTCTTCATTGCGATTGCCGAAGCGGCCGCGCGCGGCGACCAGTTGCAGATAGTCAACGATCACAAGGTCGAGGCCCTTGTCGCGCTTCAGGCGCCGCGCTTTCGCGCCCATCTCCATCACGGTCGATGAAGCGGAATCGTCAATCCAGAGCGGAGCATCGCCGAGGCGCGCGAGAGCGTGCCCGATTTTCGCCCAGTCTTCATGGCCCAGATGGCCGGTGCGAAACTTGTGAGCGTCGACGCGGCCTTGCGAAGCCAGTAAGCGCATCAGCAGGGACTCTTTCGACATTTCAAGACTGAAGATGGCGACGGCGCGCGGTTCGCCGCTGAGCGCGACATTTTCAGCGATGTTCAACGCCAGCGACGTTTTCCCCATCGACGGCCGCGCAGCGAGAATAATCAGTTCGCCCGGCTGCAGGCCGGCTGTGTCGTTGTCGAGATTCAGATATCCTGTAGGGACACCTGTGAGGCGGCGCCCCTCTTCCATCATTTTTTCGAGCCGGGAGTAATTATCCTTAATGAGGTCCTTGACGCCAATCAGTCCGGCGCGGACGCGTTCTTCGGCAACCTGGAAAATATCGGACTCGGCTTTGTCGAGAATCGCGTCGGCGTCATCTTCGGCGTCGAGGGCGCGCTGCATGATCACTTCGGCGGTACGAATCAGGTGGCGGAGGACGGATTTTTCCTTGACGATGCGGACATAGTGCTCAACGTTGGTGGCGCGCGGCAGTCCGTCCATCAATTGCGAAAGGTATGCCGGACCTCCGGCGGATTCGAGTTCGCCATGACGATCCAGGCATTCGCTGAGCGTGATCAGATCGATGGCTTGCTGCGCCTCCGCAAGTTCAACGATGCGCTCGAAA
>Ga0134126_10008019_pt1 | contig 13267 bp, 9 predicted proteins | sample KB31752_FD_96881 | JGI IMG/M metagenome (GOLD analysis project Ga0134126, IMG submission 96881) | Terrestrial soil microbial communities with excess Nitrogen fertilizer from Kellogg Biological Station, Michigan, USA - KB3-175-2 | ecosystem: Environmental > Terrestrial > Soil > Unclassified ...
CCCCCCCGCCCACGCCGGCCGAGCTGCGCGCCCACCTGGCCCGCGGCCTGCCCGCCTACATGATCCCGGCTCACCTGATCCTGCTCGACCGGCTGCCGCTCACCACCAACGGCAAGATCGACAAGGCCGCGCTGCCCGCGCCCGAGCCGATCACGGCCGGGGCCGACCTGGTGCCGCCGCGCACGCTGCTGGAGACCTTCCTGGTCGACCTCTACGCCACCGTGCTCGGCCACGAGCACGTCGGCGCGGCCGACAGCTTCTTCGACGCCGGCGGCAGCTCACTGGCCGCCATGCAGCTGGTCACCGAGCTGCGCTCGGAGCTGGCCGTGGACCTGGACCTGAGCGCCATCTTCCTCACCCCCGCTCCCCAGCAGCTGGCCGGGCTGCTGCGCGACAAGCACGGCCTGGACGACGCCGAGCTGACCGAGGAAAGCCTCGACGACCTGACCCCGACAGCCTGAGGGAGCGACAGATGTTGTCGGAGGCACAACGCGCGGCGCTGGCGGAGCGGCTGCGCCGCGGCCGGGCGGACACCGCCGGGCACGCGGCGGTCGACCAGATCCGGCCGCGCACGGGCGGGCGGGCCGAGGAACAACAGCTGCCGCTGTCCTACGGGCAGGAGCAGCTCTGGTTCCTGGACCGGCTGGCCGGCGGCCTGGGCGCCTACAACGTGCCGCAGGCTCTGCGGCTGTCCGGGCCGCTCGACACCGAAGCCCTGGGCCGCGCGCTGACCGGGCTCGTCGCCCGCCACGAGGCGCTGCGCACCCGCCTGGCGGCCGGGTCCGGCGACCGGCCGGTCCAGGTCATCGACGAGCCGCGGCCGGTGTCACCCGAGCTGGTCGACCTGTCCGGCTTCCCGGCCGACGAGCAGTCGAAGCGGCTGGGCGAGCTGATGGACGTCGAGTCGGTGCGCCCGTTCGCGCTGGCCGCGGAGCCGCTGCTGCGAACCTGGCTGATCCGCCTGGCCACGGCTGCGCCAGCGCCGACTGCGCCGGCGGTGGCGCAGCCGCCTGTTGCAAACACAGCGCCTGTTGCAAACACAGCGCCAGCGCCGGCTGCGCCGGCGCTGTCGCAGCCGCCTGTTGCAAACACATCCGAGCACGTCCTGCTGGTGGTGGCCCACCACGCCGTGTTCGACGGCTGGTCGGCCCGGCTGCTGCTGGGCGAGCTGGCCGCCCTGTACGCGCGCGAGGCCGGCCCGCCCGGCGACCCGGCCGCCGAGCTGGCCGACCTGCCCGTGCAGTTCGCCGACTACGCGCTGTGGGAGCGGGCCCGGCTCGAGGACCCGGCGGTCCTGGCCGAGCTGACCGATTACTGGCGGACGACCCTGGAGGGCGCCGAGACCCTGCAGTTCCCCACCGACCAGCCCCGGCCGGTGGTGGAGGACTTCGCTGGCCGGCTGGCCCACCGGATGACCGACCGCGCGCTGCTGGACGAGTTGCGGGCGCTGAGCCGCCGCGCGGGCACCACGTTGTTCGTCACGCTGATGGCCGGCCTGCACTCGGTGCTGCACCGCTACACCGGCCAGACCGACATCACGGTCGGCACGGTCACCGCCAGCCGGGACCGGGCCGAGCTGGCCCCGCTCATCGCGTTCCTGGTCACGACGCTGCCGGTGCGCGGCGACCTGGCCGGCGACCCGCCGTTCGCCGAGCTCGTGGCCCGGCTGCGGGACGCCACCACGGGGGCCTACGCCCACCAGGACCTCCCGTTCGGGAAGCTGGTCGAGACCCTGCGGGTGGAGCGCGACCCGGGCCGGTCCCCGGTGTTCCAGGTGCTGTTCACCTACGCCGAGCGCGACCTGCCCCCGGTCCGGGCGGCCGGGGTGGAGTTCGCGCTCACCGACCTGGTCGTCGGGATCAACGCGGCCAAGTTCGACCTGGACTTCCTGGCCGAGGCGCGCCCGGACGGGCTGTGGTTCGAGTGCTCGTACAAGACCGGGCTGTTCGAGCCGGCCACCGTCGACCGGCTGCTCGGCCACCTGGAAGTGCTGCTGCGGGGGGCGGTGGCCGACCCGACCGCCCGGCTGTCCGAGCTGCCCCTGCTGACCCCGGCCGAGCGGCACGCCGAGCTGGTGACCTGGAACGACACCTCGGGCGAGGTGCCGGCCATCGGCACCCACGAGGGCTTCGCGGCCCAGGCGGCCCGTACCCCGGACGCCGTGGCCGCCGAGTTCGAGGGCGCCGAGCTGACCTACGCCGACCTGAACCGCCAGGCCAGCCAGATCGCCCGCCGCCTGCGCGACCTCGGCGTCGGCCCCGAGACCCTGGTCGGAGTGTGCATGCGGACCAGCCTGACCCGGCTGGCCGCGCTGCTGGGCATCTGGAAGGCGGGCGGCGGCTACGTACCGCTGGACCCGGCCCTGCCCTCCGACCGCCTGACGTTCATGATCGAGGACACGGCCATGCCGCTCATCCTCACCGACCGGGCCAGTGCGGTCAGCCTGCCCGCCGGCACCGTGAGCAAGGTGGTGGACCTGGAGCAGGAGCAGGAGCGCATCCGGGCGCTGGATGACAGCGACCTGCCGCTCATGGCCGGCCCGGAGAACGTGGCCTACGTGATCTACACCTCGGGGTCCACCGGCCGGCCCAAGGGCGTGATGGTCGAGCACCGGAACCTGGTCAACGTGCTGACCGGCCTGATCAGGCAGTGGCGGATGGGGCCGTCCGACGCCGTGCTCCAGTTCGCGTCGCTGAGCTTCGACGTCTCGGTGCAGGACATGTTCATGACCCTGCTGAGCGGCGGCCGGATCGTGCTGGCCCCGGCCAGCACGCTGCACTCCCCGCCCCGGCTGGCCGCGCTGATGCGCGACCGGCACGTCACCTTCGCCTGCTTCACGCCGTCGATGCTCAGCGTGCTCGGCGACGAGCAGTTCGATGACCTGCGCGTGCTGATGGTGGCGGGCGAGGAGCTGCCGTCGGAGCTGGCCCGCCGCTGGATCAGGCCCGGCCTGTGCTTCGTCAACGACTACGGCCCGACCGAGACCACGGTCAGCGCGACCGCCCTGGAGCTGGACGCCAGCACCGTGCTGCCGCCACCCATCGGCCGGCCGTACTGGCCGAACTACCAGGCCTACGTGCTGGACCCGCACCTCAACCCGGTGCCCGTCGGCGTGACCGGGGAGCTGCACATCGGCGGGGCCGGCGTGACCCGCGGCTACCTCGGAAGGCCCGAGCTGACCCGCGAGCGGTTCATCCCCGACCCGTTCCGCCCCGGCGGTCGCCTGTACAAGACCGGCGACCTGGTCCGCCGCCGGCCCGACGGCAACCTGGTGTTCCTGGGCCGCGCCGACGGCCAGGTCAAGGTGCGCGGCCTGCGCATCGAGCTGGGCGAGATCGAGACCGCGCTGGCCGCCCACCCGGACATCGCCCAGGCCGTGGTCATCGTGGTCACCGACCCGGCGGGCGACCCGCAGCTGGCTGGCTACGTGCGGCCCGAGCCGGGCGCGGCGCCGGACCTGGCCGAGGTGCGGGGCCATCTGGGCCGGACCCTGCCCGGCTACATGATCCCGGCCCACCTGATGGAAGTGGCCGAGTTCCCGCTCAACACCAGCGGCAAGATCGACAAGAAGGCGCTGCCCGGGCCGGCCTGGGCCGCGGGCGAGTCGGCGCCGGGCACCGGATCCGCGGCGCCGGCCACCGGCACCGAGGCCGTCCTGGCCGAGCTGTTCGCGGGCGTGCTGGGCCGCGACCGGGTCGGTGTGCAGGACAGCTTCTTCGACCTGGGCGGCAGCTCGCTGGCCGCCATGCGGCTGGTCGACGCGATCGCCGGCCGGCTCGGCGCCGACCTCGCGGTGGCGACGATCTTCGTGCACCCCACGCCGCGGCAGCTGGCGGCCAGCCTGGACATGTCCGGCGGCCGGCCAGCCGAGGGGCCTTTGACCGAGCTGGCGGGCGGGGCCGGCCGTCCGCCGCTGATCCTGGTCCACCCGATCGGCGGCACCATCTTCGGCTATGCGCAGCTCGCCCGCGAGCTGGCGGGCGCGTTCGACGTCTACGGCCTCGAGGCACCTGGCCTGAGCCAGCCCGGTGCCACCGCGGCCTCACTCGGCGCCCTGGTCACCGATTATGTCCGCCGGATCCGGGCGGCCCAGCCGGATGGCCCGTACCGGCTGGCCGGCTGGTCGATGGGCGCCGTCATCGCCTTCGAGCTGGCCAGGGCGCTGGAGCGGGACGGCGCCGAGGTCGGCCTGCTGGCGCTGCTCGACCCGCCCTTCGACTTCCCGCCGGGACCGGGCGACGCCGGCCCAGCCGCATCGTCCCGGCTGGCCGGGACGTTCGTGGCCGACGCGGCCCGGATCCTCGACGCACCGGCTGAGCCGCCCGACCCGGCCGCCACGACCGCGGCCGACCAGCTGGCCTGGCTCGAAGACGTCGTGGCCGGCGACGACCCAGTGGCCAGGGCCCGGCTGCGGACCGGCTTCGACGTCTTCAGCCGGCACGCCCAGATGCTGCCCGGCTACACACCGGAGGGCCCGCCGGTCCTGGCTCCGGCCCTGATCGTCAGCCCCGCCGACTCGCCCAACGTGCAGTTCCGGCACCGCTGGCCCGCCATGCTGGCCGGCCCGCTGGCCACGCTGCCGGTGGCCGGCGACCACTACGCGTTCCTGCGGCCTCCGCTGGTGGCGGAGGTCGGCAGGGCGATCCGCAGTCACCCAAAGGCCGATAAGGCCGATAAGGCCGATAGGGAGGAAGCCGTGTCCGCCGACATGGAGATTGAGGCCATGGCCCGCGAGGGCCTGGCGCGCGTACTCGACACCGAGGTCGATCCCGCCGACCTGGACCCCGATCTGGACATGGCCGACGCCTACGGCCTGACGTCCCTGAACAAGGTGGTGTTCCTGATGGCAGCTTGCGACGACACCGGGGTCAGCCTGGCCGAGTTCACCGAGCCCGACGTGGCCGGGATGCGCACCCTGCGCGACGTGGTCACGGCGCTGGCCCGGTTCGCGGGAACGGCGGCCTGACATGGACCAGACCTGGGCCCAGATCGCGGCCATCTCGCTGGAGAACGAGCACGTGCTGCTGCGGCCGGTCGGCCCCGACGACCGGGCGGGCTGGCACGCCATCGCCATGGACCCGGCCATCTGGCGGTACTTCGTGCTGCGGGTCGACACCGACGCCGCCTTCGACTCCTACTTCGACCTCGGCCTGGCCGACCAGGCGGCCGGACGGCGGGTGGTCTACTCGATCACCGACAAGCGGTCCGGCCGCATCGCGGGCAGCATGAGCTTCTGCAACCTGGCCCAGGCCGACGGGCGGCTGGAGATCGGCTGGTCCTGGCTGGGCCGCGACTTCCAGGGCGCGGGCCTGAACCGGTGGGCCAAGTTCCTGATGATGCGGCACGCCTTCGAGCGGCTGGGCGCCGAGCGGGTGGAGTTCAAGACCGACATCCTGAACATCCAGGCCCGGCACGGGCTGCGCAACATCGGCGCCCGCGAGGAGGGCACGCTGCGCAGCTTCAACCCGATGCCGGACGGCCGCCGCCGGGACGCGGTCTACTACAGCGTGCTGCGGGCCGAGTGGCCCAGGGTCCGCGACCAGCTGCTGGATCAGCCCAAGGTGATCTGGCCGGAGCCGGAGCCCCTCGGGGCGGCCACCTAATGTCTGTGCTGCCCAGGGGGGACGACCCCCCTAGCCCCCCCGCGCCGCAAGGCGGCCGGATCCCGTTCCTCCGGGCCACGGGCCGGCCGTTCGAGGTCGGCTATCAGCACGGTGCCGCGCGGGCGGCGGCGCTGCGCGCGTTCCTGGACGACGGCCTGGCCCGCATCGCGCGCCTGAGTCCGGCCCCGGTGTCTGGGCCCGCGCTGGCGCCCCGGCTGGCCGAGTACAGCCAGGCCATCGCGGCGGCTACGCCCCGGCTGAGCGAGGAGATCGACGGCCTGGCCCGCGGCGCCGGGATCACGCGCGAGGAGGCGGTGCTGCTGCAGGCCCGGCGCGAGCTCATCGGCTTCCAGCGGGTGCCGGCGGCCGGCGACTGCACGACTTACGTCAGCCGGACGGCAGGCCCGGGCGGCGGGCCGGTGCTGGCCCAGACCGTGGACCTCAACGGCAACCTGGACGACCAGATCGCGGTGCTGGACGTCGGGCTGGACGGGGCCGGGCGGCGGGCGCTGGTGCTGAGCTTCGGCGGGCTGCTCGGCTACCTGGGGGTGAACAGCGATGGCCTGGCCGTCGGGCTCAACCTGGTGCTGGGCGGCGACTGGCACCCCGGCCTGCCGCCCTACCTGGCCATCCGGCACCTGCTGGACCAGGCCGGCAGCGTGGCCGAGGCGCTGGCCATCCTGCCCGGGCTGCCGCTGGCCAGCTCGCGCTCGCTCACCCTGTGCGATCAGGAGTCGGTGGCCTGCGTGGAGATCGTGGACGACGACATGCGGCTGGTGCCGCCGGGGGTGCACACCAACCACCTGCTGCACCCGGATCTGGCCGACCGCGACGAGCTCAACGTGTTCGCGCGCAACTCCTCGCGGCTCCGGCTGGCCGCCGGCCAGGCCGCCCTGGACGGCCTCCCGGCGGCCGGGGCCGATGTCGAGCAGCACTTCGCGGCGCTGGCCCGGCCGCCGGTGTGCGTGCCCGACACCGGCGATATCCGGCGCGAGCGGACCGTGGCCGCGGTGGTCATGCTGCCCGACCGCGGCGAACTGCACGTGCGGCCCGGCGACCCGTCCCGCAGTGCCACCCAGTCCTTCCGCATCGATGTGGCGGTGCGTCAATGAGCAGCAAGTGGTTCCTGACCGCCGGCCCTGAGCTGCCGTGGGCGCCGCGGGTGTTCTGCTTCCCTTATGCGGGCGGCAGCCCGCGGGTGTTCCTGGACTGGCAGGCCCGGCTGGGCGAGGACGCCGAGATCCTGGCCGTGTGCCGCCCCGGCCGGGAGCACCGCGCCGCCGAGCCCGCGCCGACCATCACCGAGCTGATCGACGGCGCCGCCGCCGAGATCACCGCGCTGGCGCAGGCCGACGGCCGACCGTGCTTCCTGTTCGGGCACAGCCTGGGCGCGCTGGTCGCGTTCGAGGTCGGCCGGCGGCTGACCGGGCCGGCCGCGCCGCGGCACTTCGTGGCCTCCGGCTGCGCGGCACCGTCGCTGCTGCCCTCGGAGCGGGTGCGGCGCATCGCCACCCTGACCGGGCAGGAGTTCGCCGAGGCGATCGGGTTCTTCGGCGGCCTGCCCGCCGAGGTCATCGCCGACCACGACATGCGCGACCTGCTGCTGCCCGGCGTGATCGCCGACTTCCGCATGGCGGTCGGCTACCAGTACCGGCCCGGCCCGCCGCTGGACGTCCCGGCCACGCTGGTCGTCGGCCGCGACGACCCGCATTTGCGCCAGGCCCAGGTCGAGCCGTGGACCAAGGAGTTCGCGGCCAGCCCGGACCGCTGCTGGGTCGACGGGGGCCACTTCTACTTCGAGTCCGACCCCGGCGCGGCCGCGGGCATCCTGCGCCGGCTGGTCCAGGCCGACCAGCACGTCGAGCTGATCTGAGGGACAGCCAGTGAGCGACTCCATGACCTTCCTGCGTGGGCCCAGGTACGTCCTGGGCGAGGTGGAGCTGGACCACGCCCGCATCGAGAACCTGGGCGAGCTGGCGGCCCGGTTCAAGATGGCGCCCAGCCCCGGGCTGTGGGGCTGGGGCCGGGTGCGGGTGACCGAGCGTGACCTGGAGGACCTGGCCGTGGACTCGGGCGCGGCCACGCTGCGGACGGCGGGCCTGAACCCGGCCGACGTCGGCGCGCTGGTGCTGTGCTCCAACCGGGTCCCCGGCCGGGCCGAGGACCACGGCCGGTTCGTGCAGCGGGTGCTGACCGGGATCGGGCTGGGCGACATCCCGTGCTACGGCCAGTTCCTGAACCGGTGCGTGAACCTGCTCGCGGGCCTGGACGTGGCCCGCGCGCTGGTAGCCAGCGGCCGGCACCGGACCGTGCTGCTCATCACCACCGACAAGGTGGCCCCCGGCGCCGACCGGATGTCGCAGTTCGCGCTGTTCAGCGACGGCGCCGCCAGCTGCGTCGTGACCGCCGAGGCCGGCACCGGCGATGACGAACGGGGCGGGTTCGTGCTGCTGGGCTGCGCGACCGCGCAGCAGACGGCCGAGCTGGAGTGGACCAGCCAGATCAGCGCCGACCTGGCCCGCCAGGTGACCGGCGCGCTGCTCGACCCGTTCGGGCTCAAGCTGGGCGACATCGTCGCGCTGATGCACGCCAACCTGTTCAAGCCGGTGCTGACGATGAAGGAGCGGCAGGCCGGCTTCAGCGCCGAGCAGCTGTTCCTGGACAACATCCCGCGGCTGGGCCACTGCTTCGCCGCCGACCCGCTGATCAACCTGACCGACCGCACGGCCCGCGGCGACGTCGGGCTCGGGCGCTACTGCCTGCTGGCCGCCAGCGTGCCCGGATCCAGGATCGGCGCGCTGCTGCGCCGGATTTGCTAGGAGGGATCGTCATGGCCGCACCGCCGGCGGCGTTCGAGCTGCCCGACACGATGACCGCGCTGCCCCGCCGGCCGTTCCAGTTCAGCGCGGCCGCGATAGCCGAGGCCGACGTCATCGTGGCCCAGCCGCCGGAGGCGCTGTTCCGCCGGCTGCTGGCCGACCAGGAGTCGGAGGCCGCGCAACTGGCCGCGCGCCGGGTACTGGACGCGTTCCTGTCCGAGCCCGCGCCGGGTGCAGCGCTGGATCGGGACGCCACCGCGGACGACATCGCGGCCCATGTGTCTCAGGTCCGCCAAGACCTGGCCGCCACCGTGGCGACGCTGACCAGCACCGAGCAAGCCACCCGCGAGCTGGTGATCCGGCAGCGGGCCCTGCTCGGCCTGCTCGGCGGCTGCTGGCTGGACGTGCTGTCGCAGCCGGCGACCCAGCCCTCGGTCATCGTGAACCGGCTGTTCGCGCAGCACTACACCCTGCGCGGGGCGGGCAACCCGCGCCGGTCCCTGGCCGCCCGGCGGCGGCAGGCGATGGAGGCGGCCGGGGTGTTCCTGCCCGACCTGGCCGCGGCCGACTTCGCTGGCCGGGCCGGGACCCGGCCGCTGACCGCGCTGCACGGCTGCTGGTACCTGGCCCTGTCCCGGCTGCCCGCCAGCTTCGTGCCCGAGCTGGCCGGCGTGCACTACGCGGTGCTCGCGCTCGGCGTGGATGACATGCTGGCGGGCCAGCCGCCGCTGCTGGCCGAGCCGGAGCTGCGCGCCGTGCTCGCCGCCTACCTGGACCTGGCCGGCCCGGCCGAGCGTTCCCGCCTGCACAACGGGCTTCGCGTGGCGCTGGACCTGGAGCGCGAGCACGTCGCCATGCTGGCCGAGCTGGCCGGCTGGCACGCGGGGCTGACGCTGGAGTCGAAGGTGGCCGCCATCATCGCGCGGCACGCGCCGTTCGCGGGCCGCCACCACCAGGACGTGCGAGTGGGGGGACGGCGGCTGGCCGACACCTTCACCGACCCCGGACTCGACCTGTCTGACTTCCTGCGGCAGTTGCGGGAATCCCCCGAGCTGCGCCGGACAACCGAGTCCGTTGCGCCGCTTATAAAGGCCTTGAAGTTCGGCGGCCCGATGTTCGGGATCTTCGACGCCGGCGAGGCCGAGGTGTTCCAGGCCTGGGCCGAGTCGGTGCAGGCCGACGAGCGGCCCGAGATCGTGATCTCGGCCTGCACGGCCGGGGACGAGCGGGCCGCGGCGTGGTCGGCGGCCATCGCGGCCAGCTCGCCGGCCGACGTGGTCATCGCCGAGGCCGGGACGCCGGGCGACCGCGAGCTGTTCTACCGCCTGGTCAACATCGAGAACTTCGCCAGCACCCGGCCGCTGGCCCTGGCCCGGGCCGAGCGGCTGCTGACCGAGGCCGAGCTGCTGTTCAGCGTCGGGGCGGGCGGCCGGTACACCGACGCTAGCTACTTCGAGTACACGCCGGAGGCGCTGTACGAGCGCTGCGAGCGGGTCTACTTCGACAAGCTGATCCGGCCGTACCAGCCGCTGACCGCGATCCCGGACCGGGACGTGGTGGTGTTCCTGCAGACCACGTACGCGCTCGGGGCGCTGGTGGACGCGGCGTGGATTCACCGGACCGCCAACCTGGGCCGGGCCGAGCGGTCGGGCGACGCGGCCCTGTTCGCCATCTACGCCGACGAAGTCGGCCACGGGGACCTGCGCAAGAACCACATCACGCTCATCCACCGGGCGCTGACCAGCATGGACATCCGGCTGCCGCACATCCGCGAGGCCGCGTTCATGGACCAGGCCGACCTGCCCGACGAGCTGTACGGGTTCTCGCTGCACCAGCTGTGCATGGCGCTGTTCCCGGACACCTTCTACAACGAGATCCTGGGCTACAACCTGGCCATCGAGATGTTCGGGCTGGGCGAGCTGCGGCTGCACGAGATCCAGAAGCTGCGCCATTACGGCTTTGACGACTGCTACGAGCAGGCCCACCTGACGATCGACAATCTGTCCGCCGGGCACAGCCGGCAGGCCGCCGACATCATCGTGACCTACCTGGACGAGGTCGGCCGGACGCTGGGCCAGGCGGCCGTGCAGCGGGAATGGCGCCGGGTGTGGCGCGGGTACGCCTCGCTGGCCTGGTTTGTCGAGCATGCCCTGCTCAAGCAGTTGGCGGCTAAAACGGTCGAGGCGGCAGGCGATGTCCCGGCTGAAACGGCGGACCTGCTCATCTGAACTGACGTGACCGGTGTGACGAAAGGGCAGGCTGGGCATTTACCGGCGTGAGGGTCAATGGCCCGGCCTGGGGGGCAGCGCATTGATCTCGGCTCGTTCATCGGCGCGCTGATCTACTTCGTCATCTTCATGGCCGTCGTCTACTACCTGATCGTGGTGCCGTACCGGGCTTACATGCGCAAGCGCGGCCGCGAGGTGTTCGGCGATCCGCAGCCGATCCGGGTGTGCCCGGCCTGCCAGTCGGCGGACGTGCCGGCCAAGGCGACCAAGTGCCTGCACTGCGCCAGCGAACTCAGCCCCGTCGTCTGACCGGCGCGCCGTGTTCATGATCGGCAGTGCTTGAATGCGGGGATGACCGAGTACCGCGCTTGTTTCGACGCCGAGATCAGGTTCAGCAACGGCGGTGACCTGGCCGCCCACGGGTTCCGGGTCGACCTGCCAGGGCCGGACGCGGACGAGAGCGAGATCGCCGCGCTGTTCGTGGCCTCGCTGGGGCTGCTGATGACCGACGCCGTCCGGCTCAGCAACGTGCGGATCTTCGCCGAGCCGCACAAGGGCACCAGGGGCGGCCCGGCCGACCGGGGTGCCGCGGCCGGGCGGCCCGGCCGGCGGCTGGTCGAGCTGAGTCACGTGATCCGGGACGGCCTGATCACCTACCCCGGCCTGCCCAGCCCGACAATCACGCCGCACCTGACCAGAGACGCTTCGCGCGAGCACTACGCGCCCGGCACCGAGTTCGCCATCGACAAGATCACCCTGATCGGCAACACCGGCACCTACCTCGACGCGCCCTACCACCGCTACGCCGACGGCGCCGACCTCAGCGGCATCGGGCTCGACCAGACCGTGGACCTGCCCGCCGTGGTGGTCCGGGTGATCGGCGCGGGGCGACGCGGCGTCGACGTCGGGGCCCTGGCCGCGCTCGAAGTGGCCGGCCGGGCCGTGCTGCTGCACACCGGCGACGACGCGCGCTTCGGCACTCCGGCCTACGCCCAGGACGCGCAGTACCTGACCAGAGACGGCGCCGCCTGGCTGGCCGAGCACGGGGCGGCACTGGTCGGCATCGACGCGATCAACATCGACGACACCGCCGATCTGGAGCGGCCGGCCCACACGCTGCTGCTGGCGGCGGGCATCCCGGTCGTGGAGCACCTGACGGGGCTGGAGCAGCTGCCACCGACGGGCGCCTCGTTGACGGCCGTGCCGCTGCGCATCGAGGGCACGGGCACGTTCCCGGTCCGCGCCTTCGCCCGCCTGCCCGCCTAACCGCGCCGGGCGCTTCAGGGCCGGGCGCTTCAGGGCCGGGCGCTTCAGGGCCGGGCGCTTCAGGGCCCGGAGCTGAAGAGCCAGTCCTCGGTGATCGGCGGCTCGGGCGGGCCGGCGCACAGCCAGGCGTCGATGGCCTGGATCAGCGGCCCCGGGTTCTTGTGCGACCTCGGGAACGCGCGGCTGCTCGTGAACAGCAGGCCGAAGGCCGGAAGCCCGGCCTGGAGGGACTGCTGGAGGATGGGCTGAAAGTCCTTGACGTTCTCGGTGAGCAGCCAGCGACCCTGCGCGGCAGCGAGGGCGAACACATCCTCGTCGATCATGGCGCGCAGGCCCGGCTGTTCGGCCACACAGGCCACGTCGTGGCCCAGGTCGCGCAGGGCGGCCGCGGTGACCGGGGAGAACACGATCTCGGCGTCAACCTCGTCCGCGTAGTCGCCGTAGTAGCTGACCGAGGTGGCGATGCGTCCGGGGTCGACGGCGAACGACTCGGCGGCGGCGTCCAGGGCGGCCGGGCCGCGCTCATCGATCTCGCGAAGGAACTTGATGATCTCCCAGACATCCGGACCGTAGGCGAGTGCGGCGCGGCGGCCAGACGGGCCGTCCTTGAAGATGACCCCCGGGTGGTCGGCCATCCGCAGGCCTTCGTCGATGAGCCGCTGGGCTGATCGTGATGGATGCGCAGTTAGCTACAACGGAGGGTAGGTAACTGCGCATCCATAGCCGGATCGCCGGCGGTCCCGGGCGGGAACGGCGGGATTGGCGGGCTGACGGGGTCGCCTGGGCGCGCGTAGGCTATTTAGGATTAGACCTCCAGATCTGCCCAGGAATGACGGGATTGCGGATGACCCAGCGGCGGGCCGGATGAGGCCGGATAAAGGGGGCCGCGCGCGGCGAATTGCGGCGGTGCTGGGGGCGGGCGGGGTGGCGGTGCTCCTGTCGGCCTGCGCGGCCAGCCAGGCGGCCACGGTGACGGTGCCGAAGCTGGCCGAGCCCACCCCTGCGGGCGTGTCGACGCTGCCGCCGGCCCGCCTGAGCAGCGGCAGCACGGGCGAGGCGCAGACCTGTCACCCGCTGGAGAGCCAGCGGCCGAGCGGCCCGCTGCCCAAGCCAGGGCACATGCCGCCCGGGTCGACGATGGCCCGGATCTACCAGCGCGGCTACCTGATCGCCGGGGTCGACCAGACGACGGCGCTGTTCGGCTACCGCAATCCGCTCAATGGCCAGCTCCAGGGCTTTGACATTGACCTCGCCCGGCAGATCGCGCAGGCGATATTCGGCGACCCGAACCGCATCGAGTTCAAGGCGATCACCTCGGACCAGCGCATCCCGGAGATCCGCAGCGGCTCGG
>Ga0134126_10008020_pt1 | contig 13266 bp, 11 predicted proteins | sample KB31752_FD_96881 | JGI IMG/M metagenome (GOLD analysis project Ga0134126, IMG submission 96881) | Terrestrial soil microbial communities with excess Nitrogen fertilizer from Kellogg Biological Station, Michigan, USA - KB3-175-2 | ecosystem: Environmental > Terrestrial > Soil > Unclassified ...
AATAATTTCGACGGAAATAAATTTTTGCAGGATATACTGGCGGCAATCAAATGAAAAAAATAAAATCATGAAAGCAGTAGTAATTGGTGAAAGCTCAGGAGCAACAATGGAAACCGTTATGAGTGTTTATCCAAGACACAAAGTTGTTGTAAACAAATACGTCGAAAAAGGTGAAGTAATCGGAATTGGTCCATTCATGGACAGGGGAAACATGGCAATATTTAAAACCCGTTCGGCTGCCGAGCAATTTGTAATCGAAGACCCTTTTATTCTTGAAGGTCTTGTAAAATCGTATGTTATCAAGGACTGGAATGATACTATGATACCTGAGTAAACAATAACGATTGCATGGATAATAATTTTATCAGAATATCAATCGGCTACGTGTCACCCGTCGGTCCGCAAATTCCGGGCGGGATTTGCAATTGCGGCTTTTACAGATTGAAAGCTGACGGTAATCACAGCGATCCCTATGGCGGAAAGGCCCGCCGCTAAAAATATCCACCAGTTGATCTCGATCCGGTATTTATAGCTTTGAAGCCATTTGTGCATCAGCCACCAGGCCACCGGGAAGGCAACAAGACAGGAGATCAATACAAGCTGTAAAAAATCCTTCGACAATAGTGCAGTAACATGGGCAACACTTGCCCCCAGCACTTTTCGTACGCCTATTTCCTTTTTTCTGCGCTCCGCCGTGTAAGCAGCCAATCCAAATAAACCCAAACAGGATATCATAATGGCCAATGCCGCAAACACCCTGGAAAGCCGGCTGATCAGCTGTTCATTTAAAAACATCCGGTTAAACTGGTCATCAACAAAATGATAGGTAAAAGGATAAGAAGGATTGTCTTTTTTTATTACCGCCCCGATCCTTTTCATGGCGGCTTCGGCATCCGAGGCCGGTTTTAAACGCACATACATTTGCGACGCGTCGCGCGTTGTCAGGCAAAAAAACATCACCGGGTCAGGTTTGCCATACATATCTCCATACACGTAATCGTTTACCACACCCACCACATTTACAACCGCCCCGCTGGTATCGCCATCCCAACGCAATGTTTTCCCTACTGCGGTTCCCTTACCCATCAACTTCTCCAGCGAACGGGTAACTATTACATTCATTCTTTTTGACTGCACGCTGTCCGTCTCCGCAAAGTCCCTTCCATCCAGAATCTTTATGCCGGAGACATTCATAAAGCCTGGCGACACATAGCGCATAGACACCAGGACCTGGTTAGCGGAAGTCTTCCCTTCCCAGGTCATATTGCCGGAATTATTTCCGCTATACAACGTGTTATAATTGGATAATGCCAGATCTTCAACCATGCCGGTACCCAAAAGATCCTGCCGGACAGCGCCATAGTTCTCTGTCATTTCACTGTTCACATCCACCTGCAGCAGGTTGTTTTTATCAAAGCCCAGGCTCCTGTCCTTTACATGCTGTACCTGCCGGTAGATCGTGATGATGCTGATGATCAGTACAATCGAAATGCCGAATTGCAGCACAACCAATCCTTTCCTGATCAATGCCGCACTTCCGCCCTTCAGTTTTAATCCCTTCAAAACGAATACAGGATTGAAGGATGACAGGTATAATGACGGGTAGCTTCCCGCCACCAGCCCGCATATGAATGTTATTAACCCGAGTGCGGCAAGATGCAGCGGGTTATTTAATGAAATAGAAAGGTTTTTCTGCACAAGCAAATTGAATGCAGGTAATGTCAGCGACATGATCATCACGGCTCCTACCGCCGCCAGCAGCGCCATAAACAGGGCTTCGCCGATAAACTGAAAAACAAGATCCCGTTTGCCGGCGCCCAATACCTTTCTCACACCAACCTCCCTCGCACGCTTCTCGCTCCTTGCTGTAGCAAGGTTCATAAAGTTTATACAGGCTATCAGTAAAACAATCCAGGCAATGACAGAAAACAGGTGCACATATTCAATTCTGCCACCGCCCGTTTGAACGCCATTTTCAAATTCATCCCGCAGGCGCCAGTCATGCATCGTCCATAAGAACGGAACTGCAATGGACTTAGGCTCTCTCTGCTGAATAAATCCTTTTAATAATCTGTTAACCGTTGCAGGCTGAACACCCGGTTTCAATTCCACAAAAGTGGATAGATCATTATTGCCCCATTCCTTTGCCCACGACTGGTTTTCATCATACCATACTTTAAAAGGAGATACCCATTCAAAGTTTACGGTTGAATTTTCCGGAATATCTTTTAAAACAGCGGTAATGGTATAATCCTGCCGGTTATCTACCCGAACCGTTTTGCCTACTGCATTTTCATCACTTCCAAAAAACTTCTTTGCCGTTGACTGCGTGATCACCATGGAATGCAATTCACTGAGGGCAGTCTTTGCATTGCCTTGTACAAAGGGGAGGCTAAACATGCTGAACAACGAAGCATCCACATAACTGCCGCTTGCATACATGGATTTATCCCCGATGCGGATGAGCCTGGAAGTACCCCACCCGCCGATGCGGCAGGTGTTGGCAATGCCGGGCATCTCTGCCTGCATGGCCGGCGCCAGCGGTGCAGGTGTGGAACCGAATGTTGCTATATATGCATCATATTTCTGGTTCTCACGTATAAAGTACAGGCGATCTTTTTTTGCGTTGAACTGATCCCAGCTTAACTCATCTTCAACCCATAAAAAAATCAGTCCGGCACAGGCAATACCGATGGCCAGACCAAAAATATTCAGAAAACTGAAGGCCTTATTTTTCCAGAGATTGCGGAAAGTGGTTTTGAAAAAGTTCTTAAGCATAGAAAAAGATGCGTTCATGAGCACTGCCAAATGATATGCCAGATAAGCATATAATTGATTTACAATAAATTAACAATGCTAATGCAGAAACCACAATGTCCTTTGTGATACAGGAGTTGTCCGATTTTGATACAGTTCCGTGAAGGCTGTCTGGTAAAATGAAAAGACCTTGTATAAAGCCAGAGGTTCCTATTCTATTTACCGGATAAATATCATTCAACTTCAATTCGGGGGAAATATTCAAAATACTCGTGAGAATCAAGGTCCCGATGTAGCATTAGATACTTCAGTATGTTGGAAATGTGTTCTTCCATCCTTCATTCTGCGCGAAGGCTCTCAACAGGATTTGCCCTGGACGCTTTGAGCGTTTGGAAACCAATGGTCAGCATGGCTATTGCAATGGATAGCAGTCCCGCGACCGGGAATATCCACCAGCTTAAGGGAGCGCGATAAACATAACCCTGCAGCCAGTGGTTTAAAAAATACCAGCCTATGGGAATGGCTATGACAAATGCCAGGGCGATAAGCTTCAGAAAATCTCCGGATAAAAGGCCCGTGATCGTCGCCAGCGAAGCCCCCAACACTTTGCGGACGCCGATTTCTTTGCGTCGTTGTTCCAATACAAGCGATACGATGGCAAAGAGTCCCAGGCAGGATAAGATGATGGCAACGGCCGCTGCCGAGAAAAATATAGAGGACAACCTTTGCTCTCTTGCATACCAGCGACGCGTATTTTCCGTAAGATAAGTGGGGATAGCGGTATCGTCTGGTTCAATTTCTTTGTATGCAGCCTTCACCAGACCCATCGCCTGCAGAGGATTGGCGGTTTTTACTTTTACCAGGATATATCTGAGGGAACCATCTGTACTCATCAGGAATGCGAAGGGCGCTGCTTTCTCGTACATCGAATAAAAATGGATGTCGGGAACAATTCCAATGATATTCCATCTGGGTTTCGCGCTATCGGCATAAAAACTCAGTCCTACGACATTTTTTTCCCCCAGTTGTTTCGCCAGGCTTTCTGTAATCACCACATTGGTTAACAAAGAAGAAGTATCAGAAGTGAAAGACCGGCTGAAATCCCTGCCTGCGACCGGTTTGATGCCCATGGTTGAAAAAAAATCGTAGTCAACGGAAAGCACATCGGTTTCTATGGTCCTGCCGTTATAAAGGAAGCCCCAGGTCCATTTGCTGATACCGTTATCCGCTCCGATCCCGATATTGGCAGAACTGCCCGTAATACTAATCACCTGCGGCTGGTTGTATAACCGCTCTCTTAACTGTTCGATATTTTTCCGCGCATTTTCCTGCTTCTTCACCGGGATGCTGATCACCGATTCCTGCTGAAATCCAAGGGGTGCAGTCCGCAGAAATTGAAATTGCTTATAAATTACAATGGTACTGCATATCAGCAGGCAGGAAAGAATAAACTGAAAAGTAATGAGACCATTGCGCAATCCACCGGAACGATTTATGGATAGTTTTCCTTTCAATACGTTTACCGGATTGAACCGGGAAACCATCCACGCAGGATAACCTCCGGCAAGGAAGGATACTATCAGCATGCCTCCGATCAGCATCCCGGTCACGGCCGGATTAATTAATTCCGTTATTTTCAACTTCTCCGTAAACAGATCATTGAACGGGCCGAGCACAGCAGCAGTGATCACAATTCCAAGAACTAAGGAGACGCAGCAGAGCAAAAAACTTTCAGCCCAGAACTGAAAAAAGATCTGCTTTTTACCTGCCCCGACGGTTTTGCGGATTCCCACTTCTTTGGCCCGCGTAAAAGCCCGGGCCACATTCAGGTTGATGAAATTGAAATTTGCAATCGTCAGGATGACGAGGGCAATTAATATAAGTATATAGAGATAGGTTTTACTGATGGAAGGTCCAAAGGCAAGCGCTTCATCAAAATGCGCGGATGCAAAGGGCTCTAATTTCCAGGCATAGCGGTCTCCGTTATTGTCCCGGAGATATCCCTTCTGTTTCATGTTATCCTCATCGGCCACATGGTATTTCTTCACAATATTCCGCAATCCATTTTCCACCTGCTGCTGTGAATATCCTGGAGCTGTTTGCACAAACACAATGTGGTTTTGGCTGTTCCAGGCATCTTTCAACCGGGCATAATCTCCGTTGATCTCCATCCTGGCCAGGATATCATAATCGATGGAAGAATTTTCCGGGGCGTTCTCTATAACAGCCGATACCAGCAGATCATGCCAGTCCCCATTCACCTTCACCTTCACCAGCTTTCCAACCGGATCTTCTTTTCCAAACACAGCGTCTGCGGTTGATTTGCTCAGTACAACATTGGATGTACTGGAAAGCGGGTTTACCTTCTCACCGGAATGTATCGGAAAGGAAAACATACTGAAGAAATCGTTATCCACCAGTTTAGTTTCCTTATCGACCTCTTTATTTTTGTAGCGGATACCGACACCGGCCCATAACATGCCGGTGGTTCTCACTATCCCCGGCACCTGTGATTTCAGGGTCGGCGCTGCCGGATAGCTCATCCCGGAGGCTTTCTCGTCCCCGTCAGGGGCATGGCCCAGCCCGTAAACTTCAAAAAGTGAAGATCCATTCTTGTGAAATGCATCGAAGGAAAACTCGTGATGCACCATCAGCATGAGCAATATGCTGCAGCCGAAAGCGACGGACAGGCCAAGCAGGTTAACCGCGGCGTTAAGCCGATGCTTGGTGAGGTTCCTCCACGCGACTAACAAATAATTGGAAAACATATGCATTCGGGGCCAAAAGATATGCCATTCGTGAATTGGGATAATAATCAATAAGATAGAAAATAACCGATCGCGTTATACCTGTTCGATTTCGGTACACTCGTGACCGTACTGTTCACTGATTACTCGTCCCTTCTTGGTTTGCCTGGAAAAAGGCCAGAACATTCTTTTCGAATTCTTCGCGGTGCTCGATCAGGGTTCCGTGGCCCGAATGCGGCACGATCCATAGCCAGGCTTTGGGAATGTGTTGCCAGATCAGCACGGTGTGCGGCACAGGGATCAGGTCGTGGTCGCCCCCAATCACGAGCGTGGGCGTCGTGATCCTGTCGAGATCCGTAGCCTTCCATTGCGGCTGGTACAGGTCGAGATCGTTGTATTTGAGTAAGGACTTCTCTTTCGCCGTGAGCCCCGGCTGTGCGTGCATTTTCCGGGTGGTCTCCTCCATTTCGCGGATCAGGTCCGCCGGCAATGCCGTCGAATCCACGAATATATTGGTGCCCGTAATCGCCATCTTCTTCAGTTTCTCCGGGTGCCGCATTGCGATAGCCACTCCGTCGATGCCGCCGTCGCTCCAGCCGATGAAATACACGGGTCCGGTGTGCAGCGAATCGAGCAGCGCATTGAAATCGTCGGCGATCATTTCGAAACTCAGAGAGTCACCCGGGTCGGCCGACTTGCCGTGCGCCCGCGTGTCGACCGCGATCACCTTGTAGTACTGCGCGAAAAAAGGAATGATACCCTGGAAGCTTTCGATCGACCCGCCGTTGCCATGCGCCAGCAGCAGCGGTTCGCCGGTTCCATACACTTCATAGTAGAGCTTCACGCCACGCGTGTTGCAGTAGTGTCCCGCCGCAGGGTTGTTGCCATAGGGGATCTGAGCAAAGGCGAAAGCAGGAATGAAAACCAGGATCAGGCTGATGAATCGCATGCATGGGAGTTTGCCTGAAGTTAAGAAACATCGGGAGGTTTTGCTTCCGTTTCGGATATGGGCCGGGTCTTTGGGTATTTCCGATCTATTTTCAAAACTCATCCAAAATCATTTTTTTGCTAACCGTCATTCCGGCGGTTGTACCCATTGCTACGGCATTTGCGACAGTCCGCATCTTTGTGGCATTATCGCCGATTGCAAATACCCCTTTAATGGAAGTTTCCTGGAAGTCGTCAATTTTTATATACCCCTCTTCCGTAAGATCACATCCCAACAATTCAGGAGTTTTACAACGTTGCTCAAAAGGGCTCGCTGCATAAACAGCCCTGATCGAACATTTGGAACCGTTTTTGAAAATTATATTCCGGAGATGCCCGTTGTGGTGCTCCATGCGCTCAATTTCCTCTTCAACAATCCCAATCTGATGCTGCTGAAGCTTCTCTCTCTGCCCGGGTGTTAATGCAGAAGCGCCATTGGTAAAAATGGTTAAATCCTTTGTCCAATTGGAAATCAGCCTGGTGAAATCGAAGGCAATTTCCCCATTGCCAAGAATACCTGTTTTCTCATATCGGACCTCATAGCCATGACAATAAGGGCAATGAATAACCGATATACCCCAGCATGCTGCTAACCCGTCAATGGCAGGCAGCATATCCTTTACACCTGTCGCAAAAATTAATTTCTTCGCTGCAAAGGACTCCCCTGATGCTACCTGAATTTGAAAGCCTTTCTCTGTTTTATTACCATTTACTGCCGTGCCATTGAAGATTGTAACTGTATCATACGCCCTAACTTCCAGATTAGCCAGGGCAGCAATTTCGGCCGGAGTTTTCCCATCATTTGTAAGAAAGTTGTGTGAATGGGGTGTTTGCAGGTTACATGGTTTCCCATCATCAATTATTAATACTTTTTTCAAGGCCCTCCCAAGGGCCATAGCGGCGGCAAGACCTGAATAACTGCCTCCGACTATTATTACATCAAAAGTGCTGTTGCCTGTCATTGTGCTACATTGAAAGTCTGGTATTTTGTTACTTCGGGGTTAGACAGGTTAGCCAATGAATGACATTCATTTAATAAGGCCTTATTATCTGGCCTGTGTTTGCGCCAAACACCGCTTTCCGGAAACCAAATTCCAGTTGCTGCATAGTTACCGGAATATCACCCGGGAAGAACGGGAAATATTGCGGAGAGTTCTCAATAACAGTAGGGCTTACTGCATTAATGCGGACCCCATTTTCCAGTTCAATAGCTGCAGCCCGTACAAATCCTTCCACCGCTCCATTCGCTGTTGATGCATTGGCAAAGTTTTTTTGCGGATCGTGCGATAATGCACCGGTGATCAATGTAAATGATCCCTTTGGACTGATGTAATACTGTCCTATCAATACCAGGTTAATCTGCCCCATCATCTTTCCTTCCACTCCCTGCCGGAACTCTTTATCCTTCAGCTTTTTCCACGGACCTACGAAGGTCGGACCCGCTGTAGAAATAAGCGCATCAAAAGTACCAGCCTGCCTATACATATTTTCAATAGATTCTGTTGACGTAATATCTAACTCCAAATCGCATCCTGTGGAAGCGGCGGTGATTACTTCATGTTCTTTTTCAAATGCACTCCTTAGGTGTTTTCCCATGGTGCCTGATGCGCCAACGATGACAATTCTCATTTTCGTAAATTTTACAGGTTTATTTACACAAAAGTAAATTCACCGGGGGACTGTATAACAGGACGACGACGCAGTTGTACAGGACTTATTTAAAATTACGCCTGAACGCCTCAGGAGAATGACCCAGGTGCTTCTTAAAGAACCGGATAAAATACGAGCTGTCTTCATAACCGAGCTGGTCAGCAATATCTTTTACCTGGTTTGGAGTTGCTAATAAATATCTTTTTGCTTCCAGTATAATCTGCTCATTAATCATTTCTGAAGCTGTTTTGCCAATGGATGATTTCGTGATTTCATTTAGCTGGTACTGAGAAAGGTTCATCAGATCTGTGTACTGAGACACCTGTTTATATGTGGCAATATGCCTGTCCAGTAATTCCATAAATTCTTCAAACCGTTCCTGAGTGTAGGAGTTAGCAACAGTTGGTTCTCCTTTAGGACGCGGGCTCTGTCGAACAAATTCAATAAAAAAAATATCAAGGCTTGCTTTAATAATATCCCAATATCCTTCTTCTCTGGCTGTGAATTCATGCCACATTGAAGTCAGGATGGCCTGCAGTCTGTTAAAGCGACTTATTTCAATTTCGCAATAGTTTTTGTTGCCTGCCTTTCTTAACCGTTGGTTTGATAACTTGTTTTTAGGGTGATAAAATCCTGCATTAAATTCAACCAGGAATCCTGTGCACCCCGCTTTCAGTTCAAGCCGGTGTACCTGGCCGGGACGTATAAAAAAAACCGAGCTATCCAGTACCTGATATGCTGTAAAATCTATTTCATGACTGCCCTCTCCCTTTTTCAAGGCAAGTATAAAAAAGAAATCATGCCTGTGCAGATCATGTACCAGCGCATTTCCACCCATAATATCCTCCACCCTGCGTATTTTAAACTGTTCGGTGGAGGGTTGCTCCTGTTGATTTGAACTGAGCTGTCTTATGGGAATTTTTTTCATTTTGATTTCATTATGCTAATGGCTTTTAATGAAAATACCGCGACAAAATTATATTACAAAAACCATAAGCTTTCCCTCCCGGGGTTCGGTAGTCCGGTCAACCGCTGCATGGCATCAGGCTGGTTTCACCTACTGACAAAGCCGGTTACCCACATTGTTTTAGAGTTCCTGCAAAGACATAGCAGTCGCCTTCCCCGTTTATCAGATTAACTGGCAGTATTGCATTTTTGGCAGCCGGTCTCCGCCCTTTCCCAAATGCACAGATCCTTCCGGCAGCGGGAAAAATTCAATCTGCAAATCTTTCACAATAGTCTGTTTATCAATGATATATAATGTGGCACTCCGATTGGCTTAAGGGGTTGTACAAAATGTAAACCATGCTGAATAAAGCTGCTTTAAAATGTATTTTCACGGCCTGTACATTCATGCTTCTTGCCGTTCCGGCTGTTAATGGCGGAACGAAAAAGGCAGATTTCGAAGGAAAGGATAAGGCTCCTGTGAACAGGCATGTAAAAATATTTGTGAAAACCTATATCCGGAAAAACGGGAAAAATCTTCATAAAATAAGAAAGCGAAGCAGTTCTCCTTTTGTGATTATAGATTCTGTATTTAAACGATATGGTCTTCCCGCTCAATTAAAATATCTCGCCGTGGTTGAATCTGAATTGCAAACCAGAGCCGTTTCCAGGGTGGGTGCCGCCGGTCCCTGGCAGTTAATGCCTGCAACTGCCCGTATCCTGGGCCTGAAAATCAATTCCCATCATGACGAGCGGAAAGATTACTATAAAAGCACCCGGGCCGCCGCCAGGTATCTGAAAGACCTGCACGAAGAATTCGGCGACTGGCTGCTTGTTTTCGCGGCCTACAATAGCGGAGAGGGCACCGTTAATGCAGCCATCAAAAAGTCAGGAAGCAAAAATTTCTGGATGCTCCGCCCTTATCTTCCGGCGGAAACCAGGGAATATGTAGATAAGTATATCGCCACCTGCTTCTATTTTGAAGGCTTCTATAGTCCCGCATTATTATCCGGAACATATAATCCTCCATACCTGAACTCGTCAAAATCTCTGGTCCGCGTTCGCCCGGTAAAATTCACGGAAAATAAATTGGACCTGAAAAAAGCCGGGACGCGCGAAGAAAAATACAACCGGATACTGAGGGCGTCAGAAGAAGCGCTGGAACGATCAAATCGCCTGCTTCGGAATATCAAGTAAATAATCGTGACGGGCCGGTGTAGGAATAACTCTCTGTTCTTATACGAGTCCAAAATAGTACTTTTCATCAGATTTTGGCCATAGATTAACCGGTACAAAAAAAACACCATTTCCTACCATGATCACTACTTATGGTACCCGGAAAAATGAACACTATCTGGGGCGCATTCAGGCCGAGGTGTTGATGGAGGACTTATTTATATAGTTTACATCATGACCGCTTTAAACCGGGCAACGACCACTTCAACCGTCCAGTCAAATATGGAATGACTAAATTTATTTCAAAATCGCCATGGTATGTAAGCCGGTGTTTCCGACAAAGTTGCATCTGGATGCAGCTGAAATAGTAAGTGATTATTTTAAAAATGTCCCGGAGACAGATACTGTTTTAGTCGTAAATTCCTGTGCCCGGGGACAGGCAGTACCTGAAAGCGATCTTGATTTTGCGATACTGGTGAGTTCCGACACAACAGCAGCCCAAATAAATATTATTAATGAGGCCTGGCAGACTTTTTCCGGATCACAGCCTCCGATCTTAAAATATAAACAATCGAATTCTTATGCTCACCTGCATTTGGATATCATTGACGGGAATTACAAACCGGCAATCCTGGAACCTGGTGAGCCTGGTGATTCCTTTGAAATTGAAATTGGTAACCAGATCGTTTATTCAGCGCCTATGAATAATGCAGGACCTTATTTTCAGGAACTTCAGCATAAATGGTTGCCATACTACGATGAGGCATTGCGTTCCGTGCGGCTGGCTGCAATACAAAATGCGTGCAAATATGATTTAGACCATATTCCGTTACTAATAAAACGGGAATTGTATTTTCATGCATTTGACATATTGGCTAAGGCATTTCGGGAGTATCTGCAGGCTCTTTTTATTACACATCGCACTTATCCGATTGCATACAACAAATGGATTAAAGAACAAATTGTAAACTGGCTCGGAAAACCCAGACTGTATCAAAAACTTTTGCCGATTCTTTCGATAATTAATATTGAAAGCGATGAAATGAACAGAAAGGGAGAAATGCTTTTAGAATTATTAGACAATTTGGAATCTTACTAATTCAAAAGCTATTATTGCCAGATGAATAAGATTTACCAAAACCGGGATCGCTCGTTGCCGATACATCTGCATCCGGCAAAATCATTTTTACCTGGAAGGATAATAGCGGCAGAGGGCAGGCACTTTCTACCGATCTCGCCTTTGTAGCCTTTTACAGTGAAGAAAACAATATCTGTTGTTTTTAAGAAGTGATATTTCCATTATAACATCTTAAGTTTTCAAATTCAAGGCCATTATCTTCGGGTAACCATTCTACAGTGTTCAATACCATTATTCGCTGGCAAACCTATCAAATTGATCTGGAAGAAGAACGCATCAGGCTGTTATAAAACATCATTTGGCGATGGCTGCCTGAGGACGGGCTATCCGGCCAGACCTGCCGGATCCGAAAACCGGCCTGTCAGTTGAACCAAACTGCATAGCCCTGCCTTCTCAAATCCAGGGCAAGTTTTTTTTCCATTACCAGGGCCTGTTGTCTTGTCATCGACTTTAGATTTATATGATCGTAAAGGCTTGGACGTAAATATATCCCGTATTTCTGAACAATATTGGACGATAGCTTGTGGCCCTTCTTATTTACATATCCGGTTTTATGTTGCTTAAATCGTTCTGCCGGCGTCTTGCTGGTCATACCCACATAAAGACACTCGAGCACTCCATTAAATTGTGGATTAGCCGTTCGAAATCTCGTAGATTCTGTGAAGACTCGTTTTGACAGCTCCACAACATAAACCTGATATCTCATCTGTCAATAAAATTTTATTTACTATCAATAGCATTCTCTGCCTGGTAGTTCTTACCAGGAGAAGCTATCATAGAAAACGTTCTTTAAGCTCCGGAGTTGGCAGCATACAGCTATCCCGTTTGCCGAATATCTTATACCGGGATTTCGCGATCTGATCATAAAGAAAATCTCTAACCGGACGAGGGATTAATATAAAAACATAGAAAGCCTTCCAGACGCCACCAAGTTCTCTCAGCATTTTCAGGGCACCCGTGGATCTCAAATAGTATTTATTATCGCTTATCAATACAAAGGATTCAAATTCACTTTTTACCAGACCAAACCGCTTTAGCCGTTGCTGACCTTCCAATGATTGTAAGGAGGCAAATCTGAACTTTCCCTTTTTGTCTCTCTTTATTATAAAGCGGACCAGGCCGTTGCATAAATTGCAAACCCCGTCAAAGAGCATAATATTTTCAGATGCTTCATGCATCGTAAAGAATGTTTTCCAGCGCAGCATCCAAAAGAGGGTACCTAAATGTATACCCGGCTTTTAAGAGCTTTTCCGGAACCACCCAACGGCTTTTTAAGATCAACTCCGTTTCCGTTCTGACCATTCCGGCGCCTATCTGAAGCAACCAGGCCGGAGAGGGCAGGCCAAATCTGGTGTTGGTTTTCTCCCGAAATGTCTTCATCAGGATTTCGTTGGTGACCGGATTCGGTGCAGAACAATTATACACGCCACTTAATTCTTTGTGCTCCAGGACAAACAAAATAATATTGAAAACATCAGCGGCATGGATCCAGCTGAACATCTGCCGTCCATTGCCCTGTCTGCCACCCAGGCCAAATCGCACGAGATTCCGGTAGGGTTTAATGACACCCCCATTTTTTCCCAGTACAATCGCCATACGCAGGGCGACCTGCCTGGTTTGTTTGAATTTAAAATCAAAGAATGCCTTTTCCCATTGGGTTGCTACATCTACTGAAAATCCTTTTCCAATCTCTCCCTGATCCTCTGTCATCGGCCTATCTTCCGCATGACGGTAAATTGTGGCGGTACTGGAATTGATCCAAAGTTCCGGAGGGTTTTCGCATTTTTTTATCGCCTCACCCAGGATCCGGGTTGTTTCAGTCCTGGATCTTAGTATTTCCGCTTTGTTCCTTGCATTATACCGGCA
>Ga0134126_10008021_pt1 | contig 13265 bp, 7 predicted proteins | sample KB31752_FD_96881 | JGI IMG/M metagenome (GOLD analysis project Ga0134126, IMG submission 96881) | Terrestrial soil microbial communities with excess Nitrogen fertilizer from Kellogg Biological Station, Michigan, USA - KB3-175-2 | ecosystem: Environmental > Terrestrial > Soil > Unclassified ...
CGCAATACAGCCATTCGCGGCCATCCGGCCCCGGTTCACCATTGGTAAGACGACACGTTTTCTGGCAATTTGGTGCGCGTTCCAGAAGCGTCGTCATTCCGGGACGCCCCTTTTGGCGCGGGCCCGGAATCTATTCATCTACCTACGCCGTGGCCCGATGGATTCCGGGGTCGCGCTTCGCCCGCCCGGAATGACGACGGAGAGATGGCCAACGCGCTGACAAGCGGATGGAGGTCGGCGTTCGCAGCGCAGTCACCGAAAATGCCGAGGCCATCGCTTCGCTGCGCCCATTGGCGCCCCCCGACAACCGTTCAGCCCGCGACAATTTGACCTTCCAGGTCGCTTCTGCGACGCTGGTCTGCGCCGCTACGATCCGGCTCGCCGGAGGCAGGGATGAAACTGGAGCGACGACAACTTCTGGTATCGTTCATTGGCGCGCTCGCCGTCTCGCCTTTTGCGGTCGACGCGCGGCAGCCGGACACCCCGCTTCACCGGATTGGCGTACTCGCGCAAGATCTTCAGCCAGGCTTGATGGAGGCGTTCCGCAACGAGCTTCAAAAGCTCGGCTATGTGGAAGGAGCCGACATCGGCATCGAGCTGCGTAATGCGGAAGGACAGAATGAGCGCCTTGCTGTACTAGCAAACGAGTTGATCGGGCTTGGCGTCGAGGTGATTGTCGCGGTCAATACACCTGCGGCACAGGCTGCGAAAAAGGCCACCAAAACCGTCCCGATCGTCATTATGCGCGTGGCCGATCCCGTGAAATCGGGACTTGTCGCAAGCCTCGCACGGCCAGGTGGTAACGTCACAGGCCTGAGCTTCATGCCGGACGCCCTTGGGCCAAAGGGTGTTGAGCTCCTTCACCAGATTCTTCCCCGCATCACGACCATGGCCGCGCTTTATCGCGGCGACAATCAGGGAGCCGTCGTGATCGTCGATGAGGTCGTCAGGAAGGGCGAACAACTGGGGCTGACATTCGTGCGTACACCGGTAAAGAATGATTCAAAGCAGTACGCCGGAGCCTTTGAGATCGCGAGCCGCGCAAGTTCAGGGGCGCTCTTTGTCATGGACGATGGAGCGATCACGGCAGACCGCAGGCAAATCCTCGATCTTGCGACAAAGCATCGACTGCCGGTCGTGTCGATCTACAAGGACTTCGCGAAGTCCGGAGGACTCATCGCCTACGGACCGAACCTCGATATTGTTTATCGACGCGCGGCGCACTTTGTCGACAAGCTCATCAAGGGTGGACAGGCAGGCGCCCTGCCGATCGAACAGCCGGTCATTTTCGACCTCGTGATCAATCAAAGAACAGCCAGGACGCTGGGGATTACCATTCCCCAGGACGTGCTGGTCCGCGCCGACGAGGTGATCGAATAGAAATTTGCCGCCCGACGCTTCGTATGTCGCCTCGGGCCCGACTCGGCTCCTCGGCGATTCCTTAAGAGTCGGTTTCGAAAGTCATGAAGCACGAGCAATCCGACGCACGAGCAACACGACGGATGCGACGTAGAGGAAGGCGCGTGCGGAGTCGATGGTGGCCTCGAAGTCCTTTGCCAGCCGTCGATTGCGCCCAATCCATGCGAAAAACCGCTCGACGACCCAGCGCCGCGGGTTAACAGCGAAGCCGACCTGATCGGGGTTCTTACGCACGATCTCGACTGCGATCAAGGTGGCCTTGGCGACCTTCTCTCCGGCATACCCGCTGTCGGCGAAGACGCGCTGGATGAACGGGAAGATGCGGCGCGAAGCCCGCAGAAGCGGTCCGCCGCCGTCGCGATCCTGGATGCTCGCAGGATGCGGTTCGAGCACGAGGCCACGTTCGTCCGTGTCGACGAGTGCATGGCGCTTGCGTCCGTTAATCTTCTTTCCAGCATCGTAACCGCGCGGCCCGCCGGCCTCGGTGGTCTTGACACTCTGGCTGTCTATGATCGCGGCCGAGGGGCTGGCGTCGCGCCCGACTCGTTCGCGATCTGCCATCACGAGCGCGTGGTTTATCCGTTCAAACCGCCCATCGTCGCGCCAGGTGGCGAACCAGCGGTAAATCGTCCCCCATGGCGGCAAGTCGTTAGGCAACATGCGCCACGGGCAGCCCGCCCGCGTGACATAGAAGATGCCGTTGATGATCTCACGCATCGGCCTGCCTGTCGCGCTAGGCTTCGGCAAGTGCGGCGCGATGACACACCATTCTGCGTCGGTCAGATCGGTCTGGTATCGGTTGACGGGGCGCCTATGCTGTCGTCGAGTAGTTGGCGTCCACATGGCGAATCCAAGGTTGGTTCAAGAACCCCCTCGGAATCATGGCGGGCACCATGACTCAACCTTTTTCAGAAACTGCCGCTGACAACAGCCAGGGGACTGAACTTGGACATCGACGGTTGGCTCCGCAGGATCGGTCTGGAGCAGTACGCGCGGACGTTTCGCGAGAACGGGATCGATCTCAGCGTCCTCTCCGATCTCACAGATCAAGATCTGGAGAAGTTGGGCATCTTGCTCGGCCATCGCCGCAAGCTCTTGCGCGCGATTGCCGATTTCGAAGCCATTCGGAAGAACCCACCGGCAGTTGCCGTTGCGGCTGCGGCACCTGCCGCGTCGCGCCCGCTGGACACCGCCGAGCGCCGTCAGCTCACGGTCGTGTTCTGCGACCTCGTCGGCTCGACCGCGCTCTCGGCTCGGCTCGACCCCGAGGACATGCGCGAGATCGTCGGTGCGTACCACCGTTGCTGCGCTGATCTCATCACCAGGGTCGGCGGCTTCGTCGCCAAGTACATGGGCGACGGGGTGCTCGCCTATTTCGGCTATCCCCAGGCCCACGAGCATGACGCCGAGCGCGCCATCCGGGCCGGGCTTGCCCTGGTCGAGGCGGTGCCGAAGCTCAAGACCTCCGCCAGTGCTCCCTTGCAGGTGCGCGTCGGCATCGCCACCGGGCTTGTCGTGGTCGGCGACCTGATCGGCACGGGTGCCGCCCAGGAGCAGGCGGTGGTCGGCGAGACGCCGAACCTGGCCGCCCGGCTGCAAGCGCTGGCCGAGCCGGGCGCGGTGGTGATCTCATCGAGCACACGCAGGCTGACCGGCGGCCTCTTCGACTACCGCGATCTCGGGACAGTGGCGCTCAAAGGCTTCGCCGAGACCGTCCCGGCATGGCAGGCCCTAGGCGTGAGCGCCGCCGAGAGCCGGTTCGAGGCGCTGCGCGCGAGCACGACGCCGCTCGTCGGGCGCGGCGAGGAGATCGATCTGCTCGTGCGCCGCTGGGAGCAGGCAAAGGGCGGAGAGGGCTCGGTCGTCCTGCTCTCGGGCGAGCCAGGCATCGGCAAGTCGCGGATCGCCGAGACCATCCTCGAGCGCCTGAGCGGCGAGCCGCACACGCGCCTGCGCGCGTTCTGCTCGCCCCATCACCAAGATACGGCGCTCTACCCGAGCATCAGGCAGCTCGAACGGGCAGCCGGGTTCCGGCGCGACGACACGGACGGGCAACGGCTGACCAAGCTCGAGGCGGTAGTCGCCCTGGCGGCCAACGACCTCAGGGAGGCCGTGCCCCTGCTCGCGGGTTTGCTGTCAATTCCGACCGGCGACCGCTATCCCGCGCTCGACCTCACCCCGCAGAAGCGTAAGGAGAAGACATTGCGGGCGCTGGTGGTGCAGGTCGAGGGGCTGGCGGCGCGTCAACCGCTGCTACTGGTGGTCGAGGACGCGCATTGGGCCGATCCCACCTCGCTCGAACTTTTCGAGCTGATCGTCGGCCGGGCCTCGAGCCTGCCGCTCCTGGCGATCGTCACCTTCCGCCCGGAATTCGTACCACCCTGGGTCGGCCGCCCGCAGGTGACGCTGATCAGTCTCAATCGTCTGCCGCGCCGGCTCCGCGCCGAGATGATCGCGCACGTCACCGGCGGCAAGGTCTTGCCCCAGGAGATCGTCGACCAGATCACCGATCGGACCGATGGCGTGCCGCTGTTCATCGAGGAACTGACCAAGGCCGTGGTCGAGAGCGGCCTGCTCGTGGAAGCCGGCGACCGGTATGTGATGACGGGTCCGGTTACGCCACTGGCGATCCCGACATCGCTCCAGGCGTCGCTCCTGGCGCGGCTTGATCGCCTGGCGCCAGCGCGCGACGTGGCGCAGATCGCCGCCGCTCTCGGACGTCAATTCTCCCACGAGCTAATCAGCGCCGTCGCGGCAGTGCCGCGGGAGCAGCTGGACGACGCCTTGACACAGCTCGTGCGCGCCGAATTGATCTTCCGGCGCGGGACGCCCCCCGATGCCGAATATACCTTCAAGCACGCGCTAGCGCAGGATGCCGCCTACAGCACGTTGCTGCGTGGCCGGCGCCAGCAGCTGCATGCTCGTATCGCCGCGACGCTTGAAGACCAATTCCCGGAGATCGTGGTGACCCAGCCCGCGCTGCTTGCCCGGCATTGCGCGGAAGCCGGGATGTCAGAGAAGGCGGTCGCTTATTGGCTCAAAGCCGGTAGGCAGGCGATGGCGCGCTCCGCGATGACGGAAGCGATCGCCCAGTTGCGGAAGGGGTTGGACGCGCTAACCGGACTGCCAGACGGCCCTCCGCGCCGGCAACAAGAGCTGGACCTGCAACTCGCGCTCCGACCGGCACTGGCTTTCACAAAAGGTCTTTCGGCGTCGGATGTAGGCGAGACCATCGCGCGAGCGCGCGCGTTGGCCGAGCAGCTGGATCGACCCGAGGACCTCGTGCGGCTGAGCTTTGGCCAATGGGCGTTTCATTTGGGCCGATGCGAACACAAGCTGGCGCTGTCGCTTGCCGAGCAGATCGAAAAAATCGCCAAGGCGCGGAACGATGTTAGCGCGCAATTGCGAGGTCGCCGGGCAAATGGGCTGACCCGCCTAAATCTCGGGGAGTTCGTTGCCGCCCGTGCGCTCCTGGATCAGTGTCATGGTCTTGCTGATCCGGCGCATCGCGGCATCGGTGCGGGGCTGGCCGAAGATCCCTACGCTACGCTGCTCGCGTACCTCGCTGTGACGTTGGCCTTCCTGGGCTACATCGATCAATCCCGGTTGCGGCTGAAGGAGGCATTGACAGAGACCCGCCGGCTCAGGCATGCGCAAACGCTAGCTGTCGTGCTCATTTTTGCAAATTTTATCGACTGGATCACCCGCTCGCCTGAGCTGGGACGGTACGCCGAGGAACTTCTGGCTATATCAACCGAGCACCGTTTCCCGCTTCCTCTGGGTTTTGCAACAGCATTCCACGGAGCGTCGTTGACCGCGCGCGGCCAGGCACGCGAAGGCCTCACGCTGCTCACACAGGGGCTGGAAGCATTACGTGCTACCGGAGCTGTTCTAAATACGTCGGCTGTGCTTATTCGGCTCGCCGAGGCTTACGCCATAGTCGGGCAGCCTTCCGATGGACTGAATTGCCTCGCCGAGGCCGCACAGATCATCGAGACGACCGACGAACGGTGCAACGAGGCTGAGTTGCATCGGTTGCGCGGCGATTTGCTGATTGCCACAGGCGATCCTTCCGCGGCCGAGCGAAGCTATCATCAGGCCCTCACGGTAGCGAAGCTGCAGAGCGCAAAGCTCCTGGAATTGCAGGCATCGGTCAGCTTGGCGCGCCTCTGGTGCAAACAGAACAGGCACGGCGAAGCCCGTGATCTTCTCGCGCCGATCTACGACTGGTTCACCGAAGGATTTGATGCGCACGACTTGAAGGAGGCCAAGTTGCTGCTCGATGAGCTGGCCGCCTGACAACCAATTTCGAAACGGCCTCTTAGTTGGGCTGCGCCGGCGCCGGCGGGCCGTGCGGCTCGGCTTCCGGCTTTGCGATCTTCTCGCGGTCGCCCGCCAGCACGCGCTGCACGCTGACGAAGAACACCGGGACCATCAGGAGCGCGAGGATCACCACGGCGATCATGCCGCCCATCACGCCGGTGCCGAGCGCCTGCTGGCTGGCGCCGCCCGCGCCATGGGCGATCACCATCGGCGTCACGCCGCAGACGAAGGCGAGGCCCGTCATCACGATCGGGCGGAAACGGAGACTGCACGCCTCGATCGTCGCCTCCACCAGCGGTTTGCCCTGCGCGCGCAGATCTTTCGCGAACTCAATGATCAGGATCGCGTCCTTGGCGGCCAGCCCGATGATGGTGATGAGACCGACGGTGAAATAGACGTCGTTCGGAAGTCCCCGCATCATCGCCGCCACCACGGCGCCCAGAATGCCGAGCGGCACGGTGAGCAGCACCGCGAGCGGAATGGTCCAGCTTTCGTAGAGTGCCGCGAGACACAGGAACACGACGAAGGCCGACAGCGCGAGCAGGAACGGCGCCTGCGACCCCGACAGCTTTTCCTGCAGCGATTGCCCGGTCCATTCATAGCCGAAGCCGCGCGGCAGCTTGCCGGCGAGCCGCTCCATCTCCGCGATCGCATCGCCCGAGGTGTAGCCCGGCTTCGCCTCGCCGGAGATGCGCACCGCGGGATAATAGTTGAAGCCCGCGATCTGCGTCGGTCCCTTCGCCCATTCGACGGTCGCAAAGGCCGAGAACGGCACGAGCTGGCCTTTGCCGTTCTTCACATTGTAATTCAGGATGTCGTCCGGATTCATGCGGCTCGGGCCGTCGGCCTGTACGATCACGCGCTGCATGCGCCCGCGGTTCGGGAAGTCGTTGATGTAGTTCGAGCCGAGATTGGTCGAGATCGTGTTGTTGATGTCCTCGAAGGTCAGTCCGAATGCGCCGGCCTTCTGGCGGTCGATCATCAGATTGATCTGCGGCGCGGGCGGCAGGCCCTCGATATAGACCTTCTGCAGGATCGAGCCCGCATTGGCCTCCGTGATCAACTGGTCGGCGGCGCTCATCAGCGCGGCATAGCCCTTTTGTCCGCGGTCCTGCAGGCGGAAGCTGAAGCCGGACGAGTTGCCGAGATTGTCGATCGGCGGCGGCTGCAGGGCGGCGATCTTGGCGTCGCGGACCGAGGCGAGATCCCTGTTGATGTCGGCCACGATCGCCGCCGCGGAATCCTTTGGCCCGCGCTCGGACCAGTCCTTCAACGTGATGAAGGCCTGGGCGGTGTTGATGCCCTGACCGGAATAGCTGAAGCCGGTGAGGAAGGTGACGTTCTCGACGCCCGCGCGGCCTGCCAGATATTTTTCCACCTTCTCGACTGCGGCCTCGGTGCGGGCGTAGGAAGAGTCGGACGGCGTCTGCACGTCGGTGGTGATGAAGCCCTGGTCGTCCACGGGCAGGAAGCCGCCAGGCAGGCTGACGAATGCGTAGGAAAGTCCGACCAGCAGCGCGGCATAGACCATCATCAGCCGGCCGGTGCGCTTCAGCGCACCCTGCACCGTGCGCGAATAACGGTGGCGGCTGTTGTCGAGCACGCGGTTGAACCAGCCGAACAGGCCCTTGCGGGCGTGGCCATGGGCGCCCGTCACCGGCTTGAGCAGCGTCGCGCACAAGGCCGGCGTCAGCGACAGCGCCATCAGCGCAGAGAAGCCGATCGCGGCGACCATGGTCACCGAGAACTGGCGGTAGATGATGCCGACCGAGCCCGGGAAGAACGCCATCGGCACGAACACGGCCATCAGCACCAGGGTGATGCCGATGATGGCGCCCGTGATCTGCGACATCGCTTTTCGTGTCGCTTCCTTCGGCGGCAGGCCTTCAACCGCCATGATGCGCTCGACGTTCTCGACCACGACGATGGCGTCGTCGACCAGGATGCCGACCGCGAGCACCATGCCGAACATGGTGAGCATGTTGATGGAATAGCCCGCGAGCATCAGCGTGGTGCAGGCGCCGAGAAGCGCCACCGGCACCACGATGGTCGGGATGATGGTGTAGCGGATGTTCTGCAGGAACAGGAACATCACGACGAACACCAGGATGACTGCCTCGACCAGCGTCGACAGCACCTTTTCGATCGAAGCCTTCACCACCGGGGTGATGTTGTAGGGGATGTCGTAGGCGATGTTGGCCGGGAAGAAGCGCGACAGCTCCTTCATCTTGGCTTCGACGGCGCTTGCGGTGGCGAGCGCGTTGCCGGTCGGCGACAGCAGCACCGACAGGCCCGCGGTCGATTTGCCGTCGAGGCGCGTGTTGAACTGGTAGCTGAGACCGCCGATCTCGATGCGGGCGACGTCGCGCAGCCGCACCGTCGATCCATCCGGATTGGCGCGCAGGATGATGGAGCCGAATTCGTCCGGCGATTCGAGCTGGCCCTTGACCAGCACCAGCGTCGAGGTGCGCTGCTCCGCCGTGCTCGGCTCCGCGCCGAGGCTGCCGGAGGCGACCTGCGCGTTCTGGGCGCTGATCGCCTTGGTCACGTCGTCGGCGGTGAGGCCGAAGCCCACGAGCTTGGCGGGCTCGATCCAGACGCGAAGCGAGCGCTCGGTGGAATAGAGCGTGGCACGGCCGACGCCGGGGATGCGGCGGATTTCGCCCAGGATGTTGCGGATCATGAAGTCGCCGAGGCCGACCTCGTCGAGGCTGCCGTCGGTCGAACGCAACGTGATGATCTGCAGCACCGCGCTCGAGGCCTCCTCGACCAGGATGCCCTGCTGGATCACGGCGCGCGGCAGCCGCGCCTCGATGCGCTTGAGGCGGTTCTGCACTTCCACCGACGCCGCGCTGGTCTCCGTGCCCGGCACGAAGTTGGCGGTGATCTCGACCTGGCCGAGCGAGTCGCTGGTGGATTCGAAATTGAGGATGCCGGAGGCGCCGTTCAGCTCCTCCTCGATCAGCCGCGTCACGCTGTTGTAGAGGTTTTCCGGCGACGCGCCGGGATAGACGGTCGAGATCGAGATCGAGGGCGGCGCGATGATCGGATATTGCGCGACCGGCAACAGCGGAATCGAGATCGCGCCGACCAGACAGATGAACAGCGCGACGACCCAGGCGAAGATCGGCCTGTCGATGAAGAAGCTCGGCATGATCCTTTACCGCTGGGCTGCGGCCGTTTGCGATGTCACGACGTCATCGGAAGCGTCCGCCGCTTCCGTCCAGGCCAGCGGCTTGACCTTGTCGCCAGCCACGAACTTCTGGAATCCCTCGACCACGACCTTGTCGCCCGCCTTCAGGCCGTCGGTGACCAGCCATTGCCCGTCCTGCACCGCGCCGGTGCGAATCGGTTGCGGCGCGACGCGGTTGTCGTCCTTCACGATGAAGACCTCGCTGCCGCCGCCGGAATTGCGCTGCACCGCCTGCTGGGGCACTGCGATCGCATCGCTGTCGATGCCCTGCTCGATGCGGACGCGGACATACATGCCCGGCAGCAATTCGCGCTTGGGATTGGCGAACTCGCCGCGGAGCGTCACCTGCCCGGTATTGGCCTCGACCTTGGCTTCGGAGAACAGGAGCTTTCCGGCGATCGGATAGAGCGTGCCGTCGTCGAGCACGAGCCGCACCTTGATCGCATCGGGCGCGATGCGCTCGAGGTCGCCGGCCTCGAAGGCGCGGCGCAAGCGGAGAAGCTCGCTGACCGGCTCGGTGAAGTCGGCATAGACGGGATCGATCTGCTGGATGGTTGCGAGCGTCGCGGTGTCGTTCTGCACCACGAGCGCGCCCTCGCTCAACTGCGCGGCGCCAACAATGCCGTCGATCGGCGCGCGGATGGTGGAATAATCGAGGCTGAGCCTGGCGCGGGCCAGATCGGCCTTGCGGCCCTCGACGTCGGCCGCCGATTCCTTCTCGGCTGCGATCGCCTTTTCATTCTCGATCTCGGGCGCCGCGCGCTCCTTGGCGAGAAAGGCGATGCGGCGCGCCTGCTGGACGGCGCGCTCGTGGGTCGCCTGCGCTTTCGCGAGCGCCGCCTGGTTCGCCTGGACCTCGACCTCGAACGGCCGCTGGTCGATGCGATAGAGCGGATCGCCCTCCTTGACCTCGCTGCCCTGCCGGAACAAACGCTCCACGATGATACCAGACACCCGCGGGCGGACGTCGGCGACGCGCGTCGGCGCGATGCGGCCGGGCAGTTCGCGCACGATGGAACGGGCCTGCGGCTTGACGGTGACGATGCTGACGTCGGGTTCCGTGGGCTGGGTGGCGACGGAGGCGATGGCCGATTCCGGCTCGTTGCAGCCGGCAAGCAGCGGCGCGATGGCGGTGAGCACGAGCAAAATGCCCGCCGACCGCACGCGTGGTCCTGACATTGGAATGATTTCCCCAAATTGCATTGAGAGCGGACACGGCATGAAGCCCCGCTCTCGTTGGCAGCAACGTAGACCCGACCTGCTGCACCGCAATACGGCCCAATGTCACACGGGTTTAGCGCCTTGAATTATCAGATATTTCCGGGAATCACCGGATTGTGACGCTTAGGTTCCATCGAACGCTGCGTGAACAGAAACCGAATCGGGCAAGCGAACGACAGGTGCCTGTACTATGCTCCAGCCAGATATCTTACGAGGTGCATCGTGACGAACTCGAGCGTGTTCACCAGCGATCGCGGTCAGATTATCTGCCTTCCCAACGAAGCGGCCTTCCCGGCAGACGTGCACCACGTCGATGTTCTCAAGATCGGCAACAGCGTCCTGATCACACCTCAAAGCATGGGACGACCTGCTTAAGAGCGGTCCACGAGTCAGCAAGGATTTCATGGCCGAGCGCGATCAGTCCGGAGCCGAGGGAGATGCCAGTATTTGACCTGACTACCCTCAATTTCTCAGCGTCCTCGTTTGAGCCCTGCCTAACGACCGAAAATACGAAGCCACCGTTCACACCTTTGAAGAATGCATGGGCTTCGTCAAAGGCATTCAGTGCGTTCTAAATCGAATGACATCTGTGGATGATGGCAGAAGGAGGCTAGCCATCAGGATCGACAGCGACACCGCGATCGCCGCAAGTACTTCGAGAAATAAAATGGTCATACGGAATTCCACGCGGTTCCGGCAGGTTTTGGCCTCCCTCAACTACGTGGCGAGCCAACGGCCGGTTTCAGACGAAGGTTCCGCGGCAACGCCCCATTTCCGGGCGAGTTGAGCTTTTTTCCCGCCGCCGCTGTGCCATAGTGAGGCTCAAGATCGGTTCCCCAAAACGGATGAAAGAATGGCCGGCCACGCCCCCCGCTCCGCCATGGAGATCGAGCTGAACAAGCTGTCCTCGCCCCGCATCTTCCTGGTGCGGATGCTGGTGTTCCTGGTCGCCTGCGGCCTAGTGGCCGTTGTGCTGTACAAGCAGATCATGGTCGCCTTCTTCGCCAATCCCGGTCTCAATGCGCTGATCGGCATGGTGCTCGCCACCGGCATCCTGCTGGCGTTCCGGCAGGTGATCCGGCTCTATCCGGAAGTCAGCTGGGTCAATAATTTCCGCGTCGCCGATCCCGGGCTCGCGATCGAGCGTCACCCGACGCTGCTGGCGCCGATGGCGGCGATCCTTGGCGGCGAGCGCACCGGGCGGATGAGCATCTCGCAGCAGACCATGCGGCATCTGCTCGACTCCATCGCCACCCGCCTCGACGAGGCGCGCGACATTTCCCGTTACATGACCGGTCTATTGGTCTTTCTCGGCCTGCTCGGCACCTTCTGGGGCCTGATCGAGACCGTGGGCTCGGTCGGCAAGGTGATCGACGGCTTGAAGGTCGGCGGCGACGCCGGCGTGCTGTTCGATACGCTGAAGGGGGGCCTTGCGGCGCCGCTCGGCGGCATGGGCATCTCGTTCTCGTCCTCGCTGTTCGGCCTCGCCGGCTCGCTGATCCTCGGTTTCCTCGACCTGCAGTCGAGCCAGGCGCAAAACCGCTTCTACACCGACCTCGAGGACTGGCTCGCCACCACCGTGCGCCATTATGGCGGCGACGGCTCGCCGGGCGGCGATCTCTCGGCCGCGCTCGACAAGATCCGCGCCGCCGTGGAGGAAGGCGGCAGCGCCCGCAACACCACCGCGGCGATGTCCAACCTTGCCGAGGCGATCCAGGGGCTGGTGGCGCATATGCGCACCGAGCAGCAGATGATCCGGGAATGGGCCGATGGCCAGGGCGAGCAGAACCGCGAGATCAAGCGGCTCTTGGAGCGGCTCGCCAGGCAGCCCGAGAAGAACTGACGGCAGAGACGACATGCTGGATCACGTGACCATCGGCGTTCGCGATGTCGAGCAGTCGAAGAAATTCTATGACCGGGCGTTGGCCCCGCTGGGCATCACGCGCCTCTATGCGGAAGGCGAGCGGTTCGCGGGATACGGCGTCAGTCCCAAGGCGTTCTTCTGGATCGGAACGCGACAGACCCCACAAACCGGCGCGCATATCGCCTTTGCGGCGCCGGACCGCGCGACCGTGGAACGGTTCCACGAAGCGGCGATGGCGGCCGGCGGCAGGGACAATGGACGTCCTGGCATAAGGCCGAACTACCACCCAAATTACTATGGCGCCTTCGTGCTCGATCCGGACGGCCACAACATCGAAGCGGTTTGCCACTCACCGCAGGGCTAGCTAGCCCTGCCAAGACATAGCGAGACCTGAATGGCCCTTGCGCGTTCCCGCCGCAGCGAATCCGGCTTCAACTATTGGCCCGGCTTTGTCGACGCGCTGTCGACGCTGGTGCTCTCGATCGTGTTCCTGCTGTCGGTGTTCCTGGTGGTGCAGTTCTTCCTGTCGCAGGAAGTCACCGGCAAGGACAAGGCGCTGGAGGAGTTGAACGCCAAAATCGCGCAGCTCAACGACCTGCTGTCGGTCGAGAAGCTCGGCAAGCTCAATCTCGAGGACCAGATTGCGCAATTCAAGGCCGGGCTGTCCTCCGCCGAAGCGGAGCGCGACCGCATCAAGGGCCTGTATGAAGGACTCGCCAGCGCCGGCAACGACGCGGCCGGCCGCAATGTCGAGCTCAACAAGGCGCTGGAGTCGGAGAAGAACGTTTCGGCGCGCGCGCTGGCGCAGATCGAGGTGCTGAACCAGCAGATCAGCGCGTTGCGCCGGCAACTCGCCGCGCTGGAAGAGGCGCTCGACGCCTCCGAGAAGCGCGACAAGGAATCGCAGAACCGCATCGCCGATCTCGGCTCGCGCCTGAACGTCGCGCTGGCGCAGCGGGTGCAGGAATTGTCGCGCTACCGCTCCGAGTTCTTCGGACGCCTGCGCGCCATCCTCGGCAACCGGCCCGACATCCGCATTGTCGGCGACCGCTTCGTGTTCCAGTCGGAGGTCTTCTTCGACACCGGGCAGGCGACGCTGCTGCCCGAAGGCATCGCCGAGCTCGACACCGTCGCCGGCGCCCTGGCCGAGCTCGACAAGAAGATCCCGCCCGAAATCGCCTGGGTCCTGCGCGTCGACGGCCACACCGACGTGCGCCCCGTCAGCGGAGCGACCTTCAAGTCGAA
>Ga0134126_10008024_pt1 | contig 13261 bp, 9 predicted proteins | sample KB31752_FD_96881 | JGI IMG/M metagenome (GOLD analysis project Ga0134126, IMG submission 96881) | Terrestrial soil microbial communities with excess Nitrogen fertilizer from Kellogg Biological Station, Michigan, USA - KB3-175-2 | ecosystem: Environmental > Terrestrial > Soil > Unclassified ...
AAGCGTCGCCTGGGCATCCACGTCTCCGGTGATGATGAGTATGGCGTTATTCGGCGCGTACCACTTCTGATAGAACTCCTTCAGCATTTGGCCGGTGGTCTTGTCGAAAGAGGCTTGCGTTCCCAGCGCATCTTCCTCATAGGGCGTACCGGCAAAGAGGTCATGATTCAAGCGCGTGATGAACTTGTAAGTTGGATTGGAGAGATCGCGCGAAACCTCCTGCTCAATGGCTCCGCGCTCTTCGGCCCACTGATCTTGCGAATCGACAACATTTGACATGCAGGCTGCATCTACCCGCAGGGCGACATCCAGATCTTTTGAGGGAACGGTTACGAAGTATTGGGTGATGTTCTGCTGGGTATCGGCATCCATGTAGCCGCCGAGCTGGGCATAGATAGCGGCAATCTGATCGGCAGTAAGGCCGGTGCAGCCACGGAACGCCATATGCTCTTGGGCGTGCGCCATGCCGGGAAATCCTGGGGGCGTCTCATTTCCGCCGACGAGATAATTGGTCTCAACCGTTGCAACAGGCGCCAGCGGGTCGCGAATGATGACCACGCGCAATCCATTATCGAGCGTTGCGCGGGTGACATCGGTCGAGCCCTGGTTCTGGGCGTGCGCGGGGACGGCCATTCCGGGCAAGAAAACGAGCGCGGCAAGGAAAGCAAGCTGTATTCGCATAGTTGAGGACAATTTCAGCTTAGAGGATGCGACCTCCTGAAGATGGCAGGCCACAGAAGGCGATGGTGTTCGCGACTATACAAACTCGCAAGAGCAGGCCTTCTGCTTTGCGCCGCTCCGCACTCGTTTTCTTGCCGTGCGCGTGTGGGCGGAGGAAGAGTCCAAACGCCGCTCGCTGCAGCGCGCGGTTCCGAACCCGACTGCGAGAGAGGGAAAGGCCGGGTACCGGTATGAGGCTGGCCGGTAATGATTCTCAGGTTGTCTGGAAAAGCGTGATATTGTTCTTAGCGGCAAATTTGCGCGCGTTTGCCACGATCCTGGGCCAGAGGTCGGGTTTCGAAATACCCTCCGGCGAGATCACCATGTAGTCGCCGTGCTTGCGAAATTTCAAGTCGCCGAAGTGGTGCGCCTCCAGCAGGAAATACTTGCACAACGTTTTGATCTCATCGTCAAGCATCCGTCCCTCATAGCAGGATGCGAAGATTGCTTCCCGAAGATGTGCATCGCCGTTCGCCGCCAGGAGCGCGCCAAGATTGTCGTACGGAACCTGGAGAGCATCGGCATCGGCGCCCTTGTTCAACTGCAAGTACGTATCTTGCGCATAGAAAAGACATTTCGCCTTAAGCTCGCTCTTAAGCACGAAGTAGCTGAAGCCGAAGTTTGGGGCCGATCCATGCGGCCGACGCCCGTAGTTGAGCCCCAGGAACACCTGCTTGGCGTGCGGATTGAAGTGGGGATTTCCCGCATAGAATCCTTCGTTGCCTTTCTCGTCGCTGCCCGCGGACATAAGTGGGCCGGTGTCCATCTGCTTCATGACCCGATCAGCGCCCTGCGGCCCAGGCCTCAGACCACGCTGGACAGGCGTCTCAGCCCCCTTCCAGCTCTTCGGGAACGTGATCTGGTTGTCGACGTTCCCACGGCTGGCCGCGTCGTCCATTTCCGTGCTTCTGAGGACCATCCTGTTACCCACAACGGCCCGCTCGTACATCTGAGTGTAAGTGTCATACGGGTTCTCATCCGTGAACCATGTTTCGCACTTGAAGTTGATGGTAAGATCCGCGGATTGCAGATTTCGCTCGATCTCGTTGTAGACCCGCAGCAACTGCTTGAAGGGGATCTTCTTGTGCTTTTTGTCGGGGGGCAACCTCGCCAGCAGATACGCTTCGACTATGTCGAGCGCCGCCTTCCTGCCGAGTTTGCGATTGGCCTCGAGTTCTTCCAGACGCAATTCGACGTACTGCTGCTGGACGAGCTGGGCAGAGGGGTTTGACTTTGCGACCCAAGGGGTAGCCGGTTGAGGCTTGGGCAGCGGCGGCATCCCCAAATACCGAGAATCCGGAGTCTGCAGCCCGCGAATCCCGGGCAGCGCGGGTAACTCCCTTTGCGGAGGCGCCCCCCCCTGCGGAATCTGGGGCAGCGACGGCAGCACCGGAGGCATAACACGAATTGGCGGCGCCTGCGTCGGGACTGGAGTCAGCGAAGCGCCCACCGAGAGCGGCTGCGGCGTGCGCATTCCGATCTTTGGCACACCGGTGAGTCGAGACTTTGGCGTTGGGGGCAAGTTCGGAAAGCCTTTGGACGGGCTGGACAACTTAAGAACACCTCCTCTGAGTCAGAGTTGAGTATACGCTAGATCGAGCGGCCAAAGCTGTCATAGTCGCCCTTGCTTAGCTACGACGCGTGAATTCGAGGGCCCCCACCGATCCATTTTGCGAAACGAACTCGGCTTCTGTGACAGGCTGCGGGGGTGTTTGCGAAACGAACTCGTTCGGGGTGCGAGTGGAACGGCGGTTCTGCGAAACGGGCGCCGCATGCATCGCCCCTACAGGATCGGATTTGCGGCGTTCGTTCTGGAGCTTTACCAGCGTGTTCAGGGCCTTGTAGAAGGCGCGCTCGTGGGTGGTTTGGTAGCGCAGGAAGAGGGCGAGCTTATAGGCATCGATGTGCATTTCGGTAAAGGCATCATTCTGAAAGCGGATCGCGCGCTGCATGAGCCACCAGGATTGGGCCATCTGATGCACCAGGAGCTGTTCGGTTTCGGTAGCGGGAGAATGCTCGGCGACGAGGCCCGCGAGTAAGCCATCAAAATCGGCGGGATCTTCGCCAGGGACGATGACGCGGCCGGAAGCGAGGCCGTGTTTGAGCGAGTTGCCGCTGGAGACGGCTTTCCCTTCCACGCTGCGCGGTCCGGTGGGGCCTTGGCCAGCTACATAAGTTTCTGTGGATGCCGCGGCAAGGCGGTTCTGTTGATCTTCGTGGGATCTCATGATCCAATCCGACAGGACGGTGGTGCGGAAACGCGGCAAAACGAGATGTAAGTGGGTGCAGGGAATGAGTAAATTTTGAAGGCGGGTTTGTGATCGCGAAATCCGACTACGCTGGTCGCTTGGATCTGGATGGCGCGGCGTTTGGGCGTCTGGCATGGAGGAGGTCCGGGCATGCCCGGCCCCTACGATAGCAATGCGGGTCGTGTTGTCGTCGCTCCTTTGAGAAACGCTCCGTAGCGGTCGCGGCTCGGTTTCGGCTGTACCGGACGAAGTAAGCGTTATCGTTGGATCGCAGGTCCACGCGTCGCTCCTTGGCGGTGGCGGCTCAGATTTTCTTGCGGCGATTACAAATAAGGAGCCGGAAGTCCCAGCTTCGCCCGGTACTGGCGCATGGCGTGCTGCTGGTTGGTGCGCAGACGCAGATCGCTGCACGGCTTGGCGGTGCAGAGGAGGATATAGCCTTCCACTTTGTCCTCGGGAAAATAGGAATTGGCGCTGCTCTGATCAAACGACCCGCTCAGCACGCACCCGGCGCAGGTGAGACAGCGGCCCTGGTGGCAAATTGCCGGGAGGGTGATTCCGTTGTGCGCGGCCGCATTCCAGATGAACTCGTTTCTATGGCAGGTAAAGCTTCTTTCGCCCTTCGGCGTCTCCAACACAATCAGAAACGAGTCACTACCCTTCATGTGGCCGCATGAAAAAATTAACGGGACAGACAGCCGCGCCGAGCTGAGCGCTTGCGTTCTCAGGCACTTGGCGGATGGCGCTTAAGTCAGTCCCGAATTTTTTCTCAGCTTCTGACGCGCGCGGTTCTGTGCTCAACACAGGTCCTGGCCTATGGGTTGTAGAAGTGGCTGTTTTTGCTGTAAGGCGCTTCGCCCGGTACGCCGCGGCGGAAGTGACCCGAAGGAATCGACTTCCCATCCCGTTCGTGGGCCAGCAACTCAATGAACCAGGCCTCATGTTCGATCTCTTCGTTCAGAATCCTGGATGCCATGTCATAGGTCCGGGGATCCTTGCCGAAGGTCATGTCACAAATAGCGATCCAGCTCCGGATAGCGCAGCGCTCCGATTCCAGCAGCACGGTTAGGATATTGACCGCGGTTGGGGGGTCCGGCAGTTTGGCCGCGATGCATCCGGCCTGATTGTGAAAGGCGGGCAAATCGTTCGGGAGCTCGCCGCCGAGCTCATAGATGCGGGGCACGATCAGCTCCCAGTGGGCTCTGTCCTCCAGACGGGCATCCTCGCAAATTTCTTTGTAGTCCTCATGTCCGGCAAGATGCATGCGCAGGATGGTGTAGTAGTAGTAAGTACTTGCGAATTCCGCCGCGGCATTTGCGATCAGCATTTTAATCAGCTTCTCGACGTCCACACCGCGAGCGCGAATCACTTCTACACCGACGCGCTGGGAAACATCTCCGTGTGCAACGGGTGTGACTCCATTACTCATTAGTGTTGTTATCCTTTCTGTCTGCAGTTGGCACGTGAGTGTGCCGCCATAATCCACTATAGGGTCTCGGCTGAAAGGGGCTGAAAAGCGGTCCTTCAGCACTTCGGACGGAATCGGGAAACAATTTCCGCAGGTCTTGACAAGATCGCCTCGCTTTCGATAGGCTCGCGCCATTGCTCTTGATGCAGGAGGTCAACTTGGGGCTCAAGAATCTTGTCCTGGCCGCGCTCATGGCCGGCTGTTTTGTATTTCATCTTTCTGCCGATGTTAACGGCGCGATTCAAGGGACGGTGCGGGATACGTCGCACGCGGTTGTGGTTGGCGCGAAAATAGCAGCGACGAATGTCGATACCAATTTCACCCGGGAAAGCGTTTCGGGGACGGAGGGCGAATACCGCCTTTTAGCGCTCCCCCCGGGGCACTATAAGGTCACCGCTACAGCCGCTGGATTCGAGCAGTTCGTCACTACCGGCGTGACCCTGCAAGTGAACGATCAGCTCCACATCGACATCAACCTGCAGGTCGGCGCGGTTCGGGAAGCTGTGACTGTCGAGGCCAATCCGGTTCAGGTGGAGACTGAGAGCACGCAGCTCGGCCAAGTTATCGGCACGAAGCAGATCCTTTCGCTTCCGCTGAACGGCCGCAGTTTCATTGACCTGCTTGGGTTGCAGGCCGGCGTCGCGCCCACAACAACGGGATCGATTCAACAGGACCGGCCCGTTTCGGGAATTCTGTCGGCCGGGAATGTTTCGGTGAACGGACAGCGCGAGACGGCGAACGCTTTTCTCGTAAACGGAGGAGATGTCAGCGAAGGCCGCAACAACGGCGCGGGGCTGATTCCGAATCTCGATTCGATCCAGGAATTCCGCCTTATTACGAACAGCTTTGACGCGGAGTACGGCAAATTCAGCGGCAGCGTGATGAACGCAATCACAAAATCAGGGACGAACGGCTTCCATGGGGATGTTTTCGAATTTATCCGGAACGATAAGTTCGATTCGCGGAATTTTTTCGACCCGACCAAAGCCGAATTGCGCCGCAATCAGTTCGGTTATGCGGTAGGCGGACCGTTCATCAGGAACAAATTGTTCTGGTTCACGGATTATCAGGGCACGCGGCAGGTTGCGGGCGCGAGCACAGGCCTGGTATCCGTACCAACGACCGACCAGCGCTCGGGAATTTTCGATCCCGCTTCGTTCGTCGATGCCAACGGGAATCCGCTGACGGTGAGCGGCGGGTATTGGGCCCAGGTGCTTTCGTCACGGCTGGGATATCCGGTTCAAAATGGCGAACCATACAGCGGTTGTTCCAATACAGCGGATTGCGTGTTTCCGAATGGCGTGATTCCGCATCGAGCATTTGTTAAGCCCGCAATTGGAATTCTGCCGTACATCCCGCTGCAGAATCAGGGGCCAGGACTGTATAGCAACTCCAGCGAGAAGAATACGGTCCGCGACGACAAGATGGGACAGCGCGTCGATTTCATCAACCAGATGACCGGCAACTGGTCGTTTTACTATCACTACGACGATTCCACGGTGGACAACGCGCTGCCGGCGGCTAGCGTGCCGGGCTTTCCTTCGGTAACTCCCACCCGCGCCCAGGAGGCCGTGATGAGCAATACCAAAACCTTTGGCGCGACACAAGTCAACGAGTTCCGGGTCAGCTTTTTCCGCACCGCAACCGTAACCGACCAGCCGAAAGGCAGCTTCGCGAAACTAGCGGATCTCGGCTTCGTCACCGGCCCCGGAACATTGGGCATTATCCCTTCCGGACCGGCCAATTTTCCGCAGACCGTGCCTCCCATTTACTTCAACAACTTCTCTATCGGTGTGCCGACGCTCACCACCTTCCAGCCGAACAATACGTGGTTAATTGCGGACGGATTTTCCAAAGTAGCCGGCCGCCACTCGATGAAGTTCGGGGGCGAGTTCCGCTATTTACAAATCAATGAGCGCAACACTTGCGCACCCAACGGCGATTTCACGTTCGACGGCAGCGAGACCGGAGTCGATTTCGCCGATTTTCTTATCGGTGCGCCAGTGAGCTATAACCAGTGCAGCCAGCAGTTTCTTGATTCCCGGACGCGCTACGGCGCGCTTTACGGCCAGGACTCATTTCAGGTCAAACCCAATTTGACCTTCAACCTGGGCCTGCGCTGGGAAGTAAGCATGCCCTGGTACGACACGCAGGGCAAGATTGAGACCATTGTTCCCGGTCTGCAATCGACTGTATTCCCGACTGCACCAAAGGGTTGGGTTGTGCCGGGAGACCCCGGGATTCCAAGCACGCTTGCGCCCACGCGATATAACAATTTCGCGCCTCGCGCCGGAGTGGCATACTCGCCCGATTTCCATGATGGACTTCTGAATAAAATCACCGGAGGACCGGGCAAGACCAGCATTCGGGCGGCGTATGGCATCTATTACACCTCCATTGAGGATCTGAATCTGTTTTATGAAGTTGGCGACGCTCCCTTCGGCTTGTATTGGGTCAGCCCTGAACCGACCCTGTTCGATCAGCCGTTCGTGACTCGGTCCGACGGAAGTTCACAGACACAGCGATTCCCCTTCACCTTTCCGATTCCGGGGAGCCCGGCCAACAAGACGCTGGATTATTCGATCTATTTGCCGATCTCCTATTCGCCCGGATATTCGATTCACAACCGGATGCCCTATGCGGAAGATTACAACCTGAGCATCCAGCGCGAGTTGTCGAAATCGACGGTTTTGACGCTAGCTTATGTGGGGACCCAGGGACACAGACTGATCGCGCAGTATGCCGCGAACCCAGGCAATCCGGCGCTCTGCATGCAATTGAATCAGCTCGGCGCTACTCCCACGTGCGGGCGTAACGGCGAGCAGACAACTTACACGCTTCCAAACGGAAGCCAGGTTTTCGGAACGCGAACCGCGCTCGGCCCGGCTTTCGGACAAGGGAACACGTTCACGGCGAATATTGCCAATTCAAACTACAATTCGCTACAGATCTCAGTTGAGAGGAAGGCATCCGATGTCACGTTTCTCGCCGCATACACTTACTCAAAAGGCATCGACAATTCCTCGGGCTTCAATGACTGGGTCAACTTTACAAACTACCGCCTGAGCCGTTCGCTTTCTTCGTATGATCTGACTCATAATTTCGTGGTCAGCTATAACTGGGCAGTACCGTTCGATCGCGCCTTCGGCTCGCTTCCGAAACGGCTTACGCAAGGATGGCAGTTCATCGGAATCAGCCGCTTCTCGACCGGATTCCCCGTTTCCCTGCATCAATCTGGAGACTATTCGCTGATTGGCGAAAGCTCGACGGATACCCCGGATCTGGTCGGGAAAGTTCAGATACAGGATCCTCGCAATCCGGGACCAAACGGCGCGAACACCTACTTCCTTCCGGATGCCTTCGCTTCGGGGAAGTTGGGCCAGTTTGGCACCGCGAACCGCCGATTTTTCCATGGCCCGGGCATTCTGAACACGGATTTCGCTCTCATGAAGGACACGCACATTACGGAAACGATGGCCGTGCAGCTTCGGGCGGAGTTCTTCAACCTGTTCAATCACGCGCAGTTCAATAACCCGAACGGGAACTTCACCAGCAGCAACTTTGGCGTTGTCACTAGCGCCCGTGATCCGCGCATCGGCCAGTTCAGCTTTAAGTTTCTCTGGTAAGATTCTGTGAAAAGTGGTCTGGTTTGCGCTGCTGCTTCTTTCCTTTGCTGCCGTTGGCCAACCTGACACTTCTCAACAAAGACTGGAACTGCGCCGCGCCGTAGCGATTGACCCACATAACACGACAGCGCGGCAGTCTCTCGCGGCGGCGCTGCTCGATGCGGGCCAGATTCCGGAAGCAATTGAACAGTTCGAGATTGTAAGGAAGGCTCGGCCGGGGGATTCGCGTGTTCGCGGGGAGCTTGGGTTGGCTTATCTGGAGAACGGTAATCCGGCCAAGGCTATCGAGGAGTTCAGGTATTACTTGAATGCGAACCCGAAAGATGCGGCGGGGTATTATCATCTCGGGATTGCGCTTGGCCAGAGCGGCAAGCTGCCGGCAGCACTCTCGGAGTTTCGCAGGTCGGCGGCGCTCGATCCGAATTTCGGCCCGGCCCGGGAAAGTATCGGCACCACGTTACGCCGCCAGGGGGACAATGCCGGCGCGCTAGGCGCATTTCGACAAGCCGTCCGGCTGATGCCTCAAAATCCGATTGCGCTTTGCGATTTGGGCATGGCGCTGAAAGAAACCGGCGATATTGGCGGCGCGATTGCGAATCTGCGCCAGGCAGTAAAACTAAAACCCGATTACGAAAGAGCCAAGTACGGGTTGGGGATCGCGCTTCGGATGAACGGGCAGACGAGTGAAGCGGCGTCTGAGATGCGCGAGATCCGACGACTGCATCAATCGCGGACGGAGTTTGCCGAAAGCAAGAAGCTAATTATCGAAGGGATGGAGTTGCTGAAAAAGCAGCAATGGCAGGATGCGCGAGACCGCTTCCAGCAATCGGTCGATCTCACTCCTGGCTTGCCCAGCAGCTATTACTACCTGGGCAAGGCCGAAGACAAACTTGGCGAGCGCGAGAAGGCAATTGCCGCATACCTGAAAGCTCTTCAACTGAAGCCCGATTACGCGGAAGCGCACATGTCGCTTGGAATCGTTTATGCACGGCAGCAAGAGACGCCGGAGGCGCTCAAAGAGCTACGCGAGGCGGTGCTGAGCGACCCGGACCTGGCGGACGCCCACTACAATCTGGCTCTGATGCTTGCCGGCGCGGGGAAATCAGACGAAGCGCTGCGCGAAGTGTCCGATGCAATCTCGCTAGATCCAAACAACGCCGATTTCCAACTGCTGGCGGGTAACCTTTACGCCGCCGAAAACCGGACGGCTCGCGCGGTGGTGGCGTATACCGAGGCTATACGCCAAAGGCCCGATTATGCGGCTGCCCATTACAATCTAGGATTGGCCCTTCTCAAAATGGGCGACAATGCCTCAGCGCAGACACACTTTGATACAGCACACCGCCTTGATCCCTCGATTAGCAAGTAAATCCACGATTGCTTTATATATATTTTTGGCCGCTACCCTGGCCGCGGCACAACCCGCGACAGACCCGCATGCAACCTGGCGCGACTACGGCGGAGCGGCGGACTCGGCGCAGTACTCCGCGCTCAAACAGATCAACCGTTCCAACGTCAGGAAACTGAAAATCGCCTGGACGTACCCGACTGGAGATGCGAACCACTATTCTTTCAATCCAGTCGTGGTTGATGGGTTGATATATGTGCTGGCCAAGAACAACTCGATTGTTGCGCTGAATGCCGCGACGGGGAAAGAGGTCTGGATTCACCAAACCGGCCCTGAGGCGAAGCTGATCACGAACCGCGGGATTAATTACTGGGAGAGTAAGGACCGTTCCGAGCGTCGGCTGCTGTTCGCGGTTAATAATTTCCTGGAAGCGATCGACGCTCGAACCGGAAAGCTGATTTCGTCGTTTGGCAAGAATGGCCGGGTCGATTTACGGGAAGGCCTCGGACGCGACCCGGCTACACTGTCGCTGGTTCAATCCACTACGCCGGGCCGAGTTTTCGAGAATCTGCTGATTCTAGGCTCGGCGACGAATGAAGAGTACAAATCGGGTCCCGGCGATGTCCGCGCCTACGACGTTCGGACCGGTAAACTGGCGTGGACCTTTCACACGATTCCACATCCCGGTGAAATGGGATATGACACGTGGCCGAAAGATGCCTGGAAGACGGTCGGCGGAGCGGATAGCTGGAGCGAACTCACACTCGATGTTCAGCGCGGCATCGTGTATGTCCCAACGGCCAGCCCAAAATATAATTTTTACGGCGCTGATCGCAAGGGCGCAAATCTCTTCGGCGATTGCCTGCTGGCGCTTGATGCGCGTAGCGGAAAACGCCTGTGGCATTTCCAGATGGTTCATCACGATATATGGGATTACGACAACGCCACTGCGCCGAAATTGCTCACAGTGCGGCACGATGGCAAGCCGATGGATATTGTGGCCCAGCCTGGAAAAGAAGGGTTTTTGTGGGTCTTCAATCGAGTGACGGGCAAACCCCTCTGGCCGATTGAGGAGCGCGCGGTTCCGGCGTCGGATATGCCGGGGGAGCAGGCTTGGCCGACCCAACCATTTCCTCTCAACCCGCCGCCTTTCGCGCGGCAGACGTTTGCAGAGAAAGATCTGGACGCGTTTATAAAAGATCCGGCGGAGCGGGCCCGCCTGCGCAATGAGATTCGGAACGCCCGCAACCAGGGCCTTTTCACGCCGCCATCTCTGCGGGGAACGATTGAGATGCCGGGTAACAATGGCGGAGCAAACTGGGGCGGCGCGGCGGTGGATCCATCGAACGGGACGCTGTACGTCGTTTCGAAGGATCTTCCCTGCTTGCTCAAACTAAAGCCGGAGGGCGCGAATCGTTACGTAAGCGGCTTCGGTTTCATGTTTGCCAAAACTGGGCTGCCCGCCAATTCCCCGCCCTGGACCTCACTCACGGCTTACGATCTGAATGCCGGGACGATCAAATGGAAAATTCCGCTGGGAGAGGTTCCTGAACTCGCGGCCAAAGGCTTCAAGGACACCGGAACGGTTTACCCCAAGGTGGGTCCGGTGGTGACGGCGGGAGGGCTGATCTTCACCGCAACACGCGACCGCAAGGTTCGGGCGCTGGATGAGAACAACGGAAACGTGCTTTGGGAAGCGGAGTTGGATTCCGCTATGGAAGGCATTCCCGCGGTATACGAGATTGGCGGCCGGGAATATCTTGTTGTCTGCGCCGCCGCGCAGGCGAACCTGGTTAAGGACCCGAGCGCGAAAATACACGGCGCTTATGTCGCATTCGCGCTGCCCTGATGGCGTGATTGATCCTCCTGCTACCCTGACAAAGAGCCAACTTATCCATGTCAAAACACGAAGAAGCTGACCTGATTCTAAAACTTTATGACTTGCGCCGGGAAGCGACGATGCGCAAAGCTCGCGAATGGGTTTTTCTGGAATTCAATCCCGAATCGATGGCAGATGTTAAGGCCGCCCTTTTTAGCGAACACAGCGGATATGTGCGGATGGTAACGACCTACTGGGATATGGTTGCCGCGCTGGTCAACCATGGAGCGATCAGCATGGATCTGTTCAATGACACCAATGGCGAGCATATCGGTACGTTTGCAAAAATCGAGCCGTTTCTTGGAGAAACTCGCGCTATGTTTGGGCCGCAATTCCTGATCAATCTGGAAAAGCTAATCGATGCGACACCGAATGGACGCGCGCGTAGTGCCACCGCTCGCGAACAGATGAAGGCGATTCGTGCGGAAGTCGCGGCGAGCCGGGCGCAGGCAGCGGCCCGGAACTGAACGGTTCCGTTGGTTTGAAAATCAACGGGACAGACAGCCGCGCCGGGTCGAGCGATTGCGTTTTCAGGCATTTGGCGGACGGCGCTTAAGTCAGTCCCGGATTTTTTTCACGCGTTCTCACGCGCGCGGTTCCGTTACTGCTAATATCTGACGCACTTGCTCGATATGGTTCACATCGTGGCCGGCCATTTGAGACGCGAGATCCTTCACGGTCATTTTGCCTCGTTCGGAGTGAATACCGAAGCACTGCCACTCTTCGGCAGTAAGCCTGGCAAGCATCCGCAGGTTAGCCGCGCGTAGCAGCCGGAACATCTCGAGGGCTTCTCCGGGATCGGAGGAGCCGTAATCGCCCAGGCGCGCCCATTCGTCCTGATCGAATGACGACAGAGTTACGCCGCTGTTCTCCACCATCTGGCGGTAGCGCCAGCCGCTAGCGATTTCATCATCGGCCAGATGAGCGAGGATTGAAGAGATCGACCACTTGCCAGGCGCGGGGGACTGTTTGAGCTTTTCCGGTGACACGCCTTCGATGAGATGAGCAAGAATAGCAGGCGTCTGGCGCTGTATCTCAATCGGGTCTTTTCCGTCTACATAAGCAGCCAGACGAGCTTTGTACTGTTCCGCGGTTTCCGGTTCGGCTTTCGCGTTCGTCATTTCGATATTGTCCCGCACGGGGACTCTGTCATTCCCACGAAATTTGATTGAAAATTGCACGAAGCCGTTTGCCGCGAGCCGGGTTGACGGTCTCCAGGAACCCTACGCGCCCATCGAGATGCGACCGGAACAACGGGCGCCCGCCGTGGTTTTGACTCTCCGGGCCATGGCGAACGCAGTTGGTAAGCGTGGCCTTGAGCCGATCGAAATCGTCTCTGAAGACATTGATGCGCTGATTCGTAACAAGCCCTGCCAGGTGCTGCCGAACGCCTTGACGCATGATGCGAGTCTTGCGGTGATGCACGGCGAGACCTTCTTCGAGCAGAATGGCAGCGACGTGAGTTGAGAAACGTTCCGCAGCGCGTTCGAATGCATCGCCGCCGGAAAACGCGAGGTCGTCGGCATAACGGGTGTAGGCGACACCGGCCGATTTCGCCAGGCCGGCCAAACGGCAGTCGATGCGGTAGCTGCAAAGATTGGCGAGCGCGGGCGAAGTGGGAGCGCCTTGGGGCAGATGCGGCCGGGCATATAAGACGCGCGCTTCGCGAAGCTGCTGCGGGTTGATGTCGAATGCCGGCTTGCTCCATACGTCGCGCGGAGTGGCGTTCGTGCAAATGCCGCCTAGCAGACCGGCAACCGATTGGGAATAGCCGAGCGTTCGAAAGAACGCCTTAATTCTTGCGGCCGCGAATGATGGGAAGAAGTCCCGCAGGTCCATTCGCAGCACCGCGCGTTGACCCACATGCGGAGCCACAAACGTCTGGATCGAGCGCCCTTTCAGGAAACCATGGGCCGCGGGGTGGGGCGGAATTTTTTCAAGAATCCCGGCAAGGATTTGCCGCTGCAGTTG